>QWCY01000326.1_pt1 | contig 80858 bp, 66 predicted proteins | sample 1972631 | NCBI WGS metagenome assembly QWCY01 (sample SAMN09866696, study PRJNA288562) | Human gut metagenome isolate pre1_stool, whole genome shotgun sequencing... | isolation source: gut | host: Homo sapiens | place: USA: California
GTCCAAAGAGAAATAGGGATTTCATGTATCGGGTTGCATAAATCTCGTTACCATTATACTGCATTATGAGGCAGATATGCAATCTGTCTTTTTGTCATATACAAAAAAATGATTTGAACTCATCATACACCTGCTTTCTACGCATTAGTGCACCAAAAAAATACAGCATTTCTTAACTGAACAGTATTTTCAATGCATGAACGCATATGATATACTGTTTTCATCATAAAAAACCTTATCTAAATACAGTTCATCACTCTCTGCCTTAACTTTCATAAGACAGTAGAGAACCACTGTACTAATAATGATTACGAACCAAATTAACACTTTGCCCATTCGACCACTCCTCTCAAATAAATAGAGGACCAAACCAGCTGATGGAATATTCCATCTCAAGTGCTAATTTAGTCCTCACTAAATGTTTTAATATAAAATTGTACCTAATCTAAGCACACAGATTCACTCTCAGACTGATTGCGGACATCTGTGATACTGACTTGGATTTTCGGTTTTGATATAACAGCGCTGCCTTATCTACCGCTAAATTGGTATAAAAATAAGGACTAAATTAGGCATAACCCCTTGATTTTACTGGGTTTCATCTAACTTGGTCCTATTATAACTCAAACACCTGTTTCCCATCTAGAAACCGTTCGGCCTGAAACTTTTATCTTTTCGGCAAGCTGTTCCTGTGTAATAACCTTTTCTTTCCTAAGTTCTTTTAAGAAACGTCCAATCTTTTTCTGATCCATACTGTTTCCTCCTTTCATTGACAGAGTAATATTATTCTACTAAACATAACACGACACAAAGCGAGAAAATGCTGTATTTACGCTATTGGACAAACCTGTCTAGTATTATTTATATTGGCTTTAGCCCTAAAAACTTCGATTGATCTAAGTATTCTCAGTTACACCTTCTTGCCCTTCGGACAAGAAGTATCCCTCGCTCAAAGAGCTCGGTCAATACCGATTTTCCCATACATATACTGCCTTTATAGTATAAGAACTGTTATCATGTCTTTTTAAGCACTAAATTTTTAATCCTTCTCTTAAAGTAACCCCATACTTATCCAAAAGAAGTGCTTCAAGCTCTGCCCTTCCTTTTTTCCCTAAATTTCTTACCCTCAATAAATCACATCTGGAACAGAGAACCAATTATTTTAACGAATTTATTCCGGAACGCCTGAGTGCATTCTCGACTCTGACACTAAATCCTATCTCATGTAAGGGTACATCTTTCACCTTAAATAATTCATCAGATATCCCGCTAGTTAAAAATGCTTCCTGAATTTTAATAATTATATTCTTCTTTGCATTAATTATTTCCTCATTAACAATATCCTCTATCAGTGTATTAATATCCCGCTGCATTCATCTCTCCTTTTCTACTCTGCATATCTGTCTATCCAGTTTTCACCATCATAGGTTTCAATCTGATTCTCAAGCCTGTCAAGAAAATCAGATAAATACTTATTATCATCTTCTCCTCTTGCAAACCATACATTTGACTGTCCAAATCCGAATGCCACACCCTTTTTCTTTCTTGGCACTCTCCAGAATGTCTTTCGCCTTTGCGACCTTGGAAGCAAAACACAATCTTCCTTTAATGCAATTGCATTGTATAACTGGATATATTTTTCATCTGCTGCTGACTCATTATCTGACCTTTCATTATCTGAAGCTTCAGTATCAAACTCCAGCTTTTCGTATCGTCTGTAAACTGTCGCATGTTTATACCAGCCTACAACATATGTTTCCTTATCAAAAGAGTCCGGATATAATGCACAGTACACAACCAGCACATCATCAACTTCTGTATCATTTTTAAGATCACTGCAGCCCTCTATCTTTTCAATATTTAGCTGGTTCCTTTTCCCGGCGCTGGTACTTTTCGTCTCCACAAATCCAAGACAATACTCACCTTCCGGGAATCCCTTTAGTTTTAAGAGTTCCGGCTTAAAATTATACTTTTCATGTGCATCTTTCGTATCCTTTACATATGAACCTCCGTTTTTTGGCTCATCTTTTCCCGGAACAATTCCCTTATAATAATCCATCCATGCAATGTTACAAAACAGTATTCTCAAAAAATAGCCCCCGTTTCCTATCCGTTTAGTTTATACATTATTGCTTCTGAAATATTATACCACATAAACAAATATTTTTTTCTTTTTTGTCGTAATTTGTCAATTAATGTCATTTCAAGTTCTGCTCTTCCTATTTTCATATTAACATAAAAAATAATAACAGTAATTCAAATAGAAACCTCCTGACATAAAAAATCAGCCATTTGATCCTTTTCAAATCCAAACGGCTGACACTCATTTTCTTTTTTATTTCATATATTTTTTAAATACACTTATAAACTTAACCGCCTTGTCTATCATCTCATTCATTAATTCACCATAATTTGAATGATCATCAAAATTAAGTCCATAAATCTTATGCATTATTCTTGAAGCCTTCTTATCATCCAGTCTGCGCCACTCCAATGGAAGATTAAGCTTTGCTTCTATTTCTTCCTTTTGCGATTCCAGAGAATCATATAATTCCTTATCATCATTTATGTACAATTCAACAACAACACAGCCTTCTTTATTTACCAGATTAAGAGCAACATGTCCAACACTAGTTCCAATGGCAATATCATACCAGTGATCCGTAGAAGCCTTTCTAATCTTAAATGGCTTTCCCCGCTCCACTATAACATCATTAAACTGCGTCCAGAATTCAAGTCTTTCAGACTGCGATTTATTAAGATCCGAAGAACCCGACTGATTTTTGGCATTTTTAATAAAGCCGTTAGGCTTTTCGACTACCTCAAACATAGGAGCCGGATTAGAATCGCCAATTTTGTATGCATGAACCTCAATAAGAAAGAAGTTAATATTTGTAGATGTATTATTATTAAGCCATTCTACAGCACTTCTGTGTTCTTCTCTCGCTTCCTTTACAATCCATACAATTACATTGGCATCAAGTCCTGACGCATATGTAATAATTTTCCCCAAATGGTCATGGTTTGAAGCTTCCAGCTGGTTTTCAATAATAACCTTTTCACCAGTAACCTCATCTTTTCCCACCAAGTCACATCTGTAAGCACCGACATATACTTCTGTCTCAACCTCTGTTAATGAAAGCCCAATGGCATCATTAAGTAGTTCCAGATTTTCTTTATCTGAAAGCCATTTAGAAAAATCATACTGCTCATGCTCCCAGAGCTTTCTTATATCAACTTCAACAAGTTTTCCCATTTTAGCAATTGCCATGATTTTTATGCCCCGCTTATTCATTATATATTAATGAATAGCAATGCTTCCCCCATTCTTTAAAATGCTTATTAAATTTAATTTGTTTCGCTAATTCGCATTACACAACTTTATAAAGTATATTCTTTATTATTATGCAATGCCAATTTATTTAAAATAAGCTATTTAGTCGGTTTTTATGCCTGTATCTCACCATCAAATATCATATTCCAGCTCATACGGATATCATACATCAGCCTTGTAAGTGCAATACTATCTTCCGGTGTATAAATAGCACTGGCACTATTTCCTGATGCTATGCATCTGCCTGCTTCACGAATCTCATATTCAAATCCATTTATATCAACCGGGCACTCGATTGTTTCCGGTTCTTTACCCTCCACCTCAAGTATCAAGGTCTTTGCATGTTGGAAATCCGGCAAAAATATACTTCCCTTTGTTCCCTCAATTCTGGCATTACGTTTTAATTCCTCTCCTATTGTCTGGACTGATTCTGCAATACATCCATCATTATATGTCAGTTTGAGACAACTGTAATCATCTGTTCCATTCTCATTAATATGAACTTTTGTGGTTTCTACATTCTGCGGATCACACCCTGTAACAATACGCAAAAATCCCAGATTGTAAATTCCTATATCCAACAGAGCACCTCCACCAAGTGCAGAGTTAAATTTACGCTCTTTTCTGGCACCCGTTGCAACAAATCCATACTGACAGGAAATATGTTTAATTTCTCCTATTGTTCCCTGAAGAAGGATATTACGCAGACGATTATACAATGGCAGAAACCATATCCATAATCCCTCCATAATAAAAAGATGCTTATCCTTTGCCAGCCTGTACAGCTCCTGTGCCTGTTTCTCATTTATTGTAAATGGCTTTTCACAAAGTACATGCTTACCATGCTCAAGACAAAGTCTGCAATTCTCATAATGCAAACTATTCGGTGTTGCTACATAAACAGCCTCAACATCCGAATCATTTACTAATGCTTCATAAGAATCATAAAATCGTGGAATGTCATACTCCCTGGAAAAAGCTTTTGCACTATCCATGTGCCGGGAGCCTACTGCTGCAAGCTGCTCATTTTCATTACTCATCTGATTTATAGTTGATGCAAATTTTTTTGCAATATTACCTGTAGCCAGAATTCCCCACTTCATATCATTTTCCTCCTAATAACATAATTGCATTTCACATTCATATCTTGTTAATAATTATATACTATTTTACTACATACACCAACACAAAATAGCAAGTCAAATTCCCAATACTTGATAAAATAAATATGACATAAAATGTCGCTTATCCATTGTCAGACGGATAGGCGACATTTTTGTGTTTATATGAAACTTTTTATTATTTTTATAAGGAGGGCTTACTATGCCAAAAACAAAATTTCAGGAATTCATTTTTACCCTTATCACATCCGGCTGTTAAAACTACATAACCTCCAGACTATTGTCACCATTTTCCAAACCTAGTATTCCCTTTATTGAATTCTCAACCATATCGGACACCGCCTGCTCTGTATAGAATGCCATATGAGGTGAGAGTATTACATTAGGAAAGCTCTTTAAAACTGCCATATTGTCATTATCAAGCTTTTCAGTTTCCTTATTAAGATAGTATAAGCCTGCCTCTCCCTCAAAAGTATCAAGTGCGGCAAATCCTACCTTTCCACTCTTTAATGCAGCTATAAGTGCCTGTGTATCCACTATAAGGCCTCTGGCTGTATTGACTATTATTACTCCATCCTTCATTTTCTTAAATGCTGCCTCATCAATAAGATGTGTATTTTCAGCATTTCCAGGAACGTGTAATGTTATAATATCTGAATTCGTAAGAAGCTCATCAAAGCTTACATACTCTGCATACTTCTTTACTTCTTCATCCTCATAACATGAATATGCTAATATACGGCATCCAAAGCCAGATAAATGCTTAACCACCGTCTTACCTATATTACCCGTTCCTATTACTCCGACTGTTGATGTTGATAATTCTTTTCCGACTTTTCCCTTTAATGAATAGTCCTGACAATCCGCTTTTTTCATTATCCAAGGCATATTGCGGCAGGCCATAAGCATAAGCATAATCACATAATTCGCAACACTATTTGGTGAATACACTACGTGGGCTGCTCTCATACCTATTGAATGTGCATACTTAATATCAATATGCTCATAACCTATACTTCTTGTTGATATGTACTTAACTCCCTTCTTGTGAAATGCATCAAGTATTTCTGGGTACATGGGATTGGTTATTATTGATATTGCATCATAGCCTTCAGCCAGTTCTACATTATCCATTGAAGGATAATCTGATGTAAAACCATACTCAAATGAATACTGCTCTGCGAATTTCTCAACATATTTCTTCTCATCATATTCCCTAAGGGCATAAAAAAATATTTTCATAATAATCCTCCATTCTTGCGTGTGAAAAATCTTATTTTTCACACTAGTCTCCATTTCTGCGTGTTTTTACGCATATCGAGTCTGTGTCAGGTGTGCGCATATTTTTGTTGTAAGTAAGTATAGCACCCGTCATTATGAAATGCACTATATTGAAGATAAAAAACATTAAAAAGCTAATAAATAAAGCAAAACTAAAACTGCATTTACACTCTTTACTTATCAATATAAACGTGTTATAATACTTCAAATTTGAACTATTCATTTTTGTAATTTATATTTAACTACCAGGAGGCTGGCTCTCTTATGAACTCAGGAATTGAATTCGCACAAAAAATCAATCTTGCATATAACTTTGTATGCAAACCGCTTTTACATAAGTTTAATCTTCCACAGACAGCTTTCGATATTCTTATGTTTCTTGCAAATAATCCAGAATATACAACTGCAAGAGATATTGTGGAGGTAAGAAAAATCAAAGCTAATCTTGTTTCTGTCAATGTTGACAGGCTTGTGTGTGATGGTTATATCATACGAAAAGAAACCAAAGGTGACAGAAGGAAAACACAGCTCATATGCACACCTGCGGCAGAGAAAATAATTAAAGAAGGTCAGGTTTTACAGAAAGATTTTCTTGAACATCTTTTTGATAATATGGACACTGCCACTAAAGAGGCTTTTTTTTCGGGTATGAAACAGATAGAAGCTAATCTTGATAAGATACTTGAAGACAACTAGGGTCGGTGTGCACCTGACACCAAACTATTTTTATTAGAATTGTGCACAGAAAAGAGGTAAATACCTCTGCTCCTGCATGAGCAGTCGCATTTTGCTTCGCAAAACAAGGAGGTAAATACCTCTGCTCCTGCATGGGCAGTCGCATTTTGCTTCGCAAAACAAGGAGGTATATAAATTATGTCATCATTATTTTTAACTATTATTGTAACTTTTTTTGCAGGTATGGGTGCCGGTCTTGGTACTGGATTTGCCGGTATGAGTGCCGCTGCTGTAATCAGCCCTATGCTCATTACATTTTTAGGAATGGATCCTTATATGGCTGTCGGCATTGCACTTTCTTCTGATGTGCTTGCCAGTGCCATATCAGCATATACATATGGAAAAAACAAGAATCTAGACATTAAAAACGGACTTATTATGATGGTCAGTGTTCTTATATTCACTGTTGTAGGAAGCTATGTATCAAGCCTTGTTCCATCAGCTACAATGGGCAGCTTCTCTGTATTTATGACATTTCTTCTTGGAATTAAATTCATCATAAGACCTGTTATGACTACAAAGGAAGCCATGGAGGGTGTGTCTGCTAAGAAACGTGCCATACAATCAGTTGTATGCGGCGTATTAATCGGCTTTATATGTGGCTTCATCGGTGCCGGCGGTGGTATGATGATGCTGCTTATACTTACCTCTGTTCTTGGATATGAGCTGAAAACTGCTGTCGGAACAAGTGTATTTATTATGACTTTTACAGCACTCACCGGCGCTGTATCACACTTTGCGATTGGTGGAATACCTGATATAACTGTGTGGCTATTATGTATCGTATTTACACTTATATGGGCAAGAATAGCAGCTATCTTTGCAAACAAAGCTACTCCTGAAACACTTAACCGTGCAACAGGAGTCATACTTGTTATACTAGGCATAGTAGTTATGCTTTTCTCATACCTTGGATAATATCACCAGACTAAATATCTCAATAAATGCTGTACTGACGTAGCAGGAATTATGCTTCTTTGACTTCTTTCTGCCTGCTGTCTTTTCTTTCAAATATTGCTCTGAAGATAAGACGTACAAATGGTCCACAGTAAAACATCTGATAAAGTATTGCCATAGGGAAATTCATAGCCCATGTCTTAACCCACATACCAAAAGATGGTTCCTTAAAAAGTATTGTTGCAACAAGACTCATAACAGGACACATAATACAGCATATGCATATAGATATTGCATATGTGATAAACTGTGGTCTGTCTGTTGGCTTCATAACAGTAAATGCCAGCAGCCTTGCCAGCCTTCCAACTATAAAGAACTCAAGAATGAAAGCAACTGGCACCATTATTGGTAACTCGTGTAATGCTGCAATAAAAGTTGTTCCATCAACTGTTCCTGTGTTAAGAGCTATATTATAAACAACCATCCCGTACACCATAATAGCTGCCATAATAATTGTGAATACTACGTCCTGAAATTTGTTTTTGGGCATAAAAAAAATCCTCCTTAATGATAACTTAACTCAATGTGTTGTTCGTTATCATCCAGGAGGATGTTTCGTTTCCAATAAAACCATTTAAAGCCTGCATATTCTACCATATAAAAAGCTGTACAGTCAAGTGTTTTTACTCTATTGTAATAATGTCGTAATAATGTACTATTGTAATAATGCGTAATAATGTATTTTTACTCTATCGTAATAATGTCCTTTAATATATAGTTAAACGATGGTGCTGAGCTGTCTTTATTTTCCACAAAGCCTTCACTAAGGTCTATGATATCATTTGGATTGTCAGTATTTACGCCTATGTAGTCACCTTTAAACACAGTAAGCCTATCCTTCTTAAACTGCTCGATAACATCTGCTACCATTTCCTTAGTGCCATCTGCCACAACAATATCATTAAACTCAAGCATTGAAACCCAGCCTTCATCAAAGCCGGCTCCCACATCATTACCATGTATATTACCTCTGATGTTCTTTTCTACCACCTTTCCATTAAGAACTGCATCAACGGCAGCCTTCATATATGGCTTCCAGTTAATCTTACACCCCGTAAGATATGTAGTTGGTGCTACATCAAACATACTCTGGTTATAGCTCACATTAAAAACAGGTACATCTGAGGATGTTTCCTCACAGGCAGTCGCTGGTCCTGCTGTATCTGAATGCTGTGATATAATAACACACTTCTCATTTATGAGTTCTCTTGCATACTTCTTTTCAGTACGATAATCATTCCACTTATATGTGTACTTTACCGTCATGGTAGTATTCCCCACAACTGATCTTGCTCCAAGCAAAAAGGCTGTATACCCTGATATAACCTCCGCATTAGGATACGCTGCAACATATCCTATCTTAGCCTCATTTTCTGTTATTATCCCTTCTGATATAAGCTCCTTCAGTTTTATGCCTGCCGCGACTCCTGCTGCATATCTTCCTTCATATATGGCACCCATAAATGTATGATAATTAGCATAGTATGGCTCCTCATTAGCATTAGAGCAAGTTGCCATGCAAAACTGCACATCTGGATACCTGCCAGCCAGCTCCTTAGTTGTTTCACCATAGTTATAGCTTGTAGAAAATATCAGATTACAGCCTGCATTTACAAGTCTTTCAAGATATTCTCTTTCTGTTCCCTCGGCAACATTATACATATGCATAACTTCTACCTTATCGCCATACTCTTCCTTAATGTCAGCAAGTGCCTCTATGAAATTGTCTGTATATGCAGTACTTGCATCACCTACATATATTATCCCTACCTTGATGCTCTTATCTTCATCTTTTCTTGAATAAACCATACAGGCACCTATGATGATGCTTACTGCAACACATGTTATAAGAGTTATGATACTCTCCCTGCTTACTATATAAGACAATACCCTGCCGGATATTTTCTTAATATTACTTATCTTCATCTGCTTCACCATCCTTATACAGATTATCAATGTCTATCCTGCCACTATCAATAAGTCTAAGCATAATATCCACAAGCTCCGGGTCAAACTGTGTGCCGCTGCCTCTTCGTATTTCCCCTAAAACATAGTCCTTATCAAGCTTCTTTCTATACACCCTGTTAGCCGTCATAGCATCAAATGCATCCGCTATTCCGATAATCCTTGCATTAAGAGGTATCTCTTCACCCTTAAGACCATGCATATATCCTTTTCCATCATATCTCTCATGATGATAAAGTGCTCCTTCCTCAACGTGATTTACAAGAGTAAAGCTTTTAAGTATTTCTGCTCCTTTTTCAACATGTGATTTCATAATGGCATACTCTTCATCTGTAAGTCTTTCCGGTTTGTTAAGTATTCTGTCTGGAATACCTATCTTTCCTATATCGTGAAGCAATGCCGCTTTTCTAAGGTTTTCACATTCTTCATCACTATATCCAAGCTCCTTTGCTATCATAACTGAATACTCAGATACTCTTAGTGAATGTTGGCTTGTATTAACATCCTTTGCATCAACAGTCCTTGCAATAGTAAGAACTGTTTCGTTCCCCATCTCAAGCTGTTTCTTTACAAATTCGAGCTCTTTCTTCTGAAAATCAAGGGTTCTTTTAATCTGTGTATGGAATAATATCCACGTAAGATATGCAACTATAAGTGCAAATATTCCGACCATATACACCTTAAACCACCAATAGTCATATATCTTAGCTTCCTTGATAATTGTATATGTGTTTTCAGATATTGGTACCCTGCCATTTTCATCAAGAACTGACAAATGAAATGTATATGTGCCTACAGGTATGTTCATATATATTATATTAGTCAGATCACTTTGTAATATTATCCTTGGTTCAGCATCATACCCTTCCAGATATATGCTTACATAAGGAGTATTAACAGAATAATTTATAATCTCTGGGAACATCTCTATCATCTGTGCTTTGCTGTCAATATAAAGCTCTTCCCCTCTTTTTACCCTGAGACTTTCTCCATCTACCTTTACGGACTTCATCTGTATACGATATGATCTTATTCTGGCACTATAATCATTGAGATTGACTATCATTACACCATCATCTGTTGACATGTACAGATTATTATTCACATCAATATAATCCCATGCATTTGGTGTTAATGCATTTTCAAGTCCGCAATCCCCATTAAGCAGCTTATAATCAAGTTCTTTTCCAGAAAGTAAGGCACTCTTATCAACAACATATATTCCGGCTGAGCCCAGCACAAAAAGATTATCATTGTTCCCATTAACTACATTGTAATTATTATAGTAAGGAAAATTATCCAATATTCTTATAATGCCTGTCTTATCCATATAACACAGACTGTTACTTGTTACTATGAATACACCCTCGCCAGAAGCATCCTTTACCATTCTTAATATAACCGCTGAGCTAAGACCATCATCCTTATCATAATTATCTATTACTCTTCCATCACTAATAACTTCTATTCCATTGCCATCTGTTCCTGCAAGTATAACTCTTCCATAATCTTGTATATCTGTTTCAAGTGTACATAAAACCTTACTGTTTTTCATAGAATAACCTATATTGCCAATGACAGCTTCATCTACAATATAACTAAGTCCTGTATCACCTGCTGCAAGCATTGTATTATCACTTAACTCTGTTATAGTCCTGTATCTGTTTCCACTTAGTCCGTTATTCTCATCATATCTTATAATTTCACCACTATATGTAACCTCATATATTCCTTTGCCTGTTGTGCATATCCACATATTATTTTTACTGTCCGTTGTTATGCACCTTATTCTTACGTTATCAAGCTCTTTTACAAGTTTATTCACAAGCTCCTTTAAATCGCTGTCCAGCTTTTGAATATAATCACTATCAGCTGTAATACTGCCTGCAGCTGCATATGAAACGGCAATTCCACTATCTGTACCTATATAATAATTTCCATTCCACATTGTAACTGTATTTACAACCAGCTTTTCATCACTATGTTCATAATTAAGCTGTGTAAACGCTGATCTGCTTAATCTTAACAGCCCAAGTCTTGATGATGTAAACCAGAGATTTCCCTGATAATCTGCTGTCATATGATCTATTGAATTATTAAAGCTGCCTGTATCAATGTTTATAAATTGATTCTGACTGTCATAATATCCTGTGCCATTATCTGCACATACAAAAAGTGTGCCATTTTCTGTTAATGTGTTATCTACAAAATATATTTCTTTAATATTATTAAGCTCATTACAGCTTACACTTTCCTTAAGTACATAAGCGTTATTATATAAATCATATTCATATTTATCTATATTTCCTTTTGATGTTCCCACATAAAGCATACCCGCATCATCAAATGAACACGTTGTATATCTTCCACCATCTGATGCACTATATTCTGAAATAACTGCTGCATTTTTTACAATACTTAGCTGTCCATTATCGCTGACAACTGCTATGTTACCATTCTTATCAGAGTCTGCACTTACAGCATATTTTATATCATCTATATAGCTTTTAACTGTTAATCCATCTGCAAGAGAAACTATTGACATAGCACCTGTCGTACCAATATAGTAATCACCATCAGAACCCTGTGTTATACACTTTACGGAATCAGCTGATAATCCCTCCTTTTCTGATACAACATTTATGATTGTTTCATCAATCATTATCGATACGCCGCCATCATTGGTTCCTATCCATAATCTGCCCTCTTCATCTTTATACAGACAGTTTACAGTCTTAACAGAGGCATATTCATCCACCCATTTAAACTCTGTACCATTATACCTGTATAAACCACCATAGGTTCCTATCCATAGTATTCCATCATTAGTCTGTGCTATATCATTGGCACAGCCGCCTGGTATTCCGTTTTCTCTTCCGTAAACTGTCTGCAGATAAGTATTATAATCCGGTGTTTCTTCTATATTATTCTGGTTATTCCTACTGTTATCAAAAGCTGCATACACGCACTTAGGTGTATTAACTTCTATAAGCTGTACTGCTGCCATAGCAGCTATCCCGATATATATACAGGCTGTCATTATCCTTTTATCAAATCTGTTCTTTCCCTTGTCATACCTTACAAATATATAGAGTGCAAGCACAGTTATGATCTTATCAGGAAAATCAATATAAAATTGTCCTGCAACGTGACTTAATAAATCATTAAATCCTATTCCTAAAAGCGACTCAATAACTCCATCACCCCATATATTATTGATATAACCATTAAAAAACATATAATTAAAAATCACGGAAATAGAACACGAAACAAGTGCAATATAAAAGCTTGATGTCAGTGCACCAAGCAGTGTTTTCATATAATCCTTACTTATGCAAATTCCAGCAACAACTGCTATAGAAACACTTACTATGGCATAACATGCATATGTCCACGAATATATTATAGAATAAAGAATATTGAGAGTAACTCCAACGATAACACCGCATACCGGTCCGCATACATAAGTGGCCGCAACTGTACCTAGTGAATCAAGCCATAATGGAAGCCTGAAATACCCAGCAATACACTTTCCTGCCAGATTCAGCAATACACATATTATTATAAACACGCTTATTGTATACCACTTATTTTTCTTCATAGGCTTTTCTCCGTTCAGTATGCTGTATTATCCGTTGGCTGTTATGTTTAATCCATCCTGACTGCTATGCATATTTTCAATACATAATCTAAGCATATCAGTAATGATTTAACTTTTACACTCTACCATAATAAAATTATAATTATTATATCAAAAAAATATATAACTGACAATGTATAAACGATTATTCTTTTGTATTGTAAGTTGCTATAATTTCATCCAGAATAATGTGGAAAAAGAATATTATTAAGGTTGTTGATAAAGAAGAAAATGCCGATTAATATATATATAAATATATAAATGGAGGCTGCTATGTGGGCTTACGAAAGTGTTTTTTATCAAATATATCCTCTTGGGTTTTCAGGAGCACCCTTTGAGAATGATGGTGTGCTTAACCACCGCATTTTAAAGGTTAATGACTGGATACCACATATTAAAAGATTAGGTGCTGATGCTATATATTTTTCTCCTGTGTTTGAATCTGACACTCACGGATATAATACAAGAGATTATACAAAGATAGACACAAGGCTTGGTACTAATAAAGATTTTGCCAACGTGTGCTATAATCTTCATAATGAAGGAATAAAGGTTGTTCTTGACGGCGTATTTAATCATGTTGGCAGAGGCTTCTGGGCTTTTCAGGATGTGTTAAAGAACAGGGAAAGTTCCCCTTATATCAACTGGTTTGCAAGAATAGATTTTAATGGTAATTCTAATTATAATGACGGGCTCTGGTATGAGGGCTGGGAAGGCTGTTATGACCTTGTAAAGCTTAACCTGTATAATGAAGATGTTATACAACATATTTTTAATGCTATCAAAGGCTGGGTTACGGAATTTGATATTGACGGCTTAAGACTTGATGTTGCTTACTGCCTCAATCACGATTTTCTTAAAAGATTAAGAAGCTTCTGTGACAGCTTAAAACCAGACTTTTTCCTGTTAGGAGAAACACTGCACGGCGATTATAACCAGATTATGAACGACGAAATGCTTCATTCAGTTACTAATTATGAGTGCTACAAGGGTCTTTATTCAAGCTTTAATTCAATGAATATGTTTGAAATTAACCATTCACTTTTAAGGCAGTTCGGACCTGAGAACTGGACACTTTACAAAGGTAAGCATTTATTATCTTTTGTTGACAATCACGATGTCACAAGAGTTGCAAGCATACTGAATAACATCCGTCACCTTCCTTTAATATATGCTCTTGCTTTTGGTATGCCAGGAATACCTTGTGTATATTATGGAAGTGAATGGGGTGCAACTGGGCGTAAAGAAGATGGTGACCCTGCCTTAAGAGCCTGCTTTGACACGCCTGTCTTTAATGAATTATCTGACTGGATTGCAAAGCTTGCCAATGCTAAAAAGACATCACCAGCATTACAATATGGTAACTTCTCATCTATAGTCCTCACTAATGAACAATGCGTATTCTTAAGAGAGTGGCGGGGTGAGCGTGTACTTGTTGCAATAAATGCCGCTGACTACAATTATTCTGCCTCATTTAATATGGGCTGTGACAAAGCATATGACCTTATAACCGATAGAGAAATACAGTTAAATAATGGATTGGAATTACCGGGATATAGTGCATTTTTCTTAAAATTATAACTACCCTGTCACACCACACAATATCTTTTAATATGTTGCGTAATAATAAAATCAAAACAGAGAATAGAAAGTATAACCGGAGCTTCTCCTCCAATATACAACTTTCTATTCTCTGTTTTTATAATAATATTCTCTCTAAGAATATCCTATACATCTATATTTTCTTATGTCTTATGACATCCGCAATTCTTAGTGCTATAACTCCTACGATAGCAACGGCTGCGGCAATCCATACCCAGACTGGTACATTATGAATATTAAAACATCTTACATTTATCCACATCTGATTAATTCTCGCTGTTTCGTCATTATCAAAATACTGCATAATAGCACTTCTATGCATTACTTCTTCCGTTGGATACTGTGCTGACAACATTCCTTCTGTCTGCGCCTTAGATGTTCTTAATATATATCTTGAATCATTAGATACTCCTGAGAAGAAATATCCTAAAGAATAATCTATTGCATCAGCCTCACTTATTGTATCATCCTCTTCCATAAGTGACTCAAGACCATAATTCCATTTTAAATAATCATATATAACAGGACTCTGACCACCTGATATAACTGATGTATAGCCAATATAGTACATATTTCTTACTGCATTTTCTGGCATAGATACGAAATTAACAAATGCTTCTGCTGCCTTCTTCTTTTCTGAATTGCCATTAATTCCTGATTTTAACATCGCCCAGCCATCAAAATACATATTAGTACATTCTTCTGGAATAGCAAAATTAAGCTCGACATCATTAGCTTCTGCCTGCTGCATTATGTATACAGCATCACCTGACCACTGATAGCCAGCACTGATCTTACCTGTAATAGCATCAATCTTACCACTGTCAGTTTCAAATGAATATACATTATCTTTAACCTGCTGAAGATATTCTAATACTTCATCAACTGTATCCTTTGATGTGTCATTCATCTCCTCTGCCAGCTTATCAGTATAATCTGCCTGCCTGATAAAATCCTGTGACCTTAACTTATCAGACTTGATTGCACCAATTGCCGCAAACATAGTATCTCTTACATTATCCTTAACAGTAATCATACGTCTGAACTTATCATTATTAATAATCTTCCATGTCGATGCCTCTTGTTTTGTAACATCTTCTGGATTATATATAATACCTGTAACACCCCACATATATCCAGCAGCATATTTACTCCAAGGTTCACCATTGATTGTATTATTATCAAAAGTCTGCTTTATAAATGGTGAAACACCTTTTGCATAATAATTCTCTTTGATTCCTGTGTCGTAGAATTCATCAGAAAATGGTTCAAGCCAGCCCTCAGTCATAAGCTTCATAAACATATATTCTGAAGGACATATTAAATCGTACTCATCACCTAATGTAAGCATATTGTAAAGTTCTTCATTAGTTCCAAGACAGCTATATTCGACATTAACCTTCTTGCCATATGTCTTATAATACCATTGAACAAAATCATCAACCATAGAATTATCGCCCCTGATATCTGTGCTCTCAAGATCTATTGTTTCATCAGCGTTCCAGCCGCCTTCATCTATATACTCTTCCCAGTTACATATTCTAAGTGTAATTGTATCGTTATCTGCCGCCTCTGTTTTAGTAGAATTAAATCCTTTCCACACTCCTGTTATACTTCCAGACAGCATTTCAACAACCAAAATCATAGCAAGCGAAACTTTTATAACCTTTTTAGTCAAATGTCTGATATAAGATGTAATATCTATAATCACATTTTTATTCATTAATGTTTCTCCTTCTGGGCTTCATTCTTTATAGGTGCAAAATTCATAACAACTTCAACTATAACTACAATCAGGAATATAATTGTCGATAATGCCCATAATGCAGTCTTAATATTAGTCTGCGAACCCTTTGTTGCATTAACAACATATGTACTTATTGTATCAAATGTTGCCGGTTTCGTATAAGTTGCCACAAAATAATCATCAAGTGATAAAGTAACTGCCATAACAAATCCTGATATAATACCTGATGCAATCTGAGGTATAATAATATGAATTAACGTATATCCCGGTGTCGCTCCAAGGTCAAGTGCAGCCTCATAAAGACTTGGGTCCATCTGTTTTAACTTGGGAACAACCGCAAGATATACAAATGGTGCACTAAGCACTGTATGTCCTATTATAAGTGGAATATAAGTATTCTTGCTTATCCCGAATACAACAACCAGAAGAATACATAATGAAAAACCTGTCACAACATCGGCATTAACAACTGGTATCTGATTAAGAACTGACATTGTACCATTAACATTTTTCTTAGAATAAAATGCTCCAATTGCACCTGTTGTTCCAAGTATTGTAGCAAGCACCGCACTTCCAATTGCAAGTGCAATTGAACCTATAATCATATCTATAAGCTCTGGTGTTGTAAATAATGTCACATAATTATGGAACGAAAATGAATGAATAGCTCCAATATTAGGTGAATCTGTAAAACTATATACTGCTAATATAAGAATCGGAACATACATAAATATAAGTACAAGACCGATAATTGCATATTTAACACATTTTTTAAACATACCTGTCCTCTTTCCCATCACATATATCTACAGCCTGCGTCCTGAACCTTCATTATCGCTGTCTGCTGATATAAGACTGATTATACATATAATTATAAGAAGTATAAGTGCTATCATTGAACCATTGTTCCAGTCGTATGCACTAAAATAGCTTCCTATAAGACTACCCATAATATATGTACTGTTATAAAGCATATCAAGCACTACATAATTAGTCATCGCTGGAAGGAACACCATTGATATTCCACTTATAATTCCCGGTACAGATAATGGCAATATAATCCTTATAAATGTCTGAAAATTATTAGCCCCCAGATCATTTGCCGCTTCTATAATGCTGTTATCCATTTTCGATAATGTTGTATACAACGGAAGTATCATAAATGGAAGAAAATCGTAAGTCATTCCAATAACTGTATTAATAAAAGGATAAAATGCAAGATTACCTTCTATTAATGAAAGAACTTCCTTAAGTGCTGTAATTCTAAGTGTAAAGTTAATCCACATTGGAAGCACAAAAAGCATAAGAATAACTGCTTTTCTTTTAATCTCGCTCTGTGCAAGTATGTATGCAACTGGATACGCTATTAAAAGACACACTATAGTTACAACAAATGCCAGTGCAAAACTGTAACACAATGTTCCAAGTGTGTTAGGATCTGTAAAGAAATTACAGAGATTACTTACTGTAAACTGTCCCTGTCCATTGGTAAATGCATAATATATCAATACAAGCAAAGGGGCTGCAACAAATAATAAAAGGAATATCCCATAAGGAATTCCAAGCTGCTTACGCGATAATACATTATTCATCTTTATTAATTCCTTTCCCTTTACTTACTTTTTTAACTGGAACTTCATCTTGTCTTCTAGCATAACAAGCCCTACAGCATCGTCCATATTCCACAGGTACTCATCATCTACAATAAGGTCGTGTCCATATTCTGTTCTTATAACGTAACTGTAATGGTCACCCTTATAGATAAGGTTGATAATATGTCCAGATACAAGACCTTCCTCCACATTATCACTCATTCTTATATCATATGGCTGGATTGAAACCATAACCTTTAACTTAGCCGTATCAATAGCCTCATTATTCTCATCAACTAAAACATTGTTCTTCATACTTGATTTAGGAATAACTTTTGTTAAATCGCAATTAATAACCTTGCCATTAAAATCAAGTGTATAATCACTATTAATATTAGTAACAAAGCTTGTTGTATGGTCCTCAGCAAGCATAATATGAATTCCGTCCGGCTCAAGCTTCATACCAATTCTTTCACCGACAGAATAACATTTGGTCGTTCTTATAACCATTTCGTACTTGCCCGATTCAACAGTAACCTCATAGTGCATACCTTTGAATATAACCGACACAACTTCGCCCTCAATAATTCCGTCCTCTGGCTTAGTTATAATTACATCTTCCGGTCTTACAACAACATCGACAAGCGTACCCTCTGGAACATCGTCCATTCCTATGAATTCACCACCGCAAAATCTTACTTTCATATGTCCTGTCATAATACCTTTGAAAATGTTACTTTCACCGATAAAGTCAGCTACAAATGCATTCTGCGGCTCATTATATATATCCTCAGGCGTACCAATCTGCTGTATCCTGCCTTCTGAAAGAACAACAATCTTATCAGACATTGTAAGTGCTTCTTCCTGATCGTGTGTTACATATATAAATGTAATTCCAAGTTCATCGTGCATATGCTTCAATTCAATCTGCATTTCCTGACGCATTTTCAAATCGAGTGCACCTAACGGCTCATCAAGCATAAGAATTTCCGGCTCATTAACCAAGGCTCTTGCAATTGCAATTCTTTGCTGCTGTCCACCTGATAAGGTAGATATCTTTCTATTCTCAAACCCCTCAAGGTCAACTATATCAAGAACTCTCTTTACTTTCTTTCTAATCTCCTCTTTTGGCAGCTTTTTAAGTTTAAGTCCAAATGCTATATTGTCATATATATTCATATGTGGAAATAAAGCATATCGCTGGAACACCGTATTAATTGGTCTTTTGTTAGCTGGAAGCTGTGATATATCTTCTCCATTAAGAAGTATTTCTCCACTTGTTGGCATCTCAAATCCTGCTATCATTCTTAATGTAGTAGTCTTACCACATCCGGATGGTCCAAGAAAAGTGACGAACTCTCCTCTTTTTACTTCAAGATTAAAATCGTCTACAGCCTTAAATCCATTATCACTATATACTTTACTAATATGTCTTAATTCTATTATATTATCTGCCATCGTTCTCCTTTTGCACCTCGTGGTTAATTTATTAATTCAGCATATATGCCTTATTACTTCTATCTGTTATTTTAATAATTATACATAGATTTATCAATAATAATCTTCAATATCTCATTATATTGTTACTTTATTGCCTTATTATTCTATTACTTTATTATTTAGTCTGCCTGTCAGGTACGTTGACTATACTATCTATCTTCTGCTTTAATATTGACAGGCTTCCCATTCTCTTTAATGCCATATCAGACTGCTCCTCCATCTGCTTTAGCTTCTGCGTATTTCCCATTGTCTTATATACATTTTTATAAAATTCCGCATTATAATACTCTGCAACCGCTATGCTTTCATCCAGTTCATTGTCCTGAATATTATCTATCACAATCTTATCCCTGCTGGCATAATCTACTGCCCTGCCATATTCATCATTCTTATACAGGTTCATAAACCAGCGTGTATTATATGTCCTGTTCTCATCATTATAATTCTCTGCTACCGCTATTATCATCGCAGCATTAAGAACAACAAGAATTACAATAATTATATCCATAATAATTAATCTGCTTTTCTTCATAATAATCCTCATTCCTGCACACATTTTGCGCATATCGGCTTTGTGTCAAATGTATACAAACATAAATCCTGCGTATAAAAAATCCATTTTCACATCTATCCTCTTTGTATAAGGCACTGCTCAATTCGTGCGCTTGAAAATGTATCAATAGCCTCTAAATCCTCATCTGTAATGTGATAATATTTCTTAAGCAGTACTCCCATATCTTCCCGCATTTTGTTAAGATACTTTTCATTGTCTGATGTCATAGTTACTTCTTTATCTTTATATGCCGATAACTGTGTATAGTAGTAAAACTGCGAAAGATAATATGCTAGATTAGACACATCTGACTGTGTAAGATTATAATTATCACTATCGTTAGTATTCATAAATCCCACTGACCACACATAATATCTTACACCCATAAGAACCGAATATTCTTTATCAAATGCTTTATTATCAAGAGCATCTATCTCATCACTATAATCCGATAATTCCTTATAACTACTGCTATCAAGATATGAATATATTTTATTACTTATTTCTGTATAATTATTCGTTATTGCTGATTTCTTTACAGCCTTTTTTACAGAGCCAGTTAATGCAATACCAATAAATGCTATAAGAAGCAGTGCAATAACAACTGCGGGTATTGCAAATGCGTAAGCTTTCTTTGAATTACTGTCCGCCTTATTATGTACATTCTTTTCTGTATTATTGAAATCTTTATCATACCTGTCTATGGCTTTTTTATGACTTTCTGTATAATACTTATCTTCCATCTATTATCTCTTTTCTTATATTATTAACGGCAATGCTTTCGTTGTGTCTGTCAATTGCTTTTACAGAAAATATAGCTGCCACCAGTATGATTACAACCGCCAGTACAAGGACAAGCACTTTTACAGCCTCTTCTACAATTATTTTTTTATTAATATCAGCAAGTTCTGCCAGCCTTTGCCTAAGTCCTGCCAGTCCTTTCATATATGATTTTTCCTGTCCATAATAATTGGAATTGCCACAATATGGACACTGGCTGAGATTTTTATTAAATTCTGCGCCACACGAAGGACATATCACATTCATTTTATTATTCATACTTATTTTTCACACTTTCTTCTATAATAAGTTGGATTTGCGTACTATCCGCCGTCCTTATAGCCTGCACCTGTTCATCACTCACATAAAAATATGTCTTTAATATTGCATCCATATTCTTATAAATCTGTTCTACCTTCTCATCAGACGTATCTCCAACCGCAAGCTTTCCATATATATAATGAAGGTTATCCAAATCATAAAATTCATCCAGCAGACCACAAATATCTGTCAGTGCCTTATTCTTATAAAATATATTATCCGCGGCAAGATATTCACTTATATAATTATTCACAAATATGTATATCTGTGCAGCCTCTATCTGTGGGTGATAATCAAGATACGGACCATCTGACCAGCCTGATATATTAATGCTGTCACTATAATTAAAGAAATCATAGTAATCTTCATTCTCCCAATATCTGTCTAACGTGGCTGTCACCGTATCATATTCACTAACAGCATTTTTCTGCTTAATAAAATACCAGTCGTGTGTAAGCATATACACCACCAGACCAATAAACATTGCAAGAAGCACCGCTATAGCCACTCCACGCACAAGCACTTTTACTGTATACAGCTGCTGTGCGCTTATTGATTTTTCCGCCGTATTAACTTTTGACTGATATTTGTCATAATCTTTTTTATAGGCTTCCCCTGCCCTATTCTTCCTGCCACAATGCGGACACACCTCATCGGTCAGATTAAGCACTGCCCCACAATACTGACATTTCATATTAAATGTACTGCCTTTATAAATATTCTCCCTTTCCACGCTTTCCCTCACTTTTTCTCTCTTTTATGCTATTTATAGATAATTATTTATTGTATATACGAATAAAATGTATTATTTTATACTATACTTTAATATAATATATATTTTTCATATTAACTAAGCGTAATATGCTAAAATCTTCTTTGATGAAATATTCTTTAATGAAACATACGTTATTATAATATATAATCAGTCTTATTGCATTAGTTTATATTTTGTTTTTATAATTCACATTTTACTCACATCTTTTACATATCACGTTCACATTTTCCCTCTAATATAATCATTGTTGAAAGACATATGACATTGCTTTCAATAAACTTTTTCATAAACAGATAACTACCTACTCCCTTAAATTTGTAGTTATCACTCTCCCAAAAAGAACCTGAATGATAATCATATCAATTGCCACTTGATATCATTATCATTCAGGTTCTTTTAGTTTATTTATTAAATATTGTAATCACTTTAATTACTTTGCTGTTTCTATCAAAATATTTTATCCTATAAGTCCTACTTTGCATTAACCCCTGCGATATCCTTAATCACCTCTCCAGCAATTATAAGCCCTACAACAGATGGCACAAATGCCACGCTTCCCGGAATATCACGTCTTTCTGTACATTTGTGTTCTGCTCCTGGTGGGCATATGCAGTTAGTACGACAGCTTATCGACATATCCTCGATTGGCCTTGTTGGCTGTTCTTCTGAATATACAACCTTAAGCTTCTTAACGCCACGTTTCTTAAGTTCACGGCGCATAACCTTCGCAAGAGGACACACCCTTGTCTTATATATATCTGCAACCCTGAATGCTGTCGGGTCCAGCTTGTTACCAGCACCCATACTGCTTATAACAGGAATTCCAAGTTCATTTGCTTTCATAATAATTGAAATCTTAGCTGTAACAGTATCTACCGCATCAATTATATAGTCATACTCATCAAATGGAAATTCATCAGCATTTTCTGGAAGAAAGAAACAATTATGAATTCTTACATCAACATTTGGATTAATCTCCAACATTCTCTCTTTCATAACCTCTGTCTTATACTTTCCAACAGTTTTTCTTGTTGCTATAATCTGTCTGTTTAGATTAGTAAGACATACTTTATCATCATCTATAAGGTCAAATGCACCTATGCCACTTCTTACAAGTGCTTCACAGGCATAACCGCCTACTCCGCCTATTCCAAATACAGCAACTCTCTTATTAGCTAGTTCCTGCATTGCACTTTCACCTAGCAATAATTGTGTTCTTGAAAACTGATTTAACATCTTTATCTCCATTCTGAATTATTAATTACTAAACCTACCAATATGGTAGTATTTCAATAAGAGATTATATTATAATCAGCGGTTTCTGTCAAAGTAATACTTTTATTACTCTTTCATACACTTTCTTCTATATATTTTTATTTATATATCTGCATTTTATATTTACATCTATATATTTTTATTTATATATTCTCATTTCTTATTGTTTCTATAATATTCTGCTTTCTTATCTGGACTATTGAATATTTCATAATTCCAAGAAGCAGTATAATCACAACAACAACCGCAATAACTATAGCCTGCAATGGAAAAACATATCTTAACTGTGACTCTCCTGCTGCTATATATATGACATAAGAAAGCAGGGTTCCTGACACTACACCAATTATAAGGGCTTTACTTCCATAAAATACACTTTCCATCCTTATCATTTTATCAAATTCTCTCTTTGTCATACCTATCGACTGAAGCATTGCAAACTCTTTGCCTCTTAATTCCATTCCGGTTGTAACAGTATTAAATATATTTGTAATTCCAATCAATGAAACAACAGCAATAAATCCATATAAGAATATCTTGATTGTCAGAATTAGATTTTCATTGTTTCTTCTTTCCTGTGCCGCATTAACTATGTTATTCTTCCCAATATCAAATTCATTCACAAGTATATCCTGTGCTTTATCAGGGTCGTCACAGTTAATATTAAGAAGTACACTGCAATCAATATCCCCGGGATTAAACTGATTCATATAATCATCACTTACAATAAGATAGCCATAAGAAGTATAAGCATTTTCATATCCGAATGGCCTTTCATTGCTAAGTGCCACAATCTTTATATCGTAAAATGTTGTATCATCTGACGATTTACTATTATCCAATGATTTACTGCTGTTTGAAGTATCAATTCTATAAGTTAATACATCACCAGCTTTATAACCATCATATACATTAAAATATTTTACGTTATTTCCATTATTAATGTACTGATATGTATTATCTACAAGTATTCCTCCGCTCTGTGCAGTTTCCTTGCTTATACCAAGCTTTTTAATATACTTTTCATATTCTTCATTACCTAATGAAATAATACTTATATAGTAACCAGTATTTTCTGATAAACCTGCCTCATATTTATTTACTTCCTTATAATCACTACTATACTTTGGTTCATCTTTTAATGAAGCATAAAAGCCTCTTGCAAATGTAAAATCAGTTATATTCGTTTCATTATTTATCCTGTTCACAATATCACTTACTTTTTTATCAGCCTCATCTACAGACATACTTTTATATGAAGACATATACACCCTTAAATCTATATTGCCATTAGCGTATCTGTTGGCTGAATCTGTTAATAAACTCATAAATCCATATAAAGCAATAAATGTCATTACACTAAGCGCAATAGAAATAGTGATTACCCTGTATTTTCTCTTGTTACGCTTCATATTCTTATAGGCAAGGACACCTCCTTCACCCCATACTTTACTGACTAATTCCGGTGTCCTTAATGACTTAGATTTTATCTTGATATCTTCACTATGATTGATAGCCATTATTGGTGACATTCGCGAAGCCCTTATTGCTGGTACTAATGCCGACAATACAATCGTAACTATCGCAAGTACAATTGATAAAAGCACTCCTAATAAAGATGGTGCATACACAATGCTCATTTCTAATGTATCAATAAGCATTTTGTTACTCAATATGACAAGAATATAACTTGCTGACAGACCCACGACTATGCCTGCTGCAACACCTATTACACCCATAAACGCAGCTTCAAAAAAAACATTTTTTCTAATCTGGCGTGGCGTAGCACCAATTGAAGCTAACATTCCGTACTGTTTAGTCTTCTGGTTAATAGATATAGCAAAGCTGTTACTTATACATACCGCTGAAGTTATAATTATTATAACCATAACAACAGCCGCCATATTATATACAAATGCAACACTTGAATCATAAAACACTTCATACTTTATAAGACTGTTATTAATGTAATATGAATGTGCCTTATCAAGCTGGTTCTTTAATATCTCTGCCTCTTCATCTGTTGGGCTGCCTGAATACTGCTTGTTAAATAAAATTCTATCGACACCTAATATATCCGCAGTTATATTATATCTGTCTTTAAGTACCTTTTTATGAAACCTGATATATATGTCCGATTTATTCAAAGATGTATCTGACTTATTTGCAAATGTAATGACTGAATAACCCGGTGCAGTTCTTGGTTCTTCACCATATGGAAGCCTGTCACATATTCCCACAACCTTATACGTCTTAGTCTTCTTTACATCAAGCAGCTCATCTTCTCTATAATCATCATTCTGATAAAGCTTTTTGCCATTATATGTCCTGTCGCCTATATCAAATGTAATCTTATCTCCAAGATTATATTTAACACCACCATTGGTCTTAATATGACTTGATATAACTATTTCACTGTCATCTTCCGGAAGCCTTCCTGATGTTACATTTATTTCTGCCTTTTCAAATGTATCACTATCAAGTGCTTCTATATAAACATATGGTTTGCTGTCATTAACACATCCGTCAAGCACTCCATAGCCAACTTCGTGTGTTTCATAATAGCTCTCCACCTGCCTGTTATTAATAACTGACTCCTTCTCCTTATCAGTCATATCATATAAAAGAAGATGAAAATCTCCATCTACCTTCTTTGATCTTAATGTTACGCTTTCTTTTAAACTTACCGCCATAGTTGCAACTGCAGTAAGAAGTGCTGTTGCAAGTATAATACCAATAATTGTAACAATTGTTCTTCTTTTATTAAGCTTTAGATTCCTTATTGTCAACCTGTTAAGTATCTGCATATAAACTCTCCTTTCCAGCCCGTTTCATGAATTTACATAATTCTATATCTTATAAAATCTTATAAAATTATGAAACTATTTATATAAGGCTCGTGCCTGTTCATAATCTTTATACAAGCCTGCCATCTTCAATTCGTAATATTCTGTCTGCAATCTTTGCAATTTCAAGATTGTGGGTAATCATTACAATTGTCTGATTATATTTCTGATTAGAGAGTTTTAATAATTCTACGATTTCATCACTTGAGCGTGAGTCAAGATTTCCTGTCGGCTCATCCGCAAGAAGTATTGCCGGGTGATTAATAAGTGCCCTGCCAATTGATACCCTCTGCTGTTGTCCACCTGATAACTGATTAGGCAGATGTGACACCCTATCCTTTAAACCAAGAGTGTTGATAAGCTCATCAAGTTCGCTTTTGTCAGGTGTCCTGCCGTCAAGCTCACAAGGTAAAGTAATATTTTCCTTAACATTAAGAATTGGTATAAGGTTGTAGAACTGATATATAAGTCCGACCTGTCTTCTTCTAAATATTGCTATCTTGTCACTATTTAGGGAATATATATCCTCACCCTGTATATATACCTTTCCACTTGTAGGTCTGTCCACACCACCAAGCAAGTGAAGAAGTGTTGATTTACCACTTCCTGAACTTCCCACTATAGCTACGAACTCGCCTTGTTCCACGCTGAATGAAATGTCATTTACTGCAAGTACAGCATTGTCACCTTTGCCATACTGTTTAACAAGATGTTCTACCTTTAATATCTCCATAAAATGTCTTCCTTTCCGTCACAAATATAGATGTGCTATAAATATTAATTACTTTATTACATAGCTCAATATACACTGGCAAAATGACATTTCAGTGACATTTATTTTATATATTTAACTATAAATGTTGTCTTTTCATCATCGGACTCCACACTTATATAGCCTCCCTGCTTCTCAATTACTGCCTTAGCAAGAGGAAGTCCTATTCCCATACTGTTATCTTCGTATTTAGCTTCACTGTAATAGCGTTCAAATATCTGCTTCTGTCGTTGGTCACTCAGTTTATCACCTCTGTTAGTTATATACACTGCTGTATACACATCATTATCTGTTATATTTATCTTTACAGTACCTTTATGTCTACTATGTTCAATTGCATTTTTAATAATATTCTGTAATGCTTCCCTGTTCCAGTTGTAATCGCCATTTATATAGATGTCCGATTTGTTCAATTTATTCACTTTATTATCTGACCCTTTATGAATATTATCTGTATTTGAATTATGAACATATATGTCTATACTAACAGCTTTAATTTCTGCTATAACCTCAAGATTACCTACCGCTTCTTCTATAATCTTATTAATGGAAATGGTCTCGTTATTGAACTCCACCACACCCGCATCAATTCTTGACAACTTAAGCATAGTCACAATCATCCAGCTCATTCCATTAACCTGATTTAAAGCTTCATATATGAATTTCTTCCTTGTCGCATATTCCATATCAGGATTATCATTAAGATTATCCAATAGAATCTGAGTTGAGGTAAGTGGTGTCTTTAACTGGTGTGATATGTCAGATACCGACTGTGCTAACATAACCTTTTTTATTCTGGCTGAGTCTGCCTGTTCCTTCATATATACCATAATTTTATATAACGAATTCTTAAGACTGCTAAGCTCATCTTCTGAATTATCATTTATTTCCAGCTCATAATTACCGCGTGATATTTTATCCATATAATCCTGCAATTGGACGATGGCATTCTTTCTTCTCCTCAAATATATGTAAAAACATATAATAAACAATACCGACATTACACCAATAATTAAAGTGCTGACTATTATATTGACATTTCTTATGTCACTCATATCTTTAATATAAAATGTATTATCTGTTATTCCATTTTTTCTTAATATGTTGTAAAATTCTTCTGATGTTGTACTGCTTTCAAGTTCACCGTAGGACTTATTTAATATAATCGCAACTTCTTCCATATCAAAATCCGGATACTGGCTGATTACATTTTCCATAATACATCTTATATATGTATTCTCCATATTCTTGTACTTATTAGTATACCAGCTTATCCATGATATATATACCACTACGCTGACAACCAGCACTACACCTGTTAATAACAGACTTTTAACAGCCTGCTTATTCTTATATGCGCCCATATTTTCTCCAATCTGTTATTATATTTTCATATTCTTTCTAACACATTATAATATTCTGTCCATTCTGCTGATATAATATATTGCAGATTGCTCTAATCTGACAATCTGTAACCTACGCCCCTGACCGTCACAATAATATTTCCTTCTTTATCGCCTATCTTATCACGAAGTCTTTTCATTGTAACTGTAAGTGTATTATCATTTACAAAGTTGCCTGCTGAGTCCCATATATGTGATAATATTTCTTCCCTTGTAAATACTTTTTTAGGATTTTGTAACAAAATTTTCAATATCTCAAATTCAAGCTTTGTAAGCTTAATTTCATTATCTTCCTTGTACAATTTTCTTATATCAACATTCATCTTTAAATCGGCATATGTAAGCTCATTGCCGCTCCGGTTTCTTCTTAGCACATTCTTAATTCTCGATAGAAGTTCCATATTGCGGAATGGCTTTATAACATAATCATCTGCACCTAACTCCAACCCCATTACAACATCTTTCTCCTCATCTTTAGCTGTAAGAAATATGACAGGGGCTATATCATCAGCTTTAATCTTTCTGCAAAGCGAAAAGCCATCCCCATCAGGAAGCATTACATCAAGTATGACAATATCTATATTCCATACATCACCAGCTCCAATTAAAGTTCTATATTTTTCAGTGTCCTTTGCATTATCTAATATCTCCTTTGCCTGATATGCACTTCTTGCAACCCTGACATTATAACCATTATTGGTAAAAAGGTATTCCAGCCCCATAATTATTGCTTCGTTATCCTCTATTAATAAAATATTACTCATATCTTTTCTCCAATCTTAATTCTTAATTACACAGTTATCATAATACTACTGTTTAATACACTTTATTATTTAATCTGCTATTTTTCTTATTTTTCTTAGGTTCACATTATTATATAATATATACAATAAAATATTTTAATTGTATACCCTGTTTAATATATCCATACAAATATAGTTTCATTATTAAATAATATTTATCAATTTTGTCTGGGATTGAATTATTTTGATTGTATTTGAATTATTTTACGAATTGTATAAACAATAATTTTCGTGTATAATACATACTTGTAGTTTATACTATCAGGGGGAAACTTATATGTTAATAGGGAATTGTAACGTAACTGCTGAACTTGTAAGCTTAATTGTGGCCGGATTTTTGACATTTCTTATGTTATACTCCAATCCAAGAAAGACGAGTTCATACCAAATCATTCATTATGGAATACTTTTATCGATGATATCTATCGCCACGCAGCTTGCATTTTTTTATAGTCAGGCTCATACCGATATGTTTAACAGAGAATTAAGATTATTCCTGTCGTTAGCATTTTTAGCAGAATACCTTGTATTACTAATGATGCTCTATGTGTATATATGTCTTCTTTCAACAAGGACATTACATCACACGAAAAATCTGCAATCAAAAGTATTATCATTCGGCTGTACTTATGCTATTGCTGTTTTTGCATTTGCAGTATCTGGTAAATTACCGGATATAATTGATGGTTTACTGCCATTAGAATATTATATTAATTTTTATGCTATCTTTGGCATAATAACCTGTTTAATATGCCTTTTATCCATATTATTAAATAAACATTCAATTCCAAAGGTAGTCAATAAATATGCTTTAATATTTATTCCAGTAGATTTTATAATGCTTTCAGTTCAATTTATGACAAGCAATATAATATTTTCAAGTCTGACATATGTATTACCATTTTTAATATATTATATATTATTTCACAGCAATCCATATGATGAACTTATTGGTTGTCAGAACCTACACTCCTTTGAAGCAAGATTTACAGACAGTGTATCAATGAAACGTAAATTTCTCGTTGTATACCTTAACTTTCCTCAGCTTAAAAATGTAAATTATGCTATTCATAATGAAAAAGTTGAAGAAACAGCCGCTAATGTATGCAGACGAATTGAAAAGCTTCATCATATGGTTCATATTTACCGCTTTACCAATGATGAATTTGCTATGATTTTATATATCAAAGATGAAAACAAAATAAAGCAGTTTCTCAATAATGTAGAGATGGCAATAATTGATTATATGACTGCTTCATCTTACACAATTAACTACAGAATAGCTGCTATCCAGAGCAATCCTGTTGTATCATCAACACATAAGTTAAGCTCAATGTCAGCCTACCTTTTTAATAAAATTGCCAATGAACCTGGCAATCAGTGTTATCTTGCTACAGATAAGGATTACAAGGAATTTCACGAGGCATACAAGATTGAACAGCTTCTTCTTGATATCCGCAATAGGAATGACCTTGATGACGAACGTGTATTATGCTATGCACAGCCTATATTCAGTGTTAATAACAACAGCTTTAGAACAGCCGAGGCACTTATGCGCCTCTCACTTGATGGAACAATCATATATCCGGATAAGTTCATCCCTATTGCTGAGAAGAATAACTGTATTCATACTTTAACGCGAATAATTCTTAACAAGGTATGTAAGATTGTAGCTGAATTTGAGAAGAAATATGACTTTGATGCAATAACTATCAATTGTTCATCATCAGAATTATCTAATCGTAATCTTTTTGATGAACTTATGGCTATAATTAATTCCAACAATATTATGCCAGAACATATCCGTCTTGAACTTACAGAAAGTGCTATGTTTGATGATTTCAATATGGTTATTCACAATATGGAAAAGCTTAATGAGTCAGGTATCAAGTTCTATCTTGATGACTTCGGAACTGGATACTCTAACCTTGAAAGAATTATTGGCTGTCCATTTAACACAATCAAGTTCGATAAAACACTGCTTTACAAATCTCTTGATAACTCCGCTGTATCGGATATTGTATCTCACCTTACAAGCGTATTCAAGGAACAGGGATTTGTATTATTAATTGAAGGCGTTGAAAATGAAGAGCAGGCATCTTACAGCATAGATAAAGGCTTTGATTATATTCAGGGTTACAAATATGCTAAGCCACAGCCTGTTATTAATTTGAAGGACTACTTTGATAAGCAGGAAAAATCCATATCTTAATATTTTGCTTATTAATTGCATACTTATATAGTATTATAATCAGTGCCAGATTCCAATAAAATGGTTTGTAATGAAATACCGACCTATAATTGTTATGATTGATAATCTAACTATTATAGGTTGGTATTTTTTATATATGTAAATTGATGTTTTCCATTCACAAATATTCTATTATTAATCTACTTATCACTTTTTATCAGCGTATACAAAATACCAAAAGAAGAACATACAATGAATAAAACTATAATCAATAGCAATGATATATTATTTTGCGATTATTATAAACAATGGATTACCATCTATAAAGAAGGTGCCATTCGCCCCGTTACTATGAATAAATATAATATGACTCATCATTGGATTGAAAAACTTGTCCCAAATCTAACTATAAATGAACTTGACCGCTTTGCATACCAGAAACTTCTTAATGACTACGCAGCAGTACATGAACGTCAAACCACTATGGATTTTCACCATCATCTTAAATGTGCAATCCTTGATGCTGTAGATGAAGGACTTATCCAAAAAGATCCAACCCGAAAAGCTATAATAAAAGGAAAAACACCTCGAATTAAAAAGCCAAAATATCTTAACCAATATGAGTTGCATAAGTTGTTAGACAATCTTAATCTTGGTTCCGAGGTAACTATGGATTGGCTTATTCTATTGATTGCCAAAACTGGAATGCGCTTTTCAGAAGCATTGGCTCTTACACCTAATGATTTTGATTTTTCACGTCAGACACTTTCCGTATCAAAAACATGGGATTATAAAGGAAATGGCGGATTCCTTCCAACTAAAAATAAATCTTCTATTAGAAAAATCCCCTTAGACTGGCAGACAGTAATGCAATTTGCTGAACTATTAAAACAATTACCAGAAAATGAACCTATTTTTATTAATGGAAATATATATAACTCAACTGTAAACAGTATACTTGCTCGCCATTGTAAAAAAGCTGATATACCTGTTATATCAATACATGGACTAAGACATACCCACGCGTCTCTTTTATTGTTTGCTGGTGTATCAATAGCAAGCGTTGCCAGAAGATTAGGTCATTCTAATATAACTACAACGCAAAAAACATACCTGCACATAATTCAAGAACTTGAAAGTAAAGATATTGATTTAATAATGAGAGCGTTATCCAATCTTAATTAACAACCTTACGATATGCAGATAAATCGTTATAAGTAATTAACAGCAAAAGTGGCTATAACATAATGTGTATAGCCACAAATATTTTATATTTTCTTTGTTACATCTAAATTCCTAGCAATTTAAATTGCTCTGCTATTTCAGCTTCTAATGCTGCTATTTCTTTTTTATCTTGCTCAAGTAACTTTTTAACCTCATTAATATCAATTTCTTCTTCCTCTTCATATGTATCTACATATCTAGGAATATTAAGATTATAATCATTTTGTCTTATTTCCTCTATTGTTGCTAAATGTGCATATTTACATACATCTTTCCTCTCACGATATGTCTTTATTATTTTATCTATATTTTCTTCTGACAATTTATTCTGATTTTTCCCCTTTGTATACTCTCTTGAAGCATCTATAAATAATATATCCTTTGATGATCTTTTTTTCTTTAAAACCATAATTACTGTAGGAATACTTGTTCCATAGAAAAGGTTTGAAGGTAACCCTATAACTGCATATATATGATTTCCATCTCTATGTTCAATTAAATTTTTTCTAATTACGCCTTCCGCTGCTGAACGAAAAAGCACACCATGCGGAAGAACAATTGCCATTGTCCCTTCATCATTAAGATGATATAGACTATGTAATACAAACGCATAATCTGCTTTGGTTTTAGGTGCAAGTTTACCATAATCATTAAATCTTCCTTCACCTAACTTACTTTCTTTATTATCCCAATGTGCAGAATATGGTGGATTAGCAACTACAGCATCAAATGTACGAAGATGCTCTATGCCTCTTTCATCTGGTCCATCAGGCCAATCTTGATCAAGTGTATCAGCATTAGATAATACCATACTTTGATATGGTATACCATGCATCATTAAATTCATTCGAGCTAAATTATACGTTGTAGTATTTAACTCCTGTCCATAAAATTTCACAGCTCCAAATTTACTTCCTCCTGGAACTTCTCCCTTAACTGTTAAAAGCAGTGAACCTGAGCCACAAGTAGGATCATATACACTAAATTCGCTATCCGACTCTTTAACATCATTTGTAACTATTTTTGCCAGAATTCTGGATACTTCATGTGGTGTATAGAATTCACCACCTTTTTTTCCTGCTGATGCCGCAAATTGTCCAATTAGATACTCATAAATTTCGCCAAGAATATCTTTTCTATCTTCAGATTTATATTCAATACCATTTATTAATTTCACTATTCGATTAAGAGACTTTGCTCGCTCATTTGTTGAATTTCCAAGTCGCGAATCGCCTAAATTAACATCATTAAATACACCTTTAAAATTTTTTACAGCTTCTTTATTAAGCTTGGTATGCTCATCAAAATGAGTGAATATAGTTTGATAATCACTTGGTATTACCTCGCTATTTTCAATTTTATACACCAAAGATGTCCAAGTATCCTCAGGCTCTATTGCATAACCTAACGATGCTGAAATATCTTCAATATAATCATCTTTATCCTTACCACTTGCTTGTTCTTTATAGGCATCATTAATTGATTGACCATCTTTAATGTCAATTACATTTTCTGATATTAAATATCTTTCTTGATGTTCTGATAAATATCTGTAAAACATAAATGCTAAAATATAATTCTTATATTCTGAAGCATCCATATTTCCACGCAATTCATTTGCCATATTCCATAACTGTGATGTTATTGTGTTTAAATCACTCATTTATATTTCCTCTTTTCATTATATAATCTTTTCATTTAATATTTTTGCATTTTCGCTTACGCTGATGAAGGGTGATAAGGTTATCAAGCTTTTCAAAATATTCGCCTATTTTCTTTTGTTCGTCCAAACACGGCACTTTGAATTCCATTTTGGAAAACATATATCCCGTGATTTGGTTGATTGTTGCTCCCATATTCATTGCGATTTCTTCTTCAAATCTTGAAGTATTAAGTAAAGCATTTGTAAACTCTGGACATTCCGAACGAATACCAGTCATAAACGCTCCGATTACCGTGTTGGGCATAAAAGCCTTAATTTGTGCGTGTTTTCCGATGAGTGAACGAGAGCCATTACGAACAACAACAACTATATCGCCGACTTTAACATTCTCAGAATTAACAACTTGCGGATTTACATAGACATTATCTACATCGACAACTTCACCGTTGCTTACATTAGATGAACGAAGCACAAGAGTTCCATTTTCCTGAACATCATTAGGCGTATAAGTTAATCCTGAAAAGAACTCGACAAACTCAGTCAACTTACGCTGTTCCCAAGCATTAACATTATTACAAATGTTCCCTTACCATCATAAGCGCATATCCTAGAAGATTTTGCCCCCTCCATTTATTCCTATCAAATCTATCAGGGTCTTTCATTGATAAACCAATACCCCAAATGCAATCTTTAACTGCACATTCAGCTAAAACGGCATCTTCTGTAGATTTAAGCAATTTTTTTAAATTTTTATTTTGAGAAAATTTCTCTAATAATCCATTATAAACTATAATCTGGCGTACTCCATTCCAATAATTATCGTCATAGTTTGATACCATTCTTCCCAGTGACTTTATTTCCGCAACATTGTCTGTAGATAAAATTTTGTCTGCTGTAAGCTCATCACAAAACACCATTGACTTGTAATACATCATATATTGTTCTACTGAAGAGAATGTAATACCATCTACTATAAACGATGATATATACCAATTACTCATATACCCATTTTTTTCATTTGGATTGTGAAAACAAATGATATTTTTCATAGCTCACCTACTTTTTTTACCGCAATTTCAAGGTCAAGGTCATGAAGCCCAAAATATGCTTTTTCTAAAAAATCAAGGGGTATTTTTTTTATCACTTCATTACTTGAAATATTATAATACCATTGATAATAAGCATAAAACTCTCCAATCCAGTCCGGCATAAATCCTTTAAGTGAATTGCCTTTTTTTAAAGAATAGCCATCTGTGTTAATAAAGTATGTCCACAACTCATTTACACTCATTGTATTAACATAAGCCTTTGCTTCATCTATACTTTTTCTTGTTTTACTATTCATATAAGCATTGATAAAATCTTCTGTATCCATATCTGGAAAGTTCAATGCAACGAAATCAAATAATTTCCCTTGATTTTCTACTACGTCATTCAAATAATCTTCTGAATATGCTCTCATAATCATCACTCCTAAAAAAGTGTACTAAATACATTGGTTACATTATTAGCATCTGAATCTACTAGTTCTCGCATCTTATGCCTTGCTGTAATATCACGATAATTATACTTTTCATTAAACTCAGCATACGGAACTACCTGTAATTCTCTTTCTATTTCGTGCAATTTTGAATATGCTAGTTCTGATTTAATACAATACTGAATACCTAAACCTCCAAGTGAAAGTAATTCCTCCAGAATATCCATATCAATATTGTCTCTTACAAATTCTTTTGCAATATAGAAATAAGAAGCATTCGCTCTCCAGCCCTTAATAACATCATATCCATCAGTATCTACACCGTATTTCTCAATAAATTTCTTTGCTAGTACACGATAACGTTTTGAATCAGCTGCATCTCTATGTTTCATTAATTCTGCTAACCAAGCTAAAACACCTTGTTTCTGAAAATCCAAAATTTTCAATTCATCAATATTAAGTTTATACTTATGTACCCAGCCATTTTCTTCATTTGGACGACAAACTGCCCATTCCTTTGCTAAATCAATACTTTCAGTCAAATAAAAGCCTTGTCCATAATCGTGCTTTTCTTCTCCTTTTCCATATGTTGGTACTACTATTTTATCCGGTGTACCATGAAATAAAATTAATTCTCTCATTCTATTTTTCCCCTTAAACAAACATTTTTTGTAGACATGCCTTTTTTAATTTTTTCAAATTATCTAACTCTCGTTGATGAAGGGTGATGAGATTATCGAGGTTGTCAAAATATGTACCAACTTTCTGCTGCTCTTCATAATTAGGATACGAGATAAGTTGCTGATGTAGAACACTCCCCTTTATTCCTTGAACGGTTCCTCCAGAGCTTTTTTCATTCAATATTGATTGGAAAAATGGCGATAATAGATAATGTTTTAGATAAGTGTTATCTACTACTTTATTATGTCCACGATACTTGATAATCCTTTGTGCAAGTGCAATATTTGGCTTATTTACCTGCGCAACGTTACCACAAGGTGCTTCTGTAGTAATTAATACATCACCAATTTCCGGCTTTCCACGATGCATTACTTCTTCGTAATCATTCTCAGATATATATTCCTTTGAACAAGCGTAATCTATATATCCGGCTTTTACATTCTTGGCTGTCACTAAAAAAATACCCGATTCTGTTTTGCAAGGAGTTTTTCCTCTATAATCTACATAATCACATACTTCTATCAACTTACGCTGTTCCCAAGTAGCAGTAAATTCCGGAAATCTAATTTCTGGGTATTGCTCACCTTTTTTAGGAAACATTTTTTGAAGACAATATTTTTTAAAATATTTTATATGCTCTAACTTACGCTGATGAAGGGTGATAAGGTGGTCAAGTTGCTTGAAGTATGCTCCGATTGCAGTCTGTTCTTTTGAAGATACAGGTAAAATCAAGTCCACTTTTCCAATTTCATCTTTATTTATTTTTTGTGGAATAGCAGTAACCAATGTTCTATCTTTTAATTCTTTTTGAAACAATGGAGATTGTATTGCATTACACAAAAAATACGGGTCAATACCATTTGGCTTTAATAAAGCTAAACTCACATAGAAAGCTATTTTTTCAGAGGTTTCAACGATATTTGGTGTCCCTACATCTCCGATTCTTGTCATCAGAATATCACCTTTTTGAGGATATACCTTATAATCCTTCTTGAACGCTTCCTCAGATATATATTTTTCGGATTTAAGTGTTGCAATATTCTCAACCGACAAGAACATAATTCCACTTTCCTTATAGTCAGGTGTTTGATGAACACCATCATATACCGAAACGACTTCTCCGAGCTTACGCTGTTCCCAAGCAGCAGTAAATCCTGGAAATCTAATTTCTGGCACATTCTTTTTTTCAGCCATATATTTTTCCTCCAAATAACATTTTTAGTTTTTTCATCTATTTTACCTTTCCGCCATACTATCAGCTAGCTTATATATCGCATCTCTCAAACTGTTACGATACTTTATCTTTGAGAGATTTTGAACCTCTTCATCTAAAGCCATATTATTATAATCTGTGCAGGCTATTTTTATAATATCGCTCATTACCCCTGCATCATCTAAATCTTGTTTACCATAACGATGACGACTAAATAACTCACGCATACCTGAATTTGTAATTATATCTGTTATTCCCCATTTTCCTCTGAAATTAATAAATACTCTATCAATATTTATTTTATTAGCTTCTAATATCACACTCTCACAATCTTTTAATTTAGCAGGATATATAAAATCTGAGTCACTAGATGGATAATCCCCTCTTCTAATAGCATCTGCTGCATTTATAATCTTTGTTGCATATATACGATCTTCTAATCCATTTGCAAACTGTTCAATTCTGTCTTTTGTTTCATCAGCTGCTTCTTCATTACCCTCGTGTACAGCATTTAACAATTGGTTTACTAATTCAGTAAGATAATCATAGTCTACTTTAATATCTTTAATATGTGTCATTCTAAGTTTTATCTGATATACTGGAATATTTTTATTTTTTGAAATATAAGATTTTAGTTCATTTGTTAAAACAGTTGTTAGCATTACCTCCTGCTTTGGTGTCATTCCAACTTTTTCTATCAATTCATCTGGGTTATTATAATCAAATCCTTCTTCACCTGTATTCTCAGGTTCATATACATATTGTTTAAGTTTTGACATACCTAAATTATAATTACGTATTAAATCAACCATATAGTCTTTTTGTTTTTCAGATGGTGGTAACTGAACAAATTCATTTGTTAATTTTGATAATTTCTGTACTATATCTCTTACTTCTGTAATTACTTCATTAAACTTAGGTGCTGTAATGCCATCTTTTACATTTTGTTTGCGCCTTTCCTCATCTGATAAATTCGCAGAATCCTTATTCGCATATATTGCAAGTGCCTTATTCATAAGTTTCTCATTTTGTGCTGGCCAACGATAATTAACTATATGCCCCCATGGTTTTTCCTGCATATCTGCAATTCTATTCGTTCGAGAATATGCCTGTATCAAATACGCACCTTTTAACGTTCTATCTACATACAGAGTATTTAATTCTGGTGCATCAAATCCAGTAAGTAACTGATCAACAACTATAACTAAATCTAAAAAATTACCGTCTCTTGCAGTCTTATTTAACCTTGAAATAACATCTTGTGTATAACTAGCTGCATCTTTAAATTCTTTCCCAAATTTTTTGTTATAAGCTTGTATTGCATTAAAAAGTCCCTTATTATTTTCAAGCATACTATCATTATTTGAATTATTATAGCCAAAAGTTACCGCTACCTTAAGTGTTGGCTGTCCCTGTTTCTCACGTTCCACATTTACCCGCTCAAATTCATCAAAATACATTATTGCCATTGGAATACTTGCTTTACCACCACCAACATGTGTAGTCAATAATGCATTATATTTACCATCATTAGAACGATTCTTCCAGTTGTCAAAAATATCTTTAACAACTAACTTTATATGATCAATATTCTCATCATAAAAACTAGGTTCAATTGCATCGTCCATATCTTCAGGTGCTAAATTATCAATTTTATTCTTAATTTTTTCTTCTGACCAATTGGGGTACTTTTCTTTATAAAAGGCTGGAAGATAATTTCTTTTCATCTCCATCTCAGGAATTGTAGTTTCAAAATCGACCTTGAATCCGAGCACGTTTCTATCTGCAATTGCCTCACGTATAGTATAAGCATGAAGCAATGGACCAAATATATCCTCTGTTCTTAATCCATTGGTTGTTTCATCAAACATTGGTGTTCCTGTATATCCAACCCATACAGCATACTTAAATGCTTTTTGAATATCCTCAAAACATTCTCCACCAGTCGAACGATGCGCTTCATCTACAATAAATACAATATTTTTTTCTGGAGCTTTAAATGATTTTCTTTTAATAAGAGCATCCAACTTCTGCAAAGATGTCACTATAATTCCATTAGATTTTGATTTAAGTTTACGACTTAAATCTGTAGTATTATTTGTATTTTGCACAATTCCGTCATAATCACCAATAGCATCTGGGTCATATGCCTTATATTTTTCATCTGTCTGTTTTGTAAGCTGAATTCGATCAACTACAAATATAACCTTATCAACATTTGGCATACGACTTGCCAGCCACGCAGTTTTAAATGATGTAATTGTTTTGCCTGAGCCAGTGGTATGCCATATATATCCAATCTTATTAATTCCAAAGTTAAAATCTGCTTTCTTTATACCTTTTATCACCTCTTGCGTAGCATAAACCTGATAAGGACGCATAACTTTCAAAGTTTGCTTATTAGGTGTACCATCAAGTATCATATAATTAGTTGCCATCTGATGTGCCATAGGTATTGAAAGCACCGCATCAGCAAATTCCTTCCAATCCCTTACAATACTGTTATCATCTTTACGCTGCCAGTTAAAAGCAAAATCCTTATTAAACTTTTCAGAAGTTGTATTAGCCATATATTTAACATTATAAGGTGTAATTGCTATAAGAATTTGAAGCGTTGAAAATATATCACTATATTGTCCCTCATCTATATATCGATGCATTTGATTTAATGCTTCATCAACATCGTGCGTATCTTTCTTTTCCTCAATCTGAATAATTGGCAATCCATTTATCAAAAGTGTCGTATCAAAACGGCAGTCATTTTTTCCATTTATAATTGCCGGTCTCCTTATTTGATTAACAACTTGATATACTGTATCTCCTGCACCAATATATTTCTGGTTAAATACTGTAAGAAAAACATGACGTCCATCATCAAGGTCAATCTCTATCTGTGATACTCCATTCAATCCATAAAGAAATTGCCCAGCTTCATATGGTGTATGCAAGTCAGAAATAATCTTTTTCACCTGATTAAATTCCACAACACTAAGCGGGTGCTCTAACACATCTTGATTATGCTGCTCAAGTATTTTTTTGAAATTATCCCAAAGTTGTTCTGTCGTTTTTATATTCTTTTCGTATTTCCATAATTTTGTCTTTATAACTTTATTTTCAATGCAACCGGTTTGAAACTCTGGAATACCATCTAAATCTTCTAAATTAGTTATTGTGCCTGTTGTTATAAACTGAATCAGTTCTGTTTCAAATTGACTTTCATTCATAATTATATAACCTCCTCTAGTCTTTTTAAGATTATTTTCCTTTCAGCATCTGCAACTCTATACCTCAAGCTTTGCAAATGTAACTGATTAAAATATATACTACCTATTAAATTCTGTTTCTCATATGAAGGAAATTCAGGAAGCTCAAGCTCACGTAGCTGTGCTATGGTATGTTTTAAAACCATTGAACCCTGAAGTCCAACTCGCCATTGCCTTTTTATATATTCACTTTCATTTAATATATATACCAAATATTTCTTATTCACGTTATCTTTAGGCATAAGTTTTACATAATTCTGGGTATATAAATATCCTTGATGAGTATCTCTAACTATTGTTGCTTTACCTGAAATTAAACTAAATAATACATCATTTGTATCTAATATACTTACATTGTCCATAGTACGAATTGTTTTAGTATTTTCTTTAATCAATTCAACCCCCACCAAATCATTCTCAATTTCCTGTTGACCGTAAAATGTATATATTGGTGCATCTTCCGAAGCAGTTTCCGTTATTCTAAATTGTGGAGAACCACTAATTGTCTTAATTACCTCTTCTAATCTTTTCATTCTGTGCCTTTCAAAAATTACTCATTATTCTAATCTACAATTATATTACTTCACATTCTTCTATTTGTCAATCTAATAATATGTAATTTTCAAAAACCACATATTATTTTTTAAATAGTTATTTTGTACGAATATAATACAAATTCCTATAACATAAAATAGCTATTATACTTACATATAAATAAGTATAATAGCTATTATTTCATATTACTTTTTAAATTGTTTTATCACCAGTTACTTAATCACCCCATTAATTCTATTCTTAATCAACATCCCACCAATTGTTGGCAGAGGTCTTTTCCTGTCACCCTTAGGTGCTGATTCTTTCTCAGCCTCAACAATTCGTTTCTTAATCTGTTCCATTTTATCATCTAACTGTGCAAGCTGGTTAGCACAATCTGATAATTCCAATGCAAGTATTTCAGCTTCGCTGTCTGGAATATTCTTCTTATATCTTAGCTTATGCTCAACACTTGCCCAAAAATCCATAGCAATAGTCCTAAGCTGAACTTCAACCTTCATTCTTCGTTTCTCATTCTGTAAGAATATCGGTATCTCAATAATAAGATGAAGACTTCTATAACCACTCTCTTTAGGATTCTTGATATAGTCCTTCTTCTCGATAAGTGTTATATCATCCTGCTGTAAAAGACAATCTGCAAGCATATATATGTCCTCTGTAAATGAACATATTACTCTTATTCCCGCAATATCCCTTATATTCTGTTCAATTGATTCCATTGTAAATGGAATATTCTTCTTGTTAGCTTTCTTGATAATTCCTTCTGTTGACTTTATTCTTGTCTTAATAGTCTCTATAGGATTACGGTCATACTGTAAAGAAAACTGCTCATTAAGAACCTTGAACTTAGTCTCAACTTCCATAATTGCACATCTGTAATAAGCCATAAGTTCATTAAATGGCATTGTATTCTCTCTTATAAAATCAAAAACTCCATCTGACATAAGATTTTCTCGTATAAATCTCTGTTCTTCCTGTTTTAAAAAATCTTCAATACCCATTAGTTATTATAAGTTCCTTCCTGCTATTCGCTTGTAAAATGCTTTATCAACAGCACAATTATCCATTATGCAGTATATTCCTTCTAATATAAGCAAATGTATAATCTTCACCTTTCTCTGACAACATAACAAGTAATGAATACAATAATTCCTTAGTCTTCGGATTAATTATGTAATGATCCATTCCTCTCTTAAAATAATTCAAAGAATCTGCATCTGTGTACTTATCTTTATTATATATCTTACTCGCAGCTACCCTGTCACAAAACATTTCAATAACATAATTAACAGGCATTTCCATTCCTATAAGACTTCCATCACCACCTTTAGCTGGATAATCTATCCAGTATTCATAGTGGTGCTTATTTCTTCCTTTATGATGAAGCCACGCTGTTGAACAGCCCTCTGCTTCCCTCTGTGCATTATTCGGACTTCTGTTACCATCCTGATAATATTTTACACCTGGAATAAACTCTGAAAAGCTATATTTGGATAAGTCGTGCAATAGTCCCTGCTTATACAGACCCACACGAAAACAATTCTTCATAACCTCTAACTTATGCGTATTAATAGTATGCAAATGTCCAAAAAAATTATGAAAAAACTTACCCGGCTTCATTACTGTCAATCCTCCATGCCTGATTTTATCCTAACAGTCCGTTTGTTAGAAATTGTTAATTATTAAACTATCTTACCACGCACATTATACAGTATTCATATAAGCAAATTCAAGCATTACAGCAAGTCTTAATACGAAAAATCGAAAAACTTAATAACTTTATATATTCTTTATTGATTAATCTCACATATTACCTTGATGCCTTTATCGCTTCATCATAAAAGTATTCCTGTGAGTTAATCGACTCTTCACCTTCTTTAATACCTTTATGGTAATAGTTGCCGTCACTTCCCATAATTCTTGCTTTGACATTATCTTTAAGCATTATCTTAAACATATGTAATATACGCTCTTTAATACTTTCATCATATACCGGTCCAGCAACTTCAACCCTCTTAAGAGTATTACGTGTCATAAAATCAGCTGAGGAAATATACATCTTCATATCTGCACCCTTTCCGAATATATATATTCTTGAATGCTCAAGAAATCTACCAACAATACTTGTGATTGTAATGTTATCTGTATATCCGGCTATTCCTGCAACCATACAGCTAATTCCTCTTATAATCATATCAATCTTTACTCCGCTCATAGATGCCTCAACAAGCTTCTCTATTATAACCTTATCTGTGAGCGAATTAATCTTTATTCCTATATAAGCTTCCTTTCCTTCTTTTGCAATAGCAATCTGCTCATCAATTAATGAAAGGATTTTATTCTGTAAGCACTTAGGTGCAACGAGCAAATGCTCTGTATTTTCAACAACATCTCCAAGTCCGAGATTATTGAATACATCTGCTGTCTCCTTGGCAATAGCTTCACTTGAAGTAAATAAAGCAAGATCTGTATATAATTTGGCAGTTTTTTCGTTAAAATTACCTGTTCCAATATGTGTTATATAACGAAAATCTTCTCCGTCTTTATATGTTATAAGACAAAGCTTTGAATGAACCTTGATATGGTCTATTCCGTATATAATCTTACAGCCTGCTTCTTCAAGCCTGCGTGACCATTCAATATTATTCTCCTCATCAAATCTTGCCCTCAGTTCAACAAGTACAACAACCTCCTTGCCATTCTCAGCCGCATCAATAAGTGCCTCTACTATCTGCGAATTCTTGGCAACACGGTATAATGTCATCTTAATTGACAGAACCCTGTCATCACCTCCTGCTTCATTAAGAAGCCTTATTAATGGATGCATACTCTCATATGGATAACTGAGCAATAAATCCTTCTTTGCAAGCTGGTCTATAAGCGGCTGTTTAATATCAATATTACTTGAATTCTGTGGTACACGTCTTTCATAGAACAATTCTCTCCTGCTTCTTAAGTCATCCTGTATCTTTGATATAAATGACATCTCAAGAGGTGACTCAGAATAAAATACCTGCTTCTTATCAAGCTTAAGTTCCTTACATAAAGCAGATATTACTTTATCATCAAGCACTCTTGAATATTCAAGCTTTACAGGACACAGCTTCCTTCTTTCCTTAATTAGCTGTTCCATAGTATCCCTGTAATCCATCTCTTCATCATAGAATGCTTCGTCCATATCTATATCTGCATTTCTTATAATTCTAATCAAAGACTTGCTCTTAACACTATATTTCTTAAATATCTTTGGAAGAAAATGCAGTATAAGTTCTTCAATAAGCATATACTTATGACTGTCTGATGGTATTGGAATAAGTCTGTCAAATACGCCATTACTGCACGGAACAACACCTATCTTGTCATTGTTCTTTGAACCAAGAAGTGCCACTGCATATATTTCTTTATTCTTAAGAAATGGAAATGGATTCTTCTTGCTTATAACCTGTGGTGATAATATAGGAAGAATTGAATTATTAAAATATTCCTCTAAATATACAGCATCTGAATATTCAACATCATTAAAACTTATAAGCTTTACTCCCTGCTCCTCAAATCTATACATAAGCTGCTGATATATCTTATCTTTCTTATGCAGTAATTCCCTTGTCTCACTAAAGACAGCATCAAGCTGCTCTCTTGCTGTCATAAGTGTCTTATTATCAAATCCTGCATTCTTATCGTGCTTATTTCCCTTAGCAAGCAACATCTGGTCATATAATGAACCAACTCTTACCATATAGAATTCATCAAGATTACTATTAAATATAGATACAAATGTTAATCTCTCACATAAAGGCACTTTTAAATCCGCAGCCTCATCAATTACTCTCTCATTGAACTTAAGCCAAGACAACTCTCGGTTAGCAAAATATGGCTTTGGTACATCAGCACCTGAAGCGTTGCTCTTAATATCTCCGAATAAAGCACTGCCATTTATCTCACCAACTAAAACATTACTCTTAACCTCATCGGCTGAAGTATTATTCTTAACCTCTGCCTGATATACATCTTTATTAATATATGCGTTATCTGAATTAATCTCTTTAAACTCTGGTTGATTCATCTCTTTATTATCACTGATATTCTTCTTATTATTAACTTCTTTATTGTTATCATTATTAATAGTCATATGAGCCTCTTTATCTTTCTTCCAAAATCCTAGTCTCCAAAACATATTCCCATCGCCTTTGCTTCTGTAATTATTCCCGCCTGTGGATCTACAGTCTTTAATCTGCCCGCAACTTTATTTAATTCAATCTTATCTATCTGATTATTGCGGACACATACCATATATCCATATTCTTTATTTATTATAAGTTCTGCTGCTTTAGCTCCTAACCTTGAAGCTAATACCCTGTCATAAGCACAAGGGCTTCCACCTCTTTGTACATGACCTGGTACAGTAACCCTTACTTCCTGACCTGTTCTATCCATAATACCTGCACCAATTCTGTATGCTGCTGATGGATAATGCTCCTTCTTTCTTACTTCTTTAAGTTCTTTCTTACTATATAACATTTCCTCTTTGGATATTATACCTTCTGCAACTGCAAGAATTGTAAAATGCTTTTTATCATTAATTCTTTTATTAATTGCTTCTACAACCTTATCTAAATCGTATGGTATCTCTGGTATAAGTATTACATCAGATCCACCTGCTATGCCCGCATGCAGTGTAAGCCAGCCTGTCTTATGTCCCATAAGTTCAACTATAAATACCCGGCTGTGTGATGCCGCAGTTGTATGTATACAATCTATGGTATTCGTTGCTATATCAACTGCTGACTGGAAACCAAAGCTTACATCTGTCCCAACCAGATCATTATCAATCGTCTTAGGAAGTGTTACAACATTAAGTCCTTCTTTATATAAAAGATTGGCTGTCTTATGTGTACCATTACCTCCCAATATTACAAGACAATCAAGCCCTAACTCCTTATATGTGTGCTTCATTGCCTCAACCTTGTCCTTACCATTCTCATCAGGTTCATTAATCTTCTTAAATGGTGTTCTTGATGTTCCAAGTATGGTTCCACCTATAGTTAATATCCCTGAAAAATCATTAATATCCATAAGCTTATATGTATTATTAATAAGTCCTCTGTACCCGTCAAGAAAACCATATATCTGAACATCATCCACTTTATTGTAAAGACTTTTAGCTACACCTCTCATAGCGGCATTAAGTGCCTGACAGTCACCACCGCTTGTCAACATTCCTATTCTCATATTAATCTCCATTCCTGCACACATTTTTGTACATATCAAGCTTATGTCTAGTGTGCACAGACACAACCTCGCGTGTAAAAATTTTTTTTACACTTATATCTTTATCTTTGTTACTTATTATTTTCTATTGTACATTAAACAACTATCTAATATCTTCATTCTTGATATATTTCAATAAATTGCTTCATAGTTTTGCAATTTCTGACATTATATTATAGTAGTTATGTAAAGTTTAACGAACTTATATGTAAAATCTATGTAAATTAAATATACTATACAATGTATTCACATCTATACCAAATTAATATATTTATAGTATATCACACTATATTTTTACTGTACATATATATTTTAAAACTTATATACTTTTTATATATTCAATTAGATAAATTTCAACTAATACTAATTACATTTTTCAATGCATTATGATACAATAAGAAGCACTGAATTAGTATGCCGTTATCTATACACCGGCATTTATGGAGGATTAATATGACAAGAAAAGAGATTAATGAAATCAAATCACAATTCAATATAGAAGACTGTGGAATTCTTAAATTATGCGGATGTTATGTTGATGGTGAGAAGAATAAAGTCACAACTATTAATGAAACATTCCTCAATCTTCCTGAGGAAGAACGCCATAAATATATAGATATATTTAAAAAATGTCTTTCTGGCACACCAGGACGTAACCTTATTGATATGCAGTTTACTCTTGATGCCTACGGCGATAAACAGCCTCACGATTTTCTGCTTGAGCTAAGAGACAGCGAATTAAAAGACGAGAATAAACTCAATGAATTATATAATAAAATAATCGCCAACTATTATTATCCTGGCAACTACTTAATTCTTGTAATCAATCAGGCATATGATGTTCCGGGTATGACTGCAGATAATATTGCTATGGAAGACGCTTCTGATGAAGTGTATAACTACATTTTATGCTGTATCTGTCCGGTTACTCTCTCTAAACCTGGGCTTGGATATTTTGAAAATGATAAGACTTTCCACAATCAGGTTCAAAGCCATATGGTTGACAATCCTGACATAGCATTTCTTTTCCCAGCCTTTAATAATCGGAGTGCTGATGATGAAAAAATTCTGTATCACTGTAAAGATATAGATGATTTCCAACAGAATTTTCTTACATATGTACTTAGCTGTGAAATTCCACTTCCAGCCAATGTACAGAAAGAAACCTTCAATACATTAGTAACTGAAACACTTGGTGATGATTGTAACTATGAAACTGTTAAAAATATTCACGACAACCTCAATGAAATAATTGATGAACACAAAGCTGTTTCAAGCGCTCCTGTAATGCTTGATAAGACTGAAGTTAAGGAAATTCTTGAAAAAAGCGGCGTAAAAGAAGAAAAGCTTGCTGACTTTGAAGAACATTTTGAGATGGCTGCTGGAGAAAATGGAAAACTTGCCGCTAACAATATCACACCTTCAAGAAAATTTGAAGTAAAGACACCCGATGTTGTAATCAAAATCAATCCTGATAAAACCGACCTTGTAGAAACCCGTGTAATTGACGGAAAGCAGTGCCTCGTTATCCAGATTGATGAACATCTTGAAGTAAATGGAATTTCTGTTAATCCTGATACCGGCGAAGTAATTGACCGCAATGAAAATACTAATAACAATATATACTAGATTAATTATTCAATAAAATAAGCATTATTGTATACAATAATACTTATAATAAAAAATACCGCATTAATGTGTAACATATTCCAAGTTATGGAATATCCACATTAATGCGGCATTTTTTATTATTTATGCACTAAACAGATGATTATAATTCACATATCTGCTTATGTACTATATCTTAAAGAACTTCATTTCTGAGTTAAGCTTCTCTGATATCTTCATCAAATCATTAGCAGTTGTTGAAAGCATACTAATTGTAGCTGTAAGCTCCTGCATTGAAGCTGTTGTTTCCTCAGCTGATGCAGCATTCTGTTCAGAAATAGCGGAAAGATTAGCTATTACGTCATTAACCTGTTGTCTTGCGTCATCACAGGAACCTACATTAACCTCAATTGCTGCTGTCTCCTGTCTTGATACATTAATGCCATCACTAACATCAACAAAACTGTCCCTTGTCGCATTAAGCTTAACGACCTGCTCATTAATAAGAAGCTTTGTAGAATTCATCTCTTCAACAGTCTTTTCTGATTCCTGCTTAAGATTTTCAATTATCTGCTTAATCTCACCAGCCGCTTCATCTGACTGTGATGCAAGCTTCTGTATCTCAGATGCAACAACTGCAAATCCTTTTCCCGCTTCACCAGCCCTTGCTGATTCGATTGAAGCATTTAGTGCTAAAAGACTTGTCTGGTCTGCTATATTAGTAATGAATGCAGCTGCTTCTCCAATCTTGCCAACCGATTCATTAGTAAGCTCAATCTGATCTGCAATCTTATTAACTGCTTCTGTAGTATGGTCATTAGACTCAGATAACTCAACCATAGTATTCATTGAAGTATCACCTGCGTTACCCATAACATTAGCCGCCTGTGTAAGATTAGATACCTTCTCAACAATATCCTCAATAAGCTTGCCCATATTAGCAATATATGATGAAGCATTCTGGATTTCCTCTGCCTGCGACACAGCTCCTTTTGATATATCTTCAACTGCACTTGATATTTCTTCTGTAGCCTTACTTGACTGGCTCGCTGTAGCCGCCATCTCATCTCCAGACTTATATAACTGATCTGCTGATTCTGTAAGTCCTGTCACAATACCATTAAGTTTGCTGATAAGTGCCTGTACAGAACCCGCCATCTCTCCAATCTCATCATTACGCTTTAACATATTAGGATCAACCTTCATAGTTAAATCACCATTAGACAGGGAAACAAATAATCTGTTGACTGTCACTAAAGCATTAGCAATTTTTCTGGAAAGCATCAATGATATCACTGCTATTACTAAAAGAACAATAATTGTTACTCCCACAAGTGCTATAACCCTCTGTATAATAAATGATGTTATAGCTGTTCTTGGTTCTCCAGCAAATAACATACCCACAATATTGCCGTTATAATTCTTTAATGGAAGATATACACCTGTATAATCAACTCCATCAATATCGATATGATCTGCTTTATATGTCTCTCCTGTCTTAACCTTTTCCCATACTGAATCTGGTGCTTTAAGGCTCAACATTCTCTTATTATTAGAATCTCTTAATGATGTTACCTTGGAATCAACACCATAAAAGATTGCAATATCTGCATCATTATCATCTGTAAACTTATCAATTCCGTCCTGCTTCTGTGAAAGATTAGTATCACCTTTAAAAATGTTACCATTATTATCGACACGCCAATCACCAGAATATGTATTATCATAACTTGACTTTGTTGCCTCTGCTAGAAGCACAAGTCCATTAGATGCCTCTGCATTCATACCAGCTGACATATTAACAATTGCAATAATAAGCACTACTGTAATACCCACAACTGTAGGAAGAACAGAACTAGCTATAAGTCTTGCTTTAATACTCATCTTAAGTCCCGGCTGTCTATACTCATTCGATGTGTTATTATCATTAGAAATATCCTTATTCTTAACTGGCTTCTTAGACTTACTCTTAACAACCTTAGGCTTGTCAGCTTTCAATTTATCTTTTACAGGCTGCTTAGCTGATTCCTTCTTTCCAAATCTTTTAGACTTTGGAACTTTTACCTTCTTATCCACTTCTGATACAGCTTCCTCGCTATCTGCTTCAGGCATCGTAGATTCAGCATCAACCTTTGTTGTATCTTCCATACCATAACCTCCTAGTTTCTTATATAACATAGAATATATCATTTCATATCGTTGAAGTATTATAACATAAATAAATATAATTGTTCTACATTTTTCTACTCTTTTTGCACATATTTTCCTGTATTATTAGATATAAATTAATCCCATTCAGCAAGTGTTCTATAAATAAAAAAGTTCCCCGGTCTGGGGTGACCGGGGATGAGTAGAGGGGATAGAAATATAGTCAAGTATATTGGCTTTGGAGATTGTCCAATATACTTTCGTCCAAATTAAACTTAGTATCAGGTTCTCAAAAATATAACCAAACAAACATCATCTAACTTTCAAATATCATAACCTGACACAATCTATTATAATATCTTATTAAATATTGTCAATTAATAATTAACCTAAATTAACATTAAATAATAAAATCTTTCTCATCAGTTAAATATCAATATGCAAAACAATTATTAATATCTACCTGACACTTTTACATATTATAATAGGTTACTTTTAATATAGCAACTGAAAAATTGTATTTTTTATACTTTTTTAATGATTTATTGTCCTGTGTTATTATTATAATAATTAATCTGTCACTTTGTCAAGCTCTCTTTTAATTAATTCTGCCGTTGGTGTTATAGCAAGACCTTCTCTGGCTGTTTCTTTTAAACTTGATGGCATTGCCGCACCAATTCTCTGCATTGAATCAATAACTTCATCTGGTGATATTACACTTTTAATACCTGCCATAGACATCTGTGCAGCCGTTATTGCATTCATAGCTCCCGCAACATTTCTTTTAATACAAGGAACTTCTACAAGTCCACATACCGGATCACATGCAAGACCTAACATACTCTTTAATGCCAATGCACTCGAATTAACTATCTGCAGGCTATCTCCTCCCTGAAGAAATGTCAACCCTGCCGCCGCCATTGCACTTGCACTTCCAATCTCTGCCTGACAGCCTCCTGATGCCCCGGCTATAGAAGCATTTTCTGCTATAACTGCTCCAATTCCTGAAGCAATCAGCAACGCCTTAACCATATCATCTTCAAGTGCCTTAAAATATGTTTCATATGATATAAATACCGCTGGAATTACTCCGCAAGACCCCGCTGTAGGTGCAGCTACTATTCTACGCATACACGCATTAGACTCTCCCATTTTAAGAGCTTTTTCCATAACCATTCCTACAAAATCTCCACATATATTCCTGCCTGATTTGTTATATTGATACATCAGCTCTCCGTCACCACCTGCCATCCGGCTTGGTGACTTAAGAGATTTATCATAATTATTATCTGCAGTTTTCATAGCTTTATACATCAGACGCATATTTTCAAAAATCTTATCTTCGGAAACCATACGCTCGTGTGCATTATCCATCATAATAACCTGCCATATCTGTGCATTGTTCTTATGACATAATTCCACCAAATCATTTATAGAATGATAATTCATTATTTAATCTCCCTTTTGCGATAAATATGTTACTTTAGTTATTCCTTCAACCTTTTTGAGCCATTCTATGCCTTCGCGTGGTATCTCCTGATCACATTCCAGAACCATTACTGCATCACCGCCTCTGTTAGAACGATACAACTGCATAGTTGCAATATTCACGGATTTGTGTGCAAGCATTGATGTCACTTCACTAACGTGCCCCGGCTGATCCTGATTATGCACAACTAAAGTTGGATAATCTCCCGAAAAATTCGTTGTTATTCCATCAATCTGTGCGATATTTATTCTTGAACCACCAAGTGACTCACCTACAACCTCAAGCTGCTTTCCAGAAATACCTGTTAATATAATCTGTGCACTATTAGGATGTGCTTCTTTCAGCGTTGATTTTCCAAATGTCACCTTTATTCCTTTTTTTTCGGCAATCTCCATACTATGTGGTATTCTCATATCATCAGGCTGCATTCCAAGTAGTCCTGCAACTATAGCCTTATTAGTTCCGTGTCCCTTTCCTGTATCAAGAAAAGAACCATACAGCAAAATATTTGCTTCCTTTATCTGTTCTCCCATCAACTTCTGGGATATATATCCAATCCTTACCGCACCCGCTGTATGTGAACTTGATGGTCCAACCATAACCGGACCAATTATATCAAATATATCCATTAAATCCTCCGTGAATCCAGATGCTTAAAATATATTTAATAATATTTACTCTGAATTATTGTGAACTTGGTATTAATAATTTTGTCTATCATTCTATTTGCATTGTTTTATTTGAAATATTTACTTCTTTCCTACTATATTAGAAAATGTATCTTCTAAGCTCTTTCCTACTGATTTCATTGCATCACCAAATTCATCAGCCATACTTTTAGCCTTCTTATCCAGTTCATTTTCTTTTACATAATCTGTAACCTTATCCGCCGCATTATTAGTGACGTCAACAGCTTTACCAACACCTCTTAAGACCTTTTCTTTATTAATAAATCCCATTATTATCAGCTCCTCTTTTATTTATTAATCTATCAATCTGTTAGCTTTTAAATTATAAATCCATTAATCAATTACTAACTATATTTAAGTTTATATATCAATAACTGGTCTAATCGTAAACTACTCTGTTCAATCAATTTCTAACTGTATTTAAGCTTATATTGTTATTATACATTTATTTTATAATTTATATTATATCATAATTTCTACGTTGCTTTTCCACGCATCCGAAGTTTCTAAGAAACTTCTAAGTGACTACGAAATAGTCATATTATATCATATTTTTTGTGCAGCTTTTCAGCACATATAAAGTTCTGTAAGGAACTTTTAAGATGAGCACTCTTGTGCTCATTATATCATATTTTCTGCGTTGCTTTTCCACGCATATGAAGTTTCGAAGAAACTTCTAAGTGACTACGAAGTAGTCATATTATATCATCTATTTTATCATTTAAAGATAATATTTATATTACAATATATTCTTTAATACAATATTGGATTTATGTCACATAATATAGTTTTATATTACAAATACAGTTATATACTGTTATTTCAACATAATTATACTTTTTAATTTCAACAGTATTACTTTTTCTATATAGTTACCTATAATAATTTCAATTCAACTACTGCATTCATTTTATTATCTGTTTCAAATATGACAAGGCAGTTATAATTATTATCTGTAAGACATTTTATTTTTATGTTATCATTCTGCATAATTTCTTTTTTATATTCAATTCTTATATAGTTAAAATCTACATTTTTATAAATATCTTCTGGAACAGCTTCTAATGCTGCTTCCAAATAGCTGACATTATGTAAATGTCCATTAATATCAATATCTCTTCTCTGTATTAAATATGGCTTTTCTGTAACCATAATGTTATCTGGCAGATTATCCAAATCAGGAAGCTCTATCTTCTTTATCTCCTCATCGAATACATTTTTTTCTGTTTCAGTACCGTATATATCGTTCATTTTGTTGTCTAAAATAATAGGTCTACGTCTTACCAAATCCATATATAGCCATCTTGAAGTACCTATTGCACATAACTCACCATTCTGGTCGTATAATTCAAAATCCCTAAATGCACATAATCTATCAGACTTTCTAGACCATGTGCTTGCATCTATATATTCATTGTAAGCTGGTCTTTTAAGGATTTTTATCTTCCAATCCAGCAATACCCACGCCTTTTTATTAATAGCAGATGCCGATACCCCCAATCCAACCTTATCTGAATGAGAACCAGCAATATCCTCCATAATCGTAACGATTCTTTTGTTGTCTATCTTATTCTCTCTTCCAATATCCTCTAACTCTACTTTATATCTTTCTTTATATATCATTATCTATATTCCTCAATATATTCATTATATGTTAACTATGTGTATGTTTAAATAAAAGCATATCAGCTGATTAGTATTAGTTAATTTATATTAATATTTCAGTGATTATCACTTGTTACACCTGTAAATACAAGCTTTAACTATTAGAATTTTTTAGTATTTATTCTAATTATCAACGCCTAATCTATATGTATTAATGCTCATATTATACATTTAATAATACTTTATTGTTTTACAGTACGGCCGTCTGATGTGTGCTTTATCTAATAATTATTATTGTTCATCATCCAATATCTGTTAGTGTTCTTATATTATAAATGTTATGAGTTGAAATATCCATAAAAAATCAATTAAATGTGTGTGGTAGTTACATAATTGCAAATATAATCTGCAACTATATATGATTATTTAATAATCTAAAAGCAATATAAATGTTTCACGTGGAACTTAAAACATTTGTTTGTAATATCATTACTAATTACTATAATTGCATAGATTATATAAGTTTCATTAGTTATAATATTTTAGATTTAATTATATTGTTTTAGATTTATTATAATTAAATATATTATTGGTATTATGTATTATTAATCACTTTTCAATAATAGTACTCAAATAAAGTGAACTCAGTTCACTTTATTATATTCCTTATAATATAGGTCTTATCAATATGTATAATACCACTTTATGAATTAATTCAATTATATTTAATAATATATTTGCTGTAATTTTTTTATTTATAATTATATATAGATATTAAAGCATTATCCAATAATCATATATAACAAGTAAACTAGATTATTAATATTGATAAACAAATTCAAATTGATAACTTAATATTATGTATGTGCATAATGCTTTGTTTATATAGAATTATAATTGAATATCAAATATATAATTTGGACATAGAATCCCGCCATATAATTCATATAAATAATTTTATTTATTGAACTCAGTTCACTTTTAGCTGTGTATGATATTATAAATACTCATTTATATCATTATAATTTTGAACTCAGTTCATAATTTTTTATAAATCATTTTATTATTTTTGTATTCTTTCTATTTTATTTATGCGTAAATACTCACTTAATCCATCAATTATATTATGCATATCTATATATGCTTTCTATGTCAGAGTTTTATTATATAGAATCTAAAAATCCTTAAAATTCTTTATAGCACTATCATTACAATCTATTATTACAATCATTACAATTTGATATTAATGTAAATCATAAAGGAAATGACTATATATTAATTATAATAATGAATTTATTATTAATTTCATATCTTTCGGCAAAATTGAATTAAGAAATAATTATATAAGAAATAATCTAAGCATATATAATAGATTACTACAAAATAATATATATCAAAAATATTAAGTAATTTATTCTTATTTATTATATAAATATACCTTATTATATTTTAAATTTATCTATCAATATTTAGAAACCTGTTTACTTATTACATAAGATTATTGGATAATGTTTTAATATCTATATATAAATGTGAATAAACAAATAACAGTAAAAATATTTTAAAATATTTTTCTACATTTATAAAAATTGAACTGAGTTCACAAAAAAACTTAACATAAATATCATAAAATAATATAACTTTTATATTGATAAAACGTAATTTTGTTGTATAATAAAATTAGATTTTAATGAAAGAAGGACAATAATGAGCGAAGTAATAAGTTTAATTAACGAAAAGGGGGGTGTAGGAAAATCATCCTCAGCCATAACAATTGCTCAGATTTTATCTATTTCTGGCTATTCTATATTATTGATAGACTTAGACCCACAGATGAATACAAGTAAAATGTTTGGCAAAAGTGAAGAAGGTAAGGATATTGACTATGAACAGCTGTTTTGTAGTAAATTTGATGATAAAGCTACTGTTATGAATTACATTTCTACAACAGACTATGAAAATATATCTATACTTTGTGCATCAAGAGAATTAAATAATCTTATATATAAAATATATGATGAAAGTAAAGAATCTAATGTAGAATTATGTTTTAAACATAATCTTAGTCTATTAAAAGATGATTTTGACTATATTATAATAGACAACTCGCCTTTTAAATCATACCTTACGACATGTGCTATGTGTGCCAGCAATAAAATCATCACACCTATATGTGTTGATAACTTTTCATATGATGGTTTAATGTCACTTTTTGATACAATTGAAGATCTCAATGCCAAATATGCACTTTCTATTGAGTTTGCAGGTATGTTTATGACCAGAGTGGCAGGAAGAACAACCTTATATAAACAAATGTTTGAAAGTTATGAGAATATGTTTGGTGACAAATTCCTTCCTGTGTCAATAAGAAATTGCATTGCCGTCAATGAATCTAATACATTGTTTGAACCATTACTCACATATGATAAGAGAAGCACCGCAGCTCAAGATTACATAGAATTAGTTAATTATCTTGGACTTATGGATAATAAACATTACAGAGAATTAGCAAAATATCTTAAAGGAGAGAAGAAATAATGGCTAAGAAATCATTTACTGCTGGTGGTACTAAGACAGGTATCCTTAATTCTGACGGTGGAGAAAAACTTAAAGAAATTCAGGCAAAGACACAATACAATTTTAAATATATTCCTAAAGATAAAATTGTATCTAACCCTAAAAATGAAATGTATGCGCAGGATGGCATTAATGCACTCAAAGAAAGTATACTTGTTAACGGTCTAAGACACAATTTATCTGTATTATATGATTCTGACAAAGATATATATCGTCTTATCTCTGGTGAAAGAAGATATCACGCCATATCAGAAATGGATGAAAAGGATTACCAGACACTTTTTCCTGCTGGAATTCCCTGCAAAGTTGAAAAGTCTGATATTACTGAAATTGACGAAGAAATTATGCTTATCTCAGCCAACCACGATGTAAGAGAATCTTCAATGGAAGTTAAAAGATGGGAAGTAAGCCGTTTAAAAGAACTTTATGAAGCTAAAAAGTTAAACGGCGAAATAAAAAATATCAATGCAGAGATTGCCAAACAGCTTAATATATCAGAAAGACAAGCCCGCAAATATACAACAGCAGAAAAGCTTATTCCTGAATTAAGTGAATTACTCAATAACAATGGCATAGATCTTAACCAGGCTGATAAGTTTGGTAAGCTTGATGAGGATGCACAGAAGAGTATATTAAATATTCTTCAGAAAAATGGCAACATTGAAAATGCAGAATTTCAATCTATCAAGAAGATATCTGAAGAACGTGCTAAAGAAGCTGCCAAATATAAGCAGGAACTAGAAGAAGTAACCAGAGAGCTTAACAAAAAGAATGAAACTTTAGAAATTCTTGAAAATAAAATAAATGAAATTTCTACAAATACTGATAAATCCAATTCCAAAATAGATATTGAAGAGGAACTTCGATATATGACTGAGGCTAAAAACAAAGCTGAAAAGGAAAAGGCACGTCTTGAAAGTAATATGGAAAAGATGAAACAGCAGCAACGTGAGAAAGAACAACGCAAGACAACAATTTCAGATAACGAATTAAAAAGAATATCTTCAATTGCTAAAACAGAACAGGCACTTGCATTATTTGAATCAAACTTTGATATCATTAAGAATAACAAGTCTATTATAAAAAATGATACAGATTTAAAAATAAGAGTAGAAATTTTAAATCAGAGATTAACTGATTTTATTAATTCACTAACCAATAATTAATATATTATGTCCCCAATTCTAATAATATTAACATTGGAGTTGGGGATATATTATTATTAATCGTAATCATATAAATATCTATACATCTATCTATCTATTTATTTATCTATCTATCTATATCCATATTAATATATATAACAATACATTTATTTAACATATATTGATAAATTAAATTAACGTAGACACAGTATTTATAAGGCTTTCAACAATTTTTTATAGTTCATTAGTTACTAATTCAAAGTCGGATATTTTTTTTTGAAGAATAATTTTTTTATAAACAAGTCTATTAATTATTATTCTGGTCTATTATTTTCATGAAATGTCTTTTTAATAATTATTATAGTCGGAAAGGATAAAAAAATGGTTGAAAAGTTTCCATATGTTAATAAATCTTCAATATAAATGTTATCAAAATTTGTTAAATTAGTATTTTAATTATATATTAAATAAATTATAAAAGGAATCATTCATAAAAATTGAAAAAAAGAAAATAAAAAAAATGAGCAGCCTGCTTTTTTTATTAAAATTATTTAAGAATATCACATATATTGATATAAAAATCGAATACAAGACACGAAAATAAGACTGCTTTTTAAGCAGCCTTTTTTAATTTACTAACATTAGCACGAATTATCGTTGATACAAGACCAGGAATATTTTTTATAGATCGTTCATACACTATATATTGTCTATAGATATCTGCTAACGCATACATCAATAAATCGAAAGAGTAGTGAACGGCTATATTTGCTAAATCCTCCAAATCAAGTTTACTGATTTTAATCAATTTATAATTTGATATATTAGTGTCTATATTAATAAATTCTCTAAAACGTACAGGTGGAATATCACCTGAGTTAATATTTGGAATTACTGTATTAAAATCATTAATAAATGACTTTAACCGGTCAATGTTTTCTTCTAATAGAATTTGTTTTTGCTTCTTAGCAATATATCTTGAAGAAATTTCAAATCTTATGATATTATCATTAATAGTGACATTAAAAATATCAGCATCTGAATTAGACATATGTTGTTTTATAATGCAAGGCTTGCAATACTTAGGAAGCATATGTCTTATTTCAGATATTGATTTGTGATCCACGCTTGCCTGACCCTTAAGATTAGAACTATCAAGGTTGATAAGCTCACGCAAGTAAATTCTTAATGTTACAATTGAATTAATATCAAAAAGTTTAGTAATTAATTCCTTAGAAAGCACTAAAAATCCCCTGCCGTTTTTGTTAGCAGGAAGGTAATAATTCTCATAATCATTGATAAGCAATGAAATAATAGATGATGAGGTTTTGGAATATGATATATAAGTATAAGATGATAATATGTCAAGATTATTCCAAATCGTCTTTATGTTGCATTTAAGAATAGATGCCAATTCTTTGATATTAATTTCTTTTATAATCCCAAAACGATCCGGATGATAAAAATGTAATAACATAAATAGCTTAAGTGCATTTGATTTTAACATAGGTCTATAGCCATAACGATTTTTTTCATTATGATATATCTTTTTAGTTACGTTCTTAGTTGTGAGAATTCTATGTGGACAATTGTTACAATTATCAATAGCCATTTTGTAGATATCATTATCGCTGGAGAAGGATTCGATAATTGCTTTATATTTACAAGTAGAGCAGTTATCATTTGAGTAATCGGTAACTTCAACAGAAGAATCAATAATTGTTGTGTAATTTTGCTGAATACCAAGAGCCTGAATTAATACAGCTTTGCCTATATTTGTAAAATTATCCAAAATTCCCACCTCCTTTTTATGGATAATTTAACAATATTATCAAATAAAATCAAATTCTTGTTTTTACTCAAAATTTATCCACATAAGTGTATTTTTTAACTTGTTTTACTCTAAAATTGTCTACTTATCCACAAAATCAAAGTGTTTTACTCTAAAATTATCTACTTAATTTAATAAAATTTTTTTTGTAGAAGTCAAAATAAATATTTTGTGGATTTTACTACTTTTTTATCTACATATAGTTAACAACTATCCACATAGGGTAGTGGTATTTTAAGGAAAATCAGTATTTAAGCCAAAAATGTAGACATTGTGGATAAAATTTCAAAAAAAAAATGTAGAAAAAGTATTTATATGCAATATATAAATATATAAACAGAATAGAAAATTGGAGAAAAATCAATAAAAAAATGATATTTTACTCCAAAAATATCTACTTTTTAAAAATTTACTCTAAAAATATCTACATTGAAAAATAAAAACTAAGTTTTTTACTCTAAAAATATCTACATAAATTTAACATATTATTTAAAAAATGCTACTGGAAACAGTAAAATTGTAATAAAAAAATAACAAATGCCTATTTTAAGGGATATATAAAAGATTTATCTGATAAAAATAAAAAAAACACGACAAAACTTAAAGAAATACAGATAATTAAGTAAATAAAAAAAGTAAAATAAAATTTTCTTAGTTATCAATTAATTATCTACACTTTAATTATGATGATAAATATGTAGACATTTATAGTTTCTGATTTGATTAAAATAGAGTGGCAGGCAAGTAATTATTCTATCTATCCACTACACCATCTGGCATACGGTTTCAGACAAAGGCAGTTCTTTGCATTGCACATATTTTCAAAAGGAACTAGGAGAATGTATGCTATAAAATTTACGGAGCTTCTTATGTGAGCCTTACAGTGTACAAAAGGAACTTCATAGGGCTTACATAAGAGCGCTCTGTAAGGCTCACATAAAAAAGCCGTATGTAAAAACATACGGCAAATAATTATAATAAAAAATCCCTATTTCGTCTATTAATGAGCATTGTCTATCATCTTAGTTTTATCAAAATTCAAATCTTGAATTTCAGCTTCCGATAATGGAAGGAAGTTAATAATAAATACACCATTTTTTAATTCAAAGCTATCGATTACAATATTGTTATCTACAAATTCCTGTAAAGATTCCTGAATTAATTGTAAGTTCTTCTTTTTATTTTTTAATTTAAATCGAACAATCTTCTGGAAGTAAGTATAACTATATTCACTCATCAATGTTTCCTGATTAGCAATCTGTTCACATTTCATTGCATAGCATATAATTCTTGAAAGGTTATTATCAAGAACATCATAAGAAGCAGAAGTTATAGAGATTAACTTTTTCTTTATAATAGCGTTACTTAGTACTTCACCAAATTGAGCTATGGCATAAGGTCTTTCAGCATCTTCTTTGATGACAATATTATCAAATAAGTTGAAATAGATTTTACTGCCAGCTTCCTCATAATAGAAATTGTACTCTACAAGCTTTCTACAAGAATTAGAAATTTTCTTGAGCACATTTTTACCAACGTGATAATCGACAATTTCTTTACCAAGAGTATTAAGATCGACTACTACAGATTTCTCTTTAGAGAATTCCTGCATATTAATATTAGATATAAAAGCATTAACTAATTTCAGGTCATTAGAATCCATAGCCTTTGGTGGAGTAAGTTTGCCGCTGTTGACAGTCACTTCCAAAAGTTCACGGCCTTCTTCATCTCTGATAATTTCTTTTAGCAGATTATCAGATGCTGTTTCCATCATTAATGTAAAAGATGAAGGACTGAAGAGTGGTTTGTCAACTAAGTCAACAGGGAATAATCGAAGGTATGAGTCAATATTACCAGCAAGTTCACTTTCTATGTATTTCCAAGCACTAATAATCAAATCATTCTTTAAAGAATTATATATTGAGTTATAAGTAAAAGATGAAATACCTGGGAAATCAATTAAAAGAGTATTGGAATCATTTTTCCATTCTGTTGCAGCTCTTTTCTTATCTTCGATAATTTCCTGTAAATCTTTATCTCCAAACATTTTAGTATAATCTTCAACAGGAAGAGTCTTTGCCATAGCAACAACAGTAGCTAAAGGGTGTTTGGCATCGTCAATGCTGATTGTATCAATATCATTAATGTATGATTTGTACCAACGTGATCTTTTTTGTAAACGTGATTTCTTTACCTTATTAATTATAGGTACTAAATCTTCACGGCTTGTCTTTCCATCAAGATATTCCATAAGAGTTTCATCAATTAACTCAGCTACATTTTCAGCAGAGAAGTTTAACAAATTTCTTTTTTTATTGAAATAATCAATAATAACTGGATCAATGTGATTAGCTAATTCTTCAATAAATCGGCGAGAGTATTGTTCCATAATATATCTCCTTATATAACAACAAATATAATTTTCATTTTATTCTATATATTAATTGGCAGATAGTGGAAGAGTAGAATATGGATAGATGATTATAATATAGTCTGTCCAGTGTGTTATTGCTCTTTATGTAAATAGCATAATCTTCGATTAATTATATCTAACAATTTATATAGTAATTGTACTCATAATTATAAAAAATATAAACACAAAAATCAAATAGTAGGTTCACACCAGGAAGCTTTTCTTAATTACTTTGGTTGTTGTTGTGTTTATTCTGAAGTAGAGTGGTGGTGTGAGTTTTGGTTAACATATAGACATATGTCGTCATATATTGTATTATATATTATGTAAAAAATCAATAGCACACAGATAAGATTATTTTGTTGTGTTGAAAAGATATAAGAGGTATTTATGTTATGATTTCTGATACATTTAAGAATACTATTTGGATATATTACGAAACTAATTTAAAAGCTCGTACACGAAAAGAATATTGGAATGTTGTAAAGAATTTTGATAAAGTAGTTGGCCACGACCCATTAGAGTTAAGTCATACTGATGCTGTAACTTATTATGAACATATATTAAATAAGATAAGCAAAAATCAATTAAAATACTCTACCGGTGTAATGAGATTATCCGTAATAAGATCTGTATGTAATTTTATTGAATTTAATATGAGTAATCACGGAAAGGAATATACTAATTATTTCAAGGAAATTTCTATTCCAGAAGAAGATAAGTTATTAACAGACAATGATATACCAACACTTAATGAAATAAACAATATTATGGAAACAATACAACAAAATAATGATGAGAAAGCATTTTTAATATTATCCCTTGCCGTCAAATGTGCATTGACTAACACGGAAATATGCAGCCTTAATAAAGAATATATTGCAATTAATTCCAATGACGAAATGTATATTAATTATCCTCCAAAAGGCAATAATCGTATATCAAGAATAATTAAAGTTCCAGATGATGTTGCTGTATTATTAGACAGATATATATGTAATAATAATATAATAGAAGGTGCAATATTTATTAATAAAAGAAAAACACGAATTAAATTAAGGGACACAGAAAGACTTCTTGAAAAATATTGTAAACTTAATATAGAAAAAGGTATGTTAAATAACAAATTCACAATGCAGACCCTTCGTCACGCCGCAATATGTTATATGTTATCGGGTGGAGCTTCAAAAGATCTGGTTGCAAGCTACGCTGGAATAACAACCAAATGGATTACAAGATATGATAAAATAATTAACTCTGATACATACAAACAGGCTGTTGACTATAGTATCATAAGTATCAACGCATAAATATACTAATGAATTGAATTAAACATCAAGCCATTAGTATTATTATATAATATATATTATAATTGATAGTACTAGGAAAAAGATAGTACTTTTCAATTATCTGCTATGTGTTATAATAACAATCGAAAGAGCTTGATATGAGCTCAATACAATTCCCCAATATCCCGCTGGATGATAATTAGTTATTAATTATTGTTTGGTGGGATCCCCTTTTTTATAGGTAATTCTGGCAGATACTTCCTATATTTTAATGGAAGCATATTTATCTGACATTTATAATTGACACGTTCTTTTATTGCTATAGTATTATAAAATCTTATCCATAAATTCTGAATATCATTTTCATTATCTGAAAAATCATCAAGCTGTTTTAATAATTCATTATTATAATCATTATAAAAAAATGCTGTATTATTATTCATATGTATATACGCAATATTTCTCCTGACATCATATATCAAAAAATTCTCGCAATGCAGTCTGTCATTAAAATGATCAATAATCATATATATAATATTATTATCAGGTTCTATTCTGGCTGTAAGAAAACCATTAGCATTTTCATTAAATCGAAGTATCTCTATATAAAAGTGTGCTTCATTAGCTGCCTTTTTATATATTTTATTAAACTGGAATATGTATTCATCATTAATGTTATGCAATACTGAAGTTCCATATTTAAACATTCTCTGCAAACAATGATAAATTACTGAGGCCTTATTATCTGCGATTGACTGTGCAACAGTAAATATCATCTCATATATATCATTAGACAGCTTTAGCTTTATTGTATTGGCAACTTTATCTGATAAGGTTAAATCTGTCCTGATATTTATATAGTTCTCAAATAATGAATAGTTAGAAACAACATCTGCACATCTTACATCAGTATGGCTTGTTCCTGCCTCCCAGGCTTTATATATTGCTGAAAATATCCCCTCTATAGAATTATCACATAAATAAACATCCATAATACTATGCACTTAACTAATCAGCTGGTAGTAATACTGGCTGATCATATCCTTTCTTCTTACTAATCTTTATTCTATCTCTATGTTCCATATAAATATTTCAAATTACAAATTCTTCTATAATTATCCTGATAAATATATTATTTTATTCTAATATGTCTCTTTATATTGTTCTAATATTTATTATTCACAATTATAATAAAAACATTCGTATCATTCTGATATTACATTGCAGTCAAATAAAGAAAGCTGTTTATAGCAGTCTTTATGTTCTATGTCATATATTTTCTTCTTGTCATTATCAATAAGAGCATTAGTAATATAATCCTGATCTATTCGTATATTATTCATCATTCTGCCATTACAGGTTATAAAATAAACAGCCCTTTTTAATACAACTCCGGCTTTCTTTAAAGAAGTAAAATCTAATATAGACATTCGTCTTGCATTAATAATACGTCTTGCTGATTTCACACCTATTCCCGGAACTTTTAATAACAGGGCATAAGGTGCTGTATTAATCTCTACCGGGAATATATCAAGGTGCCGTATTGCCCAGTCACATTTAGGGTCTAAAAATGCGTTAAAATTAGGATTGTCTTCACTAAGAAGATCATATGACTTAAATCCATAAAATCTCATAAGCCAATCCGCCTGATATAACCTATGTTCCCTAAGCAAAGGCACACCCTTGCCATCTTCCTGAAGTGGAAGCGACTCATCCATATTGACATTAACAAACGCTGAATAAAACACTCTCTTTAAATCGTATTTGTCATATAAATTCTGTGCTATCGTAACAAGCTGGTAATCCGTCTCTTTGGTAGCACCAATAATCATCTGTGAACTCTGTCCTGCTGGAACATATCTTTTATATCTATGTCCCGCCGATAGCTCAGTATTACCAGTATTCAATCTATTATTAATGTTTAATCTGTTATTGGCAGCCAATCCATCATTAAACATAGTGTCTAACATCTCATTACTTGTATCATCAGAAAATGTATTATACATATTATAAACATCTGACAAATAATTGTTCGTATGCTTCATACCAACCTCATATCTATTCATATGTATGTTATTCTTAATCATATTCATAGGATGCAAAATACTTTGTCTTGATTTAGATGGAGCAAGTTCTTTAAGTGCTGCATTAGTTGGAAGCTCAAGATTAATGCTCATACGGTCAACAAACCAACCAGCGAACTTAATGATATCATCCGATGCTCCAGGAATTGCCTTCATATGAATATATCCGCCAAAATTATATTTCTTTCTTAGAAGAATAACCGTTTCTAACATTCTCTTCATTGTTTCATCAGGACTGATAATTATACCTGAACTTAAAAACAATCCTTCTATATAATTACGTCTGTAGAACTGCATAGTAAGCTCACATATCTCCTCAGGCGAAAATGTAGCCCTCACAACATCATTAGACGAACGGTTAATGCAGTAGCGGCAGTTATATATACATTCATTCGTAAGAAGTATTTTTAAAAGAGAAATACACCTGCCATCTGCACTAAAGCTGTGGCATATTCCACACGCTTTAGAATTGCCTATGCCTTTACCATTGTTACCACGTTCAACGCCACTTGACGAACACGATACATCATACTTTGCAGCATCAGATAAAATCGTCAGCTTATCCATAATACTTAGGTCTTCTTTAATAACCACAACTCCCACCTTCTTTCGATAATAATAAAAAAGATACATGCAGAACATATTTTCCAAACATTCGTTCTGTATGTATCTTATCATATTATAATATATTTCGCAATTGAAATTTTAATATATTTTATTCAATCTGACTATAAAAGTTCTGCCTTTAAAACTTGTATATTATCTGCTATTTTATCAGCTCCTGCCTTAATTAACACTCCTTTATCCCTAAAGCCCCACGATACAGCTATGCAGTCAACCCCTGCATTTCGTGCTGTTAGCACATCTACATCTGAATCTCCAATATAAGCTATATCTTCTAATGCAATGTCTGCTATTGCAGCACATTCTAACAAGGCATCCGGAGCGGGCTTTTTTGCTATGCCCTCTCTTGCACCAAATGTAATATCAAGAAGATTATCAAAATATATATCACATAATTTAGTCACAGCATTTTGTGCTTTATTAGACAACACTGCAAGCTTAATCCCTGACTGCTTTAATTCTTTAAGCATATCAATAATTCCATCATATGCCTTTGTCTTGTCATTACAATGTTCCTGATAATACTTCTTAAAACATTCAAACACATTATCTATAACCGGCAAATCGGTTCCATTAGGAACACTTCTTTCTATTAAAAGACGAATTCCATTACCAACATAATTCCTTACTTCTTCTATAGTTCTTTGAGGCATACCAAACTGTGCAAGAGAGTAGTTCACCGCATCTGCCAGATCCTCCAATGTATTAAGCAATGTTCCGTCTAAATCAAATACAGCCATTTTATATTTCATATACTTCACACTTTCCTTATATTAATAATAACTGACTGGATAACGATGATTAAATATTCTTAAAGCAGGTAATTTATTTATAAGAATTAATTCAACATCAGCATATTGTAAACAGATTAATTACAATATGCTGTTTCCATATCAGATATTTAATGATATAATTAGGACTAAAAAAATGCAATATGAAAATAGTATTTTAGCTTTCCACATTTATCCATATTTTTCAAATATTTTCAAAAATATTAAATAATTTTAAAAAAGGGGTTGACATATTAAATATTAACGTGTATTATATCACTTGTGTTCGCGAGAAACAAAACGAATCACACAATATAATATGCGCGAGTGGCTCAGTGGTGGAGCACCTCCTTGCCAAGGAGGGGGTCGCGGGTTCGATCCCCGTCTCGCGCTCTATAAGATAACAAAAAAGACTTTCCGTTCGGGAAAGTCTTTTTTGTTACTAAAACCCAAATGCTTCGCAGTTTTAGTACAATCTTGCATAGTACTAAAGCGTCCCTCGGTCGTATCAGAGCAGAAGTCCATTGAAAATCTTGATATATGCAATATTAAAGCGGCTCTTAGTCTTCTATAAAAGTAATATTTTTGGCTGATTTGTGAATTTTGTTCGTGACTATTTTTTATTTGTATTATATAATGAATTCTATATGGGTTGTGTATTATTAGTTAATAGCAGATAACCTGATTTCATTGATTTATTATAATAGAAAAGGAACTTATTAATTTATGAAAGAAAGAGAACAATTTGGTTCAAGAATAGGATTTATTCTTGTATCAGCAGGCTGTGCTATCGGCCTTGGTAATGTATGGAAGTTTCCATACATATGTGGAATGTACGGAGGGGCAGCTTTTATAGTTATGTACCTTATATTTTTAGCACTTCTTGGACTCCCTATCCTTATATGCGAATTCTCAGTTGGTCGAGCAAGCCGCAAAGGTATGGGAAAAGCATTTGATGTACTTGAACAGAAAGGCACGAAATGGCATCGTCTTAAATGGATGAGCATAATTGGATCGTATCTTCTTATGATGTTCTATACTATGGTTGGAGGCTGGATGATTTATTATGCATTTCTTGAATTATCTGGTAAGCTTTCTGGTCTTAATAGTTCAGAAATCACAGCTACATTTAATGGTCTGTTATCACAGCCTGAAATAATGTTTATATTTACATTTATCGCCATTATTTTATCATTTGGCGTATGTGCACTTGGACTTGAAAATGGTGTTGAACGAATTACAAAAGTTATGATGTCGCTTCTTTTGGGACTTATAGTAATCCTTGCAGTTCATTCATTTGTTCTTCCTAATGCTTCTGTTGGTATTAAGTTCTATCTTGTACCTAATTTAAGCTTAGTTAAGCAGACAGGTATTGGGGAAGCCATATTTGCTGCTATGACACACGCATTTTTCACTTTAAGTATAGGTATCGGTGCCATGGAGATTTTCGGTAGTTACCTTGATAAGAAGCGTTCACTTACAGGTGAGGCGGTAAGCATTGTAATTCTAGATACATTTGTTGCTTTAATGGCTGGATTTATAATTATCCCTGCCTGCTTTGCATATGGAGTAAACCCTGACAGTGGTCCTTCATTATTATTTATAACTCTTCCTAATGTATTTAATAATATGACTGGTGGAAGAATATGGGGCTTTATGTTCTTTTTATTTATGTCATTTGCAGCTTTATCTACAATTATTGCTGTATTTGAAGAAATCGTAGCTATGTGGATGGATATAACAGAATGTAAGCGAACCAAAGCCGTAGGTATTAATATTATAGCTATTACTGTATTATCAATTCCTGCAATTCTTGGATATAACCTGCTTTCAGGTATACAGCCTATAGGTGCAGGTACAACAATTATGGATCTGGAAGATTTCCTTGTATCCTACAACCTTCTTCCTTTAGGAAGCCTTGTTATAGTTCTTTTCTGTACAAGAAAAAACGGATGGGGATTTGATAGCTTTGTTAAAGAGGCTAATACTGGAGAAGGAATAAAGCTTCCATTATGGGTCAGAAAATATATGGCATATATCTTACCTTTGATAATTACAATTGTTTATATTAAAGGCTACTATGATACTTTTTGCAAACAGCCTTTAGGCATATTCATCGGCTGGATGTGTTTTTCTGTGTTACTTGTTGTTATAATATATCTTATAGCACTACTTACAGGACGCAAATCAAAACAACAGTAGAACATACAACAACTTAATTTCAATTTGATATTGGATATTACTTATAAAAAAAACGGAGGTCTATTATGAAATTATTAGAAGATCGTATAAGAAAAGATGGAATTATAAGAGAAGGAAATGTACTTAAGGTTGACAGCTTCATTAACCACCAGATGGATATTAAACTTTTCGAGGAAATGGCTAAGGAATGGAAAAGACTATTTGCTGATAAGAAGATTAATAAAATCCTTACAATTGAGGCAAGTGGTATCGGTATTGCCGCTATCGTTGCAAGAGAATTTGATGTACCTGTTGTATTTGCCAAGAAGTCTAAAAGTATTAACCTTGATGATAATAACTTCAGCACTAAAATCCAGTCATTTACACATAGTAAAATATACGATGTGATTGTTTCAAAAAAGTTCTTATCTCCAGAGGATCATATTCTTATTATTGATGATTTCCTTGCAAATGGATGTGCATTACTTGGTCTTACTAACCTTGTTGAAAGTGCAGGTGCAACCGTTGAAGGTATCGGTATTGCGATTGAAAAGGGTTTCCAGCAGGGTGGAAAGATTATAAGGGAAAAAGGTTATCAGCTTGAATCACTTGCAATCGTTGAAAGTATGAATGCCGCTGATAACACAATTACATTCAGATAGGAGATACATTAATGAACGAACTTACAGAATACATTCCGGTATTATATGCTACTTTCTGGTCATTAGTACCACCTCTGGTAGCCATTATACTTGCTCTTATTACTAAGGAAGTATATAGTTCACTTTTTATAGGTATTGTAATTGGCGGACTATTCTATGGCGGATTGTTTACTGCACATTTTAGCTTTGAAACTTCTGTTACACATATATTTAATGATGGACTTGTAGGTGTGTTATCTGATCCTGCTAACATTGGAATACTTATATTTCTTGTAATTCTTGGAATAATGGTATGTATGATGAACAGAGCAGGAGGTTCAGGTGCATTTGGCGAATGGGCTTCCAAAAGAATAAAGACAAGAACGGGTGCTCAGTTAGTATCTATTCTTCTTGGTGCACTTATATTTATTGACGACTATTTTAACTGTCTTACAGTTGGAAGTGTTATGCGCCCTGTAACTGACAGCCACCAGATTTCAAGAGCAAAGCTTGCTTATATTATAGATGCAACAGCAGCACCTATATGTATAATAGCACCTATTTCATCATGGGCTGCCGCTGTAACAGGCTTTGTTGAAAGTGAGGACGGATTTTCTGTATTTATGAAATCTATTCCTTATAATTATTATGCATTGCTTACAATATTCGCATTACTTATGTTTGTAATATTAAAAGTGGATTTTGGTCCTATGAAGCTTCACGAAGATAATGCTGCTAAGGGTGACTTGTATACAACACCTGACAGGCCATATGCTAATGCTAATCCTGATGTAATAAAAGGCAACGGCAAGGTTATTGACCTTGTATTTCCTATTGTTTCATTAATTATATGCTGTGTTATAGGTATGATATATACAGGCGGTTTCTTTAGCGGAACGCCATTTATAGAAGCATTTTCTGATTGCGATGCTCCTGTAGGACTTATGCTTGGAAGCTTCTTTGCAATGGTAATTACTGTATTCTTCTATGCTATAAGAAAAGTTCTTCCATTTAAAGAAGCATTTGCCTGCATACCAGAAGGCTTTAAAGCTATGGTTCCAGCAATCCTTATCCTTACTTTTGCATGGACACTCAAGAGTATGACAGACAGCTTAGGTGCTAAAGAATATGTAGCAGGTCTTGTAAATGGTGCTTCTGGAAGCCTGCTTAATTTCCTTCCAGCCATTATATTCCTTGTAGCGATATTCCTTGCATTTGCAACCGGAACAAGCTGGGGTACATTCGGTATTCTTATACCTATTGTTGTTAATACATTTTCTGGAACTGATAATACTATGATGATTATATCTATATCTGCTTGTATGGCAGGTGCTGTATGCGGCGACCACTGTTCACCTATATCAGATACAACTATTATGGCATCGGCTGGTGCACAGTGTAACCATATGAACCATGTATCGACACAGCTTCCTTATGTAGTTGTTGTTGCCGCAGTATCATTTATAACATATATAATTGCTGGTTTCATACACAATCCTGTAGTTCCTTTAATTATAGGTATCGTGCTTATGACTCTTACAATTATTCTTATCAAATATATTGTAAATCAAAAACAATCTAATTCATAACAATATACGTTAGTGCCGGATTTACTTTTGGCACTAACTTTACTTTATAATTGATCAAATTAAAGCTATTAATACATTAGGAGTGCATATGAGTGAAACTAAAGTAATAATAATAATAGTGCTTTTATTTATAATTGCAGTACTTCCATTTCCAACCGGACTGCTCATTTATAAATTCAAATCAGAAAAACTTAAAAAACAGTATGCAGATGAGGCTAAAAAAGCAGACGAATCAGAAAAATCAGAAGACAGCAATAAATCTGTCAAATAAACGTAATATAAATAATAATCATTTAACAAATAATTAGCTCCCTTCTAAAAAGGTAAGTTAAATACTTAAAACTTGCTATTTAGGAGAGAGCATCTCAATAATTTTATTCTATGACCTGTTGTTTACTATCGTCAACGTTATGAGCAAATTGTGGTATCTGTGCAATAATGACCGCTGTGAATACTAATATACAGCCAGTAAGTTCCCTTGTGCTTAAATGTTCACCTAATAAAATCCAGCCTGCAAGTGCAGCAAATACCGACTCAAGGCTCAATACAATGGCAGTCACTGATGGCTTGGCATATTTCTGCCCAATAATCTGAAGAGTGTAAGCAATTCCACTTGACATAACACCTGCATATAATATTGGTATTATTGCTTTCATAATGCTGTTAATGTCTGCTTTATCAAATATAAGCATTAATATTCCTGACAATATTCCACTTGTTAAGAATTGTATACAGGATAATTTAACACCATCTGCTTTATCACATTTATCTACAGTAAACATATGTATTGTAAATGCAACAGCACACATTAACTCTAATATATCCGCAACATATATTTCGTTAATTCCACCCGCAATACACAAAAGATACATTCCTACAATACATACAAATGCAGCTATTATGGTAAGCTTATGAAGCTTTTGTCCCATAAATACTGAAGCAATCGCAATCATAACAACATAAGTCGCTGTAAGAAATCCAGCTCTCCCTGATACAGCAACTCCATCATGATATGTATTAATCCCTATCTGCTGCAAATTCATCGCTATGCAAAGTAGAATTCCGCATATAACACCTTCTTTTATAGGCCATTTATTCGCATCAGTTAAATAATCTTTCTTATTAATAATGTAGTTTTTCTTATATATATTGTAATTATTCTCACTTGGATTATCATATCTATCAGAATATTTTCTCATATCTAATATTGCAATAACAATAAATAAGAATAATGCCCCGATAATATTCCTACAGGCATTAAATGTAAACGCTCCAATATTATCACCAGCACTTGTCTGTGCAACAAATGCTGTACCCCATATAAATGCGGCAAGCAATAATATAAAAGTTCCTTTTAAATTCTTCATAAATCAATAACGCTCCCTTTAAACAATAATCAATGTTTCCATAATAATTAATAATTTTCACACCATATAATAGTATATTAATCAAATATATTATGCAAGGTATTGAGAATTTTTCTTTTTAAGCTTAAAATATATACACTTGTTTAAACAAATAAAAGATATTAAATCAGGAGGCATATGATAATGAAAGTATTAATGTTAAACGGTAGTTCACATATCAATGGAACTACATTTACAGCACTTAATGAGATTGGAAAAGCTCTTAATAATGAAGGAATTGACTATGAAATATTCCAGATTGGTGCAGATGCAGTAAGAGATTGTATTGGCTGTAACCAATGTACACCTGATGGTTGTGCATATACTAAGGACAATGTTAATGAATTCATTGCCAAGGCAAAAGAAGCTGATGCGTTTGTATTTGGAACACCTGTATATTATGCCCACCCAAGTGGAAGAATTCTCTCTTTCTTAGACAGAGTATTTTATTCAAGTTCTAAGACCTTTGCTTTTAAACCAGCCGCAAGCGTAGCTGTTGCAAGACGTGGTGGAACAGTTGCTTCATTTGACGTATTAAATAAATATTATGGAATATCACAGATGCCAGTAGTAAGCTCTACATACTGGAATAACGTCTATGGCCGCAATGAGAACGAAGCCGTTATGGATTTAGAAGGCTTACAGACAATGCGCAACGTAGCTCATAATATGGCTTGGATGTTAAAGTGTATTGAAGCTGGTAAAAATGCAGGTGTCGCACTCCCGGCTACTGAAAGAGAGGCTAAGACTAACTTCATAAAGTAATAATTATTGCATTTTACCCTATAATCCTGTAGAATTATAGGGTAATTTATTTATAACATAACATTAGTAATATTTAATTATTCTATAATTTACACTGGAGGTCATTATGAAAGATTATTCTATTAATACTAAGTGTGTTCAGGCTGGTTATACACCATCGAATGGTGAGCCTCGTCAAATTCCTATTATCCAATCTACAACTTTTAAATATGATACAAGCGAAGATATGGGTAAGCTATTTGACCTGGAAGCATCAGGATATTTCTATACAAGACTACAGAATCCTACCAATGATCACGTTGCTGCCAAAATAGCAGCCCTTGAAGGTGGAACAGCCGCAATGCTTACATCATCTGGACAGGCTGCTAACTTCTTTGCTCTTTTTAATATATGTGAATGTGGCAGTCATATCGTTGCATCATCATCAATATATGGTGGAACTTTCAATCTTATTTCAGTTACTTTCAAGAAAATGGGAATAGACGTTACATTTGTTTCACCTGACGCATCAGAAGAAGAACTTAATGCAGCATTTAAACACAATACCAGAGCTATGTTTGGTGAGACAATTGCCAATCCAGCTCTTACAGTTCTTGATATAGAGAAATTTGCAAAGGCTGCACACGCACATAATGTCCCTCTTATTGTAGATAATACATTTCCAACCCCTATTAATTGCAGACCAATCGAATGGGGTGCTGATATTGTCACTCACTCAACAACTAAATATATGGATGGTCATGGAGCTGCTGTCGGAGGTGCAATAGTTGATTCTGGTAATTTTGACTGGATGGCACATGCAGATATGTATCCAGGACTATGCACACCAGATGAAAGTTACCATGGAATTACTTACGCAGAAAAATTCGGAAAAGAGGGTGCATTTATCACAAAGTGTACATCACAGCTTATGAGAGATTTAGGATGTATACAATCCCCACAAAATGCCTTTATCCTTAATCTTGGACTTGAATCTCTTCATGTAAGAATGCCACGCCACGTTGAAAATGGACAGGCAGTAGCTGAATTTCTTGAAAATCATCCTAAAGTTGAATATGTCAGCTATCCTGGTCTTAAAAGTAATAAATATTATGAAACAGCCAAAAAATATATGCCTAAAGGTGGCTGTGGTGTAGTATCTTTTGAAATCAAAGGTGGAAAAGAAGCAGCCGAAAAGTTCTTAAAGAACCTTAAGCTTGCTGCAATAGAAACACACGTTGCTGATGCAAGAACATGCTGTCTTAATCCTGCAACATCCACACACAGACAGCTTAATGATGAACAATTAAAAGAAGCTGGTGTTCCAGCAGGACTTATAAGAATTTCCTGCGGACTTGAAGATAAAAATGACTTGATTGCTGATATATCTGCAGCACTTGATACAATTTAAATAAATATTCATTATCAGCTTTAGCATATTAAGCTTACAAAGGCTCCGGACATTACTATAACAATAATGTCCAGAGCCTTTATTAATTTTATGAGATTTTTATATGATTTTTAAAATTATGAAGCTTGTATGTCCTAATATCTAGTGATATAATTAACTGTCAAATTATAGTAAATGGAGATTGAATATGAGTACAATTCTGCGTATTTTTATAAAAGATTTGCGTGGCATATGCCGCAATATATTTGCACTTATTATTGCCATAGGATTATGTATTATTCCATCATTATATGCGTGGTTTAATATTTATTCTAACTGGGATCCCTATGCTAATACTGCTTCAATTAAGATTGCTGTATACTCTGAGGATACTGGTTTTGATATGGATGGCGAATATCAGAATATGGGTAATAGTATTATTGATAACCTCAAAGAAAATGACAAACTCGGCTGGACATTTACAAAAGATATGGAAAGCACAATTGACGGAGTTAAAAGTGGCAAGTACTACGCCGCAATAGTAATCGGTGATAATTTCAGCCGTTCAATGATTAATTTCCTTAATGATAATATGGAAACTCCTTCTGTTACATATTATGAGAATGCCAAGAAGAACGCTATTGCCAGCAAGATTACACAATCTGGAAAGTCTACTTTACAGGAAACTATTAATGAAACATTTATTGAAACAGTTGTAGTTACAATTCTTAATTCAACTGATGCTGCTTCTCTTACAAAGACCAATGTATTATCTGACATATCAGATAAATTAACGGATATAAGCAATAACTTATCTGAATACAACGCTTCAATCAGTATGTTTAATGCAAGTAATGACAGCCTTTCAGATACTCTTAAAAAGACAGATGCACTTGTATCTGATATGCAGAGTAATATGTCAGAAGAGAATATTGAGGCTTCAAAGAATACAGCTAACAATGCAATTGATGCTTATACTGCCAATATCAGTGCATCTCTTACCAGATTAACTGATATTAACACTAAGCTCACCGGCAAAATTGAAACATTACGCGGAAAGATTGCAGACTATAAGAATAATCACACACTTGTTACCAAGCTTGATATTATCAAACAGCTTGGCGAACTTAACAGTTTAATGAATGAAGTTATTAATGCTAATAATGAGTTTAATAACAGCCTTAAACCAATACTTGAACATTTCAAAGATATTGATAATGATAACGGCGGTAATAACCAGTTCTTATATGACAGTCTTATAAGTTCACTTGACCTTATGCCTGCACTTCTTAAGACAGCCGCACAGAATATGACAACATTTACACAGTGGTATACAGACTCTAAGGCTGACCCTGCTAACATATTTACATATATGGATGATGCACTTGTACAGTGTGAGAACTCTATTAATTCACTTAATAGCATACTTACATCAAGTATTAACGATTCAGTTGGCAAATCTGGTGAATTATTTAAGACTTCCATCAGCTCTATCTACGACTCACTTGTATCTGCTTCAGACAGCCTTTCTGCCATAAGTACTATTATTAATGGCGTAGACAGTACACTTTCTAGTGTTAATTTCACATTAGATACTATGGGGGAACTTATCGGCAATGTACAGAATACTTTAGATAAAGCCAATACAGAGCTTGCTGCATTAAAAGACGATGGAAAGTATGAGCTTATGCAGAAGCTTCTTGACAAGGATTCATCTGAATACGGCGAATTCTTCTCATCACCTGTTAAGGTTACAACTGAAAATGTATACGAAGCTGTTAATTACGGAACAGCAGTAGCACCTTTCTATACAACTCTTGCTTTATGGGTTGGAGGTCTTCTCCTTACAGCACTTATCAAGACATCTCCTGATGACAGGGAAGAATTTAAAAATGCTACATTAACACAGAAATATTTCGGACGATATTTAATATTCTGGCTTATGGGACAGATTCAGGCAGTTATAACAGTTCTTGGTGATATATATTTACTTAAAATATACTGTGTGCACCCAGGAATATTTATGCTTACCGCATCACTTGTAAGCTTTGCATTTACATTGCTTATATATACACTTACACTTTCGTTTGGTGATGTCGGTAAAGCTTTAGCCGTTGTTCTCGTAGTTATTCAGATTGCTGGTTCAAGTGGTACATACCCTATTGAACTGTTACCATCATTCTTTAGAAATGTATATATATATTTCCCATTCCCTTATGCTATCAATGCCATAAGAGAATGTGTAAGTGGTTTCTACAGATATGATTACTTCATACTTATGGGACAGCTTATGCTATTTGTTATAGGTACTTTATTCCTTGGTCTTTTCCTAAGAAAGCCATTTATGAAGCTCAATCATTATATGCATCACCGTATGCACGATACTAAACTTATGTAGATTAATTGATGAATGAGGAGGAGTTTATGTCTGATATTAAAGATGAAATATCTGTAAATATAGATACTGCTGCGAAATCAGTAGATATGATTAAAGACTATTACTATAGAGAACACAAACGTAACAAAGACAGAATTAAATACGGAATAATAGCAATGTTAGTAATTCCCATTATATTCCTTACCCTTTTATTTGTTGTAAACAGCTCTAAAGTTATATTTCTTGTAATGTGGATTGCTTCTTTATTTATTATAAGCGGCTATCTTATTGCCATTGAATATAAAGATTATAATATGACCGAAAATCTTAAAGATATTGTTGGTAATGAGTATGATGACTCACTTATTGATACAGCGAAAGCCATATCAGATATTACTAAGAATTATATCAAGAATGGAGGTTCAGAAGAATAATATGAAAAATATATTTCGAGTATTTGCTAACGACTGGAAAAGAATTGGGCGAAATGTTGTAGCTTTAGTCGTTGTAATGGGACTCTCTGTTCTTCCATCATTATATGCCTGGTTTAACATTTTATCCAACTGGGACCCTTATGGTTCTGACTCAACATCTAACATAAAGGTCGCTGTAGCATATGATGATACCGGAATTGATATTTCAGGTATGAATGTAAATATAAGCACCAATATTATAGAAGCACTTAAGACCAATGACACTATCGGCTGGGTATTTACTGATACGTCAGAAGAAGCCATTGAGGGTGTATGGGCAGGAGATTACTATGCAGCATTGATAATGCCTGAAGATTTCTCTCGTGATATGGTAAGCTTCTTAGCTGATAATATGACACATCCGGAGATTATCTATTATACTAACCAGAAGAAAAATGCCATTGCCCCTAAGATAACAGACAAAGCCAAGACAGCAGTACAACAACAGGTTAATGCTACATTTATAAGCTCACTTACAGAAGCTATAATGAAATCTGCCGATATTGCTGATAATATAGGTGCAATTAAAGACTCTGATGGTAATAATATTAATAAGGAAAATGTAAGCGGCAACTCAATATTAGATATATTAATAGCCAAATTACAGGTTGTTAATACACAGGTGTCTACATTTGACAGCGTGCTTACTGCCGTTTCCAATATAATAAGCACAGCACAGTCAACATCTGATACTGCAGCAGCTATATCGCCAGATTTATCAGTGAAATTTGACAGTGAAAAAGCAATTCTTAATGAATTGAATAATACTATAGGAAAGAGTAATCTTATAGACTCAACAATATTTGCTAATATTGCCAATGATATTAATACAATTCAGGGATATATGAATTCTGTCTCTGAAATATATGATGATATGGGATACAATGTTGCAGATTTTGATAATTCAATAAGCCAGATGGGCAGTTCTATTGCTAATACATTAGAGCTTGTACATAACCTTGAGAGCCAGTTATCAGACTCAATAACCAAGCTTGTTGATTTTAAGAGCAGTGGTACATATTCATTATTACAGACTGCCGTCGCATTTAATACAGAAGAACTTGCATCTTTCATATCTGCTCCTGTTACTATCGGAACAGTTGACTTGTATCCAATTGAGAATTATGGCTCAGCTATGTCACCATTCTACTCAGTATTATCAATATGGGTTGGTGCATTAATATTAGTTGCCATTATCCATGTAAAGGTTCATCCTTTTGGCGGATACAATATTACCTCTGTTCAGGCTTTCTTTGGAAGATATTTAACATTTTTCCTTATAGGACAGGCACAGGCATTACTTATAACACTTGGTGATTTATTCTTTATTGGAATACAATGCCTTCACCCATTTAAGTTCTGGTTAGCGGCATCATTTACTTCATTCGTATTTACAATGATTACATATTCACTTACAGTTGCCTTTGAAAATGTCGGTGAAGCCGTTGCTGTAGTTATTATGGTTATTCAGGTTGCCGGTGCTGGTGGTACATTCCCAATACAATGTCTTCCAACTGTATATCAGGCAATATACAAATACCTCCCATTCACCTATGCTATGGACGCCCTCAGAGAATGTGTCGGTGGAACATATAGCTGGTATTACTGGAAATGTATTATTGCATTATTGATATATGTAGGTATATGCTTATTTATCGGACTTGTCGTTGCCATACCTTGCAGAAAACTTAATGCTACAGTTAACAAGAGCAAGGAGAAATCGGGAGTAATGATATAAAATAATATAATATTAAATACAGAAATAGAAAAACTAATTTCGTATAATAAATATGAATTAGTTTTTCTATTTTTATTGATTTCAGCTTTAATTAATGACTAATTAACTTATTGCTGTCATATAATATGTCTTATAATAAACAAAATGCAACATTTTATATTAAAATGTTGCATTAAAATTTATAATTCTATTCTTATTTACATTCTATATATCGTCACCAATTTAAAATACTTTACCCTGTTTACTAATTTAATTTAATATAAATTATCATTAATATTATAGATTAATATTCAAAAATACAGAGTCTTTATCATCCTGCTTAATTCCTAAATATCTCCTTGTTATTTCATAAGAAGAGTGATTGTATATATCCATTAATATTGCTGGTGGTGTACCACATTTCCAGGCATAATACCCAAAAGTCTTTCTCATAGAATGACAGCTTATCCCGCTTTCCATATGAAGTTCATTAGCTGCTTTCTTAATAATTCTAAAAGCCTGTGAACGGCTCAGTGGCTTACCTTTTTTCTGCCCATTAAATATATAATCACATTTTTTTATATTATATAAGCTATCCATATACATACCAAGTCCCTGCTTTATATTGTCATTAATTGCAATTCTGGTCTCTTTATTAGTCTTTTTTTCTATTATTATTATATGTTTAAGAAAATGTTCATTTTTAAAATCATACACATCTTCCCATCTTAACTGCAAAACATCACTAATTCTCAACGCAGAATTCAACCCAATGCATATCAATGCATAGTTTCTGACATTCGGTCTATTGTTCAAATAAAATTCCTTAAACAAATTTAATTCATCATTACTTCTTATAGGTTGTGCTGTACTCAATAATCAATACCTCCAATATATAAATGCAACATTTTAATATAAAATGTTGCATCAACAAGGAAGTAAATGTGAATAGTCCAATCCTCTGCGACTATTCATAGACAAGGAGGTTAATGTGTTAAAACTAACAATCAAACCCGGCGAGTACATCAACATTGGTGATGACGTAAGGGTTATCTATTCGGGAGGCTCAGAAGGGAACATTCATCTTTTAATAGATGCCCCAAGGGAACTCAACATTGTAAGAAGCAAGGTTCTTGCAAGAAATACTGCCAATTCGGACAAGAAGGAGTCCCGCTATATATCTCCATATTATGCGGAACGCGGACTTTCTCCGGAAACACTTTCCAAAATCCGCAGGCTTATAAGAGAAGATAAGAAGATGAATAAGCAGGTTGTAGATAGGAAAGGGGACATCAGTCAGGATAATATACAGGGTTAGCATGGTAACACTGTTTATTATATATGCGTATTAACTGTTAAGGCTGATGCCAGCAGTTCTAATACATTCCCGGTAAGGGAGATGGGAACGGATTCCCGAACAAATATTATATTTACACGGAGGTACACACTATGGTAGTACAACACAATATGTCAGCTATGAATGCTAACAGAATGTTAAGCGGAGTTTCATCTGCACAGTCAAAATCAA
>QWCY01000328.1_pt1 | contig 80311 bp, 61 predicted proteins | sample 1972631 | NCBI WGS metagenome assembly QWCY01 (sample SAMN09866696, study PRJNA288562) | Human gut metagenome isolate pre1_stool, whole genome shotgun sequencing... | isolation source: gut | host: Homo sapiens | place: USA: California
TACCCCATGCAAAATATGCAGTACCAAACAAAGTTATCCCCAAGTTATCCCCAGAGTTATCCCCAAAAAGGTGTTACCAACTGCAAAGTGTGCAGTACCCAATGCAAAATATACAGTACCACCTGCAAAATACGCAGTACCCCATGCAAAATACGCAGTAACCACTGCAAAATATGCAGTACAATCTGCAAAATACGCAGTATCAAACAAAGTTATCCCCAAGTTATCCCCAGAGTTATCCCCAATGGATCTGTCGAAGAAAAATAGACTTGAAAAATAAAAGTAAATGCTTTATACTCACATGAGTGATAAGATAAAATATTTTTTCGAAACAGCTAAGAAAAAGAAGGAAGGAGAGAAGTATGGCGACGCTAAAGGATGTGGCGAAGGCTTCCGGACTGACAGTAGGAACTGTTTCCAGAGTTTTGAATAATAGAGGCTATATAAGTGATAAAACAAGAGAGAAAGTGTATCAGGTGATGAAGGAATTGAATTACCAGCCAAATGAAATGGCACGTTCACTTTCAAAGCAGAAGAATAATACAATAGGAATTATTTTACCGCAGATTGAGCATCCTTATTTTGCAAAGGTTCTGGGACGTCTTGAAAAAGAGGCTTCTAAGCGTGGATATCGCACAACTGTATTTGTTTCTAAAAGTAAAAAAGAACGCGAGGAAGAATGCATTGAAATGTGCAAAAGTGCAAGAGTGTCAGGAGTAGTTTTGTGCAGCGGCTGCTTTGGCACAGAAAAATTTGTAGGGCTTGATTTCCCGTTGATTACGTTAGAGAGATCTATTGATCAGGCAACATCAGGTATTGAATGTGACAACTATCAGGGTGGTGTGCTTGCAACGGAGTTATTAATTGAAAAGGGTTGCAAAAAGCTTATGTATATTGGTGGAAGAAGTGCCGGTGAGGGCATTGCTATGCCAGCTGATTACAGAGAAGTGGGCTTTAAAGATACATGTGAGAAGTATAAGGTAGAGCATCTTGTGATGGTGACAGACAAAGAACAGTTTGATACATTGGAGTATTATAGCTTTGTGAGAAATAAGATTGAAAAAAATCCAGATGTGGATGGTGTATTTACAAGTTCTGATATTATCGGTGCATATGTGCTTCAGGCTTGCCGCGACCTGTCAATTAGTGTTCCTCAGAATATGAAAATTGTCGGTTTTGATGATGTGAATATTGCCCAGTTTACGACACCTGGACTGACGACGATTCATCAGCCGGTAGAGCAGATGGCAGAGCAGGCAATTTCGGACATTGCGATGATAGATGCTGGCAAGGTGGTGCCTTCAAGAACTGTATTTCCGGTAACGCTTGTTGAGCGCGGAACGACTTGAGTTAACAGCTGCGAAGCAGTGATTAAGCCCTAAGGGGCTGTTTTGCGCATGATAGGCGCGAGCGAGCTGTTTCTTACCAATATAATCTAATATAGCAATTTTATACAAACATATCGAAAAAGAGTTATTACATAGTGAGTAGAGTACTTGCATGCATAACTCTTTTTTTGTGAATATTAGATATGTACACAAGTCGTCACAAGAAAGAATATCGCAAGCGGTTGCGATAAACAATTTAAAAAGTTTTTTGAAAAAATAGCGTAATTAACTTATTTTATTGAACATTAAATAAAATTCAAAAAAAACATAATTGATATAATGCACAAAACAAAAGAGGCATAATCGTATAATTTTAACAAAATATATTTTAATAAAAGAAAAATTATGATAACCGCTTGACATAGTGAAAATGCAGTGATAGAATGAAACCACAAACAAAGAAATGCCCACAACGAGATAGGGCACAAAATAGGAGGAATAAAACATGAGAAGAAAAGCAACACTTGCAATCACACTTGCAGCAGCAATGGCAGCAACAGCAGTTCCGGCAATGGCAGATGATAAGGTAAGCATCACCATTTTCAATTCCAAGATGGAGATTCAGAGCCAGTTTGAAGAGATGGCAGAAAAGTATGCTGAGGATAATGGAATCAATGTTGAGGTTTACTACACAAATGATACAGTATCAGCTCATCTGGCTACCAAGTATTCATCTGGAGATCCATATACATTAGCAATGGTAGATGCAAAGGATATCTACTCACTGGCAAAAGATCATGCAATTGATATGAGTGATCAGGAGTGGGTAAAGAATACTAACTATGCAATCGGAATTGATGATCAGATCAATGGTTTCCCTATGAGTGTTGAGGCTCGTGGACTGATTTACAATGCAGATGCGATCGAAGCAATTACTGGTGAAACATTTAACCCAGAAGATTACAAGACACTTGATTCCTTTAAGGAACTGATTGAGCAGTTAAAGGAAGGCGGTATGGAGACGCCTACTGGTATCATGAAGGAGGATTGGTCTTTAGGAGGTCACTTTCTGTCACAGGTATCAGAGGAGCAGCCGGATGTAGAGGAGTTTATTACAAAGCTTCATGAGGGTGAAGCAGATCTGATTAATAATGAGAAATTCAATTCTCTGATGGATTTCTTTGATGTAATGAAGGAGAACAACTACGCAAAGGATTCTGCAATCGCAGCTGAGCGTGAAGTAACTGAGATGATGTTAGCTGAGGGAGAAATCGCCTTTATGTACGGTGGTAACTGGGATTGGTCCGTAATCAACGCATATGATTACACTGAGAACATGGGTATGATGCCAATTCCGCAGAACACAGATGACGGCACTAACGAGAAGCTTGTAGGCGGCGGTTCTAAGTATTTTATGATTGATTCTTCTGATACTACAACAGATGAGCAGCGTCAGGCAGCACTAGATTTCTTAGAGTGGCTTGCAGATTCTGAAGAAGGTCAGAAGTTCATCACAGAAGACTGTGCACTTGTTCCTGCATTCACCAATAATGAGAATGAAGTAGCAGATCCTCTTGGAAAGTCTGTTAAGAAGTATGCAGATGAGGGTGCTATGATTGATAACTACAACTACATGCCAGATGATCACATCTCTCTGTGTGGTGCAATCTTCCAGAAGTATCTTGCAGGACAGATGGATCGTGCAGAGTTTGCAACTGAGATTGAGGATTACTGGAAGTCAACAGACGTTGTAGAGCACTGATAATATCAAACATTTGATAGATGATGCTTCCTTATAATATAATAGGAAGGAAGACATTACCCCTATAGAGGCTGTCCGCCGATGACAGGCAGCGGACAGTCTCATAATTTTCTTGATGATAAAACGAATACAGGGAAGGGGATCGTGATCATGGATAGAAACACGACAAAATATAAAGTAAAGCAGTACATAATGTTCGCTGGTATCTCCACTGTACTGTTTGCTGCAGTAGTAATTATTCCGTTTATCTACGGTTTATATTTGACCTTTACAAGCTGGGATGGTATTTCAAAGGATAAGCAGTTTGTCGGTTTTGCAAATTATATTGCAACGTTTAAAGATATTGCCTACTGGCAGGCACTTGGAAGAACAGTTATATATTCTGTTATTTCTGTTGTTCTGGTAAATGTGGTTGCATTTTTCCTGGCATATTTGCTGACTAGCGGTATTAAAGGACAGAACTTCTTCCGTGCGGGCTTCTTTATTCCAAACCTGATCGGTGGTATTGTTCTTGGTTATGTATGGAAGTTTGTTTTTAACAGAGCATTTGTATCAATTGGAAAGGCAGTTTCTATTGGTGCGCTTTCAAATTCTTGGCTGGCAACACCGAGCGGTGCAATGGCATGTTTGATTATTGTTTCTGTATGGCAGTATGCCGGTTACATGATGTTAATTTATGTTGCCGGATTTATGAGTGTACCGAAGAGCTTAAAGGAAGCTGCTCAGATTGATGGATGTACTAGTTTTCAGGCAACAGTTAATATTATCATCCCACTTATGAGAGCTTCATTTGTACAGTGCTTGTTCCTTACAATTACCAGATGCTTCATGGTATATGATGTAAACCTGTCTTTGACAAAGGGTGAGCCATTCAATTCTTCTGTAATGGCAGCAATGCATGTATACAATCAGGCATTTACTTATAAGAATTATGGTCTTGGACAGGCTGAGGCACTTGTACTGTTTATCGTCTGCGCAATTGTAGGTGTGACACAGGTTTATATTGGTAAGAAAGGGGAGGTGGCAGCATAATGGAAGAAAATAAAAAAGCGGCACAGAAAAAGAAAATTAGCCATGCCATTATAATGGTTGTTTTAATCCTCCTGTTTCTGATGTTTATCTTTCCGTTTATTCTCGTTATTATTAATGCATTTAAGACAAAGGGTGACATTATGTCTGACCCGATGGCACTAGTTGGTTCTCATGGATTTATTGTAACAAACTTCTCTGATGCGATGAAGAAGATGAATTTTACAACATCTTTTACCAACTCACTGATCATCACAATTTCAGCAACAATTGGAACTATTCTTTTGTCTGCAATGACCGCATTTGTAATTGTAAGAAACAATTGGAAGGCATGTAAGCTTCTGTTTACATTAATGATTGCATCTATGGTAATTCCATTCCAGGTTTTGATGATTCCGTTAGTATCATTATATGGTGGTATCTTTGGAGTTTTAAATAGCCGTGTGACCTTAATCCTTATGCATATCGGATTTTCACTTTCAATGGCAACATTCATGTTCCATGGAGCAATTCATACGAATATTCCGTTAGAGCTTGAGGAAGCGGCATTTTTGGATGGCTGCAGCAACTGGCAGACATACTGGAAAATCGTATTTCCACTGTTAAAGCCAACGATTGCAACTGTAGCAATTATTGATGCAATGGCATTCTGGAACGATTATCTTCTTCCGAGCCTTGTACTTGGTCGTAAGGAGCTTTATACACTTCCAATTGCAACACAGGCGTTTTATGGAACTTACTCTACGGATATGGGCCTGGTAATGGCTGCTCTGCTGTTAGCGATGCTGCCGATTTTGATTTTGTATCTGTTCTTGCAGCGTTACATTGTTGAGGGCGTTACCTCCGGTGCAGTAAAGGGATAATTTAATGTTTATTTATAAGGGGTCCAAAATATAGTTTGTTTTGGACCCCGATTTCTTTTTAACGATTAGAAAAGGAGATAAGTGAGAGCAATGAATGACATCAAGGAAAAAGACATAATAACAGGTGCTCAAACTGCAGTAAATAATATGGAAACAATATATAAGGAACGCTTTGAGCAAAAGAAGGATGAGCTTCATGATCTTTATATGCAATTATATGGAAATGATGCAATGTTTGCAGAGCTGTGCGAGCATTTGTACGCATTTTATAAAGAGAGAAGTGAGAAATTAAAGACGCTTGATAAAAAGCGTGAGGCTGATCCTAATTGGTACAGAAAAAATGATATGCTTGGCATGATGTTTTATATTGACAATTTTGCTGGCAACATGAAGGGTGTACAGGGAAAGCTGGATTATCTGGAAAAGAATAATGTTAATTATATCCATCTGATGCCGTTTCTTGATACACCAAAAGGACGCTCTGATGGAGGTTATGCAGTAGCTGATTTTAGAAAGGTTCAGGAAAATTTAGGTTCCATGGAAGACCTTGAAAATTTGACAAATGCCTGCCATGAGAAGGGAATCAGTGTGTGCATGGATTTTGTTATGAACCACACTTCAGAGGATCATGAATGGGCAAAGAAGGCTCGTCAGGGAGATGGAGAATATATGAGCCGCTATTTCTTTTTTGATAATGCGGTTATTCCATCTGAATATGAAAAGACAGTTCCGCAGGTATTCCCTACGACTGCACCTGGCAACTTTACATGGCTTCCAGAAATTGGTCACTATGTAATGACGACATTTTATCCTTATCAGTGGGATCTCAATTACAAAAATCCAAGAGTATTCAATGAAATGATGTATAATTTCCTCTATCTGGCAAATAAGGGAATTGATATCATTCGAATTGATGCAGTGCCATATATATGGAAGGAACTCCATACGACATGCAGAAATCTGCCGCAGGTACATACAATTGTGCGTATGATGAGACTGATCGGAGAACTTGTTTGCCCAGGCATTTTGCTTTTAGGTGAGGTAGTAATGGAGCCTGAAAAGGTTGTTCCATACTTTGGAACTGTAGAAAAGCCAGAGTGTCATATGCTGTATAATGTAACAACAATGGCTACAACATGGCATACTGTAGCAACAAGAGATGTCAGTCTGTTAAAGAAGCAGCTTGATATTGTAAATCGTCTTCCGAAAGACTATGTTTTCTTAAATTATCTGCGCTGCCATGATGATATTGGCTGGGGACTTGATTTTGCAACTTTGCAGCAGGAAGGCATTCAGGAGCGTGCGCATAAGCAGTATTTGAATGATTATTTTAGAGGCTATGCCGGTTACAGCAACAGCCGCGGTGTTCTCTATAATGAGGATCCGGTGACTGGTGATGCAAGATTTTGCGGAACTACTGCTTCTATGTGCGGTATTGAAAAAGCAAGCTATCAGCATGATAAAGAGGCACTTGAGAAGGCCATTCGAATGGATGTAATGCTTCATGCATATATGTTTATGCAGTCTGGAATCCCTGTGCTTTATAGTGGAGATGAAATTGGCCAGTTAAATGATTATGCTTATAGGGATGATCCTGATAAGGCACCAGATTCACGTTATGTTCACCGTGGTGCAATGAATTGGGAAGAGGCAGCAAAGAGCAGTGATCAATCTACTATTCCAGGTCAGATTTCTTCAAAGCTTAATCAGCTTGAGAAGCTTCGTAAATCTGAGAAGGCATTTATGAGCAATGCGGATACATGGACTGTTGAAACATGGGATAAGAGCATTCTTTGTATCGGACGTTATTATGATGGCGATAAGATATATGGCTTATTTAACTTTAGTGAATTTGATAAGACGGCTTGGATCAATGAGAGAGACGGTCTGTACTGTGATCTTTTAACTGGAACATTAATGGAGGCAGCTGGAGTCAATATTCCGGCATATGGCTATATGTGGCTGAAGAAGGTTCGATAAGAACAAAAGCGTATCTTCCAGAATAAACTGGCGGATACGCTTTTTGATTGTTTTAGAAACCAATTCCAACGGCAACCAGAATGGTTATGATCGCACCAATCATCAAAATACCGAGGAATTTCCACATGAATTTAATCCAGTTGGACCATTCAATCTTTGCAATTGCCAGAGAACCGATCAAACATCCAGAGGTTGGAACGATCAGGTTGGTGAATGCATCACCAAGCTGGAATGCAAGAACAGAGGTCTGACGGGAAACACCAAGAAGATCAGCAAGTGGTGCCATGATCGGCATGGTGATTGCGGCTTGTCCAGAACCTGATACGACAAAGAAGTTAAATACGGACTGGAAAAGATACATAAGTACAGCGGCAAATGCACCGGAAAGTCCTGAGAGTGCCTGAGAAATTCCGTACATGACTGTGTTGATAACGGTTGGTGTGGTCGGGTCGGAGCCGCCAAGAACCTGCATGATACCTTGTGCCATTGCGACAACAAGTGCTGCACCTATAAGATCCTTTGCGCCATCTTTAAATGAAGATGCAATGTCATTTAGCTTCATATTATTTAAGTGGAAAACAACGCCGATAACACCAGAAACGATTCCCATGATGAAAAACTGAGTAGCGATTTCTGCCATATAGTAGCCCTTTACCATGACACCCCAGATAACCCAGATGACAGTAGCAGCAAGTGTCAGAAGTACTAAGATGTGGCCAATGCCAAAATCGTGTCCATCGTCAAGTCCTGTTTTTTCGTTTTGATCACGGAAATACTGATCGCTTTCGTAGGCAACAGAGATAGTAGGTGTTTTCTTTACTTTGGATGCGTAGAACATTGTCATTCCACAGCCAAGTGCGGTGAAGACAACCCACATAACCATACGAAAACCAGCGCCAGAGAATACGTCAATTCCAGCAATTCCCTGAGCAACACCAACAGAGAAGGGATTCATCCATGAGGAACCGAAGCCAATCTGTGTAGCAACATAGGTGACAAGTACTGCAATTACGGTGTCGTATCCTACTGCAACAAACAGCGGACAGAGAATCATCGTAAATGGAAGTGCTTCCTCGCCCATTCCAAAGACAGCACCTCCTAATGAAAATAGTACAAACAGCACTGGAATTAACAGCTTTTCAGCTCCCTTTGCTTTGCGAATTAATCCAATTAAGCCGGATTCGAGTGCACCAGTTTTGATCATGATTCCAAATGCACCGCCGACAACTAATAGGAATGCTATGATATCCATAGCGGAGCTATTGACGATTCCGTTGTACATGTAGTTAAAGAAACCGGTTCCACCGTCACCACTGAATAATGAGACACCTTCTGTTACGACCTTTCCAGCATCATCTCTTAAATACTGAAAGCTTCCGTCTTTGATGACGGTACGTGTTTTTTCTACACCATTAATCATGTACGAAACGTCCTGTGTTTCGTAGTAGCCCTTTGGAACAAGGAACGTTAAAATTGCAGCCAGAACAACTACAAAAAAGATAATGATGTAAGTGTCTGGTACGGTAAAGCCCTTGTTAAAAGATTTTAAACCTTCTCCTTTTTTGTGGCTCATAGTTGAGTCTCCCTTCTTTTAATGTAAATATGATATAAAAAGCATCATATATAAATGAAATGCGCAAGGGATAGTGTACCATATCAAAGGAAATAAAGGAACCAGAAATTGAGAAAAATCAAAAAGAATTTAATAGACTGACTTTCCTCTTGCAATGACTTTGATAAGCTGCAAGTTCTTGTCTAAGATACAAAGATCAGCATCATATCCTTCCTGAACTCTTCCTTTCTTATTTAAGTGAAGGATGGCGGCAGGGTTGGAGGTGATTGTGGAGAGTGCGATTTCTAGTGGAATGTTTTCCATGGATACGCATTCCTTTACTTCCTTTAACAGGCAGCTGGACTGACCGACACCCATTCCCTGAAATTCACCTTTTTTATTGTAGATTGGCAGGCTTCCCTGTCCATCGGAGGAGATTGTGATACGGTTTGGGTTGACACCTGCATTTAGCATACGCTTGATTCCTTTGCATACGCGCACCTCATCGCAGATAGTCTCCCAGTAGTCGATATCTTCGTTTCCTGTAAAGTCAACGGCACCGCCCTTTAATGCATATTCGATGGCTTGGCAAAAAAGTGCCTCGTTTCGGTTTACGTGAGTAGGAAGAAACTGTGATGCAGGAATTTCTGTCTCATCAATTACACGGTTGATTAACTCCATGCCTCGTGAGCCGTCACCGAGATGAACGTTAATGATTCCAGCTTTTCCAGAAAGTACTCCGCCGAGTCTTGTATCGGCTGCAACACGGGTAAATTCTTCAAAGGTTGGCTGGGAGGAACGATGGTCTGAAATGGCGATTTCTCCTGTTCCAATGATTTCCTGAATCATCATAATATCCTTTGGGATGCTGTCGGTCAGCGTGCGAACAGGAACCTGATAACTTCCAGTGTAGCAGTAAGCAGATATTCCCTGCTCGTTTAGTCCCTTTGTTTTGGCGACAAGTGCACACATATCACGTCCTATTCCATCAGTGCCAAGACAGCCAACAACAGTTGTCACGCCGAATTTGGTGAGCCCTTCCATGGTAGCCTCTGGTGTACGATTGGCAAAACCGCCCTCGCCGCCTCCTCCGAGTACATGAACATGACAGTCAATAAAACCAGGTGTGAGGATCAGATTTGTTCCATCAATTTGCTCAGACTCTGGAAAATATGAAGGAATTGATAGACTGCCTGCATCTGCAATTTTTACAATTTTATCGTGAATGATAAGTACATCCTTTTTTCCAAGATGCTCTGGTGCGTAAATGTCAATATTTTGAATTAGTTTGATCATATTATTATAAACACCTTTCTAAAATTATTTTGGCGATCAAATTCGCTGCCAATAGTATACCACACAAAACAGGATGAGCAAACGAAAAAGTGGTTATGTTTTTATTGACAAGGAGAGAAAAAAAAACTATAATCGTTCAAAATAGAACTACATAAGGAGGGCATACATGTATTTTTGTGATGAGCATAGAGGAATTACACGTTATTATGAGATTCTGAAGTCATCCGTATGTGAAAAATATCAGCTTAGGCAGATGGAGTATGATATACTGATGTTTCTATATAATAATCCACAGCATAACACGGCAGCAGATATTGTCAGATACAGAAAGTCAACAAAATCTCACGTATCTATGTCACTTAAGGTGCTTGAGGAAAAAGGGCTGATTGAAAGAAGGATAGATAAAGACAATAAAAAACGTGTTGAAATTTATCTTTTGGATTCAGCAGATGATATAATAAAAGATGGCATACGCGTACAAAAGCAGTTTGCAAAAGATATGTTTAATGGGCTTACAGACGATGAAATTGCATTGTGTAAGCAGATCTTTAAAAAGATATGTAATAACGCGGAAGCGTGCATAAAAGCTGCAAATAAAAAAGTGCCTGCAGAAAAATAAGACTGCGGGCACTTTGTTTTTTAAGGAAGATATAAATTACTCAACATCCTGTAATGCTGCAAAATTTTCTTCGCCGGTACGAACCTTTACAACGCGGTCTACGTTGTATACGAAGATCTTGCCGTCACCGATATGACCGGTGTAGAGTGTCTTCTTTGCAGCTGCGATTACTGTATCAACTGGGATACTGCTGACAACTACTTCAACCTTAACTTTTGGAAGAAGAGTAGCATCAAGCTCAACACCACGGTACTTTTCGCCGGCACCCTTCTGAATGCCGCAGCCCATTACCTGAGTAACTGTCATTCCAGTTACACCTATGTCATTCATAGCCTTTCTAAGCTTATCATAACGAGAGAGCTTTGCAATGATGACAACCTTATAGATGCCGCTTGGTGAAACATCTGGAGCTTTAACGACCTTAACAGCGGCAGCCTTCTGTGCAGCAGAAGCGCGGTCATATTCTTCGACACCAAGGTTTGTATTTGCATTTTGCTCCATTGTCATTGTGTTGTCGATATCCATGATTGAGAATCCAGCATAAGCAGATGGAAGACCATGCTCAGTTGCATCAAGACCAATGATTTCTTCTTCCTCGGAAACACGAAGACCAAAGATTGCTTTGATAACAAGGAATGTAATCGTGATAGTAACAGCAGTGAAAGCTGCGGTACAAAGCATACCAAGAAGCTGTAAGCCAAGCTGTGAGAAGCCGCCGCCATAGAAAAGACCAGCTCCAGCGATCTGGTTTGCACCATATGTAACGCCATCACCATATCCTCTTGCAAAGGCCGGAGCACTCTTTGTGGCAAAAAGTCCAACTGCAATTGTACCCCAGATACCATTCATCATATGAACAGCTACGGCACCAACTGGATCATCAACGTGAATCTTATTATCACAGAACCATACACCAAATACAACAAGCAAACCAGAAATAGCACCTATCACGATAGAACCAAATGCATCTACAACGTCACAACCGGCAGTTACAGCAACAAGGCCAGCTAAAGAAGCATTCAGACACATGGAAACATCAGGCTTTCCGTACTTTACCCATGTAAAGATCATACAGACTACAGTTGCGATAGATGGTGCAATTGTTGTAGTAACGAAAATGGATCCAAGCTCCTCAACGCTAGTTGCTGCGGCACCATTAAATCCATACCAGCCAAGCCAAAGAATGAAAACACCAAGACAGCCAAGTGGAAGATTGTGACCAGGGAAGGCATTTACCTTTGTGATTTTGCCGTTTGAATCCTTTACAAACTTTCCAATACGAGGTCCTAATATTGCTGCACCAATGAGTGCACAGATACCACCAACCATGTGAATACAGTTTGAACCGGCAAAATCATGGAAGCCGATCTGTGCAAGCCAGCCGCCGCCCCATGTCCAGTGTGCCTCAATCGGGTAGATCACAGCAGAGATTACTGCTGAGTAGACACAGTAGGAAAGGAACCTTGTTCGTTCAGCCATAGCACCAGATACGATGGTAGCAGTAGTTGCACAGAACACAAGGTTAAATACGAAATTGGACCAGTCAAAATTTGCATAATCTGTAAAAATGTCAAAGCCCGGCTTTCCGATAAGACCAACAAGATCTTCTCCGAGAAACAGACCAAAACCGATCAGGATAAACATAACAGTACCAATACAAAAATCCATCAGATTCTTCATCAGGATATTTCCTGTATTTTTTGCTCTGGTAAAACCAGCCTCAACCATTGCAAAACCAGCCTGCATCCAGAATACGAGTGCAGCTCCAATTAAAAACCAGACACCAAAGACTTCACTTTGAACCGTACTTAAAATTTCTTCCATAGGACATTTCCTCCTTTTTTAACAGTACAAAGCCGCGCACACCGGGATCCTTCGGCGTGCACGGCTTTGTGCTGCGGATATGAGAAAAGGCGCTGACTTCCATACGAATGTGTCAGCGCCTTTGCTTGAAAATGATTATAGAAGTCGAAGCGCGATTTGTCAATCAGAAATTTTATAAAAAATTAACATTGTGAAAATCTTCTATACATGATGGGATTTTCGCGGTATACTGTAAGCATAAATACAAAAATGGCAGTTATTTACAGCATGCAAATTCGCATAGCTTTAAATAGCTGCAAAAAAAGAAATGCTGACATGGAAAAGGATTGAAGTGTGTAGATATGGAAAAGAAAAGACAGCCAATCGGCGTATTTGATTCTGGTGCAGGCGGACTTAGTGTATTAAAGGAGCTAGTACGACTGATGCCAGAGGAAGATTTTATTTATTATGGGGACTCGCTCAATGCACCTTACGGCGTAAAACCGCTTGAAGAAGTGCGACAGCTTACATATGCCTGTGCTGAGCATTTGTTAGAGCGTGGTGTAAAGGAAATTATTATTGCCTGCAATACGGCGACAAGTGCGGCATGCAAAATAATGCGCGGCATGTATCCGGATTTGCCGCTTGTAGGCATAGAGCCTGCGGTAAAGCCGGCAGCCCAAAATCACCGAGGAGAAAAAGTGGCTGTTATGGCAACTCCGCTGACACTTCATGAAGAAAAATTTAAACAGCTTGTGAAGCGCTATGAGGATCAGGCGGTAATTATTCCAGTTCCGTGTCCGGATTTGGTGGAATATGTGGAGAAAGGAATTTTAGAAGGCCCTGAGCTTGAGGGATATTTAAAGGATGTATTAACACCTTGTTTACAGGAAGGTATTAAGGCAGTAGTTCTTGGCTGTACACATTTTCCGCTTGTAAAGTCTGCGATTGGAAAGGTTGTTGGTGAATCGGTTCGCATTTATGATGGAGGAGAGGGAACTGCCAGACAGGCAAAATGTCTGCTAGCTGCGAAAAATCTCTGTACAGATCAAGAAAAAGGGCACATCTGCTTTGAGAGCAGTGCACCCGAAAAAGAAGCATATTATGAAGCGCTGTATCGAAAGGCAGCGCATATTGACAGCAGAGTGAAATTATAAGTATCAGAGCATTAGTCTTAGCAATTTTATAATACTGTATGAGGATTTCTCATCGCGGTAAATTACTTCACGCGCCTTGGCTGGATAGTCTGTGATAATGACATCCACCTGGGCGTTTTTCATGCGCTCTGCCTCTGCTCTTGTGTTGATGGTCCAGGCATAGACAGCCTTGCCTTGTGCATGGGCTTTTGCAACAGTTGTATTATTTACAAACATAGAACGCACACAGAAAAAGTCAATCATGTCATTTTTATAATAGTTGCCAATAGCTGTAGTAAGAATATAGCCGAGCGTAAGATCAGGATTTAACTCATTTACCTGACGAAGATACGCATAGTCAGCTGACTGGATGGAACACTGATATTCCATTTCATATTGTTCAATTAAGCCTACAACTTTCGCAGCAAGATCTGCACTGGCAGAATTTCTTTTTAATTCAATTAAAAGGTGCGCGCGTCCTTTTACAAGAGACATGACTTCTTCTAGTGTAGGTATATAGGTAAATTCATGGTCTTTTGAAAAATAATAGCTGATATCATATTGCTTTAATTCTTCATAGGTAACATCTGCAATGTTGATCTTTTTTCCAGCGATGCGTTTAAGTGAAGAATCGTGACAAACTATAACCACACCGTCTTTTGTTTCCTGAACGTCAATCTCAACACCGTCAGAGAGGGAGGAGATTGCAAGATCAATGGCTTCAAGTGAGTTTTCAGGTGCTTCTGAAGAAAGTCCTCTGTGACAGTAAATTTGAACTGGGCTTAGTGGACGTTCAGCAAGAAGGGCACCGTTATAGATACCATAGTATAAAAAGCAAAAAACACCAACACCGGCAGCCACAAGACCACAGGCACGAAAGATACGGCGAAGCGGTGTGTCTGGCGCATAGCTAAGATGAAATTCCAAAATAACATCATTGCCGGAAAAACGGAAAAACAGATGTGTCATCATTGCTGCATTTAAGAAAACACCTATGCAGGTGACAAACCATATGAGTGCGATGGAAAGCGTATTGTTAAAGCTAAGAACCATTGCAACCTTTAAGTCAGCTGGCGCAAAAAAATTGACGACGACAACAATTATAATCTGACACAGCAAACGAAGAATAAACCAAAGGACAACGACGAGCAGATTTAAAAGAATTATGTCGCTTAGTACAGCACGAAGATTCTTTCTGACGAGAGGAACACTTGCTTTTTTTGCATTTCTCAGGCCGAAATCGCCAAGATACCAGTAGCAGGCACAGAAAAACTCACGAACTGCAAAAATTCCAATAAATATAAGAAAAGTGATGATCGGAATGCAGTAAATAAGTTTTGAAAAAAGCATTGGCAAAAAGGTGCTGTAAGGATTTATGCGAAAACAGATTTCATAGAAAAAGAATAGGTTGATTAAAATCTGGTAGGCAAATAAAGGCAGGGCGACATACAGCTGTTTAAAGTGAAATCTTTGAAAGCCTTTTGCGCAGCCATGTAGAAAAATATCCTTCATGCGAAGCTTCTGTCTTGCCAAAGAAGCCTGAAAGCCGCCAAGAAGAATGCATGCATTAAGATAAGTCAGCACACATGCAGTCAAAAATAAAATCAGAAGCATTGCGATTGCCGGAGGTGTGATCAGAAAGCGTCCGATATTGGCGGAATTTAAAAAACTGTAGCCGTCGATTTTTAATGCAATACTTAAAAGAAGCTGAAAGAGTGAGTATTCAATCAGGGTGTAAAATATAGAGTAAATAATTTGAAGCGCGAGCATACTTTTTATATTTAAAAAGGCACCGCGCATAGCAATCTTTAAGTCGCCTAAGGCATTTTTTAAATGACAAAAATAGCGCCTTGTGTGCTTTTTAGTGTGTTGTTCCATAGCTGTCAGTCCTGTCTGTAAGATATATATTCTATGATAACATAGTTTTTCGCAAAATGCGATGTAAAATTACAAAAAACGAAAAATCAATGAGAGAAAATTTGGCAAAACCTTTACAAAAAACACGATAATTGATATCATGAATAATAGTGCGAGGCACGGATCATATAGAAAAATGGAGAAAATTGTAATGCTTACAAGAGAAGATCATAAGACATATGCGCAGATTTTGCGCGAAGAACTGACACCAGCGTTTGGCTGTACAGAGCCGATTGCGCTGGCATACTGTGCCGCAAAGGCAAGAGAAGTATTAGGTCAGATGCCGACAGAGGTTATCATTGAGGCGAGCGGCAATATTATCAAGAATGTAAAGAGTGTTATCGTACCGAATACAGGCGGCATGAAGGGAATCCCAGCGGCAGCGGCAGCTGGAATCGTGGCAGGAGATTCAAAAGCATGTCTTGAGGTTATCGCAAAGGTAACACCAGAAGAACAAAAGGAAATCGCTGAGTATTTAAATAATGTTCCATTTAGCGTAAAGGCAATGGAGGATGGTGATAAGCTTGATATTCGTGTAACAGTAAAAGCCAAGGAAAATAGTGCAGTTGTGCGTGTATCAAAGCATCATACTGATATTGTGTATATCGCGCGTAATGGCGAGGTTATGTTAAACGAGCAGGACGACTGCGAGTGTGCACAGAAACTGGCAGAGAGCCAGGCTGCGGCAGCAGAGCAGCGCGCTGACAGAAGCCGCCTTAGCATTGAGGGAATTGTAGAGTATGCGAAGACTGCAGATTTAAGCACAGTAAGTGATTTGTTAAACAGACAGGTTGAGTATAACTATAATATTGCACAGGTTGGTGTAAAAGAGGACTGGGGTGCAAATGTGGGAAGTGTTTTGCTTGATACATATGGTGAAGATGTGCGTACAAAAGCAAGAGCATATGCAGCAGCAGGCTCCGATGCACGTATGAGTGGCTGTGAGCTTCCTGTTGTAATCAATTCGGGAAGTGGAAACCAGGGAATTACTGTATCAGTTCCTGTTATTATTTATGCAAAGGAATATCATAAGAGTGACGAAGAACTGCTTCGTGCACTTTTGGTATCAAATCTTATTGCAATTCACATTAAGACAGGAATTGGACCATTGTCTGCATTTTGCGGAGCAGTAAGTGCCGGATGTGCAGCAGGCTGTGCAATTGCATTTTTACTTGGCGGCGGCATCGATGAGGTGGCTCATACACTTGTAAATTCTATTGCAATTACATCTGGTATTATCTGCGATGGAGCAAAGCCATCATGTGCAGCAAAGATTGCATCTTCTGTGGATGCTGGAATTTTAGGATATGAAATGTATCGCCATGGCCAGCAGTTCTATGGTGAGGATGGAATTGTAAGTAAGGGTGTTGAGAATACTATTCGTAATATCTGTCGAATTGGTGCAGAAGGAATGAATGGCACAGACGAAGAGATTATAAAGATTATGACACACTGTGATTAAAATATAGTAACTATTCAGAACCCCATTCGCAAAATCGCATCTTCGATGCTTCTATTTTGCGAATGGGGTTACCTCGCCATATAAAATTGCTATTCTGTCTGAATGCAAGCATTCACAGAAAGCAATTTTGCATGGCTCTGAATAGTTACAAAATATATTAAATTTTGAGATTGACGAATGAGTATAATAGGTTTATAGTAACAGTATGCATCAAACAGGTACCTCACTTCATATGGTTTTGCGGTGGGAAAATTTTTTTAAAGAAAACACTATGTTGATTTAAAGTGATAGAGACATAGATTGTTTTTATACCTGCAGCATGAGCACTCTTCATAAAGGTATTTTGACATTAATAGGGAATGACACTAAGAAGAGCGACTAAGTCATATCATCAAAAGGAGAAAAAAGTATGAAAAAGACGAGAAAAGCAGCAGCTGTCCTTACAGCAGTTGCAATGGCTGCCGTATCAGCAGCGCCGGTAATGGCAGACGAGATTAAGGATCTGTATGATTATGAGCTTCAGTCAAGAGAGATTGAAACTTGGAACATTTTACAGTCTCAGCTGATGAGCGATACGAATGTACTTACTAATCTGTATGATGGTCTTGTAGAGGCAGATGAGTATGGCAAGCTGACACCGGCAATCGCAGAGAGTTGGGAGACTGAGGATAATGGTCTTACCTGGACGTTCCATTTAAGAAAAGGTGTAAAGTGGGTTGATCAGAACGGAAATGAGAAGGGTGAAGTTACCGCACAGGATTTCTTAACTTCACTGGAGTGGGTATTAAACTTCCATAAGAATGATGCAGCAAATACTTCTATGCCGATGGAGATGATCGTTGGTGCAGAGGACTACTACAACATGACAAATGAGATGGATGCAGATGCAGCACTTGCACTGACTGCTGAGAGTTCGGAGTTTGCTGATACTGTTGGTATTAAGGCAGTTGATGATTACACCTTACAGTATACATGTGTAAGTGAGAAGCCATACTTTGATACTGTAGCTGCTTATAACTGTCTGTATCCGATTTCACAGGGTATGCTTGATGAGATTGGTGTAGATGGCTTTAAGGCTGCAACACCTGAGAATATCTGGTACAATGGTGCTTATACCTGTACAGAGTACATCCAGCAGAATACAAAGACATTGACAAAGAATCCGCTGTACTGGGATACTGATGCAAAGCTGTTTGATTCTGTTACAATTAAGATGGTAGAGTCTGCAGATACTGCATATCAGCTGTATACCACTGGTGAGCTTGATCGCGTGGATCTGTCTGAGTCAAATTTGATGACAATCTATAATAATGAGTCTGATCCTTATCATAATCAACTGGTAGAGAAGCGTCCGAACAAGAAGTCATATCAGTTCCATTTTAATTATGATAAGCTTAATGATGATCAGACAGAGGATACAAACTGGAATACTGCAATTGCAAATGAAGCATTCCGTAAGTGCTGGTACTATGGTCTTGATCTGGGCAGCTGGTATAAGAGAACAAACGCTATCAATCCATATAAGTGCTACAACAACTCCTATACAATGCAGGGTCTGATTTATACTTCTGATGGTACAGAGTATACCGAGCTGGTTCAGGAAAAGTTAGGTCTGCCGTCATATGATGGAGAGACGATGACACGTCTTGATTCAGCTAAGTTTGAGGAGTACAAGGCTCAGGCAATTGAAGAGCTGACAAAAGAGGGTGTTACCTTCCCAATACATGCAAGATATTTCGTAGCTAGTGGAAACCAGACTGCTCTTGACAGTGCAAATGTGTTAAAGCAGGCATTTTCTGATTCCTTTGGCGATGATTTTATCGTTCTTGATATTGATTCTTACGTATCCAGTCTTTCTAAGGAGGTTTATAGCCTTAAGCGTCAATCCTTTGCTATCGCTGGATGGGGTGCTGACTATGGTGATCCGCAGAACTATTTAGGTCAGGAGACAGATGACAGTGACAACGCTTACTATATGGTACAGCTTGGTCATGCAGTAGACAGTCAGAGCGATGAACTTAAAGATCTTTACAGCCAGTTTACTGAGCTTGTAAATAAAGCAGATGCTATCACAGATGATCTGGATGCAAGATATGAGGCATATGCAGAGGCAGAAGCATTTATGCTTGATCATGCTTTGATTGTTCCGGCATATTTTGATATTTCATGGGAGCTGACTCGCATTAATGATTATTCTAAGATTAATGCAATGTTTGGTATTCAGAATAACAAGTATAAGAATTGGGAAACTTCTACAGATGCGTATACCACAGAAGATTATGATGCTTTTTTAGAGACATGGAATGAAAATGCTTCTAAATAATTGTTAAAATATAAGCGAGCTGGATAATAAGATTAATCCGGCTCGCTTATTTTTTATTTATCAGAATCGTTTTTTTCAGACTTTTTTAAGCTGTTTGGCGGCTGTAGCGTGCTGTCTTCGGACAACGGAATGCCGCGATGCTCCACACATGTAGAAAATACAATCTGGGTGCGGGTGCGTCCAAATTTCTGAAGATAATTGACAAACTGGTCAAGCTCCTGCGTGGTATGGAAATAGGCTTCAATCAGCATAGAGTAATCGCCAGTGACGCAGCTACATTCAACTACATTTGTGCAAGACTCGATGTAAGGATAGAAGGCTGGTTTTTGTTCTGGTTCTACCTCAAGATTTATGAATGCCTTTACCAGATAGCCGATAGCGGTTACATTTATCATAGCCTGGTAGCTAGCTAAGACACCAGATTTTTCAAGACGCTCGATGCGGGCGCATACGGCCGGCGATGACAAAGAGACACGGCTGGCAATCTCTTTAACCGGTAAACGTGCATTATGCTGCAGAATATCAACTATGCAGCGGTCAATATGATCCATAACAAACCCCTCACTTTGCTGTGTAATAACAGTAACAGAATATTTATTAACATTGATTCATCATAGCAGATAACTTATGGATTGTAAACAGAAGAAACGAAAGTTTTTTAAGAAAAAAGGCTTTTTTTTATGGGGTTAACCTCATAAAATAAACAAAAAAGGCATTTTTTGTGAAAAAAGGTAAGTTTTTCTTATAAAAAATCAAGATAAATGATTGACAGATGCATTTATTTGGTTTATAGTAACGGTATGCTTCAAGCAGAACATGACTAGACGAGAGTAGATGGGCACAATTAGGATCATGGAAAAGTGTACCATCTTTTTTTCAAATCATTCTTTGCTGACACAAGTAAGCAATAGACAGCATTTTTTAATGTCATTCGTAGGGAGGGCATATTTGACAAAAAATGCTACATTGCTTTAAAGTGACAATGGATGAAAATCGTCTTATGATTTGATTTCTGCAGGGCAGACGCTCTTCGTATAGGTATTATGACATCTACGGGGAAATGACAATTAAGAAGAGACTAAGTCATATCATCAAAAAGGAGGATGACACATGAGAAAGACAAGAAAGGCAGCAGCTGTTCTTACAGCATTCGCAATGGCAGCAGTATCCGCAGTACCGGCAATGGCAGACGAGATTAAGGATCTGTATGATTACGAGCTTCAGTCAAGAGAAATTGAGACTTGGAACGTTTTGTATTCTCAGCTGGCAACTGATCTTCAGGTACTGACCAATTTGTATGATGGTTTGCTTGAATCAGATGAGTATGGCAAGCTGGTACCGGCAGTCGCAGAGAGCTGGGAGACAGAGGATAACGGTATTACTTGGACATTCCATTTAAGACAGGGTGTTAAGTGGGTTGATCAGAACGGAAATGAGAAGGGTGAGGTTACTGCACAGGATTTCTTAACCGGACTTGAGTGGGTATTAAACTTCCACAAGAATGATGCAACTAACACTGCTATGCCGATGGAGATGATCGTTGGTGCAGAGGATTACTACAACATGACAAGCGAGCTTGATGCAGATGCAGGTCTTGCATTGACAGCTGAAAGCCCAGAGTTTGCTGATACTGTTGGCATCAAGGCAATTGATGATTATACATTACAGTATACATGTGTAAGTGAGAAGCCATATTTTGATACTGTAGCTACCTATAACTGTCTGTATCCAATTTCTCAGGCAATGATCGATGAGATCGGCATTGACAGTTTTAAGGCTGCAACACCAGAGAATATCTGGTACAATGGTGCTTATACCTGTACTGAGTACATCCAGCAGAATACAAAGACCTTGACAAAGAACCCACTGTACTGGGATACCGATGCAAAGCTGTTTGATTCTGTTACTGTTAAGATGGTAGAGTCTGTTGATACTGCTTATCAGCTGTATACTACTGGTGAGCTTGATCGTGTAAATCTGTCAGAGTCTAACCTGACTACTATCTACAATAATGAGTCAGATCCACTTCATGATCAGTTAGTTGAGAAGCGTCCAACTAAGTTCTCTTATCAGTTCCACTTTAACTATGATAAGCATAACGATGATCAGTCTGAGGATACCAACTGGAATACTGCTATTGCAAACGAAGCATTCCGTAAGTGCTGGTACTATGGTCTTGATCTTGGAAGCTACTACAAGAGAACAAATGCAATTAATCCATACAAGTGCTACAACAATGCATACACAATGCAGGGTCTTGTTTACCTGTCTGATGGTACCGAGTACACCAGTCTGGTTCAGGAAAAGTTAGGTCTTCCGGCGTATGATGGTGAGACAATGACTCGTCTTGATTCTGAGAAGTTTGAAGAGTACAAGGCACAGGCAATTGAGGAGTTAACAGCAGCAGGCGTTACCTTCCCTGTACATGCAAGATATTTCGTAGCTGGTGGAAATCAGACTACTCTTGATAGTGCAAATGTATTAAAGCAGGCATTCTCCGATTCCTTTGGTGATGACTTCATCGTTCTTGATATTGATTCTTATGTATCCAGTCTTTCTAAGGAAGTTCGTGATCCGAGACGTCAGTCCTTCGTTATTAACGGATGGGGAGCTGACTACGGTGATCCGCAGAACTACTTAGGACAGGAAACAAATGACGGAGATAACGCATATTACATGGTAGCTTATGGTCATGCAGTAGATAATGAGAGCGAAGAGCTGAATGCACTGTATGATGAGTTTACTGAGTTAGTAAATAAGGCTGATGCCATCACAGATGATCTGGATGCAAGATATGATGCATATGCAGACGCAGAGGCATTCTTACTTGATCATGCACTGACCATTCCGTCAAACTTTGATATCGGTTGGGAGCTGACTCACGTAAATGATTACACCAAGCAGAACGCTATGTTTGGTATTCAGAATTTGAAGTATAAGAATTGGGAGACTTCTACAGACGCCTATACTGCAGAAGACTACGCTGGATTCCAGGAAACCTGGAACGCAGGTTCTGCTGAATAATATATGGCAAAATACACCGTAAAGAGATTGTTACAGTCTCTTGTAACAATCCTCATTGTGGTGACTATCGTATTCCTGCTGCTTAGAATGCTGCCTACGGATTATTATTTTACCGAGGACCAGCTAATGAAGCTGACCGATCAGCAAAAGCACGATCAGCTTCAAGCAGCAGGTTTATTAGATAGTACCTTTACACAGCTGACACGCTATTATGGGCAGTTGTTGAGACTTGACTTTGGTACGTCTCGACGAATTCAAAGCGGTGTCTCTGTTGTAAAGGTAATTGGCGGAAAGTTTGCAATGTCGATGCAGTTAGGACTGATCTCCTTTGCAATCTCTCTGGTAATTGGTGTTGTAATTGGTGTGCTTCAGGCACGTTTTAAGGACGGTATCATCGACGGCATTGGAACAATTTACACGATATTGGTAAATGCAGTTCCGCCGCTTGTTGCGTATTCACTTGTTCTTGTATTTGGTTCCCATGTGTTAAAGCTTCCTTCCATGTATTCAACGAGAAATCCAGGACCGTCTATGATTCTGCCGGTTGCATGTCTTTCTCTTTCATCAATTGCAGGCTATGCACTGTGGACAAGACGTTACATGGTAGATGAGTTAAATAAGGATTATATTAAGCTGGCTCGTGTTAAGGGCCTTTCCTCGAAGCGCATCATGGTTACTCATGTGCTTAGAAATGCATTCGTTCCGCTTGCACAGTATATTCCTTATTCTATTTTGCTGACAGTCGGCGGTTCTCTTCTGGTAGAGCGTTTCTTCTCTGTTCCAGGTATGGGTTCTCTTCTTACTGACGCAATCAACCGTTATGACACAAATGTTGTTCAGACGCTTGTTATTTTATACGCTGCACTTGGTATCATCGGCGTATTTTTGGGTGATGTTTTGATGATGATCATTGACCCACGTATTACATTGACCGGAAAGGGAGGTACAAGATAATGGCAGTCAATTCAAATGATGACGAACGCTTTAAGGTTGTCGAGTACTCCCCTGAAAAGGCCGAGATGATCGGATATTCCAATTATTCTTATTGGAAATCTGTATTTCACAATTTCTTAAAGAAAAAGAGTGCAGTTGCGCTTTTAATCGTGTTTGTTGCACTTGTTGTATTTTCCTTCGTTGCACTTGTAATTGGAAAATACGATTATCGTAATCTTGTCACAGATAGTTCAAAGGGCTTTATTCTTCCAAACTCAGAGTTCTGGTTTGGTACTGATAACCTAGGACGTGACTACTGGAGCCAGGTATGGTATGCGACACAGACATCCATTAAGCTTGCCTGTATCGTTGCAATCGGTGAGTGTGTGCTTGGTGTTACTATTGGTCTTCTTTGGGGATATGTTCGTCAGTTAGACCGCTTCTTTACAGAGCTGTACAATGTAATTGATAATATTCCGCAGATCATTTACATGACACTGATTGCATTAATGGTCGGTAAGAGCTTTACCATCATGGCAGTTTCTTTGATTGCATTTGGCTGGCTTGGAATGGCTAGAAACATCCGTAACCTTGTTATGATGTATCGTGACCGTGAGTATAACTTAGCATCAAGATGTTTAGGTACTCCGACTTACCGTATCTTGCTTAAGAACATTTTACCGTACCTGATTAGTGTTATTATCTTAAGAGTGGCACTGTCAATCCCGAGAACAATCAGTATGGAGACTACGCTTTCCTATCTTGGTCTTGGTCTTGATATTAACACACCTACACTTGGAATCCTTCTTCGTAATGCAAGAAGCTATTTCCTGAATTATCCATATTTGCTGGTATTCCCGGCAGTTATTGTATCTGTTGTTACTATCACATTCTATCTGGTTGGTAACGCATTTTCCGATGCGGCTGATCCGAGAAATCACGTTTAAGGGGGGAGAACAATGGAAAAGAAACCAATATTATCCGCCAAAGACGTTGAAATTACGTTTAGCCTTCGCGGAAACAAATTAAATGCGATCCGTAAGTGTTCTCTTGATCTGTATGATGGAGAGACACTTGCAATCGTAGGAGAGTCCGGTTCAGGAAAAAGTGTATTTACAAAGACATTTGTCGGTATGCTTGATGGAAACGGCAGTATTACCGGCGGAAGCATTATGTACGATGGCAAGGATCTGGCAAAGTTTAAGAAGGAAAAGGAGTGGATGACTATTCGTGGTAAGAAAATCGCGATGGTTATGCAGGATCCTATGACTTCCTTAAATCCATTGAAAAAGGTTGGAAAGCAGATCCAGGAGTGTATCGAGCTTCATCAGGGTCTTAAGGGAGCAGTTGCAAAGAAGGCAACTCTTCAGATTCTTGAGAAGGTAGGTATTCCATATCCTGAAATGCGTTATAACCAATATCCGCATGAGTTTTCAGGCGGTATGAGACAGCGTGTTGTTATTGCTATTGCGGTTGCATGCCGGCCGCAGATTTTAATCTGCGATGAGCCTACCACCGCACTGGACGTAACGATTCAGGCTCAGATTTTGGAGCTGATCAGAAATCTGCAGGCAGAGTATCATATGTCTGTTATTTATATCACACACGATCTTGGTGTTGTGGCAAACGTGGCTGACCGTGTTGCAGTTATGTATGCAGGACAGATCGTGGAGGTAGGCAAGGTAGATGAGATTTTCTACGATGCAAGACATCCTTATACTTGGGCACTTCTTTCTGCACTTCCGCAGCTTGGCGTGAAGGGCGAGGCACTGCCAACGATCGACGGTACACCGCCGAATCTGTTTAACAAGATTAAGGGTGATGCATTTGCACCGCGAAACAGACAGGCACTGGCTATTGATTTTGAGGAAGAGCCTCCATATTTTGAAGTTTCAGAGACGCACAAGGCAAAGACTTGGTATCTGGATCCGCGTGCACCGAAGATAGAACCGCCGAAGTCTGTGCAGCAGCTCAGACAGAAAATGAGAGCGCATAAGTAAAAGAGGTATGAGTATGGCTGAGAGAGAAAAGCTGATTGAGGTCAAAGACCTGCAGATTAGTTTCGGAAAAGGACGAAAAAAGTTTGTAGCAGTTGACCATGTGAATTTTGATATTTATAAGGGAGAGACATTCTCCCTGGTAGGTGAGTCCGGTTCCGGAAAGACTACCATCGGCCGCGCTATTACCCGTATCAATCCTACTTCGGCCGGAGAGATCTACTTTAAGGGCAAGAAGATCAATGGAAAGATTTCAAGGGAGCTTGACCGCGAGGTTATTAAGAGCTGCCAGATGATTTTCCAGGATCCTATGGCATCCTTAAATGAGCGTGCAAAGGTTGATTACATTGTCTCTGAGGGTCTGTTAAACTTCCATATGTATAAGGATGAGGCAGATCGCGAGGCGAAGGTACAGAAGGCACTTCGAGAGGTTGGTCTTCTTCCGGAGTTTGCATCTCGTTTCCCGCACGAGTTCTCTGGTGGACAAAGACAGCGTATCGGTATCGCAAGAGCCTTGATTATGGAGCCAGAGTTTGTTGTAGCTGATGAGCCGATTTCAGCGCTTGATGTTTCTATTCGTGCACAGGTATTGAACCTGTTAAACCAGTTAAAGGCATCAAGAGGACTGACATATCTGTTTATTGCACATGACCTTTCTGTAGTACGTTTTATTTCAGACCGTATTGCTGTTATCTATAAAGGTCGTATTGTGGAGCTTGCAGAGGCAGAGGAATTATTCCATCATCCACTGCATCCTTATACAAAGGCACTGCTTTCAGCAGTTCCGATTCCGGATCCAGAAATTGAGAAGAAGAAAAAGCTTTTGATTTACGATCCAACACTTCATGATTATACGATTTCTAAGCCGCAGTGGGTAGAGATTACTGAAGGTCATTTTGTATATGGTAATGAGCCGGAGCTTGAGAAATATCGTGCTGAGATTGAAGCAATCAATGCAGCAGAGAAAGCATAAAGAAGAGGCGTGAGAAGAGCATGAGATGGTTGAAAAAACAGTATCACCGCTATATGATTCGCCCCATTGTGACAAAAACGATCACCAGAACCCTAATCGGTCTGGTGATCGTCTTGCTATGGGATAAATACGTGAACGTAGAGCGGATTGGAGTTTCAAGGCTTGGCTTTGGACTGGGGGCAGTTGGAATTATTTTAATGGCTGGTGCATGGTTTTCCTATCTGCATCTGGATGGATTAACACCTATTGATACAGCGAAAAAAAAGTTTGGTGTGAAAAATAAAAAGAAAAAAACAAAGCAAAGCATGGGCGGCGATATTGCAGACTACCTCGATGAGGAAATTGTGCCGTATGAGGAGTTGGATGAATCTGAAAAGGCAGCATGTCAGATGGCAGCCTTTCTGATTTCTGGAATGATCCTTGTGATCGCCGGGATTGTGATCCCACTCTTTTAAGAAGCCACAAAAAGCAGGGCACATGCCTTGCTTTTTTTCGTAAATAAGGGTATGATTGTAGAACAAAGATATCAGAGAAAGGATGGGATTCTATGGCAAAATCAAAAAAAGGAAAAGCAGTCATTGCAGGAGTGGCAGCGGTAAGTGCAGCCAGTATTTTGACCGTGAGAGGTATTTTCCACAAGGTATTCGCCAGACAGGAGAAGGAGGATGACGCAATCAGTCTGCGCTATAAGGACATGAGCGGAATGGTGAGAAAAAAAATCACAATCGTCTCTGGTTCCACTCATCTGACAGGATATTTATATGGAGAAGCATCTGCCAAAGGTCTCGTTGTTGTGTGCCATGGAATTGCAGGCGGCGGAGAAGATAACTTAAGCATGGTTAAATATATGCTGGATGATGGTTATCAGGTTTTTACATTTGATTATACGGGCGTGTATGAAAGTGAAGGAGCTTCATCTGTGGGCTTTTATCAGGCTGTGAAAGATTTGAATGCAGTTTTGGGTTATATTGAGGCGTCTGCATCACTAAAGAATCTTCCAGTATTTTTATATGGTCATAGCTGGGGCGGTTATACAGCTGCGGCAGTGCTGAATTTTAAGCATAATATTGCAGGTGTTATTACAATTTCAGGTTTTTCCAGTCCAATGGCAATTACGAAAGAGGCGGCAGGACGCATCATTCCAACATTGTTGGTAGATTTATTGCTTCCGTTTGCTGCGCTTTATCAGCGCATTGTTTTTGGTAAGAATTATAATTTGTCTGCAATTGATGGCATCAATAGCTGTGACGTGCCGGTTCTTGTTATGCATGGCAAAGAGGATGAAGTGATTAGCTATGAGGGATCTTCTATTATCGCGCAGCGAAGCCATATTACAAATCCCAATGTTGAGTACTATACTGAGACACGTCCGGGAAAGAGCAATCACATGGGAATTTTCTTCACAAAGGGCGGAACAGCTTATTATCTAGCCAAGAAGGAAGAATTAAAGATGCTTCACGATTTGTATTATAACCGTGTTCCAGAAAAGGTGCTTTCAAAATGGTTTGCCCGCCTTGATAAAAAGCAGGCAAATGATCTGGATCCACTGTTTGTAAAGACAGTGCTTGATTTCCTTGATAAGAACTGCAAGTAAGCTGTAAAAAAGTCTGAAAGTTCAAGAAAAGAGCCTTCAGACTTTTTTGTCTTTATTAGAATGCAGTAGAGTTGAAAAAAGAACAAAAGTTCGCAAACTTGAGCCACTAGGGACACTAATTCAGCCACCGTACCTGTCACCTATGGTTGATAATTGCAATAGCACTCACAGTAGCATGGTATGAAATATAAGAAAAGTACAAAAAATATAAGATTTTATTTTATTGACATATCGGAAAAAATTTATTAAACTATCGGAGAAGTAGGTTTTTTTAAGTTTTTGACGCGGCGGCCTGCGGGTGGCCGCGTAATTATTTAACCAAAAAAGAAAAGAGGGTGTTTTATGTTTAGTAGTCGATTGTGGAATCTGTTTATCGACTCCTTTCCAAAGATGTTCATTCGCGGCCTGACCGTCACCATTCCGTTAACCGCAATCGCCTTTTCGTTGGCAATGGTGATTGCAGTCATAGTTGCGTTGGTGCAGTTTGCGAACATCAAAGTGTTAAAGCAGATTTGCCGCTTTTATATCTGGATCTTTCGTGGTACGCCACTGCTCGTCCAATTGTTTATTGTGTTTTTTGGGTTGATGAATGTTGGTCTTGTACTTGAGCCATTTCTGGCAGCAGTAATTGTATTTGCCTTAAATGAAGGTGCCTATGGCGCAGAGACAGTTCGTGCGTCACTTGAATCGGTTCCGTCAGGTCAGTTAGAGGCAGGACAGTGTGCAGGTCTTTCATATCTACAAACGATTTTCAGAATCGTTTTGCCACAGGCGATGCGTACGGCGTTTCCGTCCTTGTTCAATGCATTGATTTCCATGTTAAAGGATACTTCATTGGCAGCGACTATTACCGTAACGGAAATGTTTAAGGTGTCGCAGCAGATTGTAGCAAGAACCTATGAACCACTTTTGCTGTATTTGGAGGTCGGTCTGATCTATTTGATCTTCTCAACTGTTCTGACAAAGCTGCAGAGTATTGGTGAGAAGAAGTTAAGCTACTATGGCAGAAAGGAAGGGTAATACAATACATGCTGGAGATTAAAAACATTAAAAAGTCATTTGGTCAGACACATGTCCTTCACGATGTAAGCCTTTCTGTCAACAAGGGAGATGTGATTGCGATTCTTGGACCTAGCGGATCAGGAAAGACAACACTTCTTCGCTGCCTGAATTTCTTAGAGAAGGCAGATGGCGGAACAATGACGTTTGATGACGAGACGATTGATTTACATAAAGTACCGAAGCGCACAATTGCGCGCATTCGAAAGAAAACCGCGTTTGTGTTTCAAAATTATAACTTGTTTGCCAACAAAACGGCATTGCAGAATGTAACGGAAGGCTTGATTGTCGGAAGAAAAATGCCAAAGGATGAGGCAAATCGAATTGCACGCGAGGCATTAAAGAAGGTTGGTATGGAAGATCGAAGTGATTACTATCCGTCTCAGCTTTCAGGTGGTCAGCAGCAGCGTGTGGCGATTGCGAGGGCGATAGCAGTAAATCCAGAGATCATTTACTTTGATGAGCCGACATCGGCGCTAGATCCAGAGCTGACGGTAGAGGTGCTTGCGGTTATGAAGCGGCTTGCACAGGAAGGAATGACAATGCTTGTTGTTACCCATGAGATGAACTTCGCACGAACAGTATCAAATCGTGTAATTTTCATGGAAAAGGGCGTGGTTGTGGAACAAGGATCATCGAAGGAGTTTTTTGAGCATCCTAAGGAAACGCGCACGAAGGAGTTCTTGCGAATCTTTCAGGAGTAATTCTTGCTTGTAAAAGCATTTCTGATAAGGAAAATATCTATCAGTAATGCTTTTTCATAAAATAAAGAGGAGGAAACTATTATGACAATTAAGAAATTAATTCCATGTACATTAACAGCAGCAGTGCTTGCATCTGCCGCATTGACAGGCTGTTCTTCAAAGGGTACATCTGATAAGAGTACTACAGCTGCAAAGACTTCTGCACAGGAGACAAAGGAGACTGCCACAAAGTCTGCCGAGACCAAGGATACTGAGGCAGGCAGCAGCGAAGTAAATACAAGCGCAGAGGCAAAGAGCGAGGAAGAATCAAAGAAGGTCGAGACTGAGCTTGGAAGCGAAGAAGTATCTACAGAAATCGGAACCGGCGAGTCAGCAGATGATCTTTTAGCACAGATTAAAGAGCGGGGTAGAATTATCGTAGCAATGGAAGGAACCTGGGCTCCGTGGACCTACCATGATGAGAATGATGATCTGGTTGGCTATGACGTAGAGGTAGCACAGAACATCGCAGAGAAACTTGGCGTAGAGGTTGAGTTTGTTGAGGGTGCATGGGATGGACTGCTTGCAGGTTTGGATGCAGGTCGCTACGATATCATGGTAAATGGTGTTGGCGTGACAGATGAGCGTGCAGAAAAGTACAACTTCTCTACCCCATATGCATACAACAAGACTGCTGTTATCGTTCGCGGTGACTACGATGAGATTTCTTCTATGGAAGATTTAAATGGAAAGAAGACTGCAAATACCATTTCTAGTACCTATGCAGCACAGGCAGAGGCATATGGTGCAACTGTTACCGGTGTTGATGATTTGAATCAGACCATCGAGCTGTTACTTTCCAAGCGTATTGATGCAACACTTAATGCAGAAGTTGTATTTAACGATTACAAGAAAGAGCATCCGGAAGCAGATGTCAAGATTGCAACCTACTCCGATCAGGTAGAGGAGATCGCAATTCCGATCCGTAAGGGTGATGATACCGTTACTCTTTTAGAGGCTGTAAATGATGCACTTGATGAGATGGCAAAGGATGGCACACTGACCGAGCTGTCTGAGAAGTACTTCGGAATGGATATTTCTAAGAAATAATAAAAATGGGGAGGCTCTTATATGGAGCATCCCCATTTTTTGTTTGTATTTTTGTACTGTATGCTATACTATCTAACTGATACTTATGAAAAGATTCCGTTGTCACAAAGAGAAAAAAAATTGGAAACCGAAAGGTACAGAGAGATTTGTACTCTGCATTTTTAATTCGAAATACAGATCTGTAAAGCCCATCTGACGAATACCAAAGTAGACGATCATTGCCTTCTGAATCTGATCTCTTAATGCTGTGTCATCCTTTCTGGTTGTGATACAAACGTTAAATGAAAAAGCTAACGGAGTCAAGATAGTGAAAATAATGACTTGACATTTTTTAATCACATTGTTATACTCTGTGTATCAGCGTTGAGGAGAACAAGTACTGATAAGGGAAACCAACAGAGAGTAGCCGGCAGGTGAGAGGCGCAGGGGAAGCTTATAAGGAATACCTCTCTGAGCTCTGCACCGAACTTGCGATTTTGCAAAAGTAGACTGCAGCGGCGTGGCAGCCGTTATCTTGTCAGAGTATTCGCAGATTGACTGGATTATTTTTACAGGATGCGTGTACTTGAAAGGCAGTTTGTGTGAGCAGACTGTGAAGAAAGGTGGTACCACGAGATTTCGCCCTCGTCCTTTTGTTAGGACGGGGGCTTTTTTTGTAATTCCAGGGGCGAAAGTTCAGGCGTTTCATGCTTGCATGGAAAAAGCCTGGACTTTATGCCCCGCCCAGACATGAGGAGAAGGCGATTTTCAAGGAAAATCAGCCGAGTCCGAATGTCTGTAGAATTGCGAGAGCTGCGAAGCAGCGGAGCAATTCGTGAATTACATAAATAGAAAAGTTCTCAGGCGAAAGTAATAAAAGCGCAGAAAAGGAGAAAAAATCATGCAGGTTTACGAAGAATTAGTAGCAAGAGGGCTGATTGCCCAGGTAACAGATGAGGAGCGTATCCGCGATCTCGTTAATAATGGAAAGGCTGTATTTTACATCGGATTCGACCCGACAGCAGACAGCCTTCATGTAGGTCACTTCATGGCACTGTGCTTAATGAAGAGACTTCAGATGGCAGGAAACAAGCCGATTGCACTGATTGGCGGCGGTACAGCAATGATCGGAGATCCGTCTGGAAAGACCGATATGAGAAAGATGATGACAAAGGAGACAATCGAGCATAATGTAGAGTGCTTCAAGAAGCAGATGGCACGTTTTATTGATTTCTCTGATGGCAAGGCACTGCTTGTTAATAATGCAGACTGGCTGTTAAATTTAAACTATATTGATGTACTCAGAGAGGTTGGACCGCATTTTAGCGTAAACAGAATGCTGACAGCTGAGTGCTACAAGCAGAGAATGGAGCGTGGATTAAGCTTCTTAGAGTTTAACTACATGATTATGCAGAGCTACGACTTCTATATGCTGTTCCAGAAATACGGTTGCAACCTTCAGTTTGGTGGTGATGACCAGTGGTCCAACATGTTAGGAGGTACCGAGCTGATCCGTCGTAAGCTGGGAGAGGACGCAGGTGCAATGACCATCACGCTGCTGTTAAACTCCGAGGGTAAGAAGATGGGTAAGACTGTTTCAGGTGCTGTATGGCTGGATCCAGAGAAGACAAGCCCATACGATTTCTACCAGTACTGGAGAAACGTTGCAGATGCTGACGTATTAAAGTGTATCCGTATGCTGACATTCCTTCCGCTTGAGCAGATCGATGAGATGGATAAGTGGGAAGGAAGCCAGTTAAATAAGGCAAAGGAAATCTTAGCATTTGAGCTGACAAAGCTTGTTCACGGTGAGGAAGAAGCAAAGAAGGCTGAGAGCGCAGCAAAGGCATTGTTTGGTGCAGGAAATGCAGCAGAGATTCCTGCAGTTGAGCTTAGCGCAGCTGATTTTGCAGAAGGTGAAGGTGAGAAGCTTGATATCTTAAGTCTTCTTGTAAAGGCAGGTCTTGCTAAGTCACGTTCAGAGGCGCGCCGTGCAGTAGAGCAGGGTGGTGTCAGTGTAAACGATGAGAAGGTAACAGATATCCGCATGAGCTTTGCAGCAAATGAGATCCCGGCAGAAGGACTAGTAATTAAGAAGGGCAAGAAGAACTTTAAGAAGATTGTCGTTGCGTAATCGCGAAACGTGTAAAGTTAGGTTGGGGACATTATGGTGTATCACTGGGATAGTCCCAGTGATACGTAAAGGAGGAAGATTGGTTTGGAAGAACGAATTTTAGCTTATTGCGAATTATTATCTTCGTTAATAAATCACAATACACCAGCAGATGAAGTAAATGGATTATTAGAGAAAGCCACTTCAATGCTTACTATTGATGAAGTTACTATTCAAGACAGAGTACGAATTGCTACATATGCTTTAAAATTATTGTCTCGTGAACAAAGAAAGGAATTAGCCAGAATATTAATAGAAGAGCAGATTGTAAATCAAAGGAAAATGCTGTCTCACTGGGGAACGTTGACTGCTCAGTCATTTATTATTGATACTGGTTACATTGCACAACATTTGGTATCACTTCAAACTCAGATTTCAGGACAAGGAATGCGAGGAAAAGGAGATGATTTGTGCGATGGTTCAGAAGTAAAAAGTGCAAATTTTATTGGTTCTCTTGATAAAAAAGGCAAAACTGCTCCGCGATGGGATTTTAGTGCAAATAATGTTGCAAAAATGGAACAATTTTTGCGATATCGTATGCTCTATCTGACTTCAATTGATTTAAATCCAGATAACAACTGTCGAATTAGAATCTGGCAGCTTGATTTAAATAGCCACCCTATCCTACGTGATCGATACATTGAATGGATGAATGTAAAAGGTTATCCAAAATTTAATGATAGTGCAATTAGGCATGATGTGAATTTTCAATTATTTCCACCTCGAAATAAAACTAACGAAACATTTGCAAGACATGGAAGCAATCGTTATGGCGAATTGCCTCCAATCCAGATCCCACTTGAAAATGTATCGGGTTCAGAGTTGATTTTCAAAGCCGAAGTGATAAATGACGAAGTGGTAATCAGTGTTTTTTGAATTTTTAAGAGGCTGTGAAAAAAACGAAAGTTTTTTTACAGCCTCATTTTTTTATATACCTGATAGTAACTTTAATTGCTTTTTTATATTATTTTTGGCTTCATATATCATATCAATTGATTTTTTTATCTGTTCATTTGCTTGTTTATATTCTAACATCTTCTGTTTACTTTTGGGTACGGGTATCATGATTTCTGCTAGCTGTTCCTGTTTAATTCTGCTATGAGAAGATGATGTACCTGAGGTTAGATGTTCAATCTGATTTTGAACATTTTCTGTTCTAAGAAGGAAACATAAAGTATAAGCATCTATTTCCCCTTTTGTTCTCATTATCTCAAATTCATTAGAACAAACCATTGAATATTCTTTTTTGGGAACAATAGCCATTCTAGGAATGCTAGGATTCAATTTTGAAAAAATCAGGTCGCCATCCTGACAAGAACGTCCTTTTGATATTGGTTCAAATTGTTCAACTTCGTCAAAATTTATTGTACAATCAGGATTTATATGTAATACGCTAATATGTTTGATTTTATCGGATACCATAAATCCCTTTCTGCTTTTTGTAACAAAATCAACCAATTCTGATAATTTCTTTATTTCAATGTCCGATGAAGTATTTGACAGTTTTTCAATAGTTTGTATTCTTTCGGCAGAATAAAAACCGGGTTTTAAAATATTATCTGTCAAATCCTCTTTGCTAATATTGGTTATTGATGGTGTTTCTGAAACAATAGTGTTCTTTTTATTATCATGAACTAATGCCCTAGCAATAATTTCCATCTGATTTTGTCCTTTGCTGATTTTGACAGGAACACCCATTTTTTCTTTTACTACATATCCCAATTCTTTACATGATGCCATAAAGAACTTGGAAGTTTGCAAAGGTTTCTTCTTCTGCAAATAAAATATGCAAGTATTTGTTCTGGTACCAGCCTGTGCAAATGTTACGGAAGGTAACTCAATAACACCTCGAACTTGCATTGTTTTTAGTATTTCATCCCGATATAAAGAGTTCATTCCTTTTGAAGCAAATACTGAATCTGGTAAAACAATTACAAGATATCCGTTATCTTTTAGTAATCCAATACATCTGTCTAGCATTAGCAATTCAGAATTAACACTTCCTTCTGCGATATTTAACTTTTGCAAAATCGGATATTTCTCTAAATTAAGTAATCCGATTTCATGTTCTGCACCGAAGGGAGGATTTGTAAATATTACATCTGCGCGTGAACTATATTTATCAATGCTGCTCTCACCCGTTATACTGTTTCCAATATTTATATTTGAAATATTAGATCCTAAAAGCAATGCATTGATTTTAGACAATCTGACCATTCGATCAACCTTATCCTGCCCAACAATTCCATTTGTTCGAAATCTTGAGATTAAAGAAGATGCATATTGTTTATAGTTTTTTTCTAAAAACCTAGTAAAGTGATTGGAACTTTCAATTAACAAAGTACCAACGCCGCATGTTGGATCCATTATTACAAAGTTTTCAAGAGTTTCTTTTGTAAAGTACCCATCCTTAGCCATGTCATTAAATAGTATTTCTAACATTGGTTCGGATATTTCATATGGTGTCATATACTGTGCATCTTCTTTGTTATTTCTAAAGTTTTCCCTTACAAAATGTCCAAAGCATTCATTTATTATGTCAAAATCCTGATATTTTTTAGATTTAATTAAATTAAGAAAATCAATTTTTTCTATTTCACTAATGATTTTTTCTGCTAAATCATCCTCTGTGGGTTGAATATTTAACGATGCATTTGCTCCAAAAATATTAGTACCATCAGAATTAAGAAACATTTTATCCTTTGATTCTTCTTCAAAAATATATCGAATAGAGGATGCAATGCCAAAAGACTTGTCTTGCATATTTTCAGCAATTGTTCTAACGTATGCGATATCTAATTTTTTTCCCTTCTTCGCCATACTGTAACTAATTGCAATCAATTTTGTTATTTCATCAAGTTTTGCATTTGAATCATCAATACGCCCATAGCTATGGTAATATCCTCTGAGATTGAGTAGTATGTCGTAAAATAAAGAATAGCTTACCCCTGAATTCATCTCATGTATCTCCTTTTCTTTTTATAAGGATTATAATAACACTTCTATGTGTAAAAAGCAAGATGTGTATCTTACAATACGATACATATCGTAAATGTTTTTTAGGAAAAGTGACAGAAAAGATTGATGTTTGCCTTTTTTATTATTATGGTTGCAATTCCGCATAAAAGCGTGTATGATAAAGACAAAATTATGAAAAACACACAAATCATAGTATTTTAATTCGGGTGAAAACGGTCAAGATGCTGTGAAATATGAAAATAAGAGGAGAGATAACGATTATGATACATACGCTAGATACTAAGGCGGCAGACTATATTCCTGAGCTTGGTGACGGCTTTGAGGAAGGCAGTGAGGGAAGCGAAAACGCACAGGGATTACAGGTAGCTGATTACTATGCTGATGCAGATGGCGAAGGCATTTATTACATTACATATAAAATAGAGACTGCCAAAGAAATAGAGCAGCTATTTGTATTTGCAGGAAGAAAACAGTTATTACGTCTTGGAAAAAGAAAGGCAGGAGAGGTGATTGAGGGAACACTTTATCTGCATTTTGGTGAGATGATCCCGCGTTTTCACAGCGAGTGCATGACGATCACAAAGATTGGCTTTTCAGTGGCATGTGAGGATCTGACGAAATTAAAGAGTGTTGGCATGGCAGCAGAGAAGCTTTCTGCAAAGACAAAAATTCCGGCAATCTATCTGGCAGGAGATTCCACAGTTACTGATCAGACTTGTCCAAAGCCATATATGCCGGGCGGATGCTACAGTTCATGGGGACAGTGCCTTGCATATTTTATCGGAGAAAGTACAGCTATTGATAATCAGGCGCACAGCGGACTTACCACAGAAACCTTTCGCAATGAGGGACACTACGATATCGTAAAGAAGTATATTCGTCCGGGCGATTTTTGCTTGTTTCAGTTTGGCCACAACGATCAGAAACTGGCACATTTGCAGGCACAGACAGGTTATAAAGAAAATTTGATGAATTATGTAAATGAGATTCGTGGACTGTGCGGAGTCCCGATTCTTGTAACACCGCTTGCGCGCAATACCTGGAAGGATGACGGCACCTACAATGATCTTTTAGCAGAGCATGCACAGGCTGTTTTTGAGGTAGGGGAAGAGACTGGTGTGCCTGTAATTGACCTTCATAAATATGCGGCAGATCTGATCAAGAAAAATGGAAAAGAGGCTAGCCGTGTCTATTTCCATCCGGGAGATATGACACACACAAACGAGTATGGCTCATTTTTGTTTGCACATTTTATCGCAAGAGAATTGAGTAAGCTAGATCCTCTCACTTTCGCAATTGATGTGCAGGATGAAGAAGACTTCACACCAGATGAGCATACAGCCATTTTGACAGGAACAAGCACGGCAGCAGGACGTAAAGATGAGCAAAAGGAAGTCTTTGATGCGATGGAGCGTGCGGGGGATAATCTTGTGGAAGCTGTGGAAAAGGCAAAAAAAGAGGCGGAAATGATGAAGTAAATCTTGATTTTTATAGAAAAAAGCCTATAGGCTCAAAAAAGGAGGGATAAAATGCAGGAGCGCTGTAAAATAGGAGTTGTGATTGGCAATGCTAACTCACCGCACGCAGTCAAAATTATGAAGGGAATTGATCAGGCATCAAAGGAGTGCGATGTGCAGTTAATGTATTTTATGAATGTGAGCAGTCCTTATACAGCGCAGCTGTATCCACCTGATACATCCATAGGATGGGATTATCAAAAAAGTGCAATTTATGATTATGCGAGATACGTCAAAGCAGATGTCTTAATTATGACATATGGCATGATGAGCATTTTTATGAAGAGTGATTACGGAAAGCAGTATCTTGAATATTTTCGCAATGTTCCATGTGTGCTCATAAATGAGCAGACCGACAGACCTAATTGGACTTCTATTATTATCGATAATTATAACGGAATATATGAGTTAGTGGAGCATTTAGTGCGTGACCATGGGTATCATAATTTCGCTTTTTTGGCAGGACCGCCTGGAAATACAGATGCCTGCCAGCGAAAAAGAGCATTTTTAGATGTTATGAAAAAATATGATCTGCCAATGGATGAAAGCCGCATTGAAACAGGCGATTTTTCAGAGTGTGTACAGAAACAGGTAAATGCATTGTTAGATCGAATCCCTAATCTTCAGGCAATAGTATGTGCCAATGATGTTATGGCACTGACTGCTTATCAGGAATGTGAAAAGCGTGGACTTCATATTGGACAAGATATTGCTGTTACCGGTTTTGATGACTGGGAGCGTATTCGTCACGTGCCAGTGCCAATCACGACAATTCATCAGGATTCTGAGCGGTCAGGATATATGGCCGTTTATAGTGCACTTGAGCTGGCGCGAAGCGGTCATGGGAAAAACATTGTGATACCAGCGAAGGTATGTGTTCGTGAATCATGTGGCTGTACATGCAAGCAGTTTTCGGGTTTTGATCAGATTGAAAACATGGGGCAAAAATTTGTCTATGAAAAACAAAGAAATACAGTATATCGTCAAAAAACATGGATGGTTCCGATGATCTCCAGAAACATGCTTATTGCATTGCAGGATCGTGAGAAATTTCTTAAAAATGCATTAACACCAATGTCCTTTTTTGGCGTTAAAACGGCGCTGCTTTATGTCTTTAGAAATCCAGTTGAATATAATATAGAAAAAGGCTGGGAATTTCCAAATACGATTTATCTGGTTGCGCGTCAGGATGGAAAACGCGTAGAGGTATTTGAAGAATATAAAAATGAAGTTTCATTAGAAAAATGTGGATTTTCTGATGAAGGAAGTGCACGCTATCAGCATCAGCCGAGTGTATTTTGCCTTCAGTCTGGCTCAACGCAGTATGGTGTATTAAGTGTTGAGATTACGCCAGAGGAAGTGGATATGGTCTATTTGATCAGTATTCAAATGGCAAATGCGCTGATGGCGTATCACACAGAAAAAAAGCGTTTGTCTGTTCAGCGAGAGCGTGAGCTTTTGCTTGAGGAGCTTCGAAGCAAAAATGAAATTTTAAATTTTGTGTCAGAGCGAGATGAGCTGACTCAGATTAAAAATCGCCGTGGCTTTATGGAACAGGCAATGAAAATGAATCGTATTTATAAAAATAGAAAAGCAATTATTCTGTTTGCTGATATGGATGGATTAAAACAAATCAATGATAATTATGGCCACGCAGCAGGAGATATTGCAATTTGTGCCTGTGCAGATATTTTAAAGAAAGCTGCCGGAGTACATGGTATAGCAGGACGCCTTGGCGGTGATGAATTTGCACTCATGATGATTGGCGATGAAACGCGTGCCATTGAATTGATGGAGACTGTGCAAAAAGAGATTGCCATGTATAATGCACAAGGAAAAAATAAGTTCGCAATTGATATGTCGGTTGGATGCCAGATTGTATTATGTACAGAAGAGCTTTCCATTCCGATGGTGCTTGAAAAGGCAGACAAGATCATGTATGAAGAAAAGAAAAAGAAGGGAAAGGCAAGATAGAAAGCCGAGGGAAGGATAATATGAGAAAAGAAATTGACAAATTTGTGGAACAGCGCTTGATTTCGGTTGTGCCGTCCAAACGGCAGATTGCGCATCAAAGAAGAGAATTTTATGGCTTTGTTCATTTTACGGTTAATACATTTACAGGAAAAGAATGGGGCGACGGGACAGAAGATGAGGCTATCTTTAATCCTGTAAAAATGGATGCAGATCAGTGGTGTGATGCATTATGCGCTGCAGGCATGAAAGGGCTGATTTTGACATGCAAGCATCACGATGGTTTTTGCTTATGGCCAAGCCATTACACAACGCATACGGTAGCAGCAAGTTCGTATCGTGAAGGAAAAGGCGATATTGTAAAGGAAGTATCAGAAGCCTGCAAAAGACATGGACTGGATTTTGGAATCTACTTGTCTCCGTGGGATCGAAATAATTATTTATACGGACAGGGAAAGTCATATGATGATTATTTCGTAAATCAGTTAACGGAACTTCTGACACAATATGGACCAATCTTTGCTGTGTGGTTTGACGGTGCATGTGGGGAAGGACCAAATGGGAAAAAGCAGTACTATGATTGGGAGAGATATTATGAAGTTATAAGAAGACTGCAGCCAAACGCCTGTATTCATGTGTGCGGACCAGATGTGCGCTGGTGCGGAAATGAGGCTGGAAGTACGAGAGAATCTGAGTGGAGTGTTGTACCGCTTCGCACAAGAGATACGGAAAAGATTCAGGAAAACAGCCAAAAGCAGGATGATACGCAGTTTAGAGAGCGCATTGTCCGTGCGTCAGATAAGGATTTGGGAAGCTATGAGCTAATAAAGGATGAGAAGGAGCTTATCTGGTATCCGGCAGAGGTTAATACAAGTATTCGTCCAGGATGGTTTTATCATGAAGAAGAAGACGATCAAGTCAAATCATTGGAAACATTGATTTCAATATATGAACACTCCGTTGGAGGAAATGCGACGTTTTTATTAAATATCCCGCCGACAAAAGAAGGTTTGTTTCATGAAAATGATGTAAAACGACTGCATGAGATCGGTGAATATAAAAAGAAATGTTATGGCAAAAACTTGTTAGAGAAAGCATCGCTTTTCTGCGAAGAACAAAAGAAAGGTTTTGAAATCGAGAACGTAAGAAATGATGATTATGATTCATATTTTACGACATCAGATGGACAAAGAAACTGTAGGATTCACATAAAATTTGATAAAGAGTATGATATTCACCGTGTAGTATTGAAAGAAAATATAAAAAAGAGTCAGCGTATAGAAGCATTTAGAATTTTAACAGTGCATGATGGTAGTGAAAAATGCGTTTTCGAGGGAACAGTGGTTGGCTATAAAAAGATTGCCTTGTTAGATCAGATCCAAACAAAAGAACTAGTAAAAGAGCTAGTAATTGAAATTATAGATTCAAGAGTAGCGCCGACGCTGTCCTATATTGGAATTTTTGAGTAAAAGAAGCAAATAGCCAGTGGAAGGGAAAATGTTTTCTCGTCCACTGGCTATTTTTTTGACTTGAATTGCTAATTAGTTTTCCTTTTTCTCCATTGCAACCTTAAATTCGTCAAGCGTCATCTTTGCACACTGAGCGGCAGTTTCGATAGGCAGAAGATTTTGCATAACAAGATCAATTAACTGGTTGATGCGTCCCTGTTCAATACCCTGCTCGTGATTCTTATTCAGCTCTTCTTCAATTTCTTCCTTCATAAGCTCTCTCAATGCCTCACACATATCCGAAGTCCTCCTTACTTTGTCATAGTTTTTTCTGTTTGCAGCGACACTAACTTGCAATACAGCATCTGCTTTTTCTTTGTCGCCTGGTTCGGTAAAAGCGCTTGCTAATTCTGTGAATCTTTGAATATCATCGGTCTGAGCACTTTTTGATAACGCTTTAAGGCTTTCATGATTTTTAGAATTAAGTTCAGTTCCTTTCAAGGTAAGTATAACACTAGAATGTATGTTTTGCAACACGATCATAAAAAAACTACAAGGATAAAGAAAAGAATCAGTTAGCCACTAATAAATAATGATAGCATGTTTTTTAAAGAAAGTACATGAGCAAAATCAAAAAAAAAATAGGAAAAAATATGGTGTTTTGGTCATGTACTTTTGATATCATATATGGTATAAAATAATCAAGTAACTTGAAACTCGTGATTATAGAAGGGAAGGTGAGTCCAGTGGAGCAGGTATTAGTTTGTACTTGATGGGAAATGGTCCGGCACTGGATTGCCGTGCAAGTGGATATTGGGATATCTATTAAGGAGCAGTAATGTATGAATCTACCTTTTCAACTAAAAAAAATGGTGCGAAGCCTGCAATATCGGGTCGCATTCTTAATTTCATCTCTGTGCGTGTGTGTCGCACTTCTTTTGGAAACGTGGAAAAATAGAGGAGTTGACCGCTTCGCAGCCCTATCGGCAAGCGAAGCGGTTTGTGGATATGGCCTTAGTTATGGCTGGAAAATCTTCTCTGCCATATGGCCGTTTCTAGTCGTGCTTGCATGTTCTACCTCGTATGTTTCGGATAAAAAGAACCGTTGTGTATCGGTTATTTTGGTACGGTCGAATTGGAAAAAATATCTTCGCGGAAAACTGGCGGTGGCAGCAATTGGCAGTATGAGCGTGGTACTCATTCCGCTTCTTTTGAATATGCTTCTGTGTTATTTTATTTTTCCCAATAATTTTAATCTCACATGGGGCGCATACGAGGATAACATGTATGAGGTCAGTCTTCTGGGCGAAAATCTCCTGTACTCCTCTGTGAATCCACAATATCTGTTTTTAAAAGTCTATTTAAAATCGCCCGTTTTGTATCAGCTGCTCTATTTCGCGATTTTTGGATTGTTTTCTGGTATCTGCGGCGCATTTGTGATGGCAATTTCCTTTGTATTTTCTGGTAATGTTATGGTGCTGTTTCTTCCAATTTACATTATCTGTGTGGGAACGATGCAGCTAAATTCACTTTTCTTTGCGAAAATTATAAATACAGTCAATACGAATATTCCGTCAGTGGATGCTGTGGGACAGGCGATGGAAAATGCAGAAAAAATTAAAGAGCAGACAGGCAGCTATATGGATTTGTACCTGATGGACTATTTTGCACCGATGACATCAAGCAGTTGTAGCATGCTTTATTTACTGGCATGGGTATTGGTTCTGATTGTGATAACGGTTATTTTATATTTTTGTGCATCTCACAGAGAATTAAATGCACAGCAGGGGTGATGAGATGAGAAGAAAATATTTGTATCGGGTCGGATTGGCAATTCTGCCGGTGTGGATGGGGCGCTATATAGAAATTGTAGGAGAGAAAAGCAGCGAGTCAATCGCTGATACGCTGATCAATGGTATTTTCGGAAGAGTGACAGGCGATGCCGGAAGCCGTTTTGTAATCGCGATTGGTCAGGCTATTTTCCTTGTGCTGTTTTTGATTTTATATGGAGACTGCATTGCGGCTAGGCAGCGCATTGGCGCGGTATATTTTTTCTCAAGGATTTCAAACCGAAAGAAGTGGATTTTAAAGGAATTTGTCTGGCTGCTTTTCTACAGTGTGCTCTATACATTTTGTTTTGTGGGAATGCATATGATATTTTCCATCTGGGGAAGTAGCGAGGCGAACCTATCAGGGACACTTTTCAAGGTTGCATTTCAGATTGGCCTGTTTTTGACGCTGCTATTATTTGAGATGGCTGTGCTGTGTAACTTGTTTTGCGCAGCAGGAGGAAGTGCAATTGGAATCCTGTTGTCAATGCTGTGCGTGATTGGTTTGATTATGTGGTCAACGGCAGAGGTGGATGGCATGGTGTCAGAGATGATCAATCCAATGTGGCTATCGGCAGATATTATCGAAAATGGTGGAAGTTACATTCAAAAGATTATCATCGTTTTCTTGCAGACGGCGATCTGTGCGGTAGGTACCGGATACTATTTGGCGAAGAGAGATCTTTTTGCAAGGGAAGGAGAAGGCTGATGATACAGGAAGTAACGCTTGAAAACATAACGAAACAGATTGGAAAGACAACTGTATTGACGGATATCTGCCTTACCATGAAGTGTGGACAGATCTGCGGTATTACAGGCGAAAATGGCTCTGGAAAAACAATGTTGATGCGAGTGATTGCAGGACTGGTAAGCCCCAGCACCGGCAAGCTATTGTTTGATGGAAAGAACAGAGCGGATGCAAATCCAAATATTGGTATTATGATTGAAAATGCATCATTGTACCCGGAACTATCAGGAAGAGAGAACTTAAGATTACTCGCATCAATCCGAAAACAGGCAACAAATGAGGATATTGACCAGGCGATACGTCGTGTAGGGTTGGAACCAACGGACAAGAGAACTTTTCGAAAATATTCGCTTGGTATGAAGCAGCGTTTGATGCTAGCACAGGCCATTATGGAGCAGCCAGATGTACTATTGTTAGATGAGCCGACTAATGCGATTGATAAAAAGGGCGTGGAACTTGTTCATCAGATTATGAGCGAGGAGGCAAGCAGGGGAGCCATCGTGCTGTTGGCAAGTCATGTTGACTACGATATTCGGTCACTGTGCAGCAAAGTTTTTTTGATTGAAAAAGGAAAAATGCAACTGGAGGTGTGAGAATGGAAGGCTGGAAAAAGTGGTATATATGGATTGTTGCAGTTTTTCTCTTGACGGCAGTTGTAGGAAAAGTGATTATGGCGCGGACACCGGATGTGGGGCTCGCAGGTGTGAAAACAATTGATGAACTTTCTGGGCGTCAGGTGAAGTTAGAGTATGCTCTTGGCGATGGCGAAAGCAGAGAAGCCCTTGTCAAATCGCTTACAAAAAATCAGGACGAGTATGTATGTCAGGTCGAAGAGGCCGATATTATTGTGTTGGCTAAAAGCACAGGTGTGCTAGAATTTACGACTGGCACATATGGGCAGGAAATTTGTGTCGATTCAATAATAAAGGGGAATGAATGGATTGACGAGAATGAAACGTGCTGGATTTGGCGCAGCTATGGCATGGAGGTTATGGACGGGCAAATCGTTTATCGAAATGTGCTCAATTTAATGCAGGATGATGGAACCTATCTTGTATTTTTAAATAGCAATCAATTGAACCAATATCGTACAGAAAAAGAATTTCAGACTGCCTCAGAGTACTTTGGATATCTGCCGATCGAGGGAGCGAAAGTACAGCCAATAAAGGAAAATCAAAGAAATGTACTTTATATTGATAGCTAATAGAAATGAGGCTTATTATGAGTATTGTATTAAAAAAGAGATTATTGGCAATCGGAGCTGCATTAATATTCGCATTATCTGGAAGTACTGTATTGGCCGGTTCGTATCATTTGGGTGTATTTACAAAGAATGGTGGTGTGCATATATGAAATCAAGAGTGAGATTAATACCTATTGCATCAATTATTTTAATATCGAGCACATTTTCTTTATCAGGATGCAAATTAAAGAGAGAATTGGCGGTGACATTTGCAGAAACAACTGTAAATGAAACTGTAATAAGTGATACAAAAATAAATGAGATTCAAACATGTGAAGCAAAAGAAACTGAAATAGATGAGACACAAATGCGTGAAACGAAAAAAGATACACTGACAGGTGAGATTGTGTATCTTAAAGCACAAGTATCTGATGCATTTATTTTAAATGAGCTGACAAATTGCTTTTTAGGCTGTGATGAGACAACGGCACAGGATTATCTGGTGAAGCCGTATTATGATTATTTAGAAGAGCAGGGATATATGTCTTCTGGTCAGTATCTCTATGAGAATGAGTTTGAGATATTAAATATATTACAGAATGGTCAATCAAAGTCATCTTATATCATATATACAGATAATAGAAACGCTGCAGGTATGTGCTATGACATTTATGATATACCTGGTTTTTTATATAATGGAATTGGTTCCTCAATGGAAAAGCAGTTTCCAAAAGAGGATTTAAAATCATGTACAAGGGAAGAGGCAATTAAACAATGCGAAAAATATGCGGTGGCATGTGGATATAAAGATGCAGACGTACAAGTATATGCAATGACAAAAGAAGCGCTTAACCGTGTCTGTAAAATAAACAATACAACGACGGCTGCTCCAGATCCTAATTTTTATCACCCTTTTTCAGAAGCAGAAAAGTGGAGATTAAATAAGGAGCGTCAGGAGGCATTAGAAAAGGAAGATACCGATCTGGTGCAATCAATTGAACAGAAAATGACGGAACTGAATGAAATTTCGTATATTCAGTGGGAGAAAAAGGATGAAGCATATCTATTGATTTACCGACCGTATGTAAATAATTTGCTTGTGGATGGATGGGGACAGACACTAGTTATTGTGTATGTACCGCAGTTAGAAAAAGCGGTTCTGGTAAAAGGATATTCTCCGGTTCAAGTGAGTAAAAAGCAGGAGAAAAAGCTGATCTCAAAAGAAGTAGCAATATCGACAGCAATGTTGGATAAGGGAATTGAAGATGTGAGTAAATTTAAAATTAAGTCAATAGAACTAGTATATTCAACTAGAGCTGTGCAGTTTGAGGCAGATGAACCGTCGATGAACCCATGTTGGAAAATTAACTATTCTTATCCTGAAATGGCAGAGGATGATGAAGGAAGTATATGGATTGATGCTGTTACAGGATTTGTGAGTAAATATATTGAAAATTTATAAAGATGAATAGAATGATTGGAGGTGAAAAAGATGAATGTAATGAAAATGGATGCAAAACGAAGCATTTGTTCCGTAAAAATGATAATAATAATAGTAGCTCTAGTGTTTACTTTAATTTTTTCATCGTGGGATATGATTAGAGCAAGTAAAAAAGATATTTCTGCGTATGGTGTAATTGATATGCTAGGTACAGCACTAATGATGGATAAATTTAAGGTGTTAATGGTAATGTTCACGGCTGGAATTTATACAGCTGGATTTTGTTATGATTTCAAACATCATTATATTCGCATGATACTTGCAAGAACGGATTTAATAAGTTACAGCATATCAAAATTTATTGTAAATACAGTTGCAGTTGTTTTTGCATGTATTGCTTCATTTTATTTATTTTTAGTTGTGGCAGTTGGCTTTTTAGGGGCAAACCTAACACAGATTAAAACGGTTCCGTGCTATTATCAAATAGGATATAAGTTTCCAGTTTTGTATATTGGAATGATGGGGTTGCAGTTTGGAATGGTCTGCGCAATGAGCTGCGCAGTTGGAATGCTGTTTTCAGTATTTCAGCCAAATACGTTTGTTTGCATTGGAATTTCAGGAATGGTATTTTTCTCTGCAATTTCATACATTCCGTTAGGTTCGATATTCGATGTCTATAATTTGATTAGTATGCAACCGACATTGCCAGCAGGACAAGAAACATTGCAAGGAATTATGTTTTTATGGGGAATGTTATATCCAATTTGTGTAATTCTTATTTGTACATATCTATTTTATCGGAGAATGAAATGGAGGGAGCAGAATGGATTATTGTAGATCGGTATTGGCTGTAGCCGGAGCAAATTTTAGGCGACTAAAGCGTGATGCCAGAGTGTGGTTTATTTTTGTGTTCACAGCACTTTTGATTCATTATTATTTGCGTCCTGTGATCAATTATGGAATTGATACTGGGACAAAAGCACCTATCTATATTATGGAATTGTTGTTTTGCAGTGCAACAATTTCTGTGAAAGCACCTAAGATTTTGTTTTATATTGGAATGCTGTGTCTTTTATGCGATGCTCCTTTTTTTTATCCATTAAAGCCATATATAATTATGAGGAGTAAACGCACTGCATGGTGTGTTGGCGAGTGCATATATATTGTAGGGATGGCATTGTTGTATGCTGCTTTTATATTAATTGTGTCGTCACTTATGATTCTCCCAATTGGAACAATGAGGGATTCATTTTCAGGAGCATTGACTGATATGGTGCTTGGAACAGGAAAGATGCCACTTGGAGAGATTGCGAATATTTATCCGAGTGCTCAATTCTCATCGGAAATGATAAGATATTTGTATCCGTCTGGCGCGATGATGTATACATTTGTGTCAGTTTGGGTTTCATTTTCAATTCTTGGTCTTTTCATGTACTGGGTTAGTTTGATAAGAAGGAATGTAGTGTGTGGAATGGCAATTGCAGGAGCTCTTGTATTTCTTGACCCGATTTTAGTGTGGGCAGCCTGGCCAAATAATTATTGGATATTGGCATTTTCTCCTGTCAGTTGGACAAGTGTTGAACAGTTGAATATTTTGGCAGCAAATCATTTTATCAGCATTCCGTTTGTGATAGCAGCCGATGCATTATTAGTGATTTTTCTATTTATTTTAATATTCCAGACAGCGAAACGAATTTCGCTAAATGGTTTTTTGACGGAGGAGGCGTGATGTGATATGCTTGAAATTGAAAATTTGACAAAAACATTTGGAACACAGACAGTCATTTCTGATATTTCAATGACGCTTGTGTCAGGAAAGATTTATGGATTAGTAGGGAGAAATGGTTCTGGAAAAACAATGCTGATGAAAATGATACTCGGTTTTGTTAGCCCGTCATCTGGTAGTATAAAAATAGAAGGAAAGGTTTTAGGAAAAGATATAAGTATGCCAGATCGAATTGGTGCAATTATAGAGAATCCAGGATTCTTGCCAGAGTATTCAGGATTTAAAAATCTAAAATTCTTGGCAATGATACATCATAAAATTTCAAATGAAGAAATTCGCGATGCAATGCGCATAGTTGGACTTGATCCAGACAGTAAAAAACACGTAGGAAAATATTCGCTCGGAATGCGCCAGCGCCTTGGCATTGCACAGGCGATAATGGAAGATCCAGATATTCTTCTTTTGGATGAGCCGTTAAATGGACTTGACAACGAGGGTGTAGAAGAAATAAGAAAAGTACTTTTATCCCTAAAAGAAAAAGGAAAATTGATTATTTTGGCCAGTCATTCGAAAGAAGACATACAAATCCTTTGCGATACGGTATTTCGGATGGATCATGGGAAAATTATTGCGACGGAGACAAATTAAGCCGATGGGGACGGAAAGAGGCAGCAGAAAAGTAGGAAAAGCGAAGAGAATGAAGTCTTCACGCCCATGCGGTGCATAGCTCCTATGTACGTGGTACTCTGCCTACTTTGATAGAAATGCAAAATCTTTAAATATTAAGCTTCTGGTATTCTCTTGGTGAGACACCAAAATGCTTTTTAAAGATCTTAGAAAAGTGATATAGGTCTGGATAGCCAACAGAAATTCCAGCAGTGGAGGGAGATTGTCCGTAGACAGTCAAAAGTTCTGCTGCTTTTTCAAGTCGCAGTTGAATCAAATATTTCTGGGGAGAGATGCCCATGCGTTTTTTGAAAAGGTCAGACAGGTAGCTACGGTTGATATTCAAGCGATCAGCTACCTGCCTGATCGTGATGCCATTGATATACTCAGCATTGATGCAGTTGATTGCCTTTTGCACATAATCAGTGTCAGATTTTGCATTGTCCAACAAGATACTAAAAAATTCCCACAGCTTTGCGCATAAAAAAGCAGTTCTGCCATTTTCCATTTTTTCGCACTGAAGCATTTCCTCAAAAATTTTGCCAGCACTTGGACAGTGAATGATCGGCTTTAAAAGCTGCTCAGGAACGGATTGGTCTGTTGTAAAGCCAATCCAAATATAGCGCCATGGCTTTTTCTGATCGGCTTCATAATAGGTTTTTTCGTATGGTGGGATTACAAAAATGTCCCCAGGCTTGACCGAGTAAGAGATGCCGTCGCGCTCGAAACGACCAAAACCATACACAATATAATGCAAAAGCCAGTGAGTACGCACACTCGGTCCAAAGAAATGACCGGGATCGCAAGTTTCACTGCCAAATTGCATGGGACTAAAATCTTTATAGTGTTGATCAATTACAATTTCACTTTTTATCATTTGATCGTGTTTTCCTTTCACTTGTAGTTTTTGCGGTTTGTTTTATCATTTTTATTTGTTTGTTTTGTTTACATTCATTTCTAACATAATAACAAGTTTTCCAGACAAAAATCAATCCCATTTTAAAAGAAACCTGTTAGAATGAAGATACACAGAAAGACAAGATGTTGGTAGCTTAAGATAGCTAGGAAACATCTTGATGGGTAGAAGAAATCAACTAAAAAAGAAAGGAAAACTACTATGAAAATTACTTTTATGGGTGCTGGAAGCACAGTATTTGCGCGAAATGTAATCGGAGATTGCATGTGTTCAGAGGTGCTAAGAGACAGTACATTTGCTCTGTATGACATCGATGGTGCAAGATTAAAGGAAAGCCAGACCATTTTGGAAGCAATGAGAGAGACAATGGGCGGCTATGGAAAGATTGAGTGTTATCTGGGCGTGGAAAACAGAAAAGAGGCCCTTCGCGGTGCCAATTTTGTTGTAAATGCAATCCAGGTAGGTGGCTATGATCCGTGCACAATCATTGATTTTGAGATTCCAAAGAAGTTTGGACTGAGACAGACGATTGCAGATACACTAGGAATCGGCGGCATCATGCGAGCACTTCGAACAATCCCTGTGATGGATGATTTTGCAAGAGATATGGCAGAGGTTTGTCCAGATGCTCTGTTTTTAAATTATACAAACCCGATGGCTATGTTGACTGGCTATATGCTTCGCTACACACCGATTCAGACAGTGGGTCTATGCCACAGTGTTCAGGTTTGCTCAGAGACATTATTAAAGGAAGTTGGCATGGAAGACAAGTTGGAGGGAAGAAAAGAACTTATTGCAGGAATCAATCATATGGGTTGGCTTATTGAATTAAAGGACAAAAATGGTGTTGATCTGTATCCAGAGATCAAGTCACGTATTGGAGCAAAAATGGAAGATCCTGAATTTAAGGATAAGGTACGCTTTGATTATATTAGAAATTTTGGATACTACTGCACTGAGTCAAGTGAACACAATGCAGAGTACAATGGATTTTATATTAAGAGCAAATACCCAGAGTTAATTGATCGCTACAACATTCCACTAGATGAGTATCCGCGCCGCTGTGTCAACCAGATTGATGGTTGGAAGAAGGAATATGCCGAGTTGATGGAGAAGGGTGTGAAGGAACATACGCGCTCACGCGAATATGCATCTCATATCATGGAGGCAGTTGTCACCGACAAGGCTTATCAGATTGGAGGAAATGTATTAAATACCAATCATCTGATTTCCAATCTTCCGGCAGAAGCATGTGTAGAGGTACCGTGCCTTGTCAACGGCTCTGGCATTCATCCGTGTGCGGTCGGATCACTTCCGGTTCAGTGTGCAGCGATGAATATGACCAATATTAACGTGCAGCTTCTAACAATAGAGGCGGCAAGAACGCATAAGCTAGAGCATGTCTATCAGGCAGCAATGCTTGATCCGCATACTGGCAGTGAGCTTGATATTGACACGATTAAAAAGATGGTAGATGAGTTGATTGCAGCTCACGGAACGTATCTGCCGAAATTCCACTAATAATAAATGCTGTTGATACCAGGGTCTTAAGCTCAAAAATCTAATCGTGCAAGCACGAACGGCTTTTGGAGCTTTTGAAGTTGGCATCAAGTAGATAAAAGCCATGGGAGTCTATTTTCCCATGGCTTTCAATCATTTATCACAAGATTATCTTAGTCCATTTTCGGTGCATTTCCATTTAAGTAGGAGCACAGCAGACGGAAGGTATTTACTACACCGTCCTTGTGGGAGCGCTCATATCCGTGGGAAGCGTAAACACCGGCACCAATAAGACCGTGACGGGCATCCTTTCCTGCACTCAATGCAGCATCGGCATCAGAACCGTAGAACGGATAAATGTCAACAGCATAGTCAATGCTGTCTTTTTTTGCTGCATTTACAAGACCAGTTGTCACCTGATAATTGTAAGGACCGTGACCATCCTTTGCGCAGATGGATACCTGGCGCTCGGTACACTCAAGTCCATCGCCAACACATCCCATATCAACAGAAAGAAGTTCAGTAACATCTTCTGGAATGGAAGCACATGCACCATGACCAACCTCTTCAAATACTGTCATATGCTGATAAACCTTGCGAAGCGGTGTGATGTTATTTTCGCGGATATATTTTGCATAGCCAAGTAAAATTGCAGCGCTTAGCTTGTCATCGAGGAAACGGCTCTTGATGTAGCCAGAGTTGGTTACAACGAGATTTGGATCTGCACAGACAAAACAGCCGTTTGTGATGCCGAGTGCCTTTACGTCATCCTTGGAGGTAACAGGCTCGTCTAAGACAACCTCAACTGACTGGAATGTACGCTGTGTAGTAGAATATTCCTTATTTACATGAAGGGAAGCATCTGCCAGTTGGATGGTTCCCTCATAAATTTGTCCGTCGTAGGTGTAAACGCGGCAGTTATGAGCTTCTGCATTGTTTGCGTTAAATCCGCCTACAGGAGACAGACGTAAACGTCCGTTTGACTTAATCTCAGCGACAACGGCACCAAGTGTATCTACGTGAGCCATGGTAAGAATCGGATCACCCTCACCGCCGATCTCTGCAATTACGCCGCCTTTAACGGTACGCTTTGCGCTATAGCCAAGACGTGCGTACTCCTCTAACAGGTAGTCGGTCACTTTTTTTGTGAAACCAGATGGACTGTCAATTGCCATCAGCTTTTCTAATTGTTCCATGATGTAATCAAGATACTGATTCATGATTTTTCTTTTCTCCTATCAAAATAAAAATGATGTAATGTCTACGAAGTGTGCCACTATTTGATTAATTTTACAATTCGCAAACATTCGTTTCGCCCGATCGGGTGAGCTATGTCCATGATACACAAAATTGAGAAAATGTGCAAGATAAACGTAAGGTATGTTGCCGTGGCTTGATAAAGAAGAATTCTACCATGATCGTACAAAGCAAATAATATTCGAGCAAAAAGAATGAGAAAAACAAGAAAATATCGCATATTTTTCGGTAAAAGATTGGTACAAAATTTTGAACACCGAACAGATTATCGAAAACACATGAAATTTGAGCAAGAAATGGGGAGTAAAAATTTACTCCCTTTCTTTTTTGAAAGTGCTACGCTATACTGCAATCAGACGAAGCGAAAACGAAAAAATAAAAACGAGGGTAAGGAGGTTTGCGATGAAGAAAAAGAAAGGAGGGAGTACACTCCCAAGAAAAAAGAAAGGATTTCGGTTAGCATTTAAAAGCTACTGGCAATTATATGTTTTGGTGTTACCGGCAGTCCTTTACTTTTTGGTTTTCAACTATTTGCCATTATATGGAATCCAGATTGCATTTAAGGATTACAAGGCAGTCAAAGGAATTGCAGGAAGCCCGTGGGTTGGACTAAAGCATTTTAAAAATTTCTTCAATGCTTATTATTTTGACAGATTGATTATCAATACGTTATTATTGAATATTTTAAATCTGGTATTTAGCTTTCCAGTTCCGTTATTGTTATCAATTCTGTTGAATCAGATTCGAAAGCAAAAGGTAAAGCGTGCAATTCAGACAACCATCTATGTACCATATTTTATTTCAACAGTTGTATTAGCTGGTATGCTTTATATCTTCTTATCACCGACAAGTGGTATCTTCAATCATGTCAGACAGGCGATGGGACTAAACCCAATCGACTATATGTCAGAGGCAGCAGCATTCAGACCGATCTACATCATTTCTAATATATGGCAGACGGCAGGATACAGTACAATTCTTTATATTGCGACACTGACTGGAATTGATTTGTCTCTGTACGAGGCAGCAGATATTGACGGAGCAAGCATCTGGCAGAAGATTCGCTATATTGATCTCCCAACTTTGGTTCCAACTGCGATGATGGTTTTCATTTTGGATTGTGGAAAGCTATTAAGCAGCAATACGAACAAGGTACTGGTTTTGCAGACATCTGGAAACATTCCGACATCCGATATTTTGGGTGTATATGTATACACAGTCGGACTTGGAAGCGGACAATTTTCCTATACATCGGCAATTGGTCTTTTTGTAAATGTGATTAACTTTGTTATGATCATTCTGGTAAATACCATTTCCAAGAAGACAGCAGATGTAGGTCTGTTCTAAGAGGAAGGGAGGATTGACGAGATGAAACGTTCTAAGATCAAGCATTCCAGAAGTAATCAGGTGTTTTACATATTTAATACAATCTTCTGGATTATATTTATGTTTTTGATTATTTATCCGCTGTATTTGGTCTGCATTGCGTCAGTATCAGATCCAGATGCGATTGTAGCAGGAAAAGTTATTTGGCATCCAGTTGATTTTTCATTGATTGGATACAAGGCTGTATTAGAGTATACTGAATTCTGGACTTCGTATCGCAACTCATTTATCTATACGATATCAAGTGTGGTCATCAGTATTATCGTGACATTGACAGCAGCATATTCTCTTTCCAGACCGAAATTTCCTGGAAAGGCAGCAATCAATATGTTCTTTGTCATCACAATGTTCTTTAATGGTGGATTGATTCCAACCTTCCTTGTGATGAAAGACATCGGTATGTACAACAATCCGCTGGTTATGGTACTGATGGGCTGTGTATCAGTTTGGAATTTGATGGTGGCAAGAACCTTCATTCAGACCAATATCCCAGAGGAATTGTATGAGGCATCGGCTTTAGACGGCGCTTCTCACTTCCAATATTTTATCAAGGTCGTTATGCCACTTTCGAAGACGATCATCGCAGTGTTAGCTGTCTACTATGGTGTAGCAAAGTGGAATGATTACTTTACTGGACTAGTTTATTTAAAGGATCGTTCTCTCTATCCGCTACAGACAGTGCTTCGTGAGATTTTGGCGACACTTCAAGTGGATATGACAGGAGACTTTATGACAACAATGTCGGAAGATGCGTCGAATTTGGCAGAGGCAACCAGAATTGCCAATGTATCCAAATATTGTATTATTGTATTGGCAACTGGACCAGTTGTTGTGTTATACGCATTTATGCAAAAATATTTTGAAAAGGGTGTTATGATCGGATCGCTGAAGGGATGATTTGCAACAGGCAAATATCAAAGGCGTAAAGATAGAATCAGAAAATCAAAAACAGAAAAGGAAAACAGGAGGAATTCAAAATGAGAAGAAAAATGTATGCAACCGCAATGACCGCAATGCTTGTGACAGGAACACTGATGGGCTTAGCAGTACCGGCAGCAGAGAGAGACGGTGTAACTCTCCATGGAGACAGTACCTATGATTCAATTGAGAAGATCACTGATGAGGATCTGACACTGAAGATTATGTTGGCGATTCGTGACGGCGATACGATCAAGGCACCGGAAGAACTTGCAGCTGTTCAGGATTTGGAGGCATTGACAGGCGTCAACATAGAATGGGAAGTAATTAAAGCTTCTGACTGGTCCATGAAGACAAATCTGATGTTTGCATCAGGTGAAATGCCAGATATCATCATCGCTGTAAACGGACAGGGACAGATTGACTATGAGGAGTATGGTGTGTCTCAGGAACTGGTAATTCCGTTAGATGATTATATCACTGAGGAATTGATGCCAAATTATTACTCTCGTATTCAGGCAGAGGAAAGCGATCCAACAATTAGCCTCGTTGCATCCGATGGAAAGACCTATTCAATTGGATATCTGGTTGGTCAGTATATTTGTGAGGAAGGTCATTACTTCATTAACCGTGATTGGATGAATGAGCTGGGACTGGAAGATCCGACAACGATAGAGGAGCTAACAGAGGTGCTTCGCAAGTTTAAGGAAGCGTATCCAGACTATGTGCCGTATGAGATGGGATTGGATGCTGGCGCATATTATGATTTAAAGTATGTACTTCCAATGTTTGGTATTCCAAATTCTGATAAATGGCTGTATATTGATGAGGATAAGAAGGTGCAGTTTGCACCAGTACAGCAGGGATTCCGCGATTGTGTCGAGTGGTTGTCAGAGTGCTATGCGGAAGGATTGTTAGATCCAGAGTGTCTGTCACAGGATGGCAATACACTTCAGACAAAGCTATCCGAAGGAAATGTTGGCTTTTTTACAGCATGGAGATTAAAGGCCATGGGATGGGATGATGGAGTTGCAGCAAACAGCGAGTGTATTCTTCCACCGTCAGTAGATGGAAAGGGAGCCTATATGGATCGCTATCTGGAGCTGGCTCGTCCGTGTGCATTTATCACAGCAACCAATGAGCATGTAGAGGAGTCAATTCGCCTTCTGGATGCGATGATGGATACTGAGATGCAGGCAGATCTGTACTACGGTCCTCAGAATCCGACAGAGGGAACCGGTTGGGTATACGATGAGGAAAACGGAAAGATTAACACAGTGACAGTAAGCGATGTGACTGTGAAAAATCAGATTGACTGCAACACTCAGTTCTTTGCACCAGGTGATTACATTTCTGAAAACTACAATCTGTCCGAGCAGCGTCTGGAAAAGATCGATTATTGCCAGATGTATGATGAGGCCGGTGTCATCAACACCTATTCTAGCCAGTATTTTGCAATGTCAGGTCTAACTGCGGATGTACTTGCCGATTTCAGTTTAATTGAGACAGATATTGATAATGCGGTTAGTGAAGCAGTTGCTGACTTTGTGGCTCATGGTGTGACCGATGACAGCTGGGATTCCTTCGTATCAAAGTTTGACGGAATGAATATTGATCAGTATGTCAGCACCTATCAGGAAGCAATTGATGGCATGGATCTGGAATAATTTTAAAATGAATTGATCTATGATTCATCTGTATAAGGCAAAAAGATAAGAGGATATATGCAAAAGATGGCAGAAAAAAAGCTGCCATCTTTTGTGACCCCTTTGACGAAATGATTGTGACTGGGTATAATGGGGCAAAAGGGCAAAGGAGAAATGAGGCATGAAGGGCAGAAAAAAGACGGGGCAAAACATACTTCATTATGTGATTGCATCAAATGTTGTGATTGTTTTTATCATTGCCATATTGGGCGGCTATCTGTTTCGATTTTACTACAAAAAAATGCAGGAGGATTTTTATAAGGAGAATTCTGTCTATATTGGAAATATTGCAAAAACGCACGGAAATGAGCTGCAAATTTTACAGGATATTTCAATGCAGATTGCGCTTTCCGACTCGGCAAGATTCCTTCTAGATGAGCAACCGACAAAAAGTGCTGCATTGAAAAAACAGCTGAACCAATATCGTTCTGTGAATCAGTTTTTTGATGTAATGTACTGCTTTTACCAGAAGGATCAGTATCTTTTTAACCATATGACTTCAATGTCAATTGATTTATTTTGCGATACGGCTTATAGACTGGAAAATTATAATCCAGAAGAGCTGAAGGAGCTTCTTTGTACAACACAAAAAAAGTTGATGGTGCTATCAGAGGAGACAGTAGAGGGTGAGCTTGTCTACTTTTATGATGTACAGGCAAGGAATGTAATTTATATTTATCCAGTGGCACCAAAGTATGATACGATTTTGATTTTCTTTATTGGTGCCGACCACTATGATGATCTGTTTGCAGATGAACAGGGAAACCAGAGAAATACATGGCTAATTTATAATGGAAAAGTGGTAGCAGAAAGTGAATCAGAAGAAATTGATGATGAATTGCTATTAAGCCAGATTGGTGATGAGAATGAGCAAAAACAAGTGAAAATCGAGGGAAAGAACTATTTGCTCACAAAAGAGACTGATGACGTTGGCTTTTCTTATGTTGCAGTGCAGCCGATGAATGTGTTTACCGATCGACTTAGAATCCATCTTTGGGGAATTGGTGTTTTAATTATTCTGTGCTGTGTTCCAACTTTTTTGCTGATTGGAATCCTCTCAAGCCGTGTACTAGGCGGTGTGAAAAATATAAACCGTATGCTATCTAGTGAGGGAGAGGAAACCTACGATTTGGGTAAAATTGAGGTTGGCATCCGACAGCTAGTAAATAGTTCTGAGGATATGAAGCAGGATCAGATGTCACTTCGAAAGAGTCGTTTTATTCGAAGCTTTCTTCAGAGCAAATATACGGCACTTGAAATTTTAAGGCGCGATGCAGCTGATGCAGAAATCAATATTTCGTATGGATTACAGATGGTTGGTGTAATTGGAAGTAGTGCATCTGGCAATGAAGAAAAAATATTTGAACAGATTCTTGAATTTATTCAAAAACAGGAAAATCTGGAAGGATATGGAATTCATCTAGTCAATACCAATCAACGAGTGATGGTACTTTTTGGAGAATCGGAGGAAAATTTGTATCAAGCCTTTGATAAGATTCTTCGGATTGGCCGAGTACACTGTGACGAGTTTGTTGTAGCGGTTAGTTGGGCGCATCGTTCCCTACTCAATGGCTCATTGGCCTATTTAGAGGCAAATACAGCTTATGACAGCCGATTCTTAGTGGATAGCAGTCAGGTCATTCGCTTTACAGAGATTGGTCAGAACTCATCTGTCAGCAACTATCAGAATATGAGAAGCCGCTACATGGTACAGCTAGAAAATACGATTCGTGTGGGAAACGAGCAGGAGGTTGAAAAGGCAATTCATGATCTTTGTAAAAAGTTGGAGGAAGAGCATGCGACGCTTCTGACATTTCGTCTTCTGTATGACGAAGTGTTGCGTTTTCTTATGGATCAGTGGAATGGAGACGAGAAGGACTGGAATCAGGTCTATAATGTATTTACACTGTCAAGATGCTTAACAATGGAAGATTTCACTTCACTTTTGACAGAGGCCTGCCATATGATTTTGGACACAAAGACCGATGTAAAGAGCCATCAGTCAGAGCTGGTTGTAAAGGCAATGGAGATCATGCAAAAGACGTATTCTGATCCAGATTTAAATATGGCATCACTAGCCGATCAGCTTGGCATCTCTCCAGTAACACTAGCAGTTGAGTTTAAGAATGAAACTGGAATTAGCCCATCTGATTATCTGGCAGTTGTGCGGTTAGAGCGTGCTAAGGAGCTGCTTCGCACAACAGATCAGCTTGTAAAGCAGGTGAGCGAGGCGGTAGGATATGAGGATGATCATGTATTTATAAGACGCTTTAAAAAATATACTGGAAAGACACCGGGGCAGTATCGGAAGGAGTCACAGTAATAGTGGGTTCATAGGATGAGATAATGCTAATTGATATTTTATTGCCAACTTATTTTCTAAAGAGAGCTATTTTCATAATGTTTTGTGTTGGATGAAAGGAATAAATACAGTCATGGAAAAAATAGATATACATATTCATACAAGACTACCGAAGTATTCAGGTGAAGGAAGATTTAAATCAACAGGATCAACGGAAACGATGGATTATTTAAATAAGCAGCAAATTGTGCATGGAATTATCATGAGTATGGGCGAAACTGAATTACCTAATAACGCTGAATGTGCAGAAATTTGTCAAGAAGAAAAAAATTTACATTGGAATTGTAATTTTGATGCGAAAGATCCCAAAAATATTTTTAAACGAATGGAAGCTTGTAAAAAATTAGGGGCAGTTGGGGTAGGAGAACTCTTCATAAACGAGAAAATTGATAGTCCTATAATACAGGCAATTTTTGTGGCAGCTGAGCAATTGGAGCTTCCGATATTGTTTCATATGAGTCCTGAGATAGGATATGGATATGGAATTGTAGATGATCCAAAATTACCAATTCTAGAAAAAGCATTAAAAAAACATCCCAAACTAAAATTAATTGGTCATAGTCCAACATTTTGGAGTGAGATATCAAAGGATGCACCAAGTGATAAAGAGAGTCGTAGTGAGCGAGGAATGGGAAAAGTCATTCCTGAGGGAAGATTAGTTGAGCTAATGCGTACATATCCAAATTTATATGGGGATTTATCAGCGGGAAGCGGTTATTGCGCAATTACTCGAGATGAAGATTTTGGCTTGAAATTTTTAGAGACATTTTCAGATCAATTATTATTTGGAACAGATACAATATCAGTTCATGAAACGTGGCAGTCACCATTGAGTAAATGGCTGGAAGGAATGTATATGCAAGGAATGCTGTCAGAGGCTACAATGAGAAAAATTTGCTATGAAAATGCACAGAAAATATATAATTTAAATGTGAAAGTTAAATAGTAATAGCACAATGTAGGAAAGCCATGAGGACGGGTGAATGCGGCACTTTAGTGCCACTTTACCTGTCCCCATGGCTTCCTAGAATTTTTCTGTTTGAAACACTTGACGTAAGTTAGAAAGTATGCTACCTTTAAAATACAGAATATATTCGAAACAAAGTTGATAATGTTGCAAAATATTAAAATGAACATACAAAAAAATGAAAATTATGTCGAAAATCAATTGACCATTTGCTATTTTCTGACCAGAAAGGGGTGTTGTATGATGATGACATGTTTGGGTATTGCGATTTTTCTGACTTTGTTTGCAGGCAATGTAAATGCGTTATCGGATTGGCAGGTGACAGTTCCAGAGAAAGAACATGTGGCTTCTTATCAGATTGTATGTGATGATTGGAAGATCCACTACGTTGTGAATGGTAATGAATATCAATATTGTTTGAAGCTCACACAGGAAAATCAGGGGAAATACGAAAAAGCGTCAGAAGAAAAGACGTTTGTGGTGCTGTCAAATGATAAGGAACTTAGCTATCAGGCAGTGTGGAATTCTTTGATTTCTAGTCAATATAAGTATAATGATGAGGTATTTTATTGGTTGGGATATGATGAATAGCCTTATATGAACAACGTCAAGAAAACCAGGGGACGCGGAAAGCCACGTGGACGAATCTGTCCCCGTGGCTTTTTCTGTGTCTAAATGTTTTTTCAAAAGAAGTGAAATCTCCATTGTTATTCGATTGGACATGGTTTAAAATAGAAACTATACGCATTAGGGTAGATAATGTCGAAATGAAAAAGGAGGAGTTGGAAAATGATACGTTTATTTGAAGAACATCAGGTTCGAAAGACAACTGAGCTTTCTTCATCTTTGTGGGATTTTAGTCAGGTGACAGATGGAAAAAATACGCCGGTTGGAAAAGTAACGGTGCCGTCCTGTTGGGAAAGCTATCCTGGCTTTGAAGCTTACAGAGGACAGGGCTTGTATGAGCGTAGCTTTGAGGCAGGCGGTGATATGCGCATTGTCTTTAAGGGTGTTAGCCATACGGCAAAGGTTTTTGTGGATGACAAATTTGTTTGTGAGCATTACAATGCATTTACTCAGTTTGAGGCAGTGGTCAAAAATTTGCCGTCAGGTGTTCATAAGTTAAGTGTCTTAGTGGATAACTCTTTTTCTGAGGCATCAGCTCTTCATGTAGAAAATGATTACCAAAGCTATGGCGGTATTTCAAGGGGTGTGGTATTAGAAAAGCTTCCGAAGCATTATATTAGACAGATGCATTTCACCACTATTTATAGGGAAGGTAGTTGGTATGCGAAGATTAAGCTTGTGATTGCTTCTCTTACCAGAGAGACATGGGATGGAACTGTGAATGTCACGCTGAAAAATGGAGAGACAGAAGCCTTTTTGTGCAGCGAGACTTGTAGTATGAAAGAAAATGAAGACGAGCTTACGATTGAGACTGATGAGATTGCCTGCAAGGCTGTAAGTGCCTGGGCACCAGAGCATCCAACTCTTTATATGCTTAGTGCACAGTTAGAAGATGAAGATGGCAAAGTGATTGATGATTTGACTGACCGTGTGGGCTTTCGTGAAGTCAGGACACAGGGTAAGGACATTCTCTTAAATGGAAAGAAGCTTCAAATTAAGGGCTTCTGCCGCCATGAGGATCATCCACAATTTGGCTGTGCGCTGCCGCTTTCTGCAATTATGCAGGATCTGCAGCTTGCACGAGATATGGGAGCAAATTCAATTAGAACATCTCATTATCCAAATGATGAGCTGTTTCTTGATTTGTGTGATGAGCTTGGTATTCTTGTATGGGAGGAAAACCATGCAAGAGGCTTAAGTGAAGAGCAGATGAGAAATCCAAACTTCGAGCGCCAGTGTGAGACTTGTATTCGTGAGATGATAGCAGCTCACTATAATCATCCGTCTATTTATATCTGGGGTATTTTAAATGAGTGCGCAAGTGACACAGAGTATGGCAGAGAATGCTATAAGACACAGCTTGAACTGATTAAAAGTCTTGATGTGACGCGCCCGCGCTCATTCTCAAGCTGCCGCTTTAAGACTGACATATGCTTTGATCTTGTTGATGTAGTTTCCTATAATATTTATCCGAAATGGTATCATAATACACCAGTAGCGGAGTATCTGGATGATTTGTATAAATGGGTTCAGACAACTGGCGGTGCTGGAAAGCCATTTTTGATTACTGAGGTTGGGGCAGGAGCGATCTACGGCTATCGCACACCGGCAAAGGTGAAGTGGTCTGAGGAATATCAGGTTTTGGCGCTTGAGGAGCAGCTTGGTGCGATCCTTTCTTATAAGGATTGTTCAGGTGTGTACATCTGGCAGTTTTGCGATGTGCGCGTAACAAACGATTGGTGGAATACACGTCCAAGAACGATGAACAACAAGGGAATTGTGGACGAGTACAGAAGACCAAAGCTGTCCTATGAGACTGTAAAGCGTATTTTTGGATCTGTGGATACATATAGGAAATAAGCAGATTAGAAGTAGACTGAAAAATTTATAGAAATAGAACAATAGAGAGGAAGCATGATGGAAAAGCAGAAGAAGTTTTCACTGAAAAACTATCTGTATGAGTATAAATGGTGGTATGTGTTTGGCATAGCAATTTTGCTTTGTGTCGATCTTGCAAATATTTATATTCCGCAGTTTATCGGAGATATAATTGACGGACTGACAAATGAAACGCTGACAAAAGCCGGCATTCCAATGATGCTCATGAAGATATTGATTGCAGGACTGATTATGATGTTTGGCCGTTTTGGATGGCGCTACTGCATTTTTGGTGCATCCAGAAAGATTGAATATCGTCTTAGAAATGATATGTTTGGTCATTTGGAAACATTGTCAGCACGTTACTTTAATGAGCACAAAACAGGTGATCTGATGGCACATTTTACAAATGATTTGGAGGCTGTGCGAGTGGCAGTAGGTATGGCTGTCATTACAACCTTTGATGCAGCAGTCATGTCTATTATGGTTATCATTAAAATGATCATATATGTTGATCTACGTTTGACTGTGCTTGCATTTGTTCCAATGATTCTTGTTGCAATCGGATGTTATTTCTTTGGTGTTCAGATGAAAAAGCGACAGACTGCCAGACAGGAAGCCTTTTCATTTCTTTCAGATAAGGTTCAGGAGAGTATTTCTGGTATCCGTGTTTTAAAGGCCTTTGTTCAGGAGAAGAAGGATCTTGAGGAATTTCAGAAGGCAAATGAAAATAATATGGAAAAAAATCTTGCCGTTGTGAAGCTAAGAAGTTTGTTTGGACCTCTGCTTGATTTGATTACAGGAATCAGTCTTCTTTTGACATTGATCATTGGAGGAAAAATGGTAATTAATGGAACGGTATCAGTTGGACAGTTTGTTGCATTCAACTCTTATATAGGTATGCTCGTATGGCCGATGATTGCCTGTGGTGACTGTATAAATACATTTAGTCAGGCATCAGCAGGCTATAAGCGTATCAAAGATATCTTCGATGAAAAGCCAGATATAATTGATAAGGTAAAAGAGAAGGATGGTGAGCATTTAACTGGTGATATAGAGCTGAAGAATCTGACATTCCAGTATCCAGATGGCGATACACCTGTTTTAAAGAATGTGAGTGTTCACATTAAACCGGGCGAGATGCTAGCAGTACTTGGACGAACTGGAAGCGGAAAATCTACGCTTGCAGATCTTCTTCTTCGTGTATATGACTGCGAAAAAGGAATGCTTTTGATGGATGGAAGACCTATTGATGAGATTCCGCTTCATGTGCTTCACCGTGATGTGGCTTATGTGCCTCAGGAAAATTTTATGTTTTCAGATACACTTGAGGAAAATATAGCATTTGGACTTGAGGATCGTATTTTTGATCATCCAAAGCTTCGCGATAATATTAAGGAAGCAGCTGAGGCGGCCTGCATTCACAGCAATATTATTGATTTCCCAGAAGGCTATCAGACACTTGTTGGAGAGCGTGGTGTAACGCTTTCAGGCGGTCAGAAGCAGCGAAGCTCTATTGCACGTGCGCTTCTTAAGAATGCCCCTGTATTGATTATGGATGACTCGCTGTCTGCTGTCGATACAGATACAGAGGAGCAGATTTTAGAGAATCTGATTCGTCTGCGCAAGGGAAAAACAACGATTATTATCGCACATCGTGTTTCTACGCTCCAAAAGGCTGATCATATCGCAGTATTGACTGAGGGTGAGATGACTGAGTATGGTACACATGATGAGTTAATCCGCGAGGGCGGCTTCTATGCAAAGATTTATGAGAAGCAGCAGCTTGAGCAGGAATTAAATGAGATGTAAGGGGGTGCAGCAAGATGAGTTCAATGACAGATGACAAATTGGAAAGTAATTATAAAGGAAATGCGCTGCTGCATCTTTTGTCTTATATGAAGCCGTATGCCGGATGGGTTATGCTTTGTCTGGTGCTTGTGCTGGCACTTACGGGATTTGATTTGTATAGACCAACACTGATTGGAGATGCGATTGACAACTTCGAGACGCAGGGCGATTACAATGTAATTATTAATACAGCATGGAAATACGGTATTGTGCTTGTAGTAAGCTTTATTTTCAATATGGCACAGACATGGATTTTGCAGAAGACTGGACAAAAGATCATTCTGACTGTAAGACGAGAGCTGTATATTCATATTCAAAGCTTAAGCAGTCGTTTCTTTGATCTGACGCCTGTTGGAAAGCTTGTAACAAGAGTGACAAATGATGTTGAAGCATTAAATGAGATGTATTCAGGCATTTTGGTGCGCTTATTTAGAAATATCGTAAAGATAATAGGACTGGCTGTTGTTATGATTGCGCTAGACAGAGGACTGGCACTTGTTTCATTTGTGCTTCTGCCTATTGTTATGGTGCTTACAGTTGTTTTTCGTATTATTTCCAGAAAAATATATCGACTTGTACGCACAAAGCTTACAGATATCAATACATTTTTATCTGAGAATATTTCAGGAATGCGTGTAATTCAGATCTTTGGACGAGAGGAGCGAAAGTTCGAGGAGTTTAAGGATAAGGATTACAAGCTGTACCGCGCACATTACCGTGAGATGATGGTGTTTGCGATTTTTCGCCCGCTAATCTATATTTTAAGTGTGTTGTCTTTAATGATAGTGCTTGGTATCGGAAGCAACGAGGTGTTAGATGGAGCAATTTCCATCGGAACTCTCTATATTTTCTCACAGTACATTCAGCAGTTTTTTGATCCGATTCAGGAGCTTGCCGAGCAGTTTTCAACACTGCAGTCATCAATAGCATCAGCAGAAAAGATCTTTACAATTCTCGCTGAGGAGCCACAGGTTAAGGAGGATGAAAATCCTATTGTACTGCCAAAGGTTCTCGGACGCATTGAGTTTGACCATGTATGGTTTGCATATGATGGAGAACATTATGTACTTCGTGATGTTTCCTTTGTAATTGAGCCTGGTGAGAAGGTGGCATTTGTTGGTGCAACAGGAGCTGGAAAATCGTCTATTTTAAATCTAATCGGACGTTATTATGATATCCAGAAGGGTAATATTTATATTGACGGTGTGGATATTAGAAAGCTTTCCAAGAAGCAACTTCGAAGTGCGATTGGACAGATGCAGCAGGATGTATTTATATTCGAGGGAGATATTGAGTCAAATATTCGTCTGCACGATGATATCCCGTTTGAAGATGTGAGAGCTGCTGCTGAGTATGTTAATGCATCACATTTTATTGAAAAGCTTCCGCAAAAATATAAGGAGCCTGTTACAGAGCGCGGTGCAACTTTTTCAGCAGGAGAGAGACAGCTTCTTTCATTTGCAAGAACGCTTGCGCATAAGCCGGCAATTCTTGTAATGGATGAGGCAACAGCAAATATTGACACAGAGACTGAAATTTTAATTCAGGAAGCGCTTGAAAAGCTGATGAAGGGACGAACTACTATTATGGTAGCGCATCGTCTTTCAACAATTCAGCATGCTGACTGCATAATGGTTATGCATAAGGGAAAGATCAGAGAGCGCGGAACACATCAGGAACTTTTGGCGCAGAACGGAATCTACAAAAAGCTTTATGAGCTGCAAATTCATCATGTGATATCATCATGATTGAAAATAAAAGATGGCGTTAGTTAAACGCAGAAAGGTGGATTATAAAGGTGAATATTTATTGGGGAGATTTACATAACCATTGTGGGATAACATATGGTTTTGGAAGCTTGGAGAATGCAATACAAAGGGCGAGAGGACGGTTGGATTTTTGTGCATTTACAGGACATGCTATGTGGCCTGACATTTATTCAAAAACACCGGAAACAGAGTTCCTTGTGAATTTTCATGAAGTTGGTTTTAAAAAATTGAGAGATCACTGGGAAGAGGTTCGCGACAAAGTTGCAAAAGCAAATTCTAAAGAGCTTGTTACATTTCAGGGCTATGAATTACATTCAGGAAAGTACGGGGATCATCATTTAGTATCTATAGATGATAATCTTCCATTGGTGTATAGAGATTCGCCAAAAGAGCTTGTGGAGGCATGTGGAAAAGACACTACCATTGCAATTCCTCATCATATAGCTTATACACCGTCTTATCGTGGAATTAACTGGGATTATTTTGATAGCAGCATTTCTCCTGTTGTTGAAGTTTATTCCAAACATGGATGTTCGATAAATGAAGATGCGGCTTATCCTTATTATCATGATATGGGACCGAGAGATACTCGTAACATGGTAGATGAAGGACTGCGCAGAGGATATCACTTTGGCTTTGTAGCATCTACAGATCATCATGCTGGTTTTCCAGGATCTTATGGAGACGGACTGGTGGCAGTTATTGCTGAAAAGAAAACAAGAGAAAGTATTTGGGAAGGCCTTAGAATGGGGCGTACTTATGCAGTAACGGGAGATAAAATTCTTTGTGATTTTCGTATTAACGATGCTTATCAGGGAAGTGTTATCAGCGCTCTGGTACGAAAGCTTCACGTTAATGTGCAGACACAGGCACCGCTTGATAAGATTGTAATTTACAAAAATGAGAAGCCGTACCATATTTTGAATGGAGAAAATTATTGGGAAGCTAATCAGAGCGGTCACTACAAAATCAGAGTTGAAATGGGCTGGGGAGATCAGACACTTTACCGCTGGAATGGAAAAATTAAAATTGAAGGCGGAAGCCTGACAGACATTGATACCTGTTTCCGTGGAAGAAATGTATTGTCACCTACACAGCGAGAGGCAAGCAAAATTGAGCAGATAAATGATATTGCCAGCCAGGCAGAGATGTTAAGTGAAAAAGAAATGCAGTTTACATGTGATACAGTGGGAAATCAGTCAACACTTCATCCGTGCACTTCGGCAGTTATTGTAACAGTGGAGGGCGATCTGAATACGAAGGTAACTGTTCAAATGAATGAGCAAATTTATCAGGCTACAATCGGTGAACTTTTGCAGTATGGATATACAAGTCACATGAAGTATTATCATTCTCAGGCATTTAAGATTCACAAGGCATTACCAGAAAGCAGATATATATTTAACATTGATATGGAAGATCAGCTTCCAGAAAAAGACGAGGATATTTATCGCGTAGAAGTTTCTCAGAAAAATGGACAGTGGGCATACAGTTCACCGATTTTTGTCAGAAACGTATAAGAGGGAAAATAACTAATAAGACGGGGAAATGGTATTCCCCGTCTTATTAGTTTTAGATCAGATATTTATTACGAAGTGCATTTTCTTCGTCTTCTGTCAATCCAACAGCATTACGCAGAAAATTTTGAATTGAGCCATGATTTTCTTCAATTAGATTATAAAAATGTTGAAGATATTCAATGTGTGCAAGCCAGGTGTATTTTGTCATGTAAACAGCTACATCTGGTGGACAATCCGGTGGCAGTATTTTCTGAATATTGATAATTTCTGTATCGGCTTCTTTCTGTTTGTAAAGATTAGTGGCAAGATAGTCAGCTTCAATATCCTTTTTAGGAATTTGCAGAACTTCACATAAAAGAACTGTGAGGATTCCGGTACGATCTTTTCCACCTGCGCAGTGCCACAAAACACCACCATTAGTTTGAAGTAGTGTTTGAAAAAAATTATGCATCTGGTGAAAGGTATATGGGACAGTTGCATAATCAGCATAGTAACCAGACATTTCATAAAAAAAGAATTTTGGATCTGTTGAAGTTTTTTCAATTGCATCTTTTTGAAGTTCTTCACGAGATTTTTTATCTTTAGCAATTCCAGCATTACGCTCAGGATTTAGAGGCATTGGAATATATGTAATACCTTCAATCTTTTGATCTGGCTGTTCAGTACGTTCTTCTAGATTTCGAAGATCAAGAATATAACGTACTCCAAGCTTTTTAAGCTTTTCCATATCAGCTTGAGTTGCATTGTGCAGATGATCACTGCGGAAAAGCAGGTTGCTTTTTATTTTTTTTCCCAAAACATTAGTCATGCCACCAAGATCACGTAAATTATTCATGCCTTTAAAATCAATATGTTTACTGAGCATTGTTTATTTCTCCTTAAAATTGGATTTTTATTCTAAATAGTATTTCAATTGATCTACATCTGTACTCATTGCTGCCTTTATACGGTTAGTTCCATTCCATTTTATTTTTCCAGGATTGGATTTCCGATATCCAGAAAAACTTCTGCTGGTGGAATATCTTTTGATTTCGACGTATCATATAAATAACGATCTGCCGTTCCTGTAATTGCACACCACAATGGTTTCTGAATAATTTCTCCGTCCATTTCAAACCGAATTTCTTTTATGCCACTTATATTTAATGTAAGCACACGACAATCGTGTGTACTTGTAAGTACTGGCGATTGATAAATTAGCTGATCATCCCCATAAATCTTTAGTACAATAGAAATTTCTTTCTCGTATCGATCCCACACAATATCTGTATGATTTACAATAATTGGCATCCACACATCTATATCAAAACCGATTGTCATTGTTATACGAGAATACATACCATTAAGTCGATATGCGATCACACTATTCCTAGGCATACTGATTCCATGCGGGTAGCGAATTGCATTAATTGAAATCGGCAATTTCCCGTACGCCATATTTGCCATATGATTTATGGTTGGAATGCCTTTTTCCGTTCCCTTAATCAAAATTGGCTTTAAATCTGATAGATAGAGCTCATTAAATGGTCGATTTACTAATGGATTTGGCAAAAGTACGTCCTTTTTTTCTGACTCAATTGCAGAAATTACACAGTCAACCGGTCTATCATTACCCAGAAAAGAAAATACATAACATTCAGCTGCCTCATCGTAATAGAATTTTACATCTGGGGTATTTGATGCCAGTTTTAAATTGACTTTTTCTTTTGCTTTTATCTGCATTTCAAACACAGAACCATTTACCGAATTTGCATGAATCATCACTGTTTCATTTGCATGAGAGAGCACTGCATACTGCCAAAGTTTAACAGAACCAGAAATGCGCTCAATCAATGGAAAATTCTCAATGGCATCCTTCACATTCAATCCGTACCACTGTGCCTGATCTGTATTTTCTCTGCTATTCATCAAAACAATGTTTTTTCCACTTCTTGTTAAATAGGCATTTCCTTCGAACCATTTAGGATACCATGTATTCAGAATGCGATTTGTATCCTCTGGTTTTTGAATTTCTTTTATATTCACTAAATGATACTGTGAAAATGAATTTTTTCGCTCACTTGCAAAAGGTAAATAAAAATAACGCAGCTGCTTTGGAAATAGCTCTTTTGCGTGAATAATTCCGTAAAGGTTCTGGAATGTTTTTCGGAACACACCGCCTTCCCAAGCGTCTCCCCAATCTTTTCCACATCCATCAACATCAATCACAGCATGAATCTGCTTTATTATTTCTTCCTTTTTAGGAATTAGATGATTTTGAATAATCGTTCTCAGCAATGATAATAGTGTAATCCCCTGTGGAGAATATTCATACTCGTCAGTTCCTCTCATCTGGATCAGCCATCCCTCGCCTTCCATCGAATAGTAGCATGCACCTAGTGATAATCCAGTTAACAACATTTGAGCAGAAAATACAGCTGGAATTTGTTGTTCATTTCCTTGCAGATATCCGTGATATTGCCCGATATCATCACAAAAACCAGCATCATTCCAATACCAGTTTTCAGCCTGGATACCAATATTTCCAGCAATACCATCTAACCATGCACCAAGAATAGCTCCATAACAAGAATATGAAGCATTTGCATGGTTCTGCTTGTATGAAAAAACTATATATTCTGAATATTCGCGCAGTACATCAGTAAATATAGGACGGCGAATAACTGCTGCAAGATCAATATCATTACGGTTTCCATCGGTGTGCAAAAATGGGATTCCATATTTTCCGCATAACATAACCACTCGTTTATAAATTCGGTTCAGCCAGTCATTTTCAGATCTTACCCCCATATAAATTTCTAGTCCAACCACTGCCTTTAAATTTTGGGCTGATGACAAAATTTTTTCTGCAATTGGCAAAGGCACAATCACATATTTCCTATTAATTACCTCTGCGTGTGAAAAAAAATGTGCTACCCACGGATATCCAAGCTTATCGAATGCCATATTTTTTTCAAACAAGTCCTCGGGTCCATTTGCCCAGCCAGCTCCCCCCATAATCGCTGTATATTCCCTCAATTCTTCTGGAAGTACATCATACTCTGCACCTGTTCTATGAATACTGTGATCAGCGATTGTGATAAATGGGTGTTCTCTTGTAATTTGTGTCTTTAATGGCGCTTTGGAATGAATATCATTTATGCAAATATGAATGATTTCGGTTGATGTTCCTAGATCTGACACTGCCTTTACATACCATTTTCCAGCTTTAAGCAATTCATCATCTTCAGGCAAATAATATACATTATCACAGACATCTTTTTGCAATACGTGTACAGTTTCTGCCTTTACAAAATCAGGATTTTCGGATGCAAATATTGTATATTCTTTTGCTCCTGGTTCTGCTTCAAATACATAATGAAGCGCAATATCCGTAATTTCCTGTTGATCTGTTGGTGCATACCATTTTAATATTCTCATTAATCAAACTCCTTTCTTGTAGTTAAATGTTATCATTTTAATAGCAATTCCATATTTCTTACTATTAAAATATCATGTTTTTTTGAATTGTCAATCGTATATTTTGCAATGTTTGTTATGTTTGACATATATTAACGAGAAAAACACTGAAAAAACCATGAAAAGTAACATTGCGCAAACTGCAAAAAAGCAGAGGATACAACGATATATTTAAAAAATGCGCAACATAAAGTGAAAAAGATGCTATAAATGCACAAATAAAACAAAAGAATTATGTATACAAAGCCAATAGAAATCTTCTTATAAAATGTGATATAAAAGAAGAAACAAAACGTGTTAAAATTCTAGAACAGGAGGATATGATATGAAATCAAAGAAAATGATTAGTTTGACATTGGCAGGGATGATGGTATTACCGATGGTGGCCTATGGCAGTGAGGATCCGCTGGCAAATTTGCCAGAAACTCTTGGACCAGAAAATCCGGTTGCAGCAACACCAGAAATGTATTCAAACATTGACTTATCAAAGAAAGTAAACGTAAATATGATTATGGTTGGAGATAAGCCTAATGATTGGGAAGATGTTAATGAGGCAATTAACGAGTATCTTGAACCGTTTAATACAACTTTGTCTGCAACATTTTTGAGTTGGTCTGATTATACAACACTGTATCCGCTAGAGCTGCAGGGAGATGAGGCTGATATTATTTACACAGCAAATTGGTGTTTTCTTGGATCAGAGGCACAGAAGGGATCTTTTGTAGAACTGACAGATGATTTTATTCACGATTATATGCCATTAACGGAAAAGTATCAAGCAAAAGATAGTTATTCAGAGGTTTTGGTTGGTGGAAAGCTGTATTGCTTACCACAGAATATGACAGAGGCATCCGCTAAATTTGTTGCGATTCGTAAGGATCTGGCAGACAAATATGATATCGGTGAAATGAAAACTTGGGATGAATACACCAATTACTTGACGACAATTGCTGAAAAAGAAACTCCAGAAAGCGGAATTTATGCGTATGCAGCATCTGGAGATAATAAAGAATTGTGGGATGTATACCATTCGAAGTATAGCTATTGGACGCTTGTTCAAGATGATTTTCTTCAGTACAAATATACGTTTGATGGAACTAATGCACCAAAGCCGGAAGATATTGAGTTTGTTTATACTGGAGAGACATTCCGCAATTTCTGTACTGAAATGAAGAAGCTTGCCGACGCAGGCTGCTGGAGTCGTGGAGCTCTTACGAACACAACAACAGATGATGAGTCTTTTGGCGCTTTGCAGGGTGCATCGACGGCATGGAACTCTTCTGTATTTACTTACATTAAGCAGGCAGAAGAAACTGACGGAGTTGAGTGTGCGGTGTATGACTTGTCTGAAGGAGCACCTACATCTGCTTCGTATGGAACAGGTGGAATGGCGCTAGGCGCTCTTTCTTCTAATAAAGAGCGCGCAGCTATGATCTTGGATATTATGAAGATGGATACCACATTAAATCGTTTAATTACACTTGGCATTGAAGGTGTTCATTATGAAATGGTTGACGAAACTCATTATAATGAGCTGGAAAAATCAAAGGATTTTGCGATTTGGACATTAGCGGCATCTTGGGCAATTAAAAACTATAAGTTGGTAGAGTCAAGTATGGATCCAAGACAACAGGCTATCGAGGCGCAGATTGAGGCAGCAGGTGTTGTAAATCCAGTAAGAACCTTTGCATTTGATGATACAGAAGTTGCTGATTATGCAACAAATATTAAAAATATTTTGAAAGAATTCATCCCGAATTTGCAGCTTGGCATGATTGATGACGTTGATGCAGAAATTGATAAGATGATGGATCAGCTGAATGCAGCAGGACTCCAGGAGTATGAGGAAGCACTTAGAACACAGTATACTGAATGGTATAATGCACAGTGAAAATGTGTAGTAGTATAAAATAATAACTGCAAAATAATACAGCCAAGAAAGGGTAACGAAAATAGTTACCCTTTCTTATATAAAAGGATATTTTATAGAATAAAAAATAGCAAATTTTGCAGATGGTCGGATAGTATTGGCGCGTAAAGGTTGCGAAAGATAAGGAGGTTCACATGAAACAGAAAATTCCTAAAAATGCAAAAATACCTTTTATGAAAGTAATAAAGAAAAAATGGCGTTTGCTTGTAATGCTTTTTCCAGCAATGCTGTTTGTTTTTATTTTTTCCTATATTCCTATGGCAGGAATTATATTGGCATTTAAAAAGTATCAGGTTGCTGGTGGTGTCTTTTTCTCGCCATGGAATGGTCTAAGAAATTTTAAAACGCTATTTTTAACTAATAAAATGTGGATTGCGACACGAAACACATTTCTTTATAACTTAGCATTTATTTTTCTTGGTCTTATTTTTGAGATGGGAAGTGCAATTCTTTTGAATGAAGTTCTTTTTTCGAAATTCAAGAAAACAGTACAGTCTTTTATGTTCCTGCCATATTTTATTAGCTGGGTTGTAGCTGGAGCGATTATGTACAACATCTTTAACTATGAAAAGGGTATTGTCAATGCAGTATTAAAGATGGCTGGTATGGCTCCGTTTGATCTTTACAATACGCCAGGTGCATGGCCGTTTGTCTTGATATTTTTAAAATTATGGAAACAGACTGGATATGGTTCAATTGTTTATTTGGCAGCGATTACTGGATTAGATCAGGAAATGTTTGAAGCAGCGTCGATTGATGGCGCAAATGCATGGAAGAAAATTCGATATTTGACAATTCCGTCTTTGACACCAACGGCGGTAATAATGGTTTTGATGGCAATTGGAAATATTTTTCGTGGAGATTTTGGATTGTTTTATCAGACAGTTAAAACAAGCTCAATTCTTCAATCAACCACAGATGTAATTGATACATATGTATTTCGTTTGTTGATTGATAGCAGTGATTATGGAACTTCAGCAGCCGCTGGTTTGTTCCAATCAGTTTTATGCTTTATTACGATTATGGCGTGCAATGGAATTGTTAAACATATTCAGCCGGATTACGCGCTGTATTAAGCGGTATGCAGGAGGAAAAAAGAATGAATGGAAATGTAGTAAGTGTTGGAAAGCACAGGCATAAAAAGTGCGGAAAAGATGTAATTAGCGTAAATATTGTAGCCATTGTTTTGGTTGGTTTTTTTGCATTGTTGTGTTTGATTCCATTTTATTTAATTATTGTAGCTTCGTTTACAGATGAGACTTATCTTATTCGAAATGGTTATCCTATTTTTCCGCAGTTGCAAAGTTTATCAACTGCAGCGTATCAGTTATGTTTGAAAAATCCAGTAACAATTGTGCGAGCATATGGTGTTACAATTGCTACTACAGTCATAGGAACGTTTCTGTCAGTATTTTTGTCAACAATGACAGGTTATGTTCTTTCAAGACAGGATTTTCCATGGAGAGAAAAAGTTTCATTTTATTTCTTCTTTACGACTTTGTTTAATGGCGGATTAGTTCCGTGGTATCTGTTGATTACGCGATATCTAGGATTGAAAAATAATATTTTGGCATTAATTCTTCCTATGCTGTTTTCTGTATGGAACATGATTATTGCGAAAACTTTTATGAAAGGCATTCCTGCTTCAATTACTGAGTCGGGAACGATTGATGGAGCAACGGATTTTCGTATTTTCTTTAGTTTAATACTTCCGCTTAGTAAGCCATTGCTTGCAACATTGTCACTGTTTTCGGCAATTGCGTACTGGAATGATTGGTATAATTGCATGCTGTTCATTTCAAATGATAAGCTGTTTACTCTTCAGTATTACTTACAGCGAATGTTGGGAAGTGCATCTGCAATGCGTATGGTTGCGGAAAAATCGGGAATGGCAATGGATTCGATTCCATTGAGTAGTATGCAGATGGCAATGACAGTTATTGCAACTGGACCAATTATCTTGTTATACCCATTTATACAGAAATATTTTGTTAAGGGTTTGACAATTGGTGCAGTAAAGGGATAAAAATTGTGACACTATAAAATTTGGATTTGTATATGGTAAGGAGAAAAAATAAAAGATAAAAAATAACAGCTGATTCAAGTTTGTGATGAATGATCTCGAAATAGATTATGAAGATAAGAGACATTAGAAAATTTGGAGTGGCTATTGTTATATTACAAGAATTTTTTGAGGAGGGACAAAATGCAGGTAATAGGAAGAAAACAATTTCAGACAAAAGCAGGAGTAATAGAAGGAATAGAGTTTGACACCTGCTATGAGCTAAGAGGTGTGCGCTATGCAACGGCACAGAGATGGACTGCTCCCCAGATAGTGAAGAATTGGGATGGTGTTTATGATGCGTCAGAATATGGAAAACGATGTTTTCAACATCACTGGACGATGGATGAATTTTACGGAAAAGAATTTTATACAGATTCGTCGTTTGAAGTTCCAGAATCGGAAGATTGCTTATTTATGACGATTACGATTCCGAAGGCGGAATTTCTTAAAACAGATGAAAAGAGATATCCAATAGCAATTTGGTATCATGGAGGCGGTTTTGTTAATGGTTGGGGAACAGAAGCAGAGTTTAGTGGCGAACCATACGCAAAGCGAGGAGTGATTTTAGTTCGTGTTAATGAACGTTTGAATATTTTTGGATCATTTTATCATGAAGAACTGGTTAAACGAGATGGAATATGTGGTAATTATCAGTTGATGGATCATATTGCAGCATTGGATTTTGTACGATATCTCGCAGACGATTTGGGTGGAGATTTAAATCGTATTTCGATTTTTGGACAATCGGCTGGAGGCATGGGTGTTGAGCAAATGATATGTTCACCATATATTCAAGGAAAAGTAAGTGGAGCCATTTTTCAAAGTGGATTTACATTTTGTATTGCATCGCGCCCACAAGGAAGCATGCAAGTCGCAATTTTGGCTTCACAAGAATATTTGAAGGCAAAAAAATTAACATTTGAAGAGATAGAGCAGATGCCGGCAGAACAGTTGTATGCATTATCAGATGAGTATTTGGAGTTTTTGGAGCGATATGGAGTTGGATATAGTGCCGTGATAGACGGTGATTATATGAGAGAAACTTGCGAGGATGCTATCTTAAATGGAAGAATTCCCAATATTCCATATTTACTTGGCTGCTGCAGTGGAGATGGAAGAATGGGTGATGGAGAACCGCAAGACGGACCGTTTTATCAGTCTATGGCATTGTTTTGCAAAGTATTGCAGAGTCAGGATAAAAGAGGATATTTGTATTTGTTTGATCGAAATATGCCAGGTGATGATGCTGGAGCATTTCACGCAGCTGATTTATGGTATGTGTTTGGCACACTGAAACATTCATGGCGACCATTTGATCGAAAGGATGAAGAACTTTCAGAGCGAATGATTGATGCTTGGGCAGAATTTTTTAAAACAGGTAAACCAGATCATGAAAATTGGCCGGCATATACAAATGAAATGACGTTTACAAAAAAATGGAATGTAGAGTGAACATAGAAAGGGAAAGATTATGATTCAATCAGTTAAGATTGGAAAAAAACAGACTAATCAAGGTGCTATGAATTTTTCAAATTTGTTAGATGCCCCAGCAGGAAAACATGGATTTATCCGTGCAGAGAAAGGTCATTTGTATTTTGAGGACGGGGTACGAGGAAAATTTATAGGATTTAATATGCCAACGAGAGCGAGTATGCCAGATCATGAAACGGCAGAAATTTTGAGTGCTAGGCTTGCGTCAATGGGAGTGAATGTTATACGATTACATGCAATTGATGCGTTAATAGATGAAGATGGATGGAGTTGTCGCCGAGGATATTCGATTATTGATTATGAGAAGGGAAACTCTAGAACGCTAAATTCAGCAGGATTAGAACGATTAGACTATTGGTTTTATCAATTGAAAAACCGAGGAATTTATCTACATCTAGATCTTCTGGTTGCACGAGTGTTTCAGGATGGAGATGGATTAGATTATCCAGGAGGCTCAGTATGGTTAAAATTTGTGAGTCATGTAAATCGTCGTTTGATTGAACTGCAAAAAGAGTACGCAAAACAATTATTAGAGCATGTAAATCAATATACTGGACTTGCTTATAAGGATGATCCAGCAATTATGACGATACAGATCGCCAATGAAGACTCTGCTTTCTTTACATTTAAAGAAATAACGCCAGAAAATTCAAGACATCCATATGTGGATGAGGTAAAGCAGCGTTTTAATCAGTTTTTGAAGGCGAAATATGGAACAGAAGAACAGCTAAAAGTGGCATGGACATTTGAGGATCAATGTGGGTTGAGTGGGAATGAAAACCTGGAATTAGGATCTGTTAAAATACCACACATTGGTATTTTAACGCAGGCGTTTTGTGAGCCGATGCAAGAATGGGAAGGAATTCAGTGCCCTGCCAGATATGCAGATTTTACAGAATTTTTGGCAGATATAAATCGCAGCTATTACCGCGAGATGATTGATTTTCTTAGAGGAATTGGCGTGAAAGTTCCAATAAACACCAGCAATATGTCTGTTGGCGCTGCAGATATTGAATCTTCTATTGATGCAGATGTGATGGAGAATAATGCGTATTTTAATCATCCGTGTTCTGGGCCAGACCAAAAGCATTATACGTATGCAGCACATATGCGAGAATATGTATCAACAGATCCAAGAAAAGCAAGCTTTCCAGAAATGGAGCCAAGAAGTAATATCTTGACACAAATTATGCCAACAAAGATTGAAGGAAAACCGTTTGTTATGACAGAATGGAATGAGTATGGAGAGTACCCATTCCATGCAGCGGCATATATTTCCACAGCGGTATATGCTTGTTTTCAAGATCTTGATGGTTTGATTATTTACACATATCATACAACTGATGATATAAATAAAGATAATGAGGATGAGATTAAAGATGTAATGGATACGTTTAATGATCCATCATTAATTCTTACTTTTGGAACGATGGCATCTATTTTTCAGAAAGGATTGGCAAAGAAGGCTGAACATAAAATTGATGTTGTATACACAAGAAATGATTTGACTGTGTTTCCAAGAACGCATAGAATGCCATTTTCCTATTTACCGTTTGTAACAGGAACTCAATGTGTTTATTTGAATCATACAGAGCAGTATGAAGGAAACGCGGATGCAGCTATAGATGCCGGATTTACGTCCTCTTATGATTTATCTGGGGCTAAGCATGGCATTTTGTATGCGCATACACCATATCGCAATGCATATCGGAAAGATTATATAGGTGAGAGGTTATTTGATCAGCACACAGATACAAATGAGATTTCGATTGCATCAAATGTGACGTTGGGAGACAAGTTTTTGAAAGTAAAAACAATGAGCAGCATTCAAAATGACTTGGATTTTACATATTTTGCTAATTATGCAGATGAAGCATTGAAACGCTGGGGAATTTTGAAAAAAAATCAGGGAATTGATGAAAAAAACGCATTGATTTCTGATACTGGAGAGATTCGTTTTTCACCGGATGAGTCGTGTTTTTCTTTTATAGGTGGGAATTGTGCTTTTTTTGCAGGAAAACCATCAGAAGTATTAATGAAAAATAAAACAAAAATTCAAGAAATTAAAGCTAATGGATGCAGGCTGACAGAACAATTTAGTTTTGCTGTAAAAAATGATCGTATTGCGATATCTTTACTTACACTTGATGGAAAAAACTTGAAAGAATCAGGACATTTATTAATTTCTGCGATTGGTCGTTCAGGGATGGATGGAGCTGTTTATGAAAAAATGCCAGATAGCCCAGAATATTCTGAAACAGATGTAACGCGAATTTCTAAAGAAGGAAAATTATATTTGGAGACATTAGAAGGAACGTTGTATGTGGAAGGAGAAGGCATAGTGAGTATGTATGCTCTTGACGTATACGGAAGCAGAATTAGAAAGTATGAAGTGAAGTCAGAGGGCACAAGAAAAATAATTGTGTTAGATGGAGATTCATATGGAAATTTCGAGTTGATAATAGATAAAGATTAAAATGTATAAATATTCTTTACTTTAAACTGTAAAAGTTTAAATCAGCAGTTGACGTAACGTGCCGTATAGCTTATAATAAATCTATCTGTTGAGGTCGGGGGCAAGGCTTTTGCCCTCGATTGTTGTCATAGAGGGAATTTATTATAAGGAAGGGAAATGTTATGAAAAATCGAGAACGGCTTGGAAGCCGACTGGGCTTTATCATGCTGTCGGCTGGCTGTGCAATCGGCTGCGGCAATGTGTGGAAGTTTCCGTGGATGTGCGGGCAAAATGGAGGCGGAGGCTTTATGCTGGTATATCTTGTGTGCCTTGTTTTATTAGGTCTTCCGGCAATTGTTATGGAGTTTGCAGTAGGACGAGCATCGCAGGCAAGTCCAGTTTTTATGTATAGAAAGCTGGAAAAACCAGGTCACAAATGGGGAATCTTTGGCATTGTATGTCTGATTGGAAATATTGCACTGATGGCATTTTATACTGTTGTTACTGGATGGATTATTTATTATTTTGTTAAGTTCTTAACCGGACAAAATGATAGTTTTGGTTTTGAGGCTATGATAACTAATCCAGGTGTAAATGTTACGTTCTTACTTGTTACAGTAGTTGCTGCCTTTGCAATTTTAAGCTTTAATCTGCAGGGTGGTTTGGAGCGTGTAACAAAGTACATGATGGTATCACTCCTAATTTTAATGATGATACTTGCTATTCATGGTCTGACACTTTCAGGAGCAAAGGAAGGCTTAAAGTTTTATTTGGTTCCTGATTTTTCAAAAATTGATGGTTCGGTAGTCGTTAGTGCGATGAATCAGGCATTTTTCACGCTGTCAACAGGAATGGGCGGTATGGCAATATTTGGAAGTTATATCGGAAAGGATCGTTCTTTGATGGGCGAGTCTGTTCATGTAATTGTACTTGATACATTTGTCGCAGTTATCGCTGGTGTTATCATGTTCTGCGCATGCTTTACTTATGGACTTGAAGTTAATGCAGGACCAAGCCTCTTGTTTGATACAATGGCAACAGTATTCTCTCATATGCCTGGAGGACGCTGGTGGGGTGCGCTGTTCTTCTTGTTTATGGTATTTGCAGCTATGTCTACCGTGCTTGGTGTTTGTGAAAATATTCTTGCAATGGTTCGCGAGCTTACCGGATGGTCACGTCCAAAGGGATGCGTTGTCTGCGCGGCAGGAATCTTTGTACTTGCATTGACAACAGCACTTGGATACAGCGTAATTAAATTCCAGCCATTTGCAGAGGGAACAGCATGGCTGGATTTATGGGATTTTATTGTATCTAACAATATCCTTCCGCTTGGATCGCTTGTACTGGCACTGTTTTGCTGCAACAAGTTTGGATGGGGTTGGGATAAGTTCATGGAAGAGGCTAATACAGGAAAGGGACTTAAGATAAAGTCATGGATGAAGCCAATCTTCAAATATTTTGTTCCGGCAGCAATTTTGTTCATCTATATTTATGGAATGATTAATTTTAAGTGGAAATAAAAACAACACCTTGCATCGTATTTAATAGTACGGTGCGAGGTGCTTTTTGTATGAGTAAGACGAAAAGAAGAGTTTGCTAAGCTACAGTTAATACATACTTTGCAGTGTTTTGGGCAGCATCTTTTCCAACTTCATTATATCCGGCCTGATAATAATGGAAAGAATCCTTCATCAGTCCCCGTGCTTTCATTGTTTCAAACAGGCGGCTTACGACTGTGATATCTTTTCTGTGTTCTGCAAATGAATACTGGGCATTTCTAATCTCATCGTAGCAGATATCATCAGCTGTTCCATTATAAGCGCCAATTCCAATTAAAAAACAATGTTCAATTCCGACAGCCTTTAGCTTTTCATACATTTGCATAAATTGTTTTGTATATTCGTCAGCACTTGTATGGTGATCTCCGTCAGATTCTCCCTGACACCAAAGAAGATACTGATGGCGAAGGGTAATATTATGCTGTTCGCAGAATGTTTGAACGTTTTTCAAAAGTGTTATAAAATTTTTAGGCGAAAACCCAGGGGATTGCCTCTGGGATGAAGCCAAGAAATATTTTTCTAAATCTTTAATGTCGATATCTTCTGAATATACATTACAGATCTAACAACATAAAAGGTACATTTAATTAAA
>QWCY01000329.1_pt1 | contig 80278 bp, 80 predicted proteins | sample 1972631 | NCBI WGS metagenome assembly QWCY01 (sample SAMN09866696, study PRJNA288562) | Human gut metagenome isolate pre1_stool, whole genome shotgun sequencing... | isolation source: gut | host: Homo sapiens | place: USA: California
AAACTGTTTTCTCCATCACACTCTTTATCCTTTTCTGAATTTTTGCAACAGGCACAAAAGCACAGCCCAAAACAAGAACAGCAATTAATGCAAGCTGCCATGAGTTATAAAATAGCACACAAACAAGAGAAATCGAGGAGAATATTCTTTGCGTGAAAACACTCAGATTGTCAAGCAAACCGTTACATGCAATATCCGCCTGATTATTAAACTGAAATACAATATCACCTGAATTTCTTTTATCAAAAAATGAAGTAGGTAAAGTTAACAATTTTTTGAACATATCGAACTTTAAACCATTTGTAATTCGTCCCCCTACCCAGGTTGAAAGATATGAAGATAAATATTTTAAACTTCCCTGAATAGATGTAAATGCAACTATCCCCAACGGAATATACCATGGAGAAGCTATGGATTTTTCAACCATAACCAAATCCATATACGGCTTTAATGCCAGAGCAATAACAGCATCCAGCGATCCTATAGGAATACAAATTAACATTGAACATAAGGCTCTAAACCATACAGGCTTTATATACGGCCACATACGACTATAATTTATATAAACACGATTTGTTTTTAGTTTATTATGAATATTTTTATAAAAACTCAAAGTTCAGCTCCTTATTTATTTTTTAATCAAAAACATTTGCCCGCTGTGTAAATATATCGGCAGAAACTCATCCGGATATTCCTCCAAAAATTCACCAACAGCTTTTTGAGCACCTATTAACGCAGGGGTATGCCCATAATCCTCTGCTATAATAATTCCGTTTTTCACAATTTTATCTTTTACTCTGTACAATGCTGATTTTACAGCGTCATATAAATCAACATCAATATTGGCTACGCTAATATTTTCAATTTTTTGAGGTAATTCATCTTCTGTTATATTAGATTTGATAAGTTCAAAATTATCATAATTTGCTAAATACTCGTGAACCCTGTCCATCGATGTATCTGTATGAGTATTCTTCCACAACATATCTTCGGAATTTTGAGCTTCCTGATAAGTAAATCCCTCATAAGTATCAATAAAATAACATTTTCTTGACACGTTTGATTTCTTTAAATAATTTAAAGCTGCTCTTGCTGACGCACCTTGAAAAGTGCCGATTTCAACATAATCTCCGTCCAAACCTCTGGTAATTTCAATAGCCTGAAAAATATTTTCAAAATCTCCGGGGCAAAAATGAGTAAGTGGTGAATTTTGCGCTTCCTCTAATAAAGTTTTATATGCCACTTCATTAATATGGTAATATCTAGCCTGAGGCGTACCATATTGCTCAAGAGATAAATATTTTAAATCGTATTTTTGTAATTCTTTTATTGCTGAAATAGCATTGTAATCCTGATTATAAGCCAGTATAAATATTGTATTGTTTCTATCTTCAATATCAGCAATTTCATTGACAGAAATAACATTACAAAAATCAATATCTTCCTCTAAATCAGTCAATAAACAGATATTTTGCGGATACTTTTCTTTTATTTTCTCTATATTTTTGCTTATTGTATATTTATCAATTCTCTTTATATAAATATTATCCATTGAATAATATTCACCAACAGTAAATCTTTTATACATATCTCCATATAAAAATTTATAATATGGATTATCAAAATTTTTATATACAAAATCTATTGAATTATTATTCTTAATTTCATTTTTTGCGGCATCCAACAGTTCATGGAATTCTTTTTTTAAGCTTTTAATTTCACTATTAATACCATCAATATTTTCCTTTGAGGGGATATCCCCAACAGAAGTTTTAATTTTATCTTGAACGTCAATTAGTATTTCTTGAACTGAAGAGTTTTGCTTTCGTATATCCTCCAAAAGTTCTTGCAAAATTTGGGCTTTATTATCCCATTTTACTGTCATACCTAAAATTGTTAAACAAGATTTATTTTCTTTATTTTGATAATTAAATATTTTTTTTAACATTTTAATTTGTACCTTTATCTTCCGGTTTTATGCAGCGATTTTCTGCATAAAATCAAGTTCTTTCACCTTTTTGGCATCACTATTTTTAATTGAGAGGCTCATTACAAGCACTACTGTGCCCCCCCCCCGGAACACTCTAACTCTGCAGGTTCGCATATTAACAGGGTTTCGAGCATTATTTCTCCGTCCAAAGGCTTGACTATGCGAAAATTATAATTTAAATCCCAGGATTCAATTAATGGTTTTATAGTAAAAAAGTCACTAGCTGTATGGTAAATGCTAATTAATAATGTTGGTCTTTGAGTTTTAATTGTTTTTTCTGCACCTTTTAAAAACTGTTGTTCAGACCCCTCAAGATCAGTTTTAATTAAACCTACTTTCAAATTATTTTCTTCAACATATTTATCTAATGAAGTCATCTTACAAACTTCTTTACTATTATCTCGAGAAAATAACGCACTGGAAGCTGCACCATATATGTCAAATTCAACCTCGCAATCTTTTTCAAGCAGTCCTAAATTTATAGCTTTAATATTTTTCTTCTTGTTAAGTTCAATAGTTTTTAAAGTATTTTCATAATTTACTTTTATTGGTTCAAAAGAATAAACACATTTGTTAGTATATTCTGAAAAAATAACTGCAGAATCTCCGACAAATCCGCCTGCATCGATAATATCTTTATCTTTAAAGTAATCTTTATTAAGAGTATCAATATAATATCTGTCTATGAAAATATGGATATCAAAATAATTAATTGGTAAAAGATATTTATTGTATGCAAAACAGTTTTCATTTAATTTTAATGTATTGATTTTAAGCAATTTTTTATTTGCTAAAATTTTATTCATCTCATTATTAGTAAATAAATCTATCATCCCTTCAGGGCTGTTTAATACTGTATTAACCCTGCCAAGTATAGAATTTACGGTTTCAACAGATTTATAATCCAAATTCTTAATCAAATTAATATACATATCAGCTTGAAAATACCCACGTACCGTTTCAAAAAAAGGCTTTCTATTTTTATCACTTTTATATAAAAAAGGAGTATTAATATTGTTTACTTGTAACAATTTATTTACTAATTTTTCGTTATTTGTTTCAAAACATGTGTTGTTGCATCTGTCAAGTAATTGATTTACTAACATATTTAAATTATCTAACTTATGTTTCATGACAAGATTTTTATTTCTGAATTTAAATTTTATACCTGCCAAAATAATCTCCTTATGTTCGCCACTATTTCTACTTGTAAAAATATTTTTTATAATATGTGTAATCTTCATTATGATTATTACCTCCTTATTTTAAACTTTTATTTATTGATATTTTTAACAGCATTAACAAATGTATAATGAACATCTTTGTTTACAAACTTATCATACAAAAATTCAAGCCCCTCTGCTTCTCCCACATTTAAGTCAAATTTTATAATATCATTATGCAATGGTACATACGCAAGTCCGATATCATCCAATCCATAAAATTTTTTAAAAATCGGATATTCTATTACATCGTTTTTATACTGCATAAATGACAACCAACCGGCAGAAAAGAACGCTGTATCATGTAAAAATAGCAAATTATCTATAGAGTATGCACAAATTTTGTAATCTTTCAATGTCGCTTTTATATAATTCATATACCAATCAAAATTTCGGGGCTTTATACCCTCAAACATTTTGAACCAGTCCGGGTGAGCAATGGATAATAAATAATCCAATTTTTTATTATTTATAATGTGAGTAACACCAAAAGACCAGTGATTAAAATTTCCCGCGCCTCTGGAATAATAAAAATCTAAAGAGAAGGCATCTATATTTTTTTCTTTTGCATAATTACTCACTTTTTCCAAACAAGAATAAGCTTTTTGCGGTTCAAGACAAATTAACGTATCATCAGCATCAATATTCCAAAAAGTTCTTATATTATTTTTTTGAGAATGATAAAATGTGGTTAAATGAGCACAAGCCGCATTATGCCAGCATCTATCCAATTTAGCTGTTTTTAAAAATCTCTTTAATTTATTGTTACGTACACTTTTAATAAAGTATACTTTCCTGTTTTTGAATATTATTTTATCAATAACTTTTTCTTGGATATTTTTATCGTCAACTATAACGAATATCTTAGAGTTTTCAGGGATAATATTTACCCAATGCTGAAAAAAATTCAGAGCATAACCGTTTGTCTTATTCAACTTCAGATAAAATATTTCTTCATGTTCTTTTTGGGTTATTTTACTGAATAATAAGAATTTCAAAAACTTTTGATTGTGTTCAATTCCATATTCAAAAATTGGAATTCCAAAAATAGATATTCGTCTTAATTTACCATTGCTGATTTTTATTCTTAATTTCATGTATGCCCTCGTATTAATGGAATTTTATTCTTCTTGAACGAACTTCGCCTTTAATTTTTTCACCGGCACCACTGCAATTATTACAAGGTTTTGTGTTAAACCTGGTTTTATCATTCCATTTTAATTTTTGTCTGCTTTCCCACATTTGTTTTATGGTTTTATTTTTTATATTTCCGAAAATCGGTACAAGGTGCCAGTTAATACAGCAAGTGGTTAAGTTACCGAGAAAATCAAAATTTATAAGTCCGTGCGGATGAGGACATTCTCTCATGGTTTCTTCATCATTGTATTCTTCTTTTACACCCGCAAACGAATGTTCTTGAGCATAATGAACTTCATCGACACCGATTTCTTTAAAAAATTCGGCAAATTCATCTATTTGTCCTCTGTTCAATTCGTTTTCGGTAAATCTGACAACTATAGCCGCAAGTGCACCGTTTTTCTTTTTATATTCAACGCATTTTTTTATATTATTTATAACTTTATCTAAATCTCTGTGTCCGTGTATTTTTTCATATGTGTCAATATCTATGCTGTCAACAGAAATTGAAAATTCATTTATCGAGTTTAACAAAATACTCAAATCTTTTTTATCCAATACGTAACCGTTAGTATTAACTGAAATCCATTTAAAATGTTTTTTAGAGTGGGCATACTCATAAAATTTTTCAATTTCCGAATTCAGCATCGGATCTCCCATAGGACCGCAGCATGTGAACCAGGTTATATGATCGTATTGACAGGCGTCATCTATAATCTTTTTGAATATATCAAAAGGCATTGTTTTATTTTTATATTTTGAATTCAATTCTTTCAAATAATCAGGGAAATTTTTCCGCCAGCAAAAACTGCAATTGTTATTACATAATAATGTTGTGTCAACAATTAGTCCGTAAGGTTCGTATTTTAAAGTTTTCTTTTTAGTTTTTCTTCTGAACTTTATTTTTATCCCGCAAATATTTATAACTTTGTGACGTTTATCTCTCGTATTTCTTACAGAAAATATATCCATATAAATTATTTCTCCTTAATTTAATTATTATGTTTACTAAAATATTCATCTCTTAAGCGCAATAAATAATCCATTGCTTCTTCGATTTCACATCCGGATTTTTTATCGGGATTTACATAATGCGAATACATTATGTAAGCAATATAAAATAACTCCTCTATAGATCGCTTATTAGTTCTTCTTTCGCAATCCTGATAATCAATTGTTAAACCCCAGCCGCTGTAAAATGGTATTCCAAAAGTATGAACTTCTTTACCGCATATTAAAGCTTCCATTCCAAGCTGCGTAGTACAAACATAAACTTTATCACAATATTTAACAAGCGAAATCGGGTTTATAGGCTCAGTCATTGTATAAACATTATCATGCGATTTAAGACCGGTATAATAACCGCCTCTTGTCCCTGACATAGTATCAGGGTGAGTTTTAACGATAATATCAGCGTCCGGATTTTCTTTTATAGCTTTTTCAAGCATGATTTTAAAAATTTCTTCACTTCCGCCGCCCTTTAAAATACTCCAGTCTCCGAATGATTGATCAACAACCAGAACTTTAGGAACACCCTGTCTCCCTATTTCGGGTTCAAATATCGGTTGATTATTATATTTTGAAAGATGTGTTTCCAATATTTTATCCATACATTTTCTTGCACGCTGTTTCTGTTCATCGGATATAATTAAATTCTTATCGTTAAGCATTAACTCCAGACGTGAAGCCGTTGAGCAATCAACATAATGGGTTATATCATCAATCGTAAAGCCTATAGATTTATGATACTTATCCTCAACTCTGTCTTTATAAACATAAGAAAAAATACTTCTTAGAAAACAATCTTCCATAATATAAGCTTTTTCGTTGTGTTTCATAGCCTCTGAAATTATGTGAGTAGCCCAAAGGCTCGTACTTATACCGCATGTGTAAAAGAAATCGGGATTTTGTTCAAGAGGTCTGTCGTTTCTAAACGTTCCTTTTAAATTCGGAAATAAATACTCAATGTAACTTATATTGGAATCAAGAAAAGCCATATTAAAAGGTCTTGTTTTGGTATTAAATATTTTTTCCGGGTCAAATGTATCAGGAGCTGTAAGCGAATTAATTTTAATATTCATATTCATGAAAGTATTATCAATATCTTCACCTTTGTTAAATCTTTTCCAATCATCCTGAGGTATCAAATCTTTTTTTAATTGCATAATTGCATCCGAGATTTTTACAGCCCTTGCAACTTTAAATTTGATAAAGAAAAAAGTTATTTCCTTATATAAATCATATTTTTTCACGGAAAAAATCTTATCTGATATTTTCATTTTACCTCCCGCCTTAATCTTACAGTTTTTTTCCTGACATACACATTCAGTTAAAATCGGTTTATTTTTTTCATAACTCAATTTGACATTTTTATCGTAATTATCTCTTACAGCTTCTATTCTTTTATCAAAACCAAACAAAATTTCATTCATAAATTTTCGGCTTGACTGTTCATCCACACCGGCATCAAGATTTATTACATCATCAAAAACCGGAATTCCGGACTTTTCACTATCAACTGAAGAATAAAAAGGATAATACATAATATTATCACCTTTTGTTATTTGAACAGATCTGAGCAAAAATTGAATAAAACAATTTCCCCAGTGTATAAAATAAAGATTATTAATATTAAAAGTACCCAGATTTAGTATTTGTTTATCTTTCAAATATGTGAAATAGGCATCTAAATTAGATTCCCATTTATTTATAGGAAGATTTAAAACATTATGGTGATATTCAATCTGCCAATCTTTGTTTTGTGCATTGTTAACAATTGTCTTTTCTATATCTATATTCATACGTGTAAAAGTTATGCCGAATGTCCATTGCAGCCCTCTGAATGCACTTCTGTGCATATCTAATGAAAAAGAATGATAATTATTATTTCTTGCGTAATTTTCAACTTTTTCCAAAACTTTTGCAACAACTGCAGGAGTTTCAAAAAATATTGTATCATCCGCATCTATATTCCAAATTTCTTTTATACCATGCTTTTTAGCATGAATATATGTAGTTAAATGAGCATACCCTGCCTTTTCCCAGTTTGGAGTACAGGTGTTTTTTATGACCTTTTTAAAAAGTTTTCTATCACTGTTTATAAACTTTATATTTTCGTTGCAGAATGATATACGCTTCAGAATTTCATATTCCAGCTTTTTATCATCGCATAATATGTAATAATCAGCTTTCATGGCATTCACAATATACAACCAGTGTGCCAGAGAAAATATTGAGTAATTATAACTCTTACTGTTAACTTTTAAATAAAAAACAGGCTTATTGGTTTTAGGCTTTCTAAGCAATGGAAATGTGATTTTCTTAAGCTTATGATTTGGAGTTTGTTCATATTGAATTAAAGGGTAATCTAAAAAACGTATTTGCGTTAAATAGCCTTTGGAATAATTAATTTTTACTTTTTTAAATAACATGCTGTGACCTCAATTTATATTAATAAAAACTTTAACTTAATTTAATCCGTAAACCACATATTTTTAGCAGGTTCGGGTATTGCAGCCAAAAAGCTCAAATATCTGTTTATATAATCAAAACATTTATCTTCACTCTCAATGGTGTCAATTTTTATACTGCACTTTGATACAGGTATTTCTGATAAATCAGAATTATTAAATACATATTTCAATATGGGATAATACACTTTTCCTTTTTTCCAATGACTTATATGCCAGGATACAGGATTTAACATAAAATCACCCGAATGCATAAAATGAAGATTTTCAATGTAAAATGTTTTTGCATTTAAATTTTTAAAATCTCTTAAATATGTGAAAAACCAATCAAGATTAAACTCATAGTCATATTTTCCAAAGTAATTCCCCATCCAATCAGTATTTTTGTAATTATTTAATATACTGAACCAATCTTTCGCTGGTCTTATATAAGTAATCCCGAATGACCAATGCTTCCCGTGAGTACGAGAAGTATGCATATCCATCGAAAATGCATCAAGATTATTTTTATCAGCATACTCTGCAGCTTTTCTTATAATTTCGGCTGCTCTGGGAGCTTCTACCAAAAACATAGTATCATCGGCATCAATATCCCAAAAATTTTGGATTTTATGTTTTTTAGCATGCAAAAAAGCTGTTAAATGTGCATAAGTGGCTTTTGACCAAAACGGAGTAGAAATATTCTTAACAATATTAGTTAACGGTTTATACGCACTTTTAATAAATTTAATATTTTTATTATTAAAACGTATACGATTATAAATCATATTTTCCAAAATATCATTGTCACAGATAATATAGAAATCAGCTTTAAGCCATCCTATAATATTTATCCAATGCTGAATACACTGAAAAGAAGTATTATTGATATTATTTACTTTTAAATAAAATGTATGTTTATTGACAGGGTTTTCGAAATAACTTCTGTCTTTTTTAAAAAACGGTAAAATAGAATAATGAAGTTTCTTACTTTGGAGATTTCTTATATATACTTCAAGAACAGGCACATTAAAAATTCTGTATTGTTTTACCGCCTCTCTTTCCGTGTTAAATTCTATTTTTTTATATAACCACATAAATTAACCCCTCAACTTTAAATCAGATAGTATATTATTTAATATTTCCGGCAGAATATCAGTTTTCTCCATATTATATTCAAATATATTGCTTTCCACGGCATTAGGAAGTTTTTTAAGAGAAAAACCTTTTTTGATTATGTCTGAAGGCATAGAGTGTAAAAGCCCCCTATCCTTAAAATCAGTATATAAACAAACCACAGGCATATTATTTATGGACGTCAAAGGTTCCATAAAGCCGCTTCGCAAACCTATTATTCCTTTACTCAGTGATGCGAGGTAATAAGCTTCTTCGAAATTAAGAAAACAAGTTTTACCTATTCCGTAAGCAGCATTAAGCTCTAATGCATTTATAAATACATCGTAATTATGAGAATATAATGTTTCTGTTATATTGTTCCAAAAAGCAGCGGAAAGTTTTTTATTTGAATGAGATTCAGGACATATAAATATAAATTTACTTAAGTTTAAACCTATTATATGTGCCTTTTTTATTGCCGATCTTTTTACAGCTTCAGAAATAAAGGGGATTCCGGCTTTTTTAGAATAATTTACACCCATAGTTTTACAAATTTCCTCGCAATAATGAAGATTAATACCGCGGCGCAAGTCATTTTCCAGTTTTATAAAATGTTTGAACGGAAGAATATTATAAAAAGTTCTGCCTTTATATTTTTCTTTATATATATTATCAATCCCCCGCAACGGCAATATATCAGGGATATAAACGCACTCAATTTCAGGATGCATCATGTGCACCAAATCAATATGATATTTTTTTGTCGCTATAAATAAGCACTTGCTGCCTGGATTTAAATAACTTAAAAATAAATAAGTTTCACCGCTGCAATTAAAATTTATATAAATATCAGTATAATTTTCATCAATCTTATTTAAAATTGCCTTATATAACTTGTGTCTTGTGTTTTGTATAAAAATAGGAATACCAAAAAAATAAAATTTTTCATACCCCTTATTAATTTTTGTTTTGAAAATTACAATACCGCAAAACCGAACTTCATAATTTAATTTTCTGGTAAAATATTTAGTTTTTAAAACACCAAATAAAAAACTTTTTTTTACGGTATCATTTTCCGTTTTAACATTATATATTTTTTTCAATAAGTCACTCATAATCCGCACTCACAACAGTTTTATGTACAATTTTTTCAATCAGTTGTTCCCAATCGGAACAATCATAAGTGTATTCTGCAATATTACCAAATCCTAAGTCCGGAAGTTTCTCAAGCATAAATCCAGACATTATTTGCCGGACTGTCATATCATTAAAACATCTTCTGTTTTTAAATTTATTATATAAAACATCTATAGGAACCCCGGTTTCCAATAGTAATTCAGACAGTCCGCTCCTTAGTGAAACTATTTTTTTTGCTGAGCCGGCTAATGAAAAAGCCTCGGAATATGACAGATAACAAGTTTTATAGCTGCCTTCTTTCAAATTTACACTTTTATCAATCAAATTTACAAATACATCAATTCCTAATTTTGTGTATTCCTCAATAAGTTTTTCCCAAAAATAATTATCAATAAGCATACAAGAACGCGCCTCTGGAGCGATATATACAAAATTTTTTAAATTTAACCCCAGAGCTTCAGCTTTAGCAAAAGCAGATTTTGCACATTCTGTTGAAACCAGAATTTTATTGGGAATTAATTCCGAAGGCGTTAAATTAAAATGTTGAAGCATAGAGTTAAAATAATGCACTTGCCCCGGAGGATTATCTTTAATTTTAGTTTCTATTTTTATAAAATACTCATTAGGGAAAATCTGAAAAAATTTTTGCTTCTCTATTTCAAAAAAATCTCCTTTGACATTAACATCCAACGATTTTATATATACAGAAGGAATTTTCGGACAAATCATATTTATCATTTCAAAATGATATTCTTTTGTTGCAACAAGAAGAGGATTTTTACTGCCGTTTTTCTTTAACAGACTGTTTAAAACATAGGTTAAAAAGAGAAATATTTCGCCGCTGTTAGCATTCAAAATATAAATATGGTCATATTTTTTATCAAAATGTCTAAAATATCTTGTTTTAAACGCATCAATCGATGATATTTTTCTTATTCTTTTATTAAAGGCGTACCAGTATATATTATTACCGTCCTCAATACGTTTAAAGATAATTTTGCCCAAAATTTTTATTTCTTTTTCAATGTGATAATCATATATATCTTTAACCTTATAAGTAGTTATAATTCCATTAAGAAAATACTGATACCTCTTTGTAGTCATATAATTAAATATCTGTTCAAAAATTGTTATTCCAAACAATTTTGAAGTTTTACGATATTTCTTTTTCACATAGTCATATATTTTCACTATGCGACCCCTTGGTTCAATAAATCGTGAATATGAACAACACCTACAGGCTTATTATTTTCAACTACAAATATATTTGTAATTTTCTTATCATTCATTATTTTCAGAACTTCGGAAGCCATTATTTCTTTTGCAACCGTTTTTGGGTTTCTTGTCATAAGTTCAAATGCTTTACGGTTAAAAATATCTGCAGACATACATCTGCGCAAGTCACCGTCTGTAAGCATGCCTGTCAGACGTCCGTCGGAATTTATAAAACCTACACAGCCAAGACGTTTTGAGGTCATTTCCAATAAAACGTGCTGCATATCGGAATTTTCCTCGAGCAGAGGAATATCAGCACCTGTATGCATTAAATCCGAAACTCTTTGTAATATGGACCCCAATTTACCGCCGGGGTGTCTTGCGTTAAAGTCAGATTTTGTAAATCCTTTTCTTTCAATTAAACAAGCTGTCAAAATATCCCCGAGAACAAGTGTAGCAGTGGTTGAACTTGTAGGAGCCAAACCTAACGGACAAGCCTCACCGTTATCAGGCAGCTTTAATACAATGTCACCGGCTTTGCCTAAAGAACTCAATGCATTTTTCGTAATACTAATCAATTTAATACCAAATCTTTTGCAATAGTTTAGAATATCTATCAGTTCACGGGATTCTCCGCTGTTAGATATAGCAATAACAACATCCGTATCTGCTATCATACCTAAATCACCATGGCTCGCTTCTGCCGGATGAACAAAAAAAGCAGGAGTGCCCGTTGAAGCTAAAGAGGCGGCAATCTTTTTACCGATATGACCGGATTTTCCCATTCCCGTAATTACAATTCGACCTTTAGCATTCTGTATAATATCTAAAGCATCAGTTAATGAAGCATCAAGATTTTCACGAAGTTTTAATATAGTATCAAGCTCCATATTAATTGTTCTTACAGCACAGTTTTTATCAGCTGTTTCCTGAATATTTTGTTTATTTTCAAGTAAATTCTGCATTAAATTTCCTCATTAATTTTATAGTCAATACTGAACTTATAATCCCTGTTTTTGTTTACGGCGTAAGCTGTATTTAACCCGCTTGGTTTTCTGTCATTAATAAGTATTCTTTCGCCGAAAGGCATATCACTTATTAAATAATCATAACGAATATTGTTACATTTTAAAAACTCTTTAAGATTATCAAGGTACTCTCCTTTTCTTGCCGTTAACAAAATAACTTTATCATCCTCCGGCAAATCGGAAAAAAATTCTTTTACCCCCTCAAGTAAGGTGTCATAGCCGTCAATCTTGTACCCGTTATGCTTTACAATTGTACCGTCAATGTCAAGGATCCATGTCTTCGCCAAAGGTGAAAATTCAAACACTTAAAGGACCTCCCCTAATTTTACAACTCCGTTATAAAAAGCTCCGCATACAGAGTCATAATCTTCCCAGGCATAAGTAGTTAATGAAAGCCAAATTACGGCATGAAGTAATTTAATTTTTTGTTTATCGACAGAAGGAAGTGAATCAAAGAAAAATTCTTCCATATCAGCCCAATTATTCGGCTTTATAGCAAACTCAACATCTTTATCTCTTATGTCAAGCGTAAATTTCTTTTTGTTAAACTGGTCATACTCTCCTTTAATAGAATAATACAGCTTTGCCCAATCATAATCTTCATCACCGTAAAGTTTTGTTTTGCCAAAATATCCTCTGGGATCAATTAATACAGGTTTCATACTGAATGTATCAAACATCAAGTTTGAAAATGTACAATCGCCATGAATTAATGAAAAATGTTTTGGATATATATTTTTAACTGCCTTAATCAACTCATCCTTATTAAAAAACACATTCTTATAATATTGACCGTTAATCTTAATAAACTCTTTATCGGCAAACGGTATAAGTTTTTCAATCTTTGATAATCTGTCAAAAGTTTTATTTACATAATTATCTTCTACATCCTGAACATTAACAGGCTTATCTGTTTCAAGCGAATGAAGTTCTTTTAAAGCAGAAATTAATCTGCGAAGAACTGCTCTTTTTTGTGTTTTAGTCAAACAGTCATACTCATAAATATTTTTACCCTGAACTCGTTTCATAGTAAGAGGTTTATATTCATAAATTTGTGGTATATACTCAAACCCGAGCTGTTTAACATGTTTATACCAGGCAATTTCATCAGCCGCAATTCTTTTTCCCTGTTCATTTATTCCGCGTTTAATTACAATATCATCTTTGAATTCTATAGAATTAAACGGTCTGCATCTTGGAGTTGAATCATTATTGTCGGAATAAGAAATTAATGTCCCGATTTCTTTAGATCCGTATAGACTTAACTCCTTAAATTTTATATCCCGCTTCTGAAGCCAGCCGACCAAAGCACCTTCCTCGGGCAAGCCATTCAAGAAAGATTTATTCGCAAAAATAAAAAGTCCTGCAACACCATTATCTTTAGAAGGAATTTTTTCAAACTTATTATCAATATATGACCAACGGCATTCAAAATCTTTTGATATACCTATATAATTCGCACAAAGTTCAGGGATTTTAAAATTATTGGAAAGAATAAGATCGCACCACATTATCATAAACGGTTCATCATCTGCAAACGCTTCAATTGCTTCTTTTATTCCTGATGCAGTGCCTTTTTTTTCTGCTTTTATTATCCTAAAGTTATATTCTGAAGCAAAAACATTTAAGTATTTTTCTAATACATCGGTCTTATAATCCGCAATAATAATAAATTCAGAATCTCTGAATTTTTGGAAGGCATAAAAGATTATAGGTAAATTATTAACAGGCACAAGACACTTTGGTTTATTTCTGGTCAACCCTTCTAATCTTGTTCCTTTACCACCAGCCTGAATTATAATTTTCATTGTGTTCTCCAAAAAATACTAATCCCAAATACGATATACACAACAAAATAAATAAAATGTAGTGTTATTACTAAAATTAAATAATTCGCGGGATACCTTGAAATACAATATATAATCAACAAAAAATATATTAACAAAAATATACATTTGTTAATAAAACTTGCGAAATAAATTATATTTATATTAGGATAATAAAGGATACACTACATTTTATTTATTCTGTTGTATCTATTGACTATCTATTACATTTTATTTATTTTGTTGTAAGTTTTTTTATTACTATAAAATAAAATGTGTATAACTTTCATCGATTTTATCCTGTTCTATGCCGATATATCTTAGTGTAATCTGAGGGGCTGAATGGTTAAATATTTTTTGGAGCATAACAACATCTTTATACATTTTATAGTAATGATAGCCAAATGTTTTTCTTAAAGTATGGGTCCCGATTTTCTCTTCTAAACCCGCTTTTGCACATACATCATTTATAATCCTATATGCAGCTATTCGATCAAGTCTATTTTTAAATATAGTCTTAAATAGAGGTTCATTGGGATTTTTTCCTTTTGTATATTTCGCCAGCATAGGTTTTAGTTTAGAATTAATAGGTATTTTTTTGAATTTACCTGTTTTCTTCTCTTTTAATTGAATATAATTTTTTCCTTTTACATCACCTATATTCAATGCAAGAATATCAGAAATCCTTAAACCGCAATTTGTTCCGATTGTAAACAGTACTAGATTACGCATGCTTTGGGAAGCTAGAATTTTTTCAATTTTTCTTAAATCTGAGATTTTTCTGATTGGCTCAACTGTTGTCATAAAAATTATCCTTTCATAAGTTATCAGGTTCACATTTTTATATGCGAACTTTTACATCACAGCAGTAAAAAAAATAAACATGAATATTTTTATCAGAATTTTTAATTATGACAACAAAAAAGATATGCCGCAACTCGGAATTGAACCAAGGACACAGGGATTTTCAGTCCCTTGCTCTACCAACTGAGCTATTGCGGCATATCTTTTATTTTATTTTCAATTTTAATAAACTTCTTGAGAAGGTTGAGGCAATGAAATATTCTTTGGAGTAAATGGTGTTAAATATTTAATTGCCACGTTTTTTATTATACAGGCTGAAAATTTTCAGTCAAGAACTTTTTTAAGAATTGTGCGGAGCTATATATAAAGTAACGTTACGCCCTTCAAGCTGCGGTTTCTTTTCTATAACTACCGGCATGTTTTCCAAATCTTTTACAAACTTATTTGCAAGGTCAAATGCAAGATTTGAATGCTGCATTTCACGACCGCGAAGCATGACTACAATCTTAACCTTATTGCCTTGAGCAATAAATTTTTCAATACTTTTTATTCTGACCTGATAGTCATGAGTGTCAATTTTATAACGAATTTTAATTTCTTTAACATCTACGGTATGCTGTTTTTTCTTAGCTTCCTTAGCACGTTTTTCTAGTTCGTATTTATATTTGCCGTAATTTAGAATTTTAGCTACCGGCGGGTCCTGGTTTGGATTAATAAGGACTAAATCTAAATCTTCGTCGTAAGCCATCTGTAAAGCCTTTGATGTCGGAACTACTCCTTTATTTTCACCATTCTGGTCAATTAATCTGACTTCTTTTGAACGAATTCTTTCATTCATAATTGCTTGATTTCTGTTGTTTCTGTTGTCGTTGGTAGCTATTGTTCTATCTCCTATATTGTTTTCACTTATTTTACAAGTGTCATGGTAGCACAAAATTCTATTTTTGCCACATTTATTACCAAAAAAAGTTTGTAACAAAATGTAAATATGAATTTTAAACAAGCAATTTATTTGAACTGTAAGGCTTTCAGGGGATTTATTTAAATGCACGGGGTTAAAGATAAAAAAAATTATGCCGATATCTTAATCACAAGATAAACAGGTTGAAAGAACAATATAAGGAGTATTTTATGAAGAATGAAGCAGCCGCCGAAAATGCAGCAACAGAAGTGTTTGTAGATTTGAATAACGGGGAATATCTACAATTCGATATGACACTGCCACTTCAAATTTTATTTGACGATGTTATGAATTTTGTGTCCAAAACAGATTTCGAATGATCAGATGAAAGTTTAGCAAAAAAGAATCGGTTAAAATTTTAGCCGGTTCTTTTTTTATTATAAAATATAGTAAAATGTCGATGTTCATGTAATAATAATTCTATTAAAATTGTTTGCGAAGAGGGATATTATATGAAAAAACTTATAAAATTAATGTGTGTTTTTGCACTCGGTTTTTACAGTATATCTCCGGTTTATGCGGGGTTTAAGGAACATTTTGATCTGGGACAGCAGTATTTATCGAATTATCAATATTCCGGAGCTATTACCGAATTTAAAAGTGCATTGAGAATAAATTATTTGGATAATTCAGCAAGAATAGGGCTTATTAATTCTTATCTGGCGCGTGGAACATACTATGCAAACACGGACAAAGATTATAAGAAAGCCGCTGATGACTATCGTGCCGCATTATTTTATTTAGTTTATTATCCTAATGCAAATCAGGTTAAAAATTCTTCGCAGGCAATTGTTCAGGTTACATCAAATTTAAACCAGTGTTTAAATACTACAGGGTTTGATACATCTGCACAAAACAGGTTTTCAACAGCAAAGCAGTTGCGTGCTGAGGGAAATTTTGCCGCCGCGGCTTACGAATTCAATCAGGCATTAGCTGATAAAAGCCTGATTAAAGAGAGTTTTCAGCAGACAGGCGATATTATGAAGCTTCTCGGCAATAATCAAAAAGCAGCTGAATATTACCGTAAAGCAGTAGCGGTTGCTCCATCCGATATTGATTTAAGACTGTCTTATGCAAAAATGCTTGATAAGCTTGATCAGGAAGATGCTGCTGTTGAAGAATACAATTATATTTTGTCTAAAACAAGCGACAACAAAGACGTTTTATATTCACTGGAAAGAATATACAAAAGAAAGCTTGAAGAATCCCCCAATGACGCTGCAGTGACAGCAAATTTAGGTGCAATTATGCAGAAGGCAGGCAATTTTGATGAGGCATTAAGATATTATTCCAAAGCTGAATATCTTGATCCTTCAAATGTAAATACAAGACTTAACGTGGGGACATTATACCAGCAGAAAGGTGATTATAAAACGGCAATAACCGCTTACGATTCTGTTCTGATAATTTACCCGGATAACGCACTTGCAAATCTGTACAAAGCACAATCTCTTGCCGCAACCGGCGATAAAAAAGGAGCTCTTGAACTTTACAAAAAGGTTCTTTCTATTGAGCCGAATAATGAAGTTGCGCAGGCCGACATGTTGAATATGGTTAAAGATACAATGACAACGGCGCAATTTGTGGATTATATTAAGAAAAATAATCCGAATAATGCGGCTAATATTTTATATACTTACGCGCTTGATTTGCATAAGCAGAATAAATTGAATGACTCGATAGCGATTTATAACGAAGTTATCAAGCTGACGCCGGCAAATCCCGAAGTCTATGTAAATCTCGCAATTGCACAGGGACAAAATAAAAACTATGATGCGGCACTCGCGACATTGAATACCGCTAATACAAAGTTTCCTAACAATGCGGAAGTTTCGAATGCGATAAAATCAATAAATGCGCAATCAACAGATGAAAAACTTGAAATCGCGGCAAATTATTACAATAATAAGGATTATCAAAATGCCATAAACGAATATTTAAAAATTAAACCGGCAACTTCAGATACAATGCTTGGCGTGGCATCTGCCTATCAGAATATGGGTGATACTGATAAAGCAATAGAATATTATAAGCAAGCCTTAAATCTTGCACCGTCAAACTCTGATATAGCTTACTATATTGCGGCATTATATGCAGAAAAAGAAGATACCGCAAATGCTAAAATATTCGCACAAAAAGCCATTTCGCTGAACAAAACAAACAAGCAAGCCCAAGAATTACTTGAAAGCCTGAATGCACAAATAGCATCGCAAGACCTTGAAAAAGCAATTTCACTATTTGATGCGGAAAAATATACGGAAAGTTTAACCTTATTAAATAAAATTCTCACAGCAGAACCAAATGATGCCTATGCTCTATATTACAGAGGAATGATTTACGACACGCAAAAGAAATATAATCAGGCAATAGCCGATTACAAAAAAGCAATAGGAATTAACCCTGATTTAACAATTGTAAATTATTTAATCGGTGTTGATTACGATATGCTTGAACAATACAAAAATGCCGCATCACATTATAAAGCATTTACAAGCACATATTCAGAAAATGACGACTTCTTGAAATATGCACAAACACGATTAGGCGAATTAAAACAATATGACAAATAACAGAGTTTCACATTTAATCCAAAGCAAAGTATCCCTTGCCCCCATGGCAGGTATAACAGATTATGTTCTAAGAACTTTGGTAAGAAAATATTCAAAAAACTGCCTTTTAACAACAGAAATGATTAGTTCCGAATACCTTGCACAGACAATGAATGGTCGAAGCGGTACAGAAATACTAAAACGCAATAATGACCATTCTCCTATTTCCTATCAAATAAGCGGTCATAAGCCTCATATGATGAAACAGGCAGCAGAATTTTTAACCAATTATGCAGATATGATTGATATAAATATGGGCTGTCCCGTAAAAAAAGTCGTAGGCGGACAAGACGGTGCGGCATTAATGAGAAACCCCTCGCTTGCAGCAGATCTGGTTAAAGCGGTTAAAGACGGAACAGATAAGCCTGTGAGTGTTAAATTCCGTTTGGGCTACACAGCAGATGAAATGAACTACGTTGAATTCGGGCAGGCAATGCAGGAAGCAGGAGCAGAATTTATTACAATCCATGGAAGAACACGTTCCCAAATGTATTCAGGTAATGCAGACTGGGCAAAAATCAGAGCATTAAAAGAAAATGTAGATATCCCGGTATTTGCAAACGGTGACATAACTTCTGTCGATAAAGCTATAGAATGTCTTGAACTTTCTTGTGCTGACGGAGTTGCCATAGGCCGCGGGGCAATAGGAGATCCGACTCTTATTGCAAGAATTGAACACTGCCTGCATACAGGGGAAAAATTACCAATCCCGCCGCTAGAAGAACGAATTGAGATGCTAAAATATCATCTTGCTGAAGAAATAAAGCTTCGCGGAGAAAATGTCGGCATAAAATTTATGCGAAAATTTTATCCGTATTATCTTGCAGGCTTTAAAAATGCAAAAGTACTGCGTACAAAACTTGTTACGGAAGAAAGTTTGGATAATATTTTAAACCTTCTTAACTCAACTTATTCTTTTACTGATCGTTAAACATTTCAACAAGAGCTTTAGCTCTGACATCATAACTTCTTATATATTCTTCAGTTTCCGACTTCTTCACTGAAGGAATAGGAAAATATTTGTTCATTTTATTTATAAAGTTTAAAAATACATTTTTATCAGTACTTAATCCCACTTTTTTAGCAGCCTTAAAAGACTTATTTTCAATTGTTTTTAAGTATTGAATAAGCTTTTTCTGCTGTTCTGTGTTAAGATGATCGTAATATTCAGGATATAGTGTAAAATCACTTATTACAGCTACCATATCCATATAAGAGTTTTGATAAACAGCATTATCTTTTGCAAAGTAGTCTATAATACCAAGTTTATTTTTTTCAAAATCAACTAGCAGGTTGTTCGGGTTAACAGAATCGGTTTTAAAGCCGGGAGTAACATCACCATGATATTTAGAAGTAATATCTAATACTTTTATTTGGTTTGCCAAATCATCAAATACCTCTTGGTCCATCTGCGAAATTTTAGAAATCTTATCAAAATACTCATTAGCTTGTTCCTGCGTAACTGAACGCGACAATTTAACATTTTCGTCAAAAATAGTACAAGACCAGTTTTTTATTGAATTCGGTTCCCCTGAGACTTTTTTTAATATTAAAATACCTTTTTTGTCGGGATGCTCCCAGACAGGCTGACCTAAATTAATATTTTCAGGAAACAAACCTATCGGTATTCTGTTAGGATCAGCTTTTTTATTAGGATTTAAAACTTTAAGCACATAATCATCCAGAAAATCAATATTATAAACAACCGAATTAGCACCGCTGCCTGCGATTTTTGTACTATCAGGAGTTAAAAGCAGCTGTTTAAACTTTTCATAATTATTACCAACCGAAAGCTTTGCAACAAGTTCTTGAGGTAATGATTTTGCTAATTTTTCATCAGGAAGCTTTGTTATTTTAATTTCAGGTTTGGGCTGTATTTTTGGAGCATTATGAATTTCCTGCGGTTTAATAACAGCATTTTTAACAGGCGGTCTACGTTTTGATATATAAATTCCTACACCCGCCAGACATAAAGCACCTGCAATAATCAGCGAATTATTACGAAACTTATTATTATCAACATTTTCATTAAGTGATTTGTTTTCCCTGGAAGCCGTAAAATGATATTTAGAATAAGAACTTATAAAAGGTTGAAAAACAATTTTCATTTATACTCCTGATTTTAAATCTTTGCAAAAAACTGTAATTCAATTATTCTGCAAAAATTAAAAATTTCAAGTATAAATTTATTTTACATTCTATCGGGAGCCGTAACAGCAAGTATATCTTCCAATGCATTATGAAGAACCGTTTTTACGCTCCAAACGAGAGCAATTCTCGCCTTCATCATTTCTTTATCATCGGAAATAACACGGTTTGCGTTATAGAATGAATGAAATTCAGCTGCCAGTTCCTGAACATATCTGCAAATTGTATAAACCTGTCTGGTTTCAGCAGAATTTTTAATAACAGATTTATATTCTTCAAGTTTAAGAATTAAATGTCTTGCAGTATCAATTGTCGGAAGCACCATATCTGCTTTAAAACTGCTGATAAGTTGTTCTAATTCTGCTTCACTCATTGGAGCAGGTGATTTTTCTCCTGTTTCGGTATTAAGTTTTTCAGAAATAACATTTCTTAAAATTGAACAGGCTCTGGCATGTGCATACTGAACATAGAATACAGGGTTTTCGTCAGAATTTTTCTTCGCAAGTTCAATATCGAAATCAAGAGTTGTATCAATATTTCTCATAGACATCCAGAAACGTGTTGCATCAACTCCTACTTCATCAATCAAATCTTCAAGCGTAACCATATTTTTACGCTTGCCCATTCTTACTTCATTACCGTCAATAACAAGATTAACAAGTTGTCCCAAAAGTACTTCAAGTTTATCCGGTTCATATCCTAAAGCCTCAATAGAAGCTTTTACTCGGGCAACATAACCATGGTGGTCAGCACCCCAGATGTTAATCATTCTGTCAAAACCTCGTTCCAATTTGTCAATATGATAAGCAATATCAGCTGTTAAATATGTATTTGAGCCGTCAGCTTTTTTAATAACTCTGTCTTGATCATCACCGTAATCAGATGATTTAAACCAGTCTGCGCCATCTTTCTGGTAAATTTTGCCGCTGGCTTTCAACTTGCTAACACACTCATCAACTTTTCCTGATTTATGCAAAGATAATTCAGAATAAAAGTTATCAAAATGAACTTTAAATTTATCAAGAAGGTCTCGTTGAACTTTTTCTTCATAATCCTTTGCGAAATCACAAAGTTCCTGAATATCCTCAGGCAAACCATTGTGTGTTTTCAAGTAATCTTTAGCAACGGGAATTAAATAATCTCCCGGATAATAATTTTTTCTTTCAATTTCGTCTGACGGGAAATCAACATCCTCTCCGAGTTCCTGACGAATTCTTATTGCAAGAGAGTTCCCGAGTTTTTGAATTTGAGACCCTGCATCATTAATATAAAATTCCTGATAAACATCATGCCCGTAGAATTTTAACAGGTTTGCAAGAACAGACCCCATTGCCGCCCAGCGTCCGTGACCGATATGGAAAGGACCTGTAGGGTTAGCCGAAACATATTCAAGAATTATATTTTCTGTTTCAACGTTTTGCGGTTTACCGAATTCTTTTTTATTTACAAAAATTTCTTCTACAAGATTTGATAAGATTTTTTTACCTGCCTTAAAATTTATAAATCCACCAATAACAGTATATTCATTATCATCTTTGTCAATATATTCAAGAATAGCATTAGCAATCTGAGGCGGAGCAATACGCGCTGTTCTTGCAAGAGAAGATACGTTTACGGCATAATCTCCAAAGTCAGTATTTTTAGGGCGTTCCGGATTAAGAGTACCTGTTTTGTACTCAGTCATTGAACCTAATTTACCCTCTTTAACTGCTTTTTCTATTGCATTTTCAATACTGTTTATAAAATAATCTTTAATCATCTTTTTCTCTCCTGTAAATTAATAATAACATAAACAAAAGAGAAATTTGCTTAGTAAGAAATTTTACCTTCACTTAACACCTTTGCGGCACAATCTATGCCAGCTTCTTTTGATTTATCATCCACAGAGCATTTTGCAGAATCATTACCTGAACCGGCGGGAATAAGCGTACCTTTTTCTTTTGTAACAACAAATTGAAATACATCACGCCCTAAAGTATTAGGTTTCTTATCACCGTTTACATCAACATAGAAGAAAAAAATATCATAATCTGAATTAACTCCTAAATCAGAAGCACGCCAGGTATCAAAAGAAAGATTAGTTCCGTCAACAAGTCTTACCGCACAATATGAAGCTCCAATACCGTTTTCATGTCCGTAAGTATAAACACTTCCGTTAAGAGCTTTTGTAGCATCTTCCGACCAGCAGCCTAGAGCCCTTGTACCACAGCCGCAGTCCTGCGCAAGTTTTAAATAAGGTTTGTAATAATTATAAATCTGCTCTGCAGCCTGAAGATTTCCTGTGCGCATGTTCCATAAATCCGGCGGATTATCTATAGAAACCATAATAGTAGCCTGCGACAGAAGTGAATAAGCTTTATTTAATCTTGATAAAATTTCCTTTTCTCCAACATTATTCACCAATACAGGCATAGTCATTGCCGATACAACTCCGATAATTCCAAGAGTAATTAACACTTCCGCAAGTGTAAATGCTTTAATCATAAATTCCTCCCGCAATATTTTATTTCATTTACATATATATTATACATGTTTTTATATATAATACAAGTATTTTCGTTTACATTTACTCGTTTTTATTTACAAATCTTATTACAGCGTTTTAAAATTTACTTATGTCAACAAATCAAGATATAAGAAACGAAATACGTTCATACATGGTTGCAAGAGGACATACATACAAGTCAGTTGCTCTGTTACTTAAAAATAAATTAGGTGAAAATGTTACGGCTCAAAGTTTGAATAACAAATTAGCCCGCGGTTCTTTACGATACAGCGATGCCAAAAACATCGCCGAAGTTCTCGGTTACAAAATTAAATGGGAATGAATTCTTTGTTTGTAATATAATATTTATATGATGAACGTTCAGAACATTATCGACAGAATAAGAGAAATCATGGACGATGAAACGCTTATTCAGCTGAAAGAGGAGCTGAACAGTTATCACGTTGCGGATTTAGCTGATATTTTTCAGGAATTGAAACCTGAAGAAAGATTACAGTGCTTTAAACTGCTTGATTTGGACAAAGCAGCAGATTTAATGGAATATCTGCCGCCGCAAATGCAGGTTGAATTACTCGGCGATATTGACGAAAACCTTGCATCGCAGATTTTAACACAATTACCGCATGATGCTGCTGCCGACGTTTTAGGGGATATGGAAGATGACGAAAGCGAAACTTATTTAGACAAACTTCCTCATAAGTTTTCGGAAGAAGTCAGAGAACTTTTAACATATAACGAAGATACTGCAGGCGGTATTATGAACCCTTCAGTACTGACAGTAAATTCTGATATGAGCGTTCAAGATGTTTTAAATCATATTAGAATTAAAGCAGAACAAGATAACATGGAACTTTATTATGTCTATGTTACAGATAAACAAAATCACCTTTTGGGCGTTGTTTCTCTAAGAAAGCTTTTAACATCACCGACTAATCAAAAAGTCGAAGATATAATGATTTCCGATATTGTAAAACTTCATGTAGATGATTACAGTGACTTTATTATTGACGAATTTATGAAATACCAGTATAATGCACTGCCCGTTGTTGACCTCTATAACAGACTTAAAGGAATGATTACATGGGATGATGTTCATGATTTGTTCGAAGAAGAAACAACCGAAGAAATCTATCAATCTTCTGGTATTTCAACTGAAATTGTAGATGAAGACGAAATTCTTTCCGGTAATATTCTTAATGCGATAAGAGCCAGAACACCATGGCTTTTTATTACATTAATCGGCGAATTTATTGCCGTAAATGTTGGTCATCACTTTGATCATACATTACAGGCCCTGCCAATAATTGCCATATTCATGCCCCTTTTAGCAGGGTTAGGCGGAAATATCGGCACACAGAGCATTACTCTTATGGTACGCGGACTTTCAACAGGACAGGTTACTTTAAGCTCTGCAGTCCACCATATTTTCAGAGAAACATTCATTGGTTTAATTATCGGAACAATATTCGGATCTCTCGTAACTGCGGTTACCTGGGGATGGCAGCATAATATGGAATTAGGTGCTGTAGTCGGAATTGCGATGGCAATAAATATGACTATGGCTACAATTATCGGTACATTTACACCGTTTGCTCTCAAAGCAATGAAAGTAGACCCTGCAGTCGCATCAGGTCCCGTTATTGCGACAACTATTGATGTTTTAGGGTTGGCAATATATTTTACACTGGTGTCAACTTTTTTAATTAAGGTTATGTAAAAAGGTAAGAAATATGACGGATCAAATGGAAAGAAACAGAAGAGATTTAGACAGAACACGCTCATTTATTAAACATGCCAAAGAAGCAAGAGAAGAACGCTCTTCTTTTGCTAAAGTTTTAATTGGTATGATTATTGTTTTTATAGGTATTATATTAAGTATTTTTGTACTTGCAGATAACGAAAACTTTCTTGAAGAACATTTTGGGGAAAATTCTTTTATAACAAAATTATTTGAAAAATTGTCTGTCAGCAATGACAATAAAGAGCATGCAGATTTTGCACTTCCATTCGGGTTAAGACGCCAAAATATTCTATTTTTAGGTGTTGATGCCAGTAACAATCCTAATGATTTATGGACAGGAACAAGAACAGACACAATTATACTTGTAAATATTGACCCGAGAACAAAATCCGTAAATGCACTGTCTATCCCAAGAGACAGTAAAGTATATCTCCCCGGTGATAACGGAGTTAATAAGATTAATGCAGCTCATGCAATAGGCGGCATTGAAATGACTAAAAGAACTATTGAAGATACTTTAGGAGTGCATATCGACAGATATATTATGGTTCATGATAGTGCCGTTAAAGAAATAGTTGATGCTATGGACGGTTTAGACATTTATGTTGAAAAACCTATGCATTACAATGATTATTCAGGAAATCTTCATATTAATTTCAGCAAAGGAGATCATCACCTTGACGGACAACAGGCAGTAGAATATTTAAGGTTCAGACATGATGCACTTGGAGATATCGGAAGAACTCAAAGGCAGCAATGGCTCTTAAGAAGCCTGCTGAATAAACTTAAGCAGCCTGCAACAATTACAAAAATTCCCGATATAATCTCAGTTGCGAAAAAATATGTTAAAACCGATATGTCTTTTTATGAAATGTCCCAATATGCAGCCTTAGCTAAACATATTGATATGGATAAAATAGAAATTGCAATGCTTCCCGGTGCTCCAAATCAAAAAGGTTATATAAGCTACTGGATTTTAGATCCCGAAAAAACACAGGAAGTTGTCAACAGAGTAATTTACAGAGATAAAGAACAATTTGATGAAGCAGTTCCGATGACTGCAGCAGTTCTTGCATCTGAGACATCAAGAGGAGAACAAATGGCTGAAAACCTTAAAGCGGCAGGTATTGACGTCAAGTGTACAGGCAGAGCAACAAGGGCGCATTCTCAATTTATAGCACACTCCTCTAAAGTTACAAATGATTACTACAACTGGCTTAAGAAAAAAAATGAAGAATTCGGCGGTCTGCAATTTGTATATGATCCTGTAAATTACTATTGCGGAGAAACTGATTTTACAATAATATTATCAGGGAATTAAAGTCCCTGTTTTGTGCCTGTAGCTCAGCCGGATAGAGCGTTTCCCTCCGAAGGAAAAGGTCGTGCGTTCGAATCGCATCAGGCACATTTTATCTATGTTTTAATCCCCATTGACATAAAGAATGCAAAATAGGGATAAAAGATTTACCTTTCTTTGAAAGGGAATATTCAACTTTGGGAGGAATTTGCGGGTATTCTTTTCTTATAATTAAATCATCTCTTTCAAGTTCTTTTAAGACAACACTTAAAGTTTTATGCGAAATCATATTCAAATATCTTTGCAGGTTGTTAAAACGGATAACACTATGTCTGTATATAGCGTACAAAACAGTCAGTTTATATTTACCGCTGACTAACGATAATGTGTAATTAAAGCCTGTTTTATCAAAACTTTCAACTTCTTTTAAGCAATCTTTTTCATCCAAATCCATAATACGCTTCTTTCTGTAAGCAGGTTACTTTTTTATCCGTACTTGAATAAATTACCACAAAAGTTTAACATAATAAATATCAAAAGGCAAAGATAGCAGAATTACAGAAAGGAGAACACATCTATGTACAATTTTATTTATGATATCCCGACAAGAATTCTATTTGGTGCAGGACAACTAAATAATCTGCATAAAGAAAAATTTCCTGGTAAAAAAGCTATTATTGTAATTTCAAATGGCAATTCTACTAAAAAATACGGTTATCTGCAAAGGCTAGAAGAACAGCTAAAAAAATCCAATATTCAATATGTATTATTTGATAAAGTAAGAGCAAATCCTACAGCCCAAAACGTTATGGACGGTGCAAAACTTGCAAAAGAAAACGGCTGTGATTTTGTAATATCTCTTGGAGGCGGTTCTGTAATGGACTGCGGGAAATGTATTGCGCTTATGATGAAAAATGAAGGGGATCTATGGGATTACAGTTTGAGTAAACAAGGCGGAAAGAAAAATCCCCCTAACCCTGCAGCAGCAAATATTTGTATTACAACCTCAGCCGGAACGGGAAGCGAGGTAAATTCTGCAGCAATAATAAGCAGGGATGATTTACAGGAAAAAACACTCTTTTGCGGATATTCCATGTTTCCAGTATTATCAGTTGTAGACAGCGATTTAATGCTAAGTGTACCGCCAGTATATACTGCATACCAGGGAATGGATGCGTTTTTTCATGCAAGCGAAACAATAATGAATATTAACGTTCATCCAATGGCAGAAATGTTTGCGCTAAAAGCAATTGAATTACTTACAAAATATCTTCCCGCAGCATATAAAGACGGTTCAGACAGAGAAGCCCGTTCATATGCAGCACTTGCCAATACACTTGCCTGCTATTATGTTATGAGTACATCAGCACATAATATGGAACATGTAATGAGCGGATTTCATCCTGAATTAGCACACGGTGCCGGACTTATTATGATTTCACCTTCATATTACGAGTTTTTTATAAAAAAAGGACTTGGAAAAGACAGATTTATCAAAATGGCAAAGGCAATGAGCATTGAAAATCCCGCATCAAGCAAAGATTTTCTAAATGCACTTCATAAATTAATTGCGGATGTAGGCTGCGCCGACGTAAAAATGAGCAAAACAGGAATAACAAAAGAAGAACTAAAAAAATATCCGGCAAAAGTATTTGAGGTTTTAGGCGGTGATATTACAGCAGATCTGGTTACTTTAAAAGAACAGGATTATCTTGAAATTTTTGAGAATGCTTACTGTTAAATTATTTCAAAAGATCGTGCATAAATCTTATGTGCGATCTTTTTTCTATTTTTAGGTCATATACAATAACGACCTATTGAATTTAATTTGCTTTCTAGGTCATTACGTTTTGTAATAGCTTTATCCGGATAAATTTCATATAACTTTCTGTGAAAATCATCAGTAAGATTAGGCATAACGACATTAGCACCGCTTTGTAAGGCAAGCAGACGTCCGTTAGGAGCTAATGTTTCCATCGCAGTAGTCGCGGGAATATTAATATCTTTTAACACAATTCTGGTTAAAGCCATTACTTTTATTGCAAGATTTAAATCTCCGCAAGCAGCGTCTTTCAAAGGAGTTTTGGGATGAGGAATAAAAGGTCCTATTCCAATCATGTCAGCATCAAGTTCTTTAAAAAAGAATATATCATCAGCCAGAGATTTCAATGTTTGATTAGGCAGTCCGACAAGACACCCTGTGCCTGTTTCGAACCCAAGTCTTTTTAAGTCAAATAAACACCTTTTTCTGTTTTGAAAATCAGCATAAGGGTGCATTTGTTCATACAAATTCACGTCTGTTGTTTCTATACGCAGCAAATATCTGTCAGCACCTGCTTCTTTATATGCTTTATATTCTTCAAATGTTTTTTCACCTAAGCTTAATGTTACGGCGACATCTAAATCTTTAATACCTGATATAATTTCACACATAAGTTTTGTATCAAAAAAATCATCCTCTCCAGACTGCAATACAATAGTTTTAAAACCTTCATCAACACCTTTTTTAGCAATATTAAGAATTTCAGATTTAGAAAGTCTATATCTTTTTACAGATTTATTTGATGACTGAAGCCCGCAATATAAACATCCTCTTTTGCAAATATTTGAAAATTCAATTAAACCTCTAAGATGTACACCATCTCCGACGAATTGTTTTCGGATTAAATCAGCTTCTTTAAAAACAGTATTATCAGGCGACTTTAAAATATCAATAATATCTTTTTTTGACAACATCATAATAAAAATATGGCGGCCCCGGCGCGATTCGAACGCGCGATCTTCGGTTTAGGAAACCGCTGCTCTATCCTGCTGAGCTACGAAGCCATATATTCAATTTATCACAAAAATAACTTTAAATAAAATATCAAAAAATTTTTTGTTCAGTTTTAATATAATTATGAAGATTTTACCTTTAAATAATATAATTTTACCCCAACGCCGATATCAATATGGCAAGGCAGCTCCATCGTTTCAATCTTCTGATACTGTGGAATTTCCATCCTCTGTTTTACCAAAGAAATTTGAATTAACAGAATTTGAGGAAAAGTATAATGATGTTATGGTCCAAATTAAAAGATTAGACAGTAATATACATGTTCAAAAAAATAATTTAAAGGATTATTACTCAGCTCAGGACAAGTATGATTATCAAGAACTTTTGAAACAAAGACAAAATCTAATTGCACGCAAAAAAAATATGGCAAAAAAATCAAACATTGCACAATCTGATTTAGAGTATAATATATCTGTAAAGAAAGAATATAACAGGTTTGCTCCCAAAATATATAAAGCTTCTACTAAACAAGAATTATGGTCCATTGAAAAACTGATAGGTGAATATAGTTTATATGTAAAAACAAAAACATTACTCTTTACACTTATTAGGCAGAGGGTAAAAAATTTGACGAAAAAATAGGCAAATAGTTTAGATTATTTCAAAATATTATAATTGCCAAAATAGCAAATAGCATTAAAGGTATATTATAATGAAGGAAAGTTGGTATACAAGTATCTTTAATATGATTATGCTGTCCGTCAACATTTAATCCTGCAGTTGGTCCCAGAGTTGTTCCGGAAGCAGGAGACCCTGCATCGCCCAATGCAGCTGCTGCCGCAAATACAACTATTGCTTCCATAGGATTAAAACCTAACTTAATAAATATAGGCACAAACAGCACCGCAAGAATAGGAATTGTTCCAAAAGAGGTACCTATACCGATTGTAATAAATAAACCTACAACGAGCATTAAAAATGCAGCCAAAAGTTTTGAACCCATCATAAACGGCACAAGCCCCTGTACCAATGTATCAATACCGCCGGTTGATTTTAAAACACCGGCAAAACCTGCAGCAACAAGCATTACAAATGCTACATAGCCCATAAGTCCTATACCTTCATTTATAAGTATATCCATTTTTTCAGGGTTAATGGCACGTGTCCCGAAAATTATAGTCAGACCTATCAACGCACCCAGAGGAAGAGACTTTGTCCACAGTTGCACAGCTAATGTTGCAACCGCAGCCAATAAGGTTATGTAGTGGCTTCCCGTAAAGCGTAAAGAACGTCTTCTCTCTTCCCTGAACGTAATATTTTCATAATCTCTCGGTTTTCTGTAAGAAATAAACACAGCCCATAAAAGACCGGCTAATAACCCTATACCTAATACCCATACAGACTGCCAAACATCATTTACAGAAACTTTCATTCCGTTTAATGTCATGTTATCCGCAAGAAGTCTTTGAAATATAAGTCCGAAACCTGCAGGAAAAACAATATAAGGAGTGACAAGCCCGAAGGCAAGAGCACATGCAACAGCACGTCTGTCAAGCTTTAATTTATTCATAACAGAAATTAAAGGAGGAATTATAACAGGTATAAACGCAATATGAACAGGAATTAAGTTCTGTGAAGCACACGCAAGCAGTGTAAGAATTAAAAGCAAAATAAATTTATTGTTTTTAATCAAAAGACTTATTCTTTTAGCAAGAACATCTGCAAGCCCCGTATGCGCCATTGCAGCTGCAAAGGTTCCTAAAAGAATATAACTCAAAGCAGTTTCACTGTTTTGTCCCATGCCGTTAATAAAAACATCCATAATCTGCCCTGCATGCATCCCTGCAGCTTTGCCGGCTACAATAGCAGACACAATTAACGCTAATAAAACATTCACTCTGCACAAACAAAGTACGCAAAGTAATATAACTGCAATTATTATAGGGTTAAATAAAAATTCCATATAAAATTACACACCTGCTTTTGCAATTAAATCTTCAAATTTAGGTTTTCTGCCGCAGCATTTGTCTTCGTCACAGTAACCAAGCCGCTCACATTTAGGCACAAGATAAGGTTTCAGCCATGGTTCTTCTTTAACGAGTTCATCACACATCATTTTAACCATAGTCCTGATTTCATACTGTGCACGAGTACAAAGCCTTAAGTTTGCAACATGAATTAACTCTCTTAAATTCAAACTAACAACAAGAGAGCTTGCTGCAGCATTAGGAAGCACAAATCTTGCGTCTTCTGCCGGAATACCCGCTTCAACAAATTCCTGATACTGCTCGGAAATTTTACTCATAAACTGAACAAATTTTTCTTTTAATTCAGGATCTTTTTCAATAGTAGGAGGAATTATATAATCAAATTGCCCCTTTTCTTTAACATATCTTTGAGATTTTTGAGAAAAAGACATGTGTCTGTGTCTTACAAGCTGATGAGTACATGCTCTTGAAACATTTGCAATGGCAAAACTTACCTGGATATGTTCGATTGTTGAGTAATGCCCTGATGAAATAACTCTTTCAATAAGTTTAAGCATTTTTTCTTTATCATCTGTACTGTTATAAATATTAATCGGATAATCAGCACTGTAACAGGTTCTGCAGGCTGTGTAAACAGTCTTTAACATATTTTCAGGCTTTGAAATTAAATTTACAACAGGCTTGTTATTGTTTTCCATACATTTCCCCTTCTTAATTCTGTAAATACAATTATACCACTCTTAATAACAGAATGGCACAATGTAAATTTTTGTAGAGTAAATATTCTACCACGGATAATCCTTATTGATTTTCCATCCGTCATATTGAATAAGAGCTCCGCAAGTAAATGCATATCCGCCTTTATTACAATTATAATATTTACTACGGTCTGTAATTGCAGTCCTTGTCTGTCCGAAACCTTCAAAATATATTCCGGGTTTAACAATTACGGTATCGGCAATATCTTGATTTCCAACCAATGAATCTGTTAAAAGTAAAAGAGAAAAAATATCCTTACCGGTTCTATTAGGTCTTTTATTTCCGTTTAAATCCAGTATTATTCTTGATATAACATAATTATTATAAAGGCTTTGATAAACATAAAGCATTGACCCATCAGACATAACAACAATCCATGTATTATCTTTATCACCCGGGAGCTTATCTGTACCGTTAGGACCTGCAGGCACAACATATTTATTGCCTTCAAGCCCGAAATGTATACCTTTATTTTCACATTCTCCAAGAATACAATAATCAACAATGTTCAAATACGGCAAAATATAATTTTCAAATAGATTATGCCCGTAACCAACATCCCAATCACTTAGAAAACCATTATCCGCTTCAGATAATCTTACAGCTTGAGATAAAGAACTGTATGATTTCTTTAATTGTGTCAATGTCACGTTCTTTTGATATGCTGCCATTAAAACAGGTAAGGTTAACGCAGATACCACACCGATTATACCTAAAGTTACAAGAACTTCCGCCAAAGTAAAAGCTTGAGCAGAGCTTAGATTACGCCCCCCCCCCGCGTTATATAATTAAATAACTTTTTCATAATTGCTCCTTTCTTACTTATATAATAATTTTAACATAAATTAAAAAAAATAAGCACCTTTAAAGGTGCTTATTTTTGTAAATATAATGAAACTATTTTTTGTTTCCGTAACGTTTGTTAAATCTTTCAACACGACCTTCAGAGTCAAGTATTTTCTGCTGTCCTGTATAGAACGGGTGGCAGTTGTTGCAGATTTCAACTGTAATATTATCGTTAATTGAACCTGTTTCAATTTCGTTACCGCAAACACATTTGATAACTGTTTTCTTATAATCCGGATGAATTCCCTGTTTCATTTTTAACCTCTTTCCTTTTCTCAAGATTCCAAACTTGATTAAATTTAATTTCGACTAATTATATGATACAACAGAAATAAAAAAGTGCAAGCGGGAAAAATCTCATGCATTTGTCTGATGTTAAAATTCTTTAATTTTGGCATAATAACAAAGTTATCCGTTATTAGATTTTTAAAGGTGATATTTAGAATGAATCTGCACGAACAATGTTTATTGAGATATCTTCAAAACCCCGATGAATTGTCATATTCTACAGAAATTTTAAAGCTTAATAATTTTATTCTTGAAAAACAATTTTTACTGAAACATTTTGTTGCCAAATCTTCTACCTTCAATTATACTGAAAGAATGAAATAGTATAAAGAAGATAGAGGGCTATGTTCAAAAAAATTTCTTATGCGGTTGGATTAATATTTTTTGTTATCTTTGCTTTTTTGATTTTAAAAAGTGCAAATTTAAACAATTTTATAGACACAATAGAAAACAGGACTTTTGACCTGCGGCAAAGTATATTAATAAATGAAGGTTCAAAAAAAGCCAGTAAAGACATTGTTATTGTAGCAATAGACGATGCTACATATGAATATATTCTTGATAATTACGGCGAATGGCCTTTGCCGCGTGATACTTACGCAAAGATTATAAATTATCTGGAAAAACAAAGTCCACGGGCAATCGCTTTTGATTTAATGTTTGTAAAATCATTAAAAAGTAAAAATCAGGCTGATGAGGCACTTGTACAAACATTTAAAAAGTATAGCAATCTTTATACATCAATGAATTTTGACAACCAGTCGGAAGATTTAAGAATTCCTCCGGAGCTGCCTGAGAAACTAACAATAAATGTCCAGAATAATTCAGATATAGATTTTAATCAGCTTACATACACAAATTGCAGAACTATCCTTGAAGGAATACTAAATGCGACATCCAATATAGGAATTATAAATGTATCGCGATCTGATGACGGTGTCTTGAGAAAAATGCCTCTTGTTGTTAAATATAAAAATGATTTTTATCCGCAGCTTGCTTTAAAAGTCGGCTTAAATTATCTCGGGGAAAAGCAGACATCATACGAAATAGATAAAAATTCAGAATTTAAACTCGGGGACAGAAAAATATTTCTTGACAAGGACGGAAGTGCAATTCTTAACTGGTATGGTCCTGCAGGAACGTATACTTACATCCCCATGTATCAGCTGATTAAAGCAGTTAACGGAGAAAAAACAGAATTAGATTATGATTTTTCAAATAAAATAATCTATTTCGGAACAACTGCCGCAAGTCTTTTCGACATTAAAACGGTCCCTGCAGGGAAAATTTATCCCGGCGTAGAAGTTCAGGCAACTTATGTAAATAATATTATTGACAATAACTTTATAAGAAAGGTTAACAGAGGATATACAATAGCTTTAAGTATTTTACTTGCATTGCTTATTGCTTCTGTCGTTTCTCGGGTAAGCTCGGCTTTTGCGGCTTCGATGATGTCATTATCAGCTTATCTTATATATATTCTTATTGCTTATTATTCTATGAAATTTGAACATTTATGGCTTGAGGTTATCTACCCTCTTATATTTTCAATTGCGGCTTTCACGTGTGCATATATTATTAAATATCTTATTAAATCTCGTGACTTTGAACAGCAATACAGACTAGCAACAACCGACGGACTTACAGAACTTTATAATCACAGATATTTTCAAGAACAAATAAGAATGCAGGTTGAGCAATCCAAGCGTTATAACAATAATTTTTCATTAATTATTATTGATATTGATTTTTTCAAAAAGTTCAATGATACATTCGGGCACCAGTCAGGTGATGCAGTATTAAGACAGGTAGCACAAACTTTAAAGAAAAATGTTCGTGCAACTGATATAGTTTGCAGATACGGCGGTGAAGAAATGAGTATAATACTTCCTAATACAGGCAAAGATGAAGCATTATCAACCGCGCAGAAAATATGCGAAAGAGTTGCTAACAGGAAATTCAAACTTTCTGGAGACAGAGAAACAAATGTAACCATAAGTTTAGGCGTTTCAACATTTCCGTTTGACGGAAATTCCGCATCCGCAATTATAGAAGAAGCAGACAAACGGTTGTATAATGCAAAACATAACGGAAGAAATCAGGTAGGATAAAAAAAGAGCCTTTAAAAGGCTCCTTTTTTTTCTTATATTACAGGAACATCAACAGGATCAACCAGTATAACATTTAAAACTTCACCCTGTCGAAGATTTACATCTTTGCCCTTTCTTATCATGTCGGCAATTCCGTCATAAACATAATAAGCACCGCCGCCAAGAGCACCCCCGAGAGCGCAAATACCGGTCATCAGCTGATCTGCAACAATTATGTCATCAAATACATCACCGCCCCATTCAGTTGCATTAACCGTAATATCTTTAGTATTTTCCCAGTTTTCTTTCAATGCATCCTTATAACCGCGTGAAGAAGTTATTCCGCCGTCATAAGTTAAATCGCTTCTGCCAACAACTGAAAATGTTAAAGGAAGCTGGCGTCCGTTAGGAGTTACAACATGGTCAAAGTCCAAATACAAAACCGCACCTTTTGACATTCTTTTAGAAGGTTCAATTCTTTTTATTGTTCCACGCACAAGCGACCCCATAGGAAGTATAACATCGGAATCTGCAGTCTGATCAGTCATCATTATTGCTGTAAATTCACTACCGGCTTTATCTGTTGTTGTTGAAACAGGGTTCATCATTTGAAGCGAAAACTTTGTTCCCGCAGGTATTCTTTTGGTTTTAGCCTTAGCGTTAAACGGGGCAGCTGATACGGTTTGCGCAAACAATAAAAGTGACAACATTATAGTTAAAAATCTCATAATAACTCTCCTTATTTCTCATACATTTTAGACAATTTTGTATAAAAAAGCAATAGGGAAAATATTAAGAAGTTGCGGGAAATATTAAATATTGCTACAATTTAGTTATGTCAAAATCAGAAAAAATAGAAGAACTACAAAGTATTCTGAAGCAAGACCAGACAAATTTTCAGGCACGCAGGGAGCTTGCGGTACTTTTATTAGACTGCGGCTATTCTGAAGAAGCCAAACAGCATTTCTTATATTTGTCTAAAATCTTTAATGATGACAGCGGGATTTTTTATAATCTCGGGATTACTTACGAAAAACTTAAAGATCTTAATAAAGCCGAAGATGCTTATAAAAAAGCAATAGAGCTTGCACCCGATGAAGTTGATGCGTTTTACAATCTCGGACTTGTATACATAGATAAAAAAAGATACGAAGATGCCGTCGAATGTTTTGAACACGTACTGGCAAAAGATAACAATGATTCAAACTCATATTTTTCAATAGGTCTGTGCTACTTCAAAGAAGGGAAATTGGACGGGGCAAAATATTATTTTCAACGAACTGTTGAGCTTAATGATGAAGATATATATGCACATTTTTATATCGGAAATATATTAAAAGAGCAGGGCGAAAATGAAGCGGCAAAAGAAAAATTCAAAAAAGTAACAGAACTTTCGCCGGATTACAGCTGGGCATATTTTAATCTTGCGTCAATTAACTATGAAGAAGGGGATTTATCCTCAGCAGTCGAAAACCTTGAGAAAACTCTGGAATTAAATCCTAAAGACATTGATGCATACAGAATTTATGCAAAAATAATGACCAAATCTAACCGCTTTGACAACGCAGCGCTAATAATGGAAAAATCAATAGACAATTGCGGTGCAAACGGAGATTCTTATTATATGCTTGCACAAATTCAGAAACTCAGAAAAGCAAATGATGAATATGTAAAATGTATGAATAATGCTTTAAAATTTAACAGCAGCCTGTCTGTTTCTCCTAAATTGGTAAAAAAAGAACTTGATAATTTTCTAAAATAATCCCGCCTTAAAAAGGCGGGATTATCACGGGTTATTCGGGCATTGGAATTCTTCCGTTCAGAATATCGTTAAGAGGGAATTTATTACCGTCCTTATCTGTTAAAAATGCAATATTATCTTCAACAGTGACCGGAAGTTTTCGTCCGCCGCGGGTTTGGAAATAGTAACTTTCTTCCGTATTTAGTTTGTCTGCGTTAAATGTTAATTCTCCTTTTCTGTTGTTGGCAGTTAAATCATTTGTTATAAGTTTATTTGAGCCGACAATGTCTTGAAAATCATAACATTTATCGTATACTGCATCATCCTTGTAGAAGTAATAATCTTTTCCGTCCATAGTAAATTTGGCATCCGTTCTCCACATACTGTTTGCATTATCAGGCTGGATTAAGACTTTATTATTAGCACTTCTCAGATATGAATTATTTGCATAATTCGTTCCTTGCGGATTAACCATATTCTTTTTAGCAAGCTCCATAAGCGCCGTATCCAAATCACGAACTTTATTATGGTTCATTGTGCCTTTTGTTTTACTTAATTCTTCTGTCAGGATTTTGATTTTCTTGTATTCGGGAGAATTTTTTATTTCTGTACTATCGGGAATTGAAGCCATCAAACCGTCGATTGCGGGCTTCAAATTTTTATAAGTTTTGTAAGAAACAGATGTTTTGCCGTCCTCGGACTTAATGACACCTGCATCAAAAAGTTTTTCAAGCAGCCCGTTTGAACCTGTTAACGAACCGTTTTCCGTACCCGTCTGCAAATAGGTTTCCCAAGATGTATTTCTATCAGCCAGACGATTTACCAGAGCTTCTGCGGCCTCTTTGTTTTCAAGATTGATTAATCGTGCAGCGTCACGGTTCATATCGCTTCCTACCAATTTGCTTTTGTGTTCTTTTTGATAGCCTGTTTCAACTTCCTTCTCAACAGCTTTAACATTATTATCAAGGAATGTTTTAACCTTATCACTGTCTTTTGAAGTAAGGGCAGATATTTTTCCGTTATCATAGCTTACCTGCTTTAAGTTTATACCGTCATCTGTTAAGTTCATTTGAAAATGTCTTACGCCTGCTCTGTCCGAATAAACATTATTTTCGGGATCTACAAGTTTTAATGTTTGATACCTTTTTTGTGCAACACCGTCAGGACCTTTATGTCCGTAGTCTGTTGGAAGCGCAATCGCAATTTCTTTAGGCACACCTTTTCCGTCATAATTTGCTCTTTTGGGAATAATTACATCTGTGTTCCACGTATTATTCTTGGTAAGTCTTTGAGATGAGCCTGTTTCATCAATATTAACTTTTTTACCTGATTTTTCAAATACTTCTTTAAAATCAGGAACTTCTTTTACAGGCTCTTCTACATTGTTTTGTACTGGCTGTTTAACAGGTTCGGGAATATTTTCAATCCACCCGTTAGTCCCTTGCTGCTGATGATATAACTTTTTATTACCGTCAATATCAGTTGTTGTTTTTGTTAAAACATCATTAACAAAGCCTATTTCTTCTTTTATAATACCGCCATTTTTTGCTATAAGTTTTTCACCTTCATAAGTTATTGTTTGAACTTTAGGATTGCTCAAATCTTCTGTTACCCTGCCAAATCCTTTCATATCGGTAATTATTTTCAGTTCTTTTTCACCTGTTTCATCAAATTCTGTAGTTACAGTGTTTAAACCGTTAACAGAAACGGATTTCTTTTTGATGTTATCTTTTGAATAAAAATCAGTAGTATTATCATCTGCTTTCACTGGATAAACACCGTCATCAGCCAGCTCTGCAGCTTCAATAGCCTGCAAAGTTCTGTTAACAGACTTAACTTCGGAACGCTTAATATCAAGTCCCATCTTTTTTAACTCACGCTTTGAAAATTTGCCGTTACCGTCATCAAATTCTTCTTTTAATTTTTCAATATCAGAAGAATAAACGTAAGAATTTTCATCTAACCCCTTGTTCTTAAAAAAATCAAATAAAAGCTTATTGCTTTTTGCCAAATCAGAGAGCTTTACGCCGTTAGAGCTGAAAGTCTGCCCCCCCCCCGAGTTTGTCCGATACCGTTAAAATCAACCATCTTTACCGCCTTTCTTTATTTGTACACTACATTTTACAAAAACATAAATCGGTCAGACATAATAAAAACTTTAATAAAAGCAAATAGTTTATAAACAAAGCTTAACAAAGAGAATAAAAACATCACATAACGTATAATCTTATTTTTATGCTAAAATAAAAACTATAAGAATGTATGTGAGGAATTACTTTTATGAAAATGTCAAAAATGTTTGTACAAACTCTGAGAGAATATCCTTCGGATGCCGAAGTTATTTCTCATAAAATGCTCGGCAGAGCAGGATTTATAAAAAAACTTACCCCGGGTGTATATACTTATATGCCTTTAATGTGGAGAGTATTGAAAAAGATTGAAAATATAGTAAGAGAAGAAATGGATAGAGCCGGAGCTCAAGAATTGTTAATGCCTTTTGTACAGCCCAAAGAACTATGGGAAGAATCAGGCAGATGGGAAGTTTACGGACGCGAGCTTATGCGTTTGAAAGACCGCCACGACAGAGATATGTGTCTTGGACCTACTCATGAAGAAATTATTACATCAGTTGCAAGGGACGGTTTAAAATCATATAAACAACTGCCTGTAAATTTATACCAAATTCAGTCAAAATTCAGAGATGAAATCAGACCCAGATACGGGCTTTTAAGAGGGCGTGAATTCATTATGAAAGACGCATACAGCTTTGACACAGACGAAGCCGGACTTGATAAAGAATATGAAAATATGGCTCAAGCTTACAAAAGAATTTTTGACAGATGCGGTCTTGATACAAAAATGGTTCAATCTGACAGCGGAGCCATAGGCGGAAGCGTTTCGCATGAATTTATGGTAATAACTGACACCGACGCGGGTGAAAACGATGTATTCTACTGTAATGAATGTGATTATTCGGCAAATTCTAATCACGCAGTGTCAAACCTTCCCGAAGCTGTAATTGACGGAAAAGATTACTTTAAAGAAACAAAAGTAATTGATACCCCGAATACTCACTCAATTGAAGAATTAAGCAAATTTTTAAATATTCCTGATACATTAATTTTGAAATCACTTGTTTACATCGTGGATAAAAAGCCTGTTATAGCCCTTATAAGAGCAGATAAAGCTGTTGAAGAAACAAAATTGATGAATGCGGCAGGCGGAATAGAAATAAGAATTGCATCTTCAGCCGAAATTGCCGAGCTTATGGCAGAAAAAGGCTTTGATGCAGTACCGGGCTTTATAGGTCCGAAAGGCATGAAAGGTATTAAAATAATAGCTGATGAAACAGTTAGAGATATGAAAAACTTTGTCGTAGGTATCAATGAAACAGATAAACACCTTGTCGGCGCTAACCTTTCAGATTTAGAAACCGAGTTGACATATACTGACATAAGACTTGTACAACGCGGAGAACTTTGTCCGCAATGCGGCAAACCTTTATTCGTTACAAAAGGTATTGAAGTAGGTAATATATTTAAACTGGGTACAAAATACTCTAAACCTATGAATGCGGTTTATACAGATATTAACGGAAAAACTCATCCTTATGTAATGGGCTGTTACGGAATAGGCATATCAAGAACTGCAGCGGCAGCGGTTGAAGCGCACTATGATGAACACGGTATTAAATGGCCGATTGCAATCGCACCGTATCATGTTGTAATTGTTCCCGTAAACATCAATGACGAACTTCAAATGAAAGTTGCGGAAAAAATGTATGAAGATTTAAAATCCGCAGGTGTTGAAGTTGTTCTTGACGACAGAGACGAGCGTGCAGGTGTTAAATTCAAAGATGCCGACTTAATAGGTTTCCCGTTCAGAGTTACAGTCGGTAAAACAATTAATGATGGCTTTGTGGAATACAAAGTCAGAGAAACAGGAGAACAGGAAAAATATACACCTGAACAAGCAACTCAAAAACTTATTGATATAATAAAAGCGGTTAAGTAATTAACCGCTTTTTAGCAATTATTTTTTTTCAGATGTTTTACGAGAATTATGAAGTCAATAAATCTGGCAGACATTGCAACATTACGTCGGGCAAAGCAGCATTTTCATGATTGCTATCTTGTAACGAGCTTAAATTCTCTAAGTAATTCTGAAAATGGACGTAAAATCTTACAAAATAATATTTTAAGAGATGGGAACAACTTTAAAATAAAATTCAAAAATGTAAACGGAAATCAGGAAGACTTTTTTATTACAGAAAAAGAAATAGATAATCTGACATTGTGCGACAGATTTTTTAACCCGATAGAGTTAAAAGAGCCTCATAATCCGATAATTAAAGCAATTGAAGTTGCAATGAATAAATTATTAAGTAAATTTCCGGATAAAAAATCTTTTATAAACAGATTGTATAAAACAAATGAACAATTTGAATACAATAACCCGTCAAGATTTATGGAAATGTTCACGGGAATAACCCCGTTAAATATTAATGAAAAAAGTTTTAGGATGAGTTTGAGAAAAAACTCAGATGATGCTAAAGGTCTTTTTCAACAAATCGGTAATAACAACAATAGCAGTTTTATTGTCGGGACAGGACACAATTTTATAAATGGTATGACAAATTGGCATTGCTATACACTTGAAAAAGTTGATAATACGAACAAAACTATACAAATCTTTGATCACAGATTTCAAGAAAAAATTACAATGCCTTTCGATGAAGCAGTAAAAAAATTAAAATATATCACCGGTTATTTCAATGAAAACTTAAAATAATTATTTTTTATGATGTCTGAAAGCAAAATACTTAAACAAAACATATGTTATTACAGAAGCCAAAAGTATTGAAAAAATCTGCCCGATATAAACATTCTTTGTAACAAATCTTACTATTAATTCAAGAATAAGCGCATTACAAATATAACTTACAACCCAGGTAGTACAGCATTTTAAATATTCTTTAAGCCAATGCCCTTTTGTACAAAATACGAAAACTTTTTGATTTATGAAAGAAAAAACAGAAGAAATTATCCATTGCAAAGCAACACAAATTTGATAATGTTCCTGTCCTATCAAATATAAAGCTACAGAAAATATAACATAGGAAAAAGCAGCATTAAAACCGCCAACAAGGAAAAACCTTATTTTATCCGACAAAGTACACCATTTATTATATAAAGTTATCACATCTTCTCTGCTCATTAATATGCTTTTCCTATAAGTGATTTGTGCGTATTCATTTCAATAGTGTCATCCAATTCGGACAATTTAAATTTTTCACCGTATCGCTTTTCCAGTGCCAATTCAATCAGGTAATCAGCGAAATGAGGATTTTTAGGAAGCAGCGATCCGTGCAAATATGTTCCGAATACATTTTTATATCGTCCGCCTTCTGTTTTATCCTGACCGTTATTTCCATTGCCGACAGCAGCTTTTCCTAAAGGCTTTGTATCTCCTTGAAGATAAGTTAAGCCGCTGTGATTTTCAAAACCAACAAGAGTAGAAGGTTTTAAAAACTCAGTTTCTATAGTTACATTACCGATAAATCTTTTCTTCCCCGCAACTGTGTAAGCATCCATCAGGCTTATTCCTAAAAGTTTATCACCTTCAAACGGCTGATAGTAATGCCCAAAAAGTTGATATCCTCCGCAAATTCCGAGGAAAACCGCACCTTTATCGCGTTCAAGTTGAAGGAATTCTTTATTTTTATAAAGTTCACCTGCAACATCCTGTTGCTGCTTATCCTGACCTCCGCCGATAAAATACAAATCATGCTCTTTTATGGTATCTCCGATATTAATTTCATCATATTCAACCTGGATACCACGCCACTCACAGCGTTTAGTAAGAGTAATAATATTTCCCATATCGCCGTAAAGGTTCAGCAGTTTAGGATATAGATGTGCTATAGATATTTTTAATTCTTTCTCTTCCATGCTCTTTTAATTATAGCACATAATCGTGTTATAATCTCTATATGATAGATACACATTCACACATAAATATGATAGAAGGATTAACGCTTGATGAAATTATAAAAAATGCAAAAGCTGACGGCGTTGATAAAATAATAGTACCTTCTGCTTATCCTTCTGACATTGATACGGTTTACGAAATTGCACAAAAATATGATAATGTTTACGGATTACTCGGGGTTCATCCATCAGAGGTTAAGGACTGGGATGACAATTTAATCGAAAAAATCAGACTAATGGCTGACAATAAGAAAATATCCGGAATTGGAGAAATCGGACTTGACTATTATTGGGACAAAAGCTTTAACGATTTGCAAAAGGAAGTTTTTATAAAACAAATTAAGCTTGCTAACGAATTAGATTTACCGCTGTCAATACATGACAGAGATGCTCACAAAGACACTTTTGATATTTTAAAAGAGCATAATCGCGGTTCAAAAGTTGTAATGCATTGTTTCTCAGGCAGTGTAGAATTTGCTCGGGAATGTATTAAAGAAGGATGGTATATTGCACTTGGCGGTGTTGTTACATTCAAAAATGCAATAAAGATGAAAGAAGTTGCAAAAGATATTCCGCTTGACAGACTTCTTCTCGAAACCGATGCACCGTACTTAACACCTGTACCATTCAGAGGGAAAGAAAATCAACCGGCTTACGTAAAATATGTTGCAGAAGAAATAGCTAAACTCAGAGGTACAACTTTTGAAGAAATAGATAATGCAACAACACAAAATGCAGAAAGAGTTTTCAACTTATGAAAGAACGTTTAGACAAATATCTTACGGATTTAGGATATTTTGACACAAAAAGCAAAGCTGCCGCTGCAATTCTTGCAGGACACGTTAAACTTAACGATGAATACATTACGAAAGCAGGCTTTCAAATTAATCCGTCAAAAGAATATGATATTCAAGTTAAAACAATGCCTTATGTTTCGAGAGGCGGTTTTAAGCTGAAAAAGGCACTTGATACATTCCCCGTAAAAATAGAAGAAAGAATTTGTTTTGATGCAGGCGCTTCAACAGGAGGATTTACGGACTGCCTGCTTCAAAATGGAGCCAAATTCGTTTATGCGGCAGATGTCGGCTATGGTCAGCTTGATTGGAAAATCCGTTCCGATAAACGGGTTAAAACAATTGAAAGAACAAATCTTAAAATATGTTCTTTCGATGAAATTTATTCAGAAAACGAACCTGTAGCGGACCTGCTCGTAAGCGATTTATCTTTTATTTCTCTTACCAAAGTTCTTGAAAATCTGAAAAAACTGCTTAATCCCGCGTTTCACGAAATGGTATGCCTTATAAAACCTCAATTTGAAGCAGGCAAAGAAAACGTTGAAAAAGGCGGAGTTGTAAAAGACAAAAAAGTACACGAAGAAGTTATCGAAAATGTAATAAACTTTGCAAAAAATCTCGGGTATACAATTAACGACCTGACTTTTTCTTCAATAAAAGGTCCCTCAGGCAACATTGAATATTTAGTATGGCTTTCAACACAAAGCGGAAAAGAAACTGATTTTGATATCAAAGCAATCGTTGATAACGCTTTTAAGACATTAAATTCTTAAGCTTTAGGCAAAGTAACAAGAGGTGTTGAGCCGTATAAATCTATATATTTAAAGAAATTTAAAACAACTCCCGGCGGGAAAAAGTAATTGTTATTGGTCGGAGTTATTTTAAGCATGGAATGTGTCGAATCTACACTGACAATACTTGCAAGATACTGTTTATTTACAGCGGTAAATAAAATATAACCCGTTTTTGACTGAATTTCTTCTATCTGAAATTTATTGGCATTAACACTTGCTATAGCCATATAAAATAATTTCTCGGCAGGCAATATGTAAGTTCTTGTACAGGTCTTAAATTCTACATTTTGAGGGGTAATTAGAGTACTTACGGGCAAACTCTCATCAGCGTAGGACGGAACTGCCGCGAGTACTGAAACAAATAAAAAAGTAAATAAAAATTTTATTGCTCTTTCCATGATTCACCTACATTAACATCTACAACAAGAGGGACAGATAAAGGCTGATTAAGCTCCATTGCCTCTTTTACAAGTTTTGTAACTATATCAAGCTCTGATTTTACAACTTCTACCACAAGTTCATCATGAACCTGCATAATCATTTTTGATTGAAGATTATTCTCTTTCAGTTTTTTAGAGAAATCAATCATCGCAATTTTCATTAAATCAGCAGCAGTTCCCTGCATCGGCTGGTTAATTGCTGCGCGCTTTGCAAATTCTCTAATCATACCGTTAGAACTTGAAAGCTCGGTTGCAAGATAGCGTTTTCTGCCAAAAATTGTTTCAACATAACCCTTTTCCTCTGCCTGCATTACCGTACCTTCCATATAAGCTTTAACCCTCGGATATGTTGCGAAATATTTTTCTATAAATGTTTCGGCTTCTGCATTTGAAATACCCAGAGCTTTTGCAAGTCCGTATTTGCTTTGACCGTAAATTATACCGAAGTTGACAGCCTTAGACTTGTAGCGCATTTCTTTTGTAACTTTAGCGACTGGAACATCAAACACCTTAGAAGCAGTTAAAGTATGAACGTCAATACCGCTGTTAAAAGCTTCCAAAAGGTGCTTATCCTGCGTAATATGTGCAAGAAGACGAAGTTCGATTTGTGAATAATCGGCGGATAAAATCAATCCGTTAACTCTGTCGCGTGCAACAAAAGCATTTCTGATTTTGTTGCCTTCTTCGGTTCTGATAGGAATATTTTGCAAATTCGGATTTGAAGAAGATAACCTTCCTGTTGCGGTAACCGTCTGATTATATGTAGTATGAATGCGTTTGTCAGTTCTGTCAATTAAAGCAGGAAGTGCTTCTGTATAAGTAGATTTTAACTTAGAAAATTTTCTGTAATCCAGAATTAATTTTGCAATTTCATAGTCCTCTGCAAGTTCCTCCAGAACTGCAGCATTAGTTGAATAATTAGTCTTACCGCGTTTTTTCTTAGCCTTCAGTCCCATACGCTCAAATAAAACTTCCCCAACCTGACGCGGAGAATTAATATTGAAAACCTGCCCCGCAAGCTCATAAATCTTTCCTTCTATTTTTGAAAGCTGATTATTCATTGAAACAGTAAGTCTGTAAAGGTAATTTTCATCAACAGAAACTCCTGTGTATTCCATATCAGCTAGAACAAAGGTTAGTGGAACTTCTACATTATATGTAAGCTCTAATTCTTTTTCATCAAGATTGTTAATCCAAAATTTTGTTAATTCTACTACAGTGGAAATTTCATCTGCTGCATAATTTAGAATAGTATCTGACGGAGCATCCGCAAAATGAATTTGTTTTTTCTTATTTTTTTCAAACGGCGAATACTGAACAACAGCATGATTTAAGTGTTCCATAGCCTGAATATCCAATTCATGGTTTCTTTGCGGGTCTTTTACATAACTTGCAAGAGCTGTATCAAATATAATACCATTTGCACATACATCAAGACATCTTAAAATATTAAATGCTGTTTTTGCATTATGAGTTGTCTTATATACACTCTCATTCTCAAACAATGGTTTAAGTTCCGAGATAACATCCGGCAAACGAAGCTGATTTTCGATATTTGAATGATTTATCGGAACATAAAAGGTTTTCGTATCAGAACTGCCGCCTGAAAAATGAATATGACCATCAGCAGATAATTCAGCGCTGCATGCAAACGAAAAACCCGTAACAAGAGAACTTACGGCACTTCTAACATCAGCATAGATATTAAATGCAATTAATGAATGTTTTTGAAGTTCAACAACCATCTCTGATAAGTCTGAAGAATCAGTGATAAGCTTTTTTTCAAATTTAAAATCCGAGTTTTTATTAATTTCTTCATTAACCGCATCAGCAAAAAATCCAAGCTGCAAAGATCCGTCAGAAGGCATATCGGCAGGTACATTGCGCTCAATTTTGTCAAAAGAATACATTATTTCATTAATATTCTTGATAAAAGTATAAAATTGCATCTTCTTTAAAAAGTCAGTAACAACAGCGACTTCAGGCAAATCAACTTTTGCCTTATCAAAATCAAAGTCAATATCAACATAACGTACAATAGTCGCAAGATATTGGCTCATTTTTGCCTGCTCTTTACCTGCGCAAATTTTTTCTCTGACTGACCTTTCAGGAATATTTTCACAATCGGCAAGAACTGCATCAAGAGTTCCGTATTTTGCAAGAAGTTTCTGCGCCGTTTTTTCACCAATACCTTTTACGCCGGGAATACAGTCAGAAACATCCCCTCTTAAACCTTTGTAATCAATAACCTGATCAGGATAAACACCGAGTTTCTCAAAAATTCTGTCCCAGTTATATTCTATTAACTCACCTTTAGAGGGTAAAATGACTTTTACACAACCATCTTTATCAACAAGCTGAAATGCATCCTGATCACCTGTTAATATTAAAACCCTATGCCCGAGTTCACAAGCTTTTTTAGAAATTGTTCCGATGACATCATCAGCTTCAAAGCCTTCCTTTGTATAAATAGGAATATTAAAAGCTTTTAACCCGTCATAAATTAAATTCATCTGTGAGCGCATGTTGTCAGGCATAGCCTCACGGTTGCACTTATAATCAGAATAAGTATCTGTTCTGAATGTATGATGGCTGACATCAAAAGCGACAGCAATGGCGTCAGCATTCAAGTCACTGTTTTTAAGCAAGTCAAAAACAGCCTTAAAAAATCCGTATACAGCCCAAGTGGGAGTACCATCGGATGTTCTCATATTACTTCTCTCTAATGCATAGTATTGTCGGAAAGCTAATGCATGACCGTCAATCAAAATTAATGTTTTATTATTACTCATACTTATATTTTTTCATAAATACAAGTATTTTACAAATATGTTAAGTATCTTTTCACTAAAAAAGGCGATTATAAAATCGCCTTTTTTAAATTTATGCTGTAATCTCTTTATCTTTTACAGTGGTAGGAAGCGGAACAACCTGAGCATTTTTTCGATTTCTAACCATATCAGCAGTAACGGTAAACTTTGTCATATCATTCTTTGTCGGAACATCATACATTACATCAAGCATAATTTCCTCAACAATTGAACGTAATGCCCTTGCACCTGTCTTACGCTTAATAGCTTCTTGAGCAATTAAATCTATAGCTTCAGGTTCAAATTCCAATTCAACGCCGTCCATTTCAAGAAGACATTTATACTGCTTCAAAACAGCATTCTTAGGTTCTGTCAAAATCATTTTCAGCGTTTTTTCGTTTAATTCGTCAAGAACTGCATAAATCGGAACACGACCAATGAATTCAGGAATTAAACCGAATTTTAACAAATCTTCAGGCTGCAATTTTTTAAGCATTCTCACAGCTGCCGCATCTTTTTCAGCCTGTGTCATAGGCGCTTTAGCCCCAAATCCGACAGAAGTTCCTTCTCCTGCTCTGCGTTCTACGATTTTTTCCAAACCAACAAACGCACCGCCGACAATAAATAATATATTGCTGGTGTCAATTTCAATAAATTCCTGATGAGGGTGCTTTCTTCCACCCTGAGGAGGAACATGCGCAACAGTACCTTCAATCATTTTTAATAAAGCCTGTTGAACACCTTCACCTGATACATCACGTGTAATAGATGTATTTTCGGATTTTCTTGAAATTTTATCAATTTCGTCAATATAAATAATACCACGTTCAGCTTTTGCAGAATCAAATTCCGCATTTTGGTAAAGACGCAAAAGAATATTTTCAACGTCATCGCCTACATAACCCGCTTCTGTTAGAGTAGTGGCATCGGCAACAGCAAAAGGTACATCAAGCATTTTTGCAAGCGTCTGCGCCAACAGAGTTTTACCTGAACCAGTAGGTCCAACAAGCAGGATATTAGATTTTTGAATTTCAACATTATTTTTTAAATCTGCAGTTTTGTTATGTTTCAAACGTTTATAATGGTTATAAACGGCAACAGATAAAACTTTTTTTGCGTCATCCTGTCCTACAATATATTCATCAAGGTAAGCCTTAATTTCATGCGGCTTCGGAATAGGTTTTTCTTCCGCTGAAGTTTCGGCATCATTACCTTCTTTATCTTTATTCTCAAAAAATTCTTCATCGAGAATTTGATTACACAAATCAACGCATTCATCACAGATATATACTTCAGGACCGGCAATAAGTTTTTTTACCTGATCTTGAGATTTTCCGCAAAATGAACATTTTAATCTGCTATCATCATGTTTTGGCATTTTATTTTACCCTTTCTGCCTTTATACGGCAGACTTAATTATCACAAACTTATATCACAATTACTTTAAAGCATCTCTGGTAACAACTTTATCAATCATACCGTATTCAAGAGCTTCTGCAGGAGTCATAATATAATCACGATCAGTGTCTTTTTCAATCTTCTTAATAGACTGACCAGTGTTAGAAGCAAGAATTTCATTTAATGATTTCTTAATTCTTATGATTTCAGCAGCCTGAATTTCGATATCAGTAGCCTGCCCCTGTGCACCGCCTAAAGGCTGATGGATTAAAACACGGGAATGAGGTAAAGCCATTCTCTTGCCCTTAGTACCTGAAGAAAGAAGGAAAGCACCCATAGAAGCAGCCTGTCCCAAACAAATAGTTGAAACATCAGCTCTAATATGCTGCATGGTGTCATATATTGCAAACCCTGCAGTTACGGAGCCGCCCGGGCTGTTGATGTATAGCATAATATCTTTTTCAGGATTTTCACTATCCAATAACAACAACTGAGCAACAACCAAATTTGCTACCATATCATCAATTGGAGTTCCTAAGAAAATAATTCTTTCTCTCAACAATCTTGAAAAAATATCGAAAGAACGTTCACCTCTGCTTGATTGTTCTATTACTACCGGTACAAAGCTCATTTTTTTAACCCTTTCCGCCGACTTTCGTCAGACTTTATATATCTCTGCCAGAGGCTGTGCCTCCGTTTTAACCCTTTCCGCCGGCCTTCGCCTGACTTTATATATCTCTGTCAGAGGCTGTGCCTCCGTTTTAACATTACGAATATCTATTTACATTATATAACTTTTACTAATATTAATCAAAAATGTGCCGTTGTAAATACGGCACATATATTAATTTTGATTTACTATTTGATTTCAACTTTATTGTTTTCCATCAAAAAGTCTCTTACTTTATCATTCATAGCCTGTTGTGAAATAGAAGCAAGAACTTCAGGATTTTGACCGAGCTGCTTAATTAAGTCTTGCGGTTTTAAACCGTAAGCAGCACCTAATTGAGCAAACTTAGTTTCTAAATCTTTTTGTTCAAGTTTAATATTTTCTTCTTTAGCTATTTTGTCGATAACAAGAGAATTTTTAATTCTTACAAGAGCATCTTCATTAAGGTTTTTCAATAATTGATCTTCGCCCTGTGACTTAACAAGAGCATCCCAATTGATACCTTGAGCTGCAAGTCTTTGTTTATATTCTTCTCTCAAAGAATTAGCTTCTCTGTCAATCATAGATTGAGGAATTTCAACTTTTGAAGCGTCAATTACTGTCTTAAACACTTCATTTTCAGAATTTTGTTTGTTTGTTCTTTCTCTTTGAGATTCCAAATATTTTTGAATATCAGCCTTTAATTCATCAACATTTTTGAAAGGACCTACCTTTTGAGCAAATTCATCATTTAACTCGGGTAATTTCTTTTCTTTAATTTCATTTATTTTAATTTTAAAAGTTGCAGGCTGTCCTTTAAGTTTTTCATCATGGTAATCTTCAGGGAAAGTTACCTTAATTTCAAATTCATCATTAAGATTTTTACCTACAAGCTGTTCGGCAAAGCCTGGAATAAAGTTTGAATGAGCTAAGTCCAACGGATAATTTTTAGCTTCGCCGCCCTGAATTTTTTCACCGTTTGCATAACCGTCGAAATCTATAACGGCGATATCAGTATCTTTTGTCGGTCTGTCAATAACGATTTCCTGAGTACTGTGTTGATTTAAAAGATTATCTATAGATTTTTGCATTGCATCTTCTTCAACAGGAGAATCTTTAACTTCAAGAGTTAGACCTTTATATTGTCCGAGAGTAACTTCCGGTCTTAATTCAGCTTTAGCCGTAACGGTTAAATCTTCACCTATATTAAAATTGTAATTTGTAATATAAGGTTGTGCAATAATATCTAAATTATTGTCAACAACAGCCTGATTAATAGCTTTCGGCATAAGATTTTCGATAGCTTCCTGCTTAATTCTTTCAGTACCGACATGTCTTTCTACTACTGCACGCGGTGCTTTTCCTTTTCTAAAACCATCAATATTAACGTATTGTGAGATTTTTTGAACAGCTTTATTATAAGCTTCTGCAGCATCTTTTGCCGGAATAGTAATATCTAATTTTACAACATTTTCTTTTTCTTTTTCTAAAGTAACTTTCATTTCTAGATCCTTATATTTAATTAATACATGTGTATTAATCATACCGCAAAAAAGAATTTGTGCAAGTTATAAGCAAAGGCGGGAATAAAATACCCGCCGAAATTTAATAGTTCATTTCCCAATTATCATTCAATATTTTTCCGAAACAGCCGTAAAGCTCCACACTGGAAGATGCGCAATGAGTATTATACATATCCTCTCTTTCTTCCCTGGTTAAAGGAGCGTCTCCGCCGAAATCATCAATTAGGGCATTATTATATATCATAAGCCAGAATAAATCCCTGCCTTGAATATTAGGTCCTTTAGCACCGTTAATATCAACACCGAGATTTACAAGTTTTTGCCCTGCAGGACCATAAAGAGGTCTGATTGATGCACCATTAGATAAAACAAAAGATTTTGTTTTGGAAAAACTCGGGACTGCACCGTTAAGTTTATTGTAAGCAGTTGAAAAACATTCATCTGCATTATCACACTCTTTTACAACTTTAAAATAAGATTTTATAAATGCATTTAACTCATCTTGAGAATTTAAACCTGCTTCCTTAAGATTAAGCGCATTTTTATCGGTTTGATACTGCAAAAGAGCTTGACTAAATTCATTATAAACCTTATGCAGTTGAGTTACATAAGTTTTTCGCTGATGATTTTGCATTAATGTAGGTACCGTCATTGCAGATACTACACCGATAATGCCTAAAGTTACCAAAACTTCAGCTAAAGTAAATGCAGGAGCTGAGCCTAAAGTCTGCCCCCCCCCCGAGCTGCTACGCAGGTAGATACCTCAACACAAAAATTGTGAAACTTCTGATGTAATGTCATCTGTTTTGCTTCTTTCATTTTCATAATTGCTCCTTTCTTTAAATTTTATTATAACACAAAACAGTCTCAAATTCCAGAGACTGTTATTATGTTTTACAAGAGTTTTATGAAGCTTTTAGAATATCATATGCAGTTTCGGCATCAATTGCACCTTTCTCTCCTAGTGCTGTACCGCGTTTCGCAAATCGTCCCCGAATTTTTTGAGCAGCTTCTTCTGCATTTATATCATAATCCGATAATCTTGTTTTCATTCCTAATGAATTAAAGAAAGTTTCGATTTTATCAACGGCAATATCAGCAGCCTTCAAATCAACCGGTTCATTTACTCCGAAAACTTCTCTTGCAAGTTTCGCTAATTTTTTAGATTTGCTGACTTTTTGATTTCTTAACAAGCGCGGTTCTATAATCGCTAAACTTTGCCCGTGATAAATACCGTAAAAAGCTGTCAATTCATGTCCTATCATATGAGTTGCCCAATCTTGCGGAACTCCCAAAGAAATCCAGTAATTTAAACCGCAGGTAGCACACCAGAATACATTTGCCCTTGCGTCATAATCATCAGGATTGGCAATAACTTTCGGAGCTTCTTTTATTAGAGTTCTTAAAATACCGAGAGCCCAATCGTCCTGAAGAGGAGAATTAACATCATAAGTACAGTACTGTTCCATTACATGCACAAAAGTATCTACAATTCCGTTAACTGTTTGCTTTACAGGCAGGCTGAACGTAACTTGAGGGTCAATTATTGAAAATTGCGGATATAACGGCTCCCACTGAAAAGCGAGTTTTTCATCGGTAGAAATTCTTGAAATTACAGCACCGTTATTCATCTCTGACCCTGTAGCAGGTAAAGTGATTACATCCGCCAGAGGTAATGCATCTCTTACAGGATTTTGTTCTACCATAAAATAATCATAGGCATCTTTTTCACCGTAATATTTTGAGGCAGCGGCAATAAATTTTGTACCGTCTAAAACAGAACCGCCGCCCACAGCCAATAGAAAATTAATGCCTTCATTTTTTACAATATCAACAGCTTTCATCAATGTTTCGTACTTAGGATTTGGCTCAATGCCGCCGAATTCCAAAATATCATACCCTTGAAGAGCATTTTTTACCTGCTCATATACGCCGTTTTTCTTAATTGAACCGCCGCCGTATGTTATTAAAATCTTTTTTGACTTATCTATAAGTTCAGGAAGTTTTGCAATAGTACCCTTTCCAAACACAATACGTGTCGGACAATAAAATTCAAAATTATTCATAAACAAACTCCTTTCAGTAAAGTTATGTTAGTATAAATTTTAAATATTGTCAAAAGAAAACATGTTTTTGATACAATATTTTTCGGAAGAGGAGAAAGTATGGAATTTATCAATTCAATTTTAGGACATTTAATAAATTTTATTGAACATATAATAACACTTATGGGACCGTTGGGCATAAGTTTGCTTATGGCTGTCGAATCCTGTAATATACCGCTGCCAAGTGAAGCCATTTTGCCTTTTGCGGGATATATAGTCAGCAAGGGAGAAATGAATTTTCATGTAGCGGCATTCGCAGGCGCATTCGGCTGTGTTTTAGGTTCAATACCTTCATATTATCTCGGATATTTCGGCGGCAGAAAGTTTGTTGAAAAATACGGTAAATACTTTTTAATCTCACATAAAGACCTTGAAGAAGCGGATAAATGGGTTGAAAAATACGGAGACTGGGCATTTTTCTTATGCAGGATGCTTCCTGTGGTAAGAACATTCATTTCTCTTCCTGCCGGAATTTTAAGAGCTAAAAAAAGAATTTTCTTTACTTTAACCTTCTTAGGGTCTCTTGTTTGGAGTTACCTGCTTGTATATGTTGGCGTTAAAATGGGCGAAAATATGGAAGCTTTTAAGCATATATGGCATAAATTTGATATTGCAATAGTCATAATTTTCGGAATTTTGGGAGCCTTATATGTTTACAAACATGTTAAACACCTCAAGGAATCATAATTTTTTCAAAATAAAATCTCTAAGAACTACAGCATGGTTAATATGCTCATCTTTTGCAGCGTATATAAGTGAAACATTTTTATTTTTTAAAATATCAATAATTTGATTAACAGCACTGTTATGTTTTAGCTCCTCAGTATATTTTTTAGAAAAGTCCTTAAACTTCTCAGGTTCATGATTAAACCACTTTCTTAAATCTGTGCTTGGAGCAGCATCTTTAAGCCATAAATCAATGTGAGCATCTGTTTTAGTTTCTCCGCGCGGCCAGAGCCTGTCTATCAGTATTCTGCAGCCGTCAGTTTTTGAAGTTTTTTCATAAATTCTTTTAATTTGTAAATTATTCATAATGTTAATCTAAAAAAAAAATAATTAAAATTAATTACACAACAGGCTTATTGCTAAGAAAATTTTTTATAAATTTTATTACACACGTCAAAATATACTCGGATTAGAAATTTTCTTATGCTAATATTGAAGTATAAAAGTTTTTAAACTGAAGCAAAAATCAATCTTGCCGGATTTTGAAAAAAATTATTAAACAAGGAGAAATATTTATGTATTACACAACAGATTATAAATCTCCTCTGGGGAATATTACATTAGCTTCTGACGGAGAATGTCTTATTGGAGTTTGGCTGGAAGGTCAAAAATACTTTGGAGGAACTGTCGATTTGAAAATGGTTCAAAATGACAATCTTAAAGTATTTCAAGATACTAAAATCTGGTTTGATAAATATTTTAAAAATCAGAGACCTGAAATATCCCAATTACCTTTAGCCCCAATCGGTAACAGTTTTAGACAAGCTGTATGGAAAATTTTATGTGACATTCCTTACGGAGAAGTAACAACATACGGTGAAATTGCAAAAAAAATTGCCAAACAAATAGGAAAGGAAAAAATGTCTGCCCAGGCAGTAGGCGGCGCAGTAGGGCATAATCCCATATCAATAATAATTCCATGCCACAGAGTTGTAGGATCCAACGGCAGTTTAACCGGGTATGCAGGCGGTATCAGCACAAAAATAAAACTTCTTAAACATGAAAATGTTGATATGACAAAGCTATTTATACCAAAGAAAAGTACATCACCATAGGAGTTAGATTTAAAGGTGGAGATAAAAAAGAAGCCTAAAATCAGAGCACTAAAATTTTAAATGGGGCGGATGATGTTATTTGGTTACAACCATTAAAAGAAATAATTATCAAAGAACTTGAAAAACTGCCAATAGATGAAATGCTCTGCTATGCATAACTACTTTAATATCTTTTCATATTGTTTATGCTATAATAAAATTGATGTGTAGACATTCTACATAAATGGTAAGGATATAGCTGTGAAAAGAAAACTTATAAGTTTATTTAGTGGATGTGGTGGTCTTGATTTAGGCTTTGAGATGGCTGGATTTGAAATTCCAATAGCAAATGAATTCGATAATACTATTTATGAAACGTTTAAAATAAATCATCCTAAAACAAGACTCATTGAGGGAGATATTCGTAAAATAGATTGTGCTGTCTTTGATAAATTGGGTGAAATAGAGGGAATTATAGGTGGTCCACCTTGCCAATCTTGGAGTGAGGCTGGTTCTTTACGGGGAATTAATGATGAAAGGGGCAAGTTGTTCTTTGAATACATACGAATTTTGAAAGCAATTAAACCAAAGTTCTTCCTTGCTGAAAATGTATCCGGCATGCTGTCTAATAGGCATAATGAAGCAGTTAATAATATTATTTCAATGTTTGATGATGCTGGTTATGATGTTACTGTAAATTTAGTTAATGCAAAAAATTATGGAGTTGCCCAAGAAAGGAAAAGAGTCTTCTATATTGGTTTTAGAAAGGATTTAAATATTAAATTCATATTTCCTAAAGGCTCTACATTGGATGATGCCAAGAAGATTACATTACGAGATGTTATATGGGATTTAAAAGATACAGCAGTTCCATCTATAGAAAAAAATTATCATAATTCTAAAGCAATTAATAATAACGAGTATTTCACAGGTGCTTATAGTCCTATTTTCATGAGTAGAAATAGGGTTAAAGGATGGGATGAGCAAGCATTTACAGTTCAAGCATCTGGAAGACAATGTCAATTGCACCCACAAGCCCCTAAAATGATAAAAGTTGCAGCGAATGTATGTAGGTTTGTTAAAGATAAAGAGAAACTTTATCGGAGAATGACAATAAGAGAAGTAGCAAGAGTGCAAGGATTTCCAGATGATTTCAAGTTCGTATACAATAATGTGAATGATGCTTATAAAATGATTGGCAATGCAGTGCCTGTAAACCTTGCGTATGAAGTTGCATTATCTATAAAGGAACAATTGGAGAATAGCACCAATGAGTAATAGGTCAAATGATAATGGTAGAGCATTTGAATATGCTTGCATTAAAGAATTAGAAAGTAGCATTTCTGTATATAGACCTGTTGTATTGAATGAAAAATCTATTGAAGCTTCTAAAAGGGCTTGGCTCTCAATAAACAATGAGCAACAAGAAAAATTAATCCTAGCTTCAAAAGCATTTATAAAATTCCTTTTTGATGCAGAACCTCTAATATTAGAGCACGAATCAGAGTCTGATGTTGTTGAATTATTAATTAACAAAGATAGCGATGCCGAAGCAGGTGATGTAAGAGATATTGTTATAAAAAGAGTCGATATTTCTTGGGATATTGGTTTATCATTGAAACATAATCATTTTGCAGCAAAGCACTCAAGGTTGTCTGCTAAAATTGATTTTGGTAATAAGTGGTACGGATTACCTTGCTGTGATGATTACTGGACAAAGATTTCGCCAGTATTTGAAAATCTATGTAAATTAAAAGAAGCAAGGTGTACTTGGCGTGGCATGGATAATAAAGAAGGTTCTGTATATCTGCCATTGTTGAATGCCTTTATGGGAGAAATAGAAAGAGCTAATAAAATTGATAATCAAATACCTCAACGTCTAATCTCATATTTACTCGGCATCAAAGATTTCTATAAAGTTGTATCTGTAGAAAGAAAACAACTTACAGAAGTTCAATCTTTTAATCTTAGAGGAGGATTAAACAAGAATGGCAAAAATAGTACAGCAAAGATTATTATACCACTTGCAGATTTACCAGATGAAATAATAGCTCTTAGGCTTAAACCTAATTCAACTAATACTGTAGAAATGTTTTTAAACAATGGCTGGTCTTTGTCTTTCAGAATACATAATGCTTCAACTATTGTAGAACCGTCTCTTAAATTTGATATTCAATTTATAGGTGTTCCAAGTAATATTCTTACCATTAATTGTCAGTGGAACAATATTTTATAACTATTGTAATTATTAACTAATAATTAAAGGGCGAAAATCTCAAAAGCACAAGTATTAAGGTAAAAAATATAAAATTTGCTCTTTTCAATAATGGGGCGTCTGATGGGATTCGAACCCATGCATATCGGAACCACAATCCGAGGTCTTAACCGCTTGACGACAGACGCCATTCGTTACTTTTTTATAATATCATAAACATTATTGAAATCAAGACTTTTTATAAAAAAAGTTCCGTAAATTGCGGAACTTTTTTTATTTATTTTATTTAACTATTAACTAACTTATTCTTTGAAACATATAACCAATTCCGCGGGCTGTCAAAATTAATTCAGGATTAGCAGGATCAGATTCAAGTTTTGAACGAAGTCTTGAAATATGAACATCTACTACGCGTGTATCAATTCGATGGTCAGGCGGGTATGCCCATACATGCTGTAAGATTTCGTTTCTTGAAAAAGCTTGACCGGAGTTATTTACCAATAATTCTAATAAGCTGAATTCCATACCGGTTAGACGAATTCTTTCATTTTTTCTGAATACCTGACGGCGTGCGGTATCTATTTTAATATTACCTGTTGTTATTACATTTTTAGTTACTTTACCTGTCGGAGTGACAGTTTCTCTGTTATTTGTTCTTCTTAATACAGCCTTAACTCTTGCTTCAAGTTCTTTCGGACTAAAAGGTTTAATAACATAATCATCTGCGCCTAGTTCCAAACCGGTAATTCTTTCTGAAACATCACCTAATGCAGTAAGAATAATAATAGGAACGTCAGAAGTTCTTCTGATTTCTCTTGTAACTCCGTAACCATCCATTTTAGGCATCATTACATCAAGAACAACTAAATCTGGATTATATTTATTGAATGCGTTTACAGCTTCTTCTCCGTCTTGAGCAGTATAAACGTCATATCCGACCATTTTTAATCTTGTTTCTAATATTCGTCTGATACTGGCTTCATCATCAGCCAGAAGTATTCTTTGACGATCTTCCGTTTCATTAGGCATTTCAGCATTTTCAGTCATAGTCTTCATTTCCTTTGTTACAATAATCTAACACCTTTAATATAACACAAATATAAAATATTACAAAATATTGACTTTTTTAAATTTTCTTTAATATTTGTATATATATATTAATTTAATTTTCAAAAAATTGCAAGTACTTTTATAAAAAAAATTTTTTATTTCACTGAATTACAAAAAATAGCCATAGGAGTGATGTACAACTTCATAGTATTAATAGTAAGATACGGTTTAAATATAACTATGGAAAATGAAGAAGTAAAATACTATGAAATAATTTCAAGAAATATTAAGAGATTAAGAACTACAGCTAAACTTTCTCAGGAATCTATGGCAGAAAAACTAAGTTGTTCAAGAGAATTTATCAGCAGAGTTGAAAACAGAAAAGAAAAAGTAAGTTTAAATATGCTTTTAAAGATAGCTAACTTGTTCAACGTAAACCCGAGTAATCTGTTTATACAGTATTAGCAGATATGATATTTTTAAATTTTTCCAAATCTTCTGCAGTGTCAATTCCGACAGGAATAAAGTCAACTATTGACGTTTTGATTTTCATTCCGTTTTGTAATGCACGTAATTGTTCAAGACTTTCAGCCTGCTCATAAGAACTTTGAGGAAGTTCTGTCATGCGAATAAGAGCATCTCTTTTATATCCGTAAATACCGAGATGTCCGTAGAAATCCGCTTTGCCTTCATTTCTCTCAAATGGAATTTTAGAGCGGGAAAAATACATCGCGTACCCGGAATTATCAATCACACATTTTACAAGATTTGGATTATCCGCTTCTTCAGACGTAATTTTACGGATTAATGTTGAAATATCTGCACTTATATCCTCTTTCACATTTTTTGCAACTTCATCAATACTTTCCGGTTTAATTAAAGGCTCATCACCTTGAAGATTAACAATATAGGAAATTTCGGGATGACGCATAACAACTTCTTTTATTCTGTCAGAGCCGCACTTATGGTTAACTGAAGTCATTTCTACATTGCCGCCAAACGCCTTTACCGCATAAAAAATTCTTTCATCATCAGTCGCAGCAATAATAATATCGGCAAGTTTTGCTTGCTGAGCTTTTTCATAAACCCACTGAATAATAGGTTTTCCCTGAACTATAATAAGCGGTTTTCCTTCCAATCTTGAGGAACCGTATCTTGCAGGTATTATTATTGCTGTTTTTCCCATATTAATCAACCTTTCTGACTATCAAAGCAACCCATTGCTCTTGATGAACTTCTTCTATTAACTCGAGACTATATTTTTTTACAGCATCTAATACAACAGGCTTTTTCTCGTCCAAAATACCTGATAAAACCATGTATCCGCCGTCATTCATAAGATTTTTTAAATCACCCATGATATCTGCAAGCACATTATGCAATATATTTGCAAGTACGAAATCAAATTTCTCATTAATTTTATCAGCAGTATTTAATTCAAATAAACATTCAACATTATTTTTTAAAGCATTTTCTTTTGCAACTTCAATTACTGTTTCATCGTTATCACAACCGTAAACGTATGATGCCCCGAATTTTTTCGCGCAAATCCCTAAAATACCTGACCCCATTCCAATATCTGCAGCTTTTGCATTTTTAGGCATATACTTTTCAATTGCTTTCATGCATAACTGAGTAGTCTGGTGAGTTCCTGTTCCGAAAGCACAGCCCGGTTCAAGCCTGATAACAACTTCGCCAGCCTTATCAATATATTCTAGCCAATCAGGTACAATAACTATTTTATCTGTGACACGTGTTATATTCCATTTTTCTTTCCATTTTTTAGACCAATCTTCATTAGGCTTATTGGAAATTAAATATTCCCAGCTGCCTAATTCTTCATCAGACAAACCTCTGGACTTCAAAAGTTCACGTTCTTGTTTTAAAATATATGACAAATTTTCAGGTTCTTGTGTCAAAAAAACTTTGAGAGTTCCTTCTGTAGTTGATATCATTTCCAAATCTTTGTAGGTTTCTTCTGCAAGAAGAACACCTTCACATGGAAGATTTTCAAAACAAAATTCCGAAACAATATCTTCAATATCAGGATTAATTTTTATTTGGAGTTCATAGTAATTATTCATTATTGTAAAAATACGCCCATTTTTCTGAATTTCTGATAACGCTGTTCTTTTAAGTCTTTAACAGAGAGTTTAGAAAGTTCTTCCAAACTGTCAAGAATTGTCTTTTTCATATTCTCAGAAACTTCTTCATAATTTGTATGAGCACCGCCTGTCGGTTCTTTTATTTCTCCGTCAATAATATCAAACTGCATTAAATCTTTTGCGGTAATTTTCAAAGCATCAGCGGCTTCGGATGCTTTTGAAGCATCACGCCATAAAATAGAAGCGCAGCCTTCGGGAGAAATTACTGTATAATAAGCATGCTCAAGCAAAAATACTCTATCTGCAACAGCAAGACCTAACGCCCCGCCTGAGCATCCTTCACCTGTAATTATTGCGATTACGGGCACTTCTAATTTTGCCATTTGCATTAAGTTAACAGCAATAGCACCGCCCTGATTTGTTTCTTCCGCACTTATTCCAGGATATGCCCCGGGGGTATCAATTAAAGTAACGATAGGTATATTAAATTTACTTGCGTGTTTGAATAATCTCAGAGCTTTTCTGTAGCCTTGAGGCTGAGGCATACCGAAATTGTATTCAAGGTTTTCCTTAGTGGATTTCCCTTTCATAGTGCCGATAATCATAACGGGTTTTCCGTCAATTTTTGCAAGACCGCCTATAATAGCCCTGTCATCCATACCTTCCCTGTCACCATGAAGCTCAACAAAGTCCTCGCAAATATGGTTTACATAATCCAAAAAGTTAGGTCTTTCAGGATGTCTTGCGATTTGTAACTTTTGTGAAGGCTTCAGATTTGAATACAGTTCTTTTCGGTAATCTTCTGCCTGCTGTTCAAAAGTTTCAATTTCTTTATTAAGATCCATGCCTGACTCCAAACTTATTTTCTTTAATTCTTCAATTTTTTCTTGAATTTCCAAAATAGGTTTTTCAAAATCCAAAACTGCTGTCATTATTCCATACCTCTTACTATGCCGTTGTGTGCATTTCCAAAATCTTAGCCAATGTATCTCTTAACTCTTTGCGCGGGGATACAACATCCACCTGTCCGTACTTCAACAGATATTCCGCCGTTTGGAAATCTGACGGCAGTTTTTGTCTTATGGTTTGTTCAATAACACGGCGTCCCGCAAAACCTATTCTTGCACCCTGTTCAGCTACTATAATATCGCCGAGCATACCGAAACTTGCCGTAACACCTCCAAAAGTAGGTTCGGTTAAAAGATTTATATATAACAGTTTTTCGTCATCAAGTTTTGAAACAGCGCATGACGTTTTAGCCATTTGCATTAAGCTTAAAGCGCTTTCCTGCATTCTTGCGCCGCCTGATGAAGTAATTGCAAGAACGGGAAGTCTTAGTTCAATAGCTTTTTCAATAATTCTTGTAACTTTTTCTCCTACTACGCTGCCCATTGAACCGCCCATAAAATCAAAGTCCATAACGGCAACGGCGACTTTATTTCCTTCAATTTCAGCCACTCCCGTAATAACCGCATCATTAAGACCTGTTTTTTCATGAGCCTTAGCTAATCTGTCTTTATAACTTTCGGTATCAATAAACTCAAGAGGGTCATCAGGTTTAATTTCCATAAATAACTCTTCAAAAGATTTTTCATCAAAAAGCTGTTTTATACGTGTTCTTGCATTTATTCTGAAATGGTAATCACACACAGGGCAAACCATATCATTTTTCACCAAATCTTCTTTAAGAAGCTGTGCATCGCAGTGAACACATTTAGTCCACAAATTAGGATCCATATCGGATTCTACTCTGCCTTCCAGCTCTCTTCTTTGTATTTGAGCCTGTTTTCGTTTTTCAAACCAATCTTGAACTGTCATATTAATATATCCCTTAAAAAATCATTGTTATAAATACAAGATTATTATACTCCAAAAAAAATTTATAGCAATTTTTTACATTCAGGGGTTTTACAAAGTACACAATGCAAGTACATACTAATTACCCTCAGCAAAGAAAACAATTATCATTCATGCAGCTGCCTTTCAGGCGCCTGAACGGAATTAAGCTGTTTGAAGAAATTCATTGTCAATCACCGGCTAAACTTTTGGAACACGGAAACCGCAGAGATTATTTTGTCAGAATTGAGGACAATTATACGCCTGACGAATTTTATATTAAAATCGATGACATAAATTTTACTCCGATAGGAGAAAGTAAATTAAGTTTTAAGAACAACAAAACTTTATACAATGATAATATCGATATAATAGACAGCAATTTAAAGCATTGCGGAGCAGGTACAATTATGCGTCTGGGTGAAATTATAACAATGCTTGAAAATGACATTGACAAAATAGAACTCCATTCCCTCGGACAAGCCGTATATTTTCACTCGAAATTTAAATTTGAACCTGTTATCAATGATATTAATCAATTAACAAATTATATCCGTACAGACATTCTATCAAGAGAAAACGATAAACGTTTTGAGCAAATTGCCAAATGTGCAAAAGAATGGGGAAAAAATAGTATTGTACCAGATACTGAAAGGCTTAAACACGGCAACAAAATTCTATACAATTATCTTCAATGCGTTAACAAATTTAAGTTAAACCATGATGAAGAATTTCAAATTTATCCTGGATTTGATATGGTGCTCGGGAAAGAAAAAGTAATTGATAATATGGAATATTTTAACAAATTATTTGAAAAGTTCGGTATAGATTATGAAATTAAGGCTTCTGCCTGTTAATGAAAAACTTTCTCATATCTTCCGAGATTTGGACATTTTGCAAAGCCATATGATACTTTCTTAAATTTGCAATTGCTTCCTGTTCTTCGAGTAAATCACGTTTAGGCAGTTTTACCGAAGCTTTTACTTTCTCAAATTCGGTCGGGGATTTTCTGTTAATAAATTTTGCAATTATTTCATCTATATTGCTTCCGCCTATACCGTACTTTGAAGCCACTTCTGCCGTATCTGCTCCCTGAGGCAGAGTATAAAGCCAGTTTACGGTTAAGCTGTCTCCTTCCGAAATACTGTTAATACCCCTCTGATGGGGTGTATACATAATATCAGCAGGGTTATGGCTGTGACCTAATCCTATAGCGTGTCCTATTTCATGCAGTATAGTGTGGTATACCTCGCCTTCATCCATATAATCAGCATGAACCAGTCCTTCTGTCAAACCGATTGCAACTTCAGCTCCGTAAAGTCTGTTTGAACCGTCAAAATTAAAATAACAATGTCCCAGAGCTTTACGTTCAACCCTTTTCCAATCAACATTAACATTAGATTCAAGCAGATTATTAACAACCTGAAACGCAACTTTTCCCTTTGTTGCCTGCTGCCACTCATTCAAAGCTCTAATAACCATTTCACGGTATTTATATTCCTGCCCCTGCTTTGAATAAAACTTCATAGGCGCAATATAAACTTTTAAAGGCATAAATGTCCATCTCATTATACGCCCGTTTTTTAAAGATTCAGCAACATAGGTGTATTTTTTCATATTTTTATTATATAATAAATTGCGGTAAAAACCAATTATGTTAAAATGATTATTATAAGATAAAGGGGAGAACATTTATGAACATTATGCAAATGATGAAACAAGCTCAAGGCTTGCAAAAAAGATTAAAAGATACGCAGGAAGAACTTGCCAATCTTGAAATAACAGGTGAAGCCGCTAACGGAGCAGTAAAAGTAATCTGTGACGGTCAAGGAAAATTTAAATCTATAAAATTAACGGCAGAAGCTGTTAACCCTGAAAATCCGTCTTCTGTTGACAGTGATACTGTTGAAATGCTTGAAGATATTATTTCTTCTGCAATTAAGCAGGCAAGCGACAAAGCTTCAAAAACAATGGAAGAAAAAATGAAAGCAGTTACAGGCGGTATTAACATTCCGGGATTAAATTTCTAATGATTTACCCGAAATCAATAGCATCTTTAATAGAGCATTTTCAGAAATTTCCGTCAGTGGGACCGAAATCCGCACAGCGTATGGCATTCTATTTATTAAGAATGCCTAAGTCTGAGGTGGAAAAATTTGCTCAAAGCATGATTGAAGCAAAAGAAAACACAAAGACCTGTGAAATTTGCTTCAATCTTTCATCATCAAGTCCCTGCGAAATTTGCCAGTCAACATTACGTGATAAATCAACGATATGTGTCGTGGCAGAAACAAAGGATTTGATTGCTATTGAAAAAACAAATGAATATAAAGGTTTATATCACGTTTTACAGGGCTTAATCTCACCTATGGACGGTATAGGCGCCGATGATATCAGAATAAAAGAATTATTAAGCCGCCTTACAGATGAAAAAGTTAAAGAAGTAATACTTGCTCTCAGTCCTTCCGTTGAAGGAGAAGCGACAAGCCTTTATTTGAGCAAACTAATTAAACCTTTCGGAATTAAAATTTCGCGTATTGCCTTCGGGCTTCCGGTCGGCGCCGATTTGGAATATGCCGACGAAATTACTATTGCTAAAGCAATTGAAGGAAGACGGGAGCTTTAAAAACGTAACGGATAATCCTTGTTAATTTTCCATCCGTCATGAATTATTAATGCTGTACAAAGATTACGCATTCCGTGATCTTCACTTCCGCAAGCGTTTAAAAGTTCTGTCCTGCTCCTGCCATAACCGCCGTAAGGTTGCAGTCCGTTTTTTGAGAAATGGAAAGTAAAATATTTCTGTCCTGTACAAGAAGTTTGGTCAGACGCATTACGGCAATTTTCAACATCTTTGGCATAAGGATAAAAATATATATCAAAACTGGTTCTTATTTCCGCTGTTGAAAAACGCATTCCGAAAGCACTTCCATCTGAAAATTTTATCCAAACAACATAATCATATGTATCTCGTTCAACTGAAACAGTATTTAAATATTTTGCCAGATATCTGTTGTACCAATCCTCGGAACCTGTTAATGCGGATAAATCCGGATCTTCCCAGTATTCTTTTTCTCCGTTGTCTTTTTCAGACATAATAACAGCCTGTGTAAAAGTTGTATAAAATTTTTTCAGACGGCTTTCAACAACCTGCTTTTTATGATTATACATCAAACCGGGAATTGTCAACGCGGCTACTATACCTATTATGCCCAAAGTAATCAGCACTTCTGCCAATGTAAATGCAGGTTTTGGAGCTGCTAAATTGCCCCCCCCCCGACGCTTTTAATTAATAGTTTCATCTTTATGCTCCTTTAAATTAAAAATCTTTACAATATATTAAAATTATAAACGTTTTTCAGGATTTTTTCAAGAGGAGATTAATATGTCATCTCCCAGTTATCATTTAAAATCTTCCCGAAACATCCCCAGCTATGATTTTCATTTATTCCAACAGAACAATATTTTGTAAATACTTCTTCTCTTTCGTCAGGAGTTGGATGAACCTCTGAATATACATTTACAGAAGGATTAGCATCATCTAACTGACCGTCAGGATAAATTTTAACGGCGAACAAATCACGTCCTAAAATATTAGGACCTTGCTGACCGTTAACATCAACTTCAAACAAAATACAAGTTCCTCTTGCTTTAATTCCAACAGAAGAACCGTTTGAAAGTACGTAATGTAAATAATCATTGTCAGCAAAAGCACCCAGATTAGTGCCGTTCAGACTGCTGTATTTATCTGCAAAACAAGGAGAGTAGTCTGTCCCGCAATCTTGAACTACGCGGAAATAATTTTTAATCCAGAAATCAATAGCATCATCAGAAACCAAACCCGCTTCCTTAATGTTTAGAGCATTTTTATCGTTAACATATTGCATAACAGCTTGTGAAAACTCATTGTATACTTTATGCAGCTGGGTTACATAACTTTTACGTTGATAATTCTGCATTAAAGTCGGAACAGTCATTGCAGATACAACTCCGATAATTCCGAGTGTTACCAGAACCTCAGAAAGTGTAAACGCAAATTTAAAATTTAATATTCTCATAATCATCTCCAATTTTTATTGGCTAGCAGCCAATGTTATTTATATAAATTATAGCCTAACATGGTTAAATGTCAAATAATTTTTACACTCTGCTAGGGAAAAAAATCTTCTGCCTGCGTAAATCTCAAAAGCTCTCCAGAGAAAAATTCGCAGAGATAGCAGGCATTAATGATTATTATCTTGGAGAGATTGAAAGAGGCGAAAAAAAAGCTTCGATAGACATTTTACTCAAAATTTCCAAAACATTGAATATAAAAATTCATGAGTTATTAAATCTTGAGTAGCCCTTTTATATAATTGCCTTTGATTAAAAGTTGCGTTAAAATTCTTTTATGCAGGAAAAAACGTTAGTAAAAATTCAAAATTTGTATGTTGAATATCACACCAATAAAGGTATTTTGGGCGGGGAAAAAACAATTCACGCTGTTAACGGTGTTTCTTTAGATATATATAAGGGAGAAATTCTGGCAATAGCAGGCGAATCCGGATGCGGGAAATCAACTCTTGCCAGAGCAATTATCAAACTTGAACCTGCTAAATCAGGGCAAATACTGTTTAACGGGAAAGATACACTTTCTTTGAGCAAAAATGATTTAAAGGATTTCAGAAAACACGCACAGATGGTGTTTCAAAACCCGTATGCCAGTCTTAACCCTAAAATGAAAATTATTGATATTTTGAAAGAACCTCTTGAAATAAATACGGATTACAGTCAGGATAAAATAATTGAAACAGTAAAAGAAAAGATTAAGCTTGTAGGGTTGGACGAAAATTGCCTGCAGCTTTTTCCTCATGAATTCTCCGGAGGACAAAGGCAGAGAATAGCAATTGCAAGGGCTCTTGTCTTAAATCCTGAATTTATTCTTGCCGACGAACCTGTCAGCGCATTAGACGTAAGTATTCAAGCTCAGGTCATAAACCTTTTAAAAGAGTTAAAAGAAAAATATAATTTGACATTTGTCCTTATTACTCATGATATGAGCGTAATAGAGTATCTGGCTGATAGAATTGCAATTATGTATTTAGGAGAAATAGTTGAAACAGGGAAAACATCGGATATTTTTAAAACTCCTCTTCACCCTTATACAAAAGCACTTTTAAGTTCTGTACCGCAGATTAATAATTCAGGGAAAAAAATTATATTGAAAGGGGATTTACCGTCACCTGCCAACCTGCCTCAAGGATGTAAATTCCACACAAGATGTCCTTATGTCATGGAAAAATGTAAAAACTGTATTCCGCAGGAAAAAGGGATTTCGCATAAAGTAAAATGTTTTCTCTATGAATAATCTGTGCTATAATTGATTTATGGACAGAAAAATTATTACAACAAACAGAAAAGCATTTCATGACTACACTATTATAGAAAAGTATGTAGCAGGAATTGTGCTGACCGGAACAGAAATCAAATCTATCCGTAAGAACGCGATTAATTTGAAAGACAGTTTTTGTAAGATTGAAGACAATGAAATTTTTCTGTATAAATGCCACATTTCGCCTTATGAACAGGGAAACAGGTTTAATCACGAAGCAGAACGTGTACGAAAATTGCTGCTTAATAAAAAAGAAATCCTGAAAATGCATACTAAGGTTAAACAGGATAATTTCACTATTGTTCCGCTGGAAGTATTTCTGTCACACGGGTTTGCAAAAGTTGAAATAGGACTTGCCAAAGGTAAAAAAGTTCACGATAAACGTGAAGATATTGCAAGAAAAGACCAGAAACGCGAAATGGACAGAGCATCCAAAATAAGATATTAATCGGGAGATAATAATGAAAGTCATTATTTTAGGTAAAGGAGAAATGCTTTCTAATCTCATAGAAGGAACCCTTGACGCAAAATGTGAAATTGCAGGGGTTTTCAGATACGAAAGAACTGTTATGCCTGAATTATTGCTTTCTTTAAGAGATTTTTTTAAAAGCTCGCCGGATGTAACTTTGATAAAACAGCATAAACTTCATGAAATTAAATGTAAATCAGCAAATTGTGAAAAATTTAAAAAGGAAGTTTTAAAATTAAATGCAGATGTAATTCTTGTCGGAACGTGGAGAGAAAAGTTAAAAAAGGAAATAACAGATTTACCTGTAATTGCATCAGTTAATGTACATCCTTCTTATCTGCCCAAATATAGAGGACCTAACCCTTATTTACAGACAATTCTTCACGGAGAAAACAAGTCAGGTATTACATTTCATTTAATCGATGAAAAATTTGATAACGGAGCAATACTTGCACAGCAGGAAATTGACATAATGCCGGATGATACATCTAAAGAGCTTAAAGACCGCACGGTATATCAGGCAAGAAAGCTCTGTTCATCAATTTTATCCAATCTCGGTTCAGGACTTATTATACCTCTTCCGCAGAATGAAAAAGAAGCAACTTATTATTCGAATATTAAAGCTGAAGATATGATGCTTGACTTTGAGCGTGAAACAGCAGAAAAAATACATGCAAGAATACGCGCATTTCATCCATGGCTTCCGTGTTACGTAAGCCATAGAAATAAATATTTTATTCCTAATCCTTACAAACTAAGAATTTTAGACGAAGAACATACGGAAAAAATTCTTAAAAAAAGAAAAATCACAACTCCAAAAGTTGGAGATATAATAGATACAAATTACAAATCCCGTTCAATAACCGTAATGTGCAGGGATTGGAAATCATTAAAAATGACAGGAGTTTATCTCTACGGATTTTTTAATAAACCGTTTACAAGATTATTTATAAAAAATATACTTTAAAAATTATAATCCCTTCCGCCTGCTTCAATTTTTTCCAAATCTTCGGCAACTTTAGATTTTATACACTGAGGGCACTCTAGAATTTTAACTTCTTTTTCTATCAGTTCTTCACCGACTTTTTTTGTTTCTTCGGAAGCGTAGTCTTCAAGGTATTCTTTTAAAGTTAAAATTGCATTCGGATGACAAAAGTTATGAATTTGTTTTTCTTTACAAATTTCCATAAATCTGTCGCCTGTTCTTCCGTTGCGATAGCAAGCAGTACAGAAACTCGGCAGATACCCGAGTTCCATAAGCCATTTTATAACTTCATCAAGCGGACGTCTGTCAGAAACATCAAATTGAGCAGAATTTTCTTTTTCCGGCATCGGGTTAAAGTATCCGCCTACACTTGTTTTTGAACCTCCTGAGATTTGTGAAATACCCAGTTCCAAAACACGTTTCCTGCATTCTGCGCTTTCTCGTGTTGAAACTATCATGCCTGTATAAGGTACTGAAATTCTTATGCATGCAACAATCTTTGCAAAAGTATCATCGTCAATTCCGTTATCAAACACATCTGGATCAATATCATCAGCTTTACGAATTCTCGGAACACTTATAGTATGAGGTCCAACTCCGTATACAGCTTCAAGGTGCTCTGCATGCATCAATAAACCGGCAAATTCATATCTGTACAACTCCAAACCGAAAAGAACACCTAAGCCGACATCGTCAATACCGCCCTGCATTGCTCTGTCCATTGCTTCGGTATGATATTTATAATTGTGTTTCGGACCTGTAGGATGAAGTTTTTCATAACTTTCTTTGTTATATGTTTCCTGAAAAAGAATATAAGTACCTATTCCTGCTTCATGAAGTTTTCTGTAATTTTCGACCGTAGTTGCGGCAATATTAACATTTACGCGTCTTATTGAACCGTTTTTATGTTTTATGCCATAAATTGTCTTTATAGATTCTAAGATATATTCAAGAGGATTATTAACAGGGTCCTCACCGGCTTCAATTGCAAGTCTTTTATGCCCCATATCCTGAAGCGCGGTTACTTCATTTTTAATTTCTTCCTGTGATAATTTACGTCTTGGAATATGTTTGTTTTTAGAATGATAAGGGCAGTATACACAGCCGTTTACACAATAATTTGATAAATACAAAGGAGCAAACAAAACTATTCTGTTGCCGTAATAATCCTGTTTAATCTTCTTGGCAAGCTCAAATATTTCATTATTTTTCTCTTCAATTTCACAGGCAAGAAGGACTGATGCTTCTCTATGAGTAAGCCCGTTTCCCAATCCAGCTTTCTCTAATATTTTATCAATTAATTCTGAATTATTTTTGTTCTCATCAGCATATTTGAGAGTATCAAGAATTTCTTCATGAGAAATAAATTCTTCTGCATTTTGCGACTTTGGATTATACATACACATCTTCTCCCTATCAAAAGCATGATAACCCTGTAAAAAATAAAAGTAAATAGCTATCTTACAACAAATCCGCCGCCAATCAGATGTCTGTCATCAATGTCATAAAGCACACCGGACTGACCGTTTGTTACGGAATTTACAGGTTCATAAAATTCAATATCCGCAAAGTCATCAAAAATTCTTACATGAGCTTTTTTATGCTCCATGTTGTAGCGAATTTTAACAAGAGCATCAAATTCTTGTTTTTCAGGTTTGTAAGTAAAGTTCATATTAACAAGTTTTAAATTCTTTCGGTAATTATCTTCTTCCCTGCCCACATAAACGATATTTTTCTCAGCATCAATGTCAATAACATACAAAGGATAAGGAGCGGCAATTCCTATACCTTTTCTCTGTCCTATAGTATATTGATAACAACCTTGATGCTCTCCCCATTTTTTACCTGTTAAAATATCTATAAAATCACCTTTATTAGTTCCAAATTTATCAATTAAAAATTTCTTTGTTGTCAAAGGTTTTTGAATAAAGCAAATATCCTGACTTTCTTTTGAATCCTTTGGAGGCAGGTCAAAATCTACAGCCATACGCTTTACTTCCGGCTTAGCATAATGAAATAAAGGAAAAATTGTTTTTGATAACTGTCTTTGCCCTAAACGGTAAAGAAAATACAACTGGTCTTTATGTTCATCTTTAGCCGGATAAAGTTTATAAATGCCGTCAATACATCTTATATCCGCGTAATGTCCCGTTGCAAATACATCTGCCTTTAATTCATCTACAGCATAATCAAAAAGTACGCCCCATTTAACAAACTGATTACATATTATACAGGGATTAGGCGTCTTGCCCGATTTATACGAATTTATAAAATAATCAATTACTTTATTTTCAAATGTACTGGAGGCATCAAAAACATGATGTTCAATACCAAGTTTATCTGCAACACGTTTTGCATTATCCGCAACAATATCTGAGGACGGCGAATTAACCATTCTTCCCGTTAAGCCTATGACATTGTATCCTTGCTGCTGCAACATAAGGGCTGTAACAGAACTGTCAACGCCGCCGCTCATTGCAACTACTGCTGTTTTATGTTTTTCCATATACAAATTATAACATAACAACGAAAATCAACACAAAATATAAGAAACCTAATTTCGCGTGTTGAGCGGCACGCTCATTTTTATAGTACAATAATAATCAAAGGAGAGAAGTATGAATAATGAAATTAAAGCAGTAATTCTTGCTGCAGGCAAAGGCACAAGAATGAAGTCAAATACACCTAAAGTTCTACACAAAATTTTTGAAAAGCCTTTATTGGGTTATGTTTTGGATAATGTAAAAAATATTGTTAATGAAGCATTTGTAATTGCAGGGCACCATGCAGAAGAAGTAACCGAATATGTTGAAAAAAATTACAGCTCTGCAAAAACAGTTTTGCAATCACCGCAATTAGGAACAGGACATGCAGTATCAATGGTTTGTCCTTCTCTTGAAAACTTTAACGGTCAGGTAATTATCCTTTGCGGAGATACTCCGTTAATAACGGAAGATACTCTGAAAAAGTTTGTCGAATATCATAATTCTAATAATTCAGATTTGACAGTTATGAGTACAATTTTTGAAAACCCGGCAAATTACGGAAGAATTATAAGAGAAGATGACAATTCTCTAAAATGTATTGTCGAAGAAAAAGATGCTTCCGAAGAACAAAAAGCAGTAAAAGAGGTTAACGCCGGAATTTATTGTCTTAACTGGGGAAAAATTAAGCCTGCATTTTCACAGCTTACAAGCAACAATGCTCAGGGAGAATATTATTTGACAGATATTATCGCATGGGGCAAAAAGAATAATTTAAATGTAAATGCTTATATTTTAGAAAACAGCGATGAAATATACGGAATAAATTCTCGCTCAAACCTTGCAACGGCTACAAAAATTATGAACGAAAGAAAATTATATTCTCTTATGGATAACGGTGTAACAATTGTTGATCCGTCATCAACGTGGATTTCGGAGGATACTGAAATAGGCGCGGATACAGTAATTTATCCTGCAACATATATTGAAGGAAAAAATAAAATCGGCAAAAATTGTAAAATAGGTCCCTGTGCACACCTCAGAGGAGATGTTGAAATCGCTGACAACTGCAAAATCGGGAATTTCGTAGAAGTAAAAAAAGCTAAAATTGACCATAATACAAATGCAGGTCATTTAAGCTACATAGGCGATGCAGAACTGGGTTCTCATGTGAATATCGGTGCAGGAACAATTACCGCAAATTATGACCCTATTTCAAAAACAAAAAGTAAAACAATCTTAAAAGATAATGTTAAAATCGGATCAAATACAGTTCTTGTAGCACCCGTAGAAATCGGAGAAGGTACAAATATCGGAGCCGGCAGCGTAATTACAAAAAATATAGGAGAATGGGCTTTAGGAATTACACGTGCGCCGTTAAGAATTATTGAAAACTGGGTAAAAAATAAAGTATAATGCAGTTATGGAAAACATCCCGCTTTAAGCATTTTTAGGGAGAAGGAATGAAATAGTAATATTACGGCAGGAAATTAATCCTGCCCTTTTTATGCTAAAATGTAACTATGAGTACCAAAGAGATTAAGTGGACTATGTTTGTAATTACGGCTGTCGGCAATTTTATTGCCATGCTGGATGCAACCACTGTTAATCTTGCTCTTTATCCTATGGCTGTTGATTTACATGTTACAATGAGCCAGATACAATGGGTAATGATTGCTTACATGCTTGTACTGACAGTATTTTTACCGTTTTTCGGCAAATTGGGAGATATTTTCCCTAAAAATAAACTTTATTCTGTCGGTTTTTCACTTTTTGCATTCGGTGCATTTTTAAATACAACAGCAGACAGCTTCGGGCTGTTAATTGCATACAGATGTCTGGAAGCTCTCGGGGCTTCCATAATGCTTTCAAATGCTCAGGCAATTATTGCAACTATTTTCAAAAAAGAAAGACGCGGAAAAGCTTTGGGGTTAAACGGCTGTATTGTTGCAATCGGCGGAATGAGCGGACCTGCACTCGGCGGAATTTTAATAAACTCATTCGGCTGGCATTCGGTATTTTTACCATGTATTCCTGTTGCACTTGCAGGCGCCTACTATGCTTATAAAATGCTGCCGCACAGTATTAAAACCGACAGAAAAAATTTCAAATTCGACTATAAAGGATTTTTCTATTTTACAATAAGCCTTTTCGCGCTTCTTCTTGCAATCTCTGAAGGACACAGCTGGGGGTGGAATTCATTAAAAATAATTTCACTGGGTGTAATTACTTTAATCTTCGGGGTTCTGTTTTATATCAGAGACCACCATATTAATTATCCTCTGATTAACTTTTCGATGTTTAAAATTAAACCGTTTACTTTTGGTAATCTTGCGGTAATGACTTCTTATATGGCAATGTATACAAACAGCATTTTACTGCCTTTCTTTTTACAGGAAATATTAAAATATAACGCGCTTAAAACAGGACTTTTGATTTTACCGTACTCAGTAACCCTTTCTGTTATGGCTCCGATTGCAGGAAGGCTTTCGGGTAAATACGGCAGCAGATATTTAACGATTGCCGGTCCTATTGTTTATTGCATAGCCCTCTTAATGTTTACTTTGTACGATAAAAATGCCGCAATGTGGCAGATTGTCTTAGCGTCAGGTATAATGGGAATAGGAAACGGATTATTCCAGTCCCCTTCAAATAACGCGATTATGACATGCGTAAAAACGGAAGAACTCGGGCTTGCATCGGGAATTCTGGCATTATCAAGAAACATGGGAAATATATTGGGAGTAGCAGTAACAATAACTTTATTTGAAACATTTAGAAATATTTTCCTTGAAACAGGCAAAGTTTATGATTTAGCGTTTTTATCTTCATACAGAACAACAATGTGTTTCGGAATATTTTTCGGGCTTTGTTGTTTAACATTCGCTTACATAGCGTACAAGCCTCACAAAACTACACATTAAACTTGAAAATTTATTATCAGCGGTATAAAATTAAAGTGTAATATTTACACTAAACAACTTATAAATGGCAGGGAATTATGACAACTCAAAACGAAAATATTAGAAATATAGCGATTATCGCTCACGTTGACCACGGCAAAACAACCCTTGTTGATTGTCTTTTAAAACAGGCAGGAGCCTTCAGAGCTAACCAGCAGGTGCAGGAACGTGTATTAGACAGCAATGATTTGGAAAGAGAACGCGGAATTACAATCCTTTCCAAAAACATTTCAATTAACTATAAAAATACAAAAATTAATGTAGTAGACACCCCCGGACACGCTGACTTCGGCGGAGAAGTTGAACGTGTTCTCGGTATGGTAGACGGTGCATTACTTATTGTTGATGCGGCAGAAGGTCCGATGCCTCAAACCAGATTTGTTTTATCAAAGGCGTTGGAATTAGGGTTGAGAATTATTGTTGTTATTAACAAAATTGATAAACCCGCGGCAGAGCCTTTAACCGCACTTGATAAAGTTTTTGATTTATTTACCGAGTTAACCGACAGAGAAGACTTGATTGATTTTCCTTTCATTTTCTCAAGCAGTTTAAACGGATTTGCCATAAAAGATTTAGATGATGAAAGAAAAGATATGATACCTTTATTGGATTGTATTTTAGAAAACATTCAGCCTCCGAAAGGCGACTCGTCAAAGCCTTTCCAATTCAGAGCAACAACGCTTGATTACAATGAATATGTCGGAAGAATTGTAATAGGTAGAATTGAAAACGGAAAAGTTAAATCTCAAGAACAAGTTTGTGTTATCCATGCAGACGGCAGTCAGGAAAAAGGAAAAATTACAAAATTATTCGGTTTTCATGACTTAGGCAGAGTTGAAATCGAAGAAGCTCTTGCAGGAGATATTGTAGGAATTGCAGGTTTTTCAGACATTCAAATCGGAGAAAGTATCTGCTCAATTTCGGATCCTCAGCCGCTTCCGCTTATTAAAGTTGACGAACCGACATTACAAATGAACTTCTCAGTAAACGACAGCCCGTTTGCAGGAACTGAGGGGAAATTTGTAACATCACGCCAGCTTAGAAAAAGACTTTACGATGAACTTGAAAAAAATGTAAGTTTACGTGTAGAAGATACAGAAAGTACTGATGTATTCAGAGTATCAGGAAGAGGAGAACTTCACCTCGGAATTTTAATAGAAACAATGCGCCGCGAAGGTTATGAATTCCAGGTTTCTAAACCGGAAGTTATTTATAAAAACATTGACGGCAAACAGTGCGAACCTTATGAAAACTTAATTGTTGATGTTCCCGAAGGTTATGCGGGAAGCTGCATTGACAGGCTTTCAGGAAGAAAAGCAGAAATGAAAGAAATGCAGAACAACAAAGGAAGAACAACAATGGTATTCCATATTCCCGCCCGCGGTCTGATAGGTTTCAGAAGCGAATTTATTAGAATGACGCGCGGTGAAGGTATTATGTATCATACATTCTTACATTACAGACCTTTTGCGGGAGATATTCCGCGCCAGAGAAACGGTTCTATTATTGCCCATGAACAGGGAGAGGCTATTCCTTACGCATTGGCTCAATATGAGGACAGAGGAACATTCTTTGTAACCCCGAAAACAAAAGTTTACCGCGGAATGATTATCGGAGAATGCAACAAACCTCAAGATATCGTAGTTAATATTTGCAAAACGAAAAAATTAACAAATATGAGAAGTGCAACAGCTGACGTAATGGTTACACTTCAGGCTCACAAAGAAATGTCTCTGGAAGAATGTATGGAATACATCGGAGATGATGAACTTGTTGAAATAACTCCTGAAAACGTCAGAATAAGAAAGGCAGACTTAACTAAAAAAATATATAATTAAAAAAAAGACCGCTTTATAGCGGTCTTTTTAATAAGTCATTTCCCAGTTATCATTCAAAATTTTACCGAAACAGCCTGTCCAATCATTAGAAGCAGAATCACAATCTGCAGCATAGTTTGTATCTCTAACATCTTTATCAGGTTTACTCCCATCAGCAGACCAATCATCTACAGTTCCGTCATTATAAATATAAATTGCAAATATATCACGTCCAGCTATATTCGGACCTTTTGAACCATTGATATCTACATATACAGAGGCAACCCTATCACCGGTAATAGTAGAAGCAAATCCAACAGATGCACCGCTAGTAATGGAAAAGTAACCTCCGGTTAAGTAAGTTCCGATTTGCTCTGAATCATTTATTTTTCTATACACATTAGTTGGGGCAAAACATGGTTCTTGTTCAGAACCGCAATCATTTACAACTTTAAAATAAGATTGAAAAAAAGATTTTAATGCATTATCATCAGTTAACCCCGCCTCTTTTAAATTTAATGCATTTTTATCTGTTTGATATTGAATAAGTGCCTGAGATAACTCATTATAGAATTTATGCAGTTGTGTTACATAAGTTTTACGCTGATGATTTTGCATCAATGTAGGCACAGTCATTGCAGATACTACACCGATTATTCCTAAAGTTACAAGTACTTCTGCCAAAGTAAAACCCAAGCGTGCCGCTTGACCCGACACAACAGGTTTGAACAAACCTTCAAAACTTCCGGAAGAAGCTAAGAAACGCCCCCCCCCCGAGCACTACGTGCGTAGCCACCACAACACAAGATTTGTAAGACTTGTAACATTTTGGCTGCTGTTTGAGTTAAATCTTTTATCATAATCGCTCCTTTCATTTTTATCTATTATTATAAATTATTTCGATGCTTTTTGCAATATAAATTGCATTAAATAAAGATTTTTTGTATAATTCAAGAATGGGCAGCTTACAAAAATATTACAAACAATCGGCTACTTACAAAATTTTTTCGGGAATATTTTCAGAACTCGAAGAATTTCTTGATACACTCGGGAAAATAACCATTAACGGTGTTGAAGTAATAAAATGCATTTTTAAATGGCAGATTGATAAAAAAGAAGTTGCCGAACAGTGTTATAGATTTGGAGTAACTTCACTGCCTATCACGCTGTCTATTGTAGGAATGACTTCAATCATTGTTGCATCACAAGTTGCACTGGAAATGGTTAAACAGGGCGGGAGTAATTTCGTCGGGCTTTTAATGACTATGCTTATTGTCAGAGAAGTCGGAGTTATTATGTCAGGGTTTGCAATTATATCGATGATTGGTTCTTCGCTTGCGTCTGAAATTGCAACAATGCGGGTTACGGAACAGATTGATGCTATTAAGGTGTTAAAAGTTAACCCTGTAAATTATTTATTTGTTCCGCGTGTTCTTTCGGGAATTATCATGATGCCGCCGGTTGTTGTAATAGCTTCTGCCGTCGGGGTTATTGCAGGTGCAGTTACAGCGAATTTGACATCAGGTTTAGGTTACAGAGCATTTTTTGATTCCGCATGGCTTGGGATTTACATGAAAGATCTCGGAGTTTGTCTATTAAAAGCATTATTTTTCGGAGGTACTATAGCTCTTATAAGCTGTTCTTGCGGATATTATGCAAAAGGCGGGGCAAAAGGAGTTGGAGAAGCAACAACAAAAGCTGTAGTCTGGTCTTTTGTTGCAATAGTAATCTGGGACATGATATTTGCTATGGCATTTTTCTTTTAAAGAGGTAAAATCTTAAATAATGAGTATTGAAGTAAAAAATTTAATAAAAATATTTGATGAAAAACGTGTTATAGATGACGTTTCATTCAAGGTTGAAAATGGAGAAACACTTGCAATAGTAGGATTTTCAGGTTCAGGCAAAAGTACGATACTAAAACTGATATGCGGGCTTTTAACTCCGGACAGCGGGGAAATTATCACATCAGAAGGTGATATTGCTATGGTCTTTCAGTATTCTGCACTGTTTGATTCTCTGAATGTCGCGGACAATATTGCGTTTGCACTGCATGAAAGAAAAGATTTAAGAAATAAATATTCCGAAAAAGAGATAAAAAGCATTGTAGCCGAAAAGCTTGAACTTGTAGGTTTAAAAGGAATTGAAAATAAATTTCCTTCTGAGCTTTCAGGCGGTATGCAGAAACGTGTAAGTTTTGCACGCGCAATCGTAACAGAACCCAATTCAATACTTTACGACGAACCGACAGCAGGCTTAGATCCTATTTCTTCGACCCTCATAGAAGACTATATTGTCAGGTTGAAAGATGAAACAAACGCAGCATCGGTTGTTGTTACACACCAGATGTCAACTATTAAAAGAACAGCTGATAAAGTTATTATGCTTTATGAAGGGAAAGTGGTTTTTGCAGGAACACCCGAACAAATGCTTAAACAGGACAACGACTACACAAGGCAGTTTGTTACGGCTTCGCTTGAAGGACCAATGAAAATGATTTCCGAGAATTAAGAAAGGGAAAATATGAATACTGAAAAATTATTTAATAAAGAGGTTATGTCTCTTGATACTTATATTATGTTTAAGCTTAAAGAAGAAACCGCAAGATTAAAAGACGAGCTTACGGCAAAAAACAGAGCACCTATATCACTTTCAATGGGAGCTCCTACGGCAAATCCGCCTGAAACTCTTATAAAAAGATTAAAAGAAATTCTTGATGAAGACGGTATTCATATGTATTCAACACCTAAAGGCGAGCCGTTCTTCAGGAAAGCAATTGCACTGAGAATGAAAAACCGCTTTGGTGTAGAATTAGATCCGGAAACTGAAATATTTTCGCTTGTAGGCTCTAAAGAAGGCATCGCAAACCTCGTAAGATTTATTACAACCCAGAAACACGAAGAACTTGAAAAAGATGTAATAATGGTTCCTGATCCATGTTATGCATCATATTTACAATTCATTCAATGTTCCGGAGCAAAAGCCTATCCAATGCCTTTAACAAAAGAAAACGGCTACAAACCGGATGTTGAAGAAATCTATAATCAAATAATCAAAGACGGATATAAACCTGAAAATATTAAAGCTCTGTTTATAAACTATCCAAATAATCCGCTTGGAAGCTCTACAACAAGGGAATATGTTCAGTCGGTAATCAATTTCTGTAAAAAATATGATATTCTGCTTGTTTCTGATGCGGCATACTGCGATATGTACTTTACGGAAGACGAAAAGCCGTTCAGCATATTTGAACTTGAAGGAGCAAAAGACATTGGTATAGAGTTTTACAGTTTTTCTAAACCTTATGCAGTTACAGGATGGCGTTTAGGCTGGGTATGCGGAAATAAAGATGTTGTTCAGCGTTTCGGCAAGGGCAAATCCACAATTGACAACGGAATATTTAAAGCTCTGCAGAAGGCTTGCGCAGAAATATTAAATTCAGAAGAAGGCGATAAATATATTGAAGAAAAAAATAAGGGCTATGCAAGAAAACAGGCAATAATGGTAAAAGGCTTTAAAGAACTCGGCTGGCCTATCGATGAAAAAACAGTGCCTCACACTACTTTCTACTTATGGCTTCCGATACCGAAAAGGTATACTTCGGCTTTTAAATTTTGTGAAGACGTTTTAAGAACATCGGGTGTTGTTCTTGTTCCTGGAAATGCATTCGGGAAGCACGGAGAAGGTTATTTCAGACTGTCTTTTGTATGTTCTGATGAACAGCTTCAAGAGGTTATAGACAGATTTAAAGCCGACGGTTTTACATTTAATTAAAAAAGGCTCCTTGTGGAGCCTTTTTTAATATGTCATCTCCCAGTTATCATTTAAAATTTTACCGAAACAGCCAAACCAGGTTGTTTCACCTGCAATACAATTATCATTAAAAGCATTATCCCTTTGTTCTTTTGTCAAAGGAGCAGCCGGTCCGTTATCATCTATCAGTCCGTTATTATATATATAAACCGCAAATATATCTCTCCCTGCTATATTCGGACCTTTTTGACCGTTAGTATCAAGATAAAGATAAAATATTACACTTGTACCTC
>QWCY01000335.1_pt1 | contig 79311 bp, 61 predicted proteins | sample 1972631 | NCBI WGS metagenome assembly QWCY01 (sample SAMN09866696, study PRJNA288562) | Human gut metagenome isolate pre1_stool, whole genome shotgun sequencing... | isolation source: gut | host: Homo sapiens | place: USA: California
CTATACGTCAAGTGCGTCCGTTGTCGACAAAGCAAGACGAGTAACCCGCTGTAGGGACGCTCGGTGAGTATCTAGCGAGAGGGCGTCCGTTGTATCAAACGTTACAGCATCGTAGTTTTAACGACAACGGACGCACAGACCGTGCGTCCCTACAAAGGGCTACACGTTTCGTCGCTACACGTTTCGTCGCTACACGTTTCCGATCACTCTGATAGTTCCGATTACTCCGACAGCATCTACGTTTCCGATCCCCACGTGGAAATCTCCAAACCGCTACGTGGGGAAGAAACATTCTCCACGTGGAGGCGAAATAAAACTTCGGAGGAATCAAATGAAACTTCGGAGGAAATGTTTCGCCCCTACGTGAAGAATAAAAAATAGCCACGTAGAGATTCGTGACTCTCCACGTGGCTATGCAATTGCGTCTGGGAAGCTTACTGGGGCATCTTGTAGCCGAGCTTCTCCTTGTACTGCTGTATGAGTGCTTTGTACTGCGGGTTGTCTCGTAGGACGGCGAGGTCATCGTCTTGCTCTATGAATGAAAAGCTGTTGTAACCCTTTTCGAAGGCGATGCGTAGGTTGTCCAGTGCTTGCTCCGTCTTGCCCATTCGACCATAAACCCCTGAGATGCTGTAGTAGAGCTCGGCACTGTCTGGATCCTCCTCAATACACTTAGCGATGGTCGCGAGGGCTTGCTCCTGCTCACCGAGAGACTGGTAAGCGTAAGCCATAGTTATGTCTGTCGCATCGTGCTCCTGTAGGATCTCGATCACCTTGCGATAGTCGGCCGTGGCGGCATCCTTGCGTCCCAATGCTGTGTAGCGATCTGCTCGCTTGAGGTAAGCCCATAAGTAAGTGTCGTTTAGCTCGATGGTCTTGGAGTAGTCATCAATGGTCCCCTGAAGGTCCTGGAGCTTACTCTTGATCTGAGCACGCTGATAGTAGCCATCAGGGTCGTCAGGTACGAGGGCGACATATTTATTCGACTCTGCGAGAGCTCTTTGGAAGTTGTCATCCTCTGTGAGCATCTGCGCCTTGGCGTAAATGTAGGTGTAGTCCGTAGGGTCTAGCGAGATAGCCTCGTCGATATACTTGAGTGCAGAGCTGTAGTCGCCTAGCCCCTGATAGGCAGTCGCTATGTGGCTGGCTACGAAATCGGTTAGTTCTTGTCTCTCTGTGACTTGCAGGTAGTACTCCAGTGCACCTTTGTCATCTCCGATGTTTTGATGAGCCATGCCGATAAGGAAGAGGTACTCTCCCGTTTTACTCACGGACTCTAAAGCCATGAGCTTAGCTTCGAGGGTAGGCATCGCCTGAGCTGCGATGATATTGAGGAGGGTATAGGTGTCTTCGTCTGCAAGGCTGTTTGCAATGGTATAGATAATGTCATCCATCGCCTCATTGTAGTGCTCTAGCTGGATGTAGACATTAGCTCTCAGATAGTAGAGAAAGCCTTCGTCTGGGGCAACCTTGATAGCTTCGTTCAAGTTCTGTATGGCATCCTCCTGCCTCTCTTGTTGCATCGCAATCACAGCCAATCCAATATAGCCTATTGCGTTTTCAGGAGCTAGCGAAGTAATCTTACGCATATCCACCTCTGCGAGGTCGTACTGCTCTATAGCGGCATAGAGATTTCCGCGCTTTAAGTATAGATTAGGCGTGTCGGGAGCATCCTTGATAGCAGAGTGTAGGTCCATAAGTGCCTTGACACCGTCCTCAAGGTCTGTATAGATATCTGAGCGGAGGCTGTAGACCATAGCTCTACGTGCGGGCTTCGCCCGTAGGAGGGTGATTGCCTTGGTGGCAGCCTCTAGAGCTTGCTCGGGCTTGCCCTGCATACGGTATATGGTGGCGACGTAAGCCCAAGCGACACCATTGTTTGGCTCGCTCTGGAGTGCTTCCTGGACGTGCTCGAGGAACGCTGTCTGATCCTCTGGCTCGGACATAATGATCCCTAAGGCATCCTGAAGGTCGGGTGAGAATGTGTCAAAGGTTCGCTCCAAGGTGGGCAAGTCTTGCGTAGAGAGGTCTGTCGTGTCCTGCACTTGAGCGGACAGCGTAGTGGCTAAGCAGACGAGGCTTAGCAGTAGAGCCATAATTCGCTTCATCGTATTGAGTATGTTGCTGGTTTGTTGCTACAAATGTAGCTATTTCTTTCGAAAGATGAGCCTGTTGCTCTCTCCAAAAGGATCACAAGATGAGGTAGATGGCAACGGCAACGGGAAGGTGCCCCTCGATGGTGTAGCGGACTCGGGAGTCGTAGTCGTACCGCTTGTCGCCACTGTAGATGCGAGGGTCGTCCCACGTGGCGATGACTCGTGAGTCGTAGTCGTATCGCTTGTCCCCGCTGTAGACGCGGGTGCCGTCCCATGTGGCAATGACTCGTGAATTGTAGTCGTATCGCTTGTCCCCGCTGTAGAGGCGGGTGCCGTCCCACGTGGCGATGACCTGCGAATCGTAGTCGTACCGTTTATCCCCGCTGTAGATATAGGTCTGAGCTGAGAGGGTGAGGAGGCTGCTGAGGAGTAGGGTGAGGAGTAAGAGGGTTCGTCTCATATTATTATGGAGTGCTTGCTGGGGTTAGTAATGTCTGAGCTCGTCTTTGTTAAAGCGAAAGACAGAGATCTGTATAGCCTCGTCTCCCTCGCTGAGTATAAACCACGGGTTACGCAGTGGGTTGGGATTGCGCACGAGGTGTTTCTCCCGAGCGGGGGTATTGCCCTCGATGCACATAATCGCCACTTTGCCCGATCTGCTCCGTGCCACATCGACTACCATAATGGCGTGCCCATACTTGCGCCCTGAACGTGCTGGGTAGACGAGCACATCGCCTGGCATCACATCTTGGATAGCACGGGGCTTGGTCTCTTGATAGAGCGAGAAGGTACTGCAAGCACCATAGACGCCACGCATATAACGCTCGAAGGCTTTACGAGACGCTCCGCCAGAGTAACGCATCGTCTTGCCATGGACATTGCGAAAGCTAATCTCTCGGTAGCGCCCCTTCTGCCAAAGGTACTCAGCCCGCAGGCGCATAGTCACATCGGCACACTGCTCATCGTTGCTGAGGATATTCTGGTCGATCACCGCAGTAGAGAGAAACTGCAAGCGCGCATCGCCCCCCGTGTATAGCTGCACCCTAGCACCACGCGGCTTCAAGGGTAGAGCGCGTAGATAAGCCGTGTAGCTCCCTGCGGGAGCCTCCACACGGGTGTAGCCTACAGGTGTGGCTATGTCGCCAATAGTCTGAGCGCCCCACGGGTTGCTCGTGCGCATAGTGCGCCATAGCCATACTCCGCACAGCAACATCACCAGAGCAATAGCTCCGATGACCAGCAGCGTTATCCTTTTTCGTCTCGTCATAAGGAAGGGCCTCTAATCGTTTTGTTTAGACTTTCGCTTATGAGAGGGCTTTGAGTCGGTGCGTTGCGTGGCGCGGTGTATTTGGTAGGCGTTGAGGAGGTTTTGCCAGATGGAGTAGGCGGCCATAGCGACGGACGAGAGCGGGTTGAGGTAGCTCTGCGCAAGCCAGATGGCGATGGTTGAGTTTTTCTGTCCTAAGCTCTGCCTGAGGGTGATGCTCTCGCCGAGGACTCGCTTGCTGAGCCACTTGCCGAGGGCAAACTGAACGATGCAGGCGATTAGCCCCATGACGCCTAGCAGGATCATCGTCGGGATCATCTCTCGTGGCTCCTGTGCGATGAAGTGCACCGTATTGGCCATGATGAGTGAGAGACAGAGGAGCCAGACCCAGAAGCTGGCTGAGGGGATCTTCGTGAGTACCCGATAGACGGGCTTGACGCCGTAGCGGACCGCCCAAGCGAGGAGTAGGGGCAGTGTGATGACGGGTAGCACACGGTAGAAGATCTGCACAAAGGTGGCTCCGTAGTCCATCGCTCCACTGCCGAAGAAGCCTAGCAGGAGCGGAGCTAAGGCGATGACCCCCACACTGGTGAGTAGGACGTAGGTGGTGCCTAGGGCTACATTGCCCCCGAGGAAGCCGATGACCACGGGCGATGCGGAGGCTGCGGGGCAGAAGAAGCAGATCATAAGTCCCTCGGCGAGAAGCTTGCTCTCGGAGATGCCTGAGTAGCGCACCAGTAGGTAGCCGCCTACGGCTAGCACGATCTGTATGAGCTGTAGGTAAAAGTGGATCGGTCGTATGCGGAGGTCTCTAGGGGTGAGCTTGAGAAAGCTAAAGAAGAGCATCAGCATCAGCATATAGGGGATGGCGGGACTCAGCGTGGAGAGCGGGCGATAGCCTACGATGCCGATCAGTATGGAGAGGGGGAGACCGTAGTCTTTCAGTCGGCGCATGAAGCGTCCTCGTAGGTCTGCTATATTGTAGTGTCTTGTCATAGGGGAGTGGTATGATTGGCTAAGACCGCCTGGGCATTGCGGAGGAGGTCTTCGTAGGCGCATCGTCGCATCGAGGAGCCTATCGTTAAGGTTTCGTAGAGCTGTGGAGTAAAGCTAGCCAGCTGTTCATAAGTTAGCTGGGCAATGGCGGGGCGGATCATAAAGTCTGGTTCATCGTGTGGCGCGCAGTGCGCATTATGTGGACAAACTGTCTGGCAGACGTCACAGCCGAAGAGTCGATTGCCTAGACGCTCAGAGACTCCCGCAGGCCAAGCACCCCGATGCTCGATCGTTAGGTAGCTCAGACAGCGATCAGCGAGGAAAGTGCCGTCCGCCTGCAAAGCTCCTCCAGGACAACTGTCGATACATCTCTGACAGTGACCACAGTAGCTACGATCTATCGCAGCACCATACTCTAGTGGTAGGGATACGACGAGGAAGCCATAGATAAAGAATGTGCCTAGACGAGGTATGATCATCATCTTCGAGCGTCCCTGGTAGGCTAGTCCGCTCTGCATAATCCAGTAACGCTCCAGTAGCGGAGCCGTGTCGCAGCAGACACGTCCCGTGGCGCTTTGGTCAACTTCAGACTGGATGAATGCGAGGAGACGCTCGAGCTTTTTGCGCACCACCTTGTGGTAGTCACGTCCGTAGGCGTAGTAAGCTACTTGGGGTGCCTCTTGCGGTTGCTTGACTGGTGGGTAATAACTCTGCGCCACGACGATGATCGACTTAGCATCGGGGAGTAATTTGCGTGGATCCGACCGCACATCATCGTAACGCTGCAGGTAGTCTAGACCAGCGTAAGCGTCTCCCGTGATGGTCTGCTGATAAGCCTGCCACACCTCTTGTGGAACCGCTTCGGCCGGGGCTAAGCCTACGGCACTCAAGCGTAGCTCATCGTGTGCATAGCGTGCGATCAGCTCCGTAGGCGACAGCGACTGATGGGTCATCTCCTTCCAGAGGCATGTAGTGCCTCGGCACCCGCTTCAAGACGCTGGAGGTGGCAGACGAGTAGCTTGCCCTCATCGTCTCGTAGGTGCATACCATTGCCCAAACAGTACTTCCAGCTCTTGCAGTCGGCACAGGGACCAGTCTTAGCCCACGAGCGATCCCGATAACTCCCGAAGCGCTCCTCCCACACTTGCCACAGGTCGTCGTGATGTATGTTGCCCTGTTTGTGGTCAAAGCGAATACTCGGGCAGGCGCTGATAGAGCCGTCGCATAGGATAGAGGCAATGTTTACGCCAGCACGGCATTGGTAAAACTGCTGACGCGTACGCCCCTCGAAAGCGCCTAGATAGCCCTCACAGCCATACTGCGCCTCGATCTCTCCCGCCTCATTCGTTTCGATGATAAACTGCATCATCTGGTAGTACTGACTGTCGGAGAGCTGGAGCTGCTTATTCTCCGCAGCACGCCCCACAGGGAAGATCGAGAAGAGTCGCCACCGCTTTACACCCGCATCGATCAGTTGCTGACGAAAGGCGGGGAGCGTGTCAAAGTTCATCGGATTGACACAAGTCACCACGTCCCAGACCAAGTCTTCGGCCTGCGTGAGTAGTTGTATTGCCCGCCAAGCTCGCTCGTAGCTGAGCGGATGTCCTCGCAGAGCGTTGTGCGCCTCGGCAAAGCCATCTAGGCTCACCGTCGCTGTGTGTAGTCCGGCACGGCGCAAGCTCTCTAGGCGCTGCGCGTCGAGTAGCATCCCATTGGTCACGATGCCCCAAGGGTAGCCACGACGGTAGAGGGCTAGCCCCGCCTCCTCGATGTCTTGTCGTACGAGAGCTTCGCCACCCGTGAAGATGACCAGTAGTTTGTTGGGATCAACGTGAGGAGTCAGCCCATCAATGATCTGTATGAAGTCAGCGACAGACAGTTCGTCGACACCACTCTCCACGCGGCAGTCGCTACCGCAGTGGGCGCAGTGCAAGTTGCAGCGTAGCGTACACTCCCAGAAGAGCGTCGTCATCGGGTGTCGACGCACATTCTCCGCCTGCAAGATACGATGCAGGTCGAGGGCGATGCGCTGCTTGAAGGCAGGACGTAGGAGCGTCTGCCCGACGGACTTCTGCTTGCTTAGTTTCATTGATGGGATCACAAGGTCTGACTTACTCCTGCTCCTCGGGCTCTACTATCTGCTTAGGCTCGAACATAGTGGTGGGCGTGCCATACATCACCATGCCCATACCGTCTGGCCTAGGTCTAGGCTTGACGAGCGTAGTCGTGTCGGGCTGCTCTGCCTTGTCGCCTTCGCTCGTCCTGTGCGTCGTGCGCGTCTTACAGCTAGAGAAGCCTAAGCAACCAATCAGAGCAAGTAGTGTACCAACGATGAGATTGGAGAAGATGTTTGAGAGTATTCGCTTCATAATATAATAAGAGTGACGGGTCTGTGATTTGTCCCGACTACTTGCGCTCCACTTGGATCTCTATCTCCTTCTTGACCTTGCCGTTGTTCCAGTTGCCAGAGCCTTTGCTGACGAAGTCGCTCTCCTTGATATCTATGGTGTCCCGCTGGTCTGCGATGATGCCATTCTTCTCTCCATCGATGTCCTTCACCTCTAGGATTACCCCATGATTCCCGCGGAAGCCCGTGTAGCTCCCCTCTAGCTCCGCTTTGCCCTGAGCATCGGTGAGCTCCTTTTTATCTCCACGACCATTGAGTAGGTCTACCTGAAGACCCTCGACAGGCTTAGCGTCCTGGTCCGTGACGCGTACCTTAAACTCATAGTCGACTGTGGGCGTGCCGTACTCAGCCATACCGCCCCCTAGGGACTCCGTGCAGCTAGCGAATCCCAGCCAGCCAAGTAGGAGGGAAGCTCCAGCGGATAGGAGCGAGCGGACGGATAGATAAACTCTTTTCATAGTGTGGTCACTTTGATACTACAGCAAATGTAGTACAAAAAAATGAGACTGCCACGACTTCACTTGCACAGCCAGCAGTCCCCTCCCTAAGAAGGGCTAGAATCGATGATGCCAGTGACCATAAAAAAGGGGCTGTCAGTACGACAGCCCCTTCTCATTAACCTTAAAATCTAACACCATGAAAAACACAATGCAAAGGTAAGACTTATTCTTCACATACGCAACACTCTATCGTAATCGAGATGAAACAATTTGAGACTGTTGCATAAAGGCGCATCGCTGTGTTGCTTTCGGGATTCGGCTTCGGTCACATACGGAGGTATGCTCCCTTCAGATTTGTCATATCGGTCTGTGTAGAGCTTGTCCAGTAGCAAAGTAAGAGCGAGTAACTCCGAGGGGCTGTCCCTAGAGTTACTCGCTCTTGCCGTTCGTATGCTAGCTACTTACAGAGCTGAGTCTCACTAGGTAAGACAGATCTCCGTAGAGCTGTTAGAATTTATTTACTTAGCGCCCTCAGCGTGACGTATGACCACCTCGATGTGGTTGTCCTGCTTGAGGAGCTCCTGAGCGATCTTCTGTACGTCTGCGGGGGTGATAGCGTTGAGCGTCTTCTCGTAGTCAGTCTGGAAGTCACGACCATCGAAGAAGAAGTCGATCATATGGCTGAGCCAGTAGCCGTTTTGCTTGAGATTCTCAGCATAGTCCTTCTTCATATTGAGGATAGTCTTGTTGAACATTTCCTGGTCGGGACCATTCTTAGCCACCTTGTCAAGCTCCGCATAGATGATCTTGTTGAGCTTGTCTACCTTCTCAGGATCTGTCTGATAGAAGATCTGGAAGATTGTCTCGCCCTCAGGATTGTCGCTGATAGAGCCACCAGAGCTGACACCATAGGTACCACCCTCGTCCTCACGAACGGTAGCCGTGTAGACCTGATCCATAACGCCTCCGAGTACCTCCATAGTTATCTCGTTGTGGAGTGTATAGGGTAGCTTGCCTGTGTAAGCTGCTAGAACCATAGCCATAGGAGTAGCTAGCTCCTTCTTGAAGTCAATGTTCATAGAAGAGGTACGTACTACAGGTACTAGCTCCTTGCACATGTCGTGCTTGCGACCCTTGGTAGGTACAGAAGCTACGTACTTCTCTAGGTAAGGGATCAGCTGCTCGGGCGTTACATTACCGATGAAGTATAGCTGTAGGTCACCGAGGTCAGCGATGCGCTCCTTCCAGATCTGCATCACACGGTCGTAGTCGACACCCTCGATCTCAGCCACAGAAGCGCGCTGCATCTGAGGATTGTTATCGTATAGCGCATAGATGAGCGAGTCCTGGAATGAAACCATAGGATTAGACTCCATATTCTTGATCTGCTCGATCGTATTGGTGCGCCAGTTGGCAAAAGCGTCAGCATCCTGTCTAGGCTGCGTCATGCGGAGGTAGAGTAGCTGGAAGAAGGTCTCCATATCCTCAAGCGTAGACGAACCGCTAAAGTAGGTGCGTGTACCACCCATAGAGCCAGAAGCTGAGACGCTGCGACCTGTGAGTGCCTTGGTGAGGGTAGGATTGTCAAACTTGCCTACACCGCCTAGTGCGACGACGCTGCTGAGGTTCTTGATGTTGGGCAGATCCTTAGCGTTCTTGAGATAAGCGTTTGTACCACCAGGAGCGACAGCTGTGAGTGAGAGCTGATTCTTCTTGTAGTCGGTCGTCTTGAGATAGACAACCATACCGTTGCTCAGGGTGAGGCGAGTCGTGCCAAACTGTAGGTTGTCCTCACGCTTGGTGACCTTGCCAGCCTTGGGAGCCTTCTCCATCAGCTTCATATCAGAGACAGCGTCCTTGATAGGCTCTACGGGGATCTTGCGATACTCGTTGACCTTAGCCACTAGCTCAGCCTCGGTAGGTAGTACGAGACCCTCCTTGTCGGGAGCCGTGAGCATAAGTACCATATTCTTGTCACCGATGATAGACTGTACCATCTGGTTGACTACCTCTAGGGGTATGTTTGCAGCTACCTGCTCCATCATAGCCTTCTCCATCTCGATGCCAGGGATGTATCCACCTGTGGTGAAGTAGTCCTTGTACTCGTTAGCGTAGGCGCTATTCTTACGAGTCTCACGCTCGTTGTAGCTGTTTTCAAAAGCCTTGAGGAGATCCGTGCGTGCACGCTCATACTCGCCCTGTGTGAAGCCATACTGACGTATGCGCTCTATCTCAGCCGTAAGCGCCTTGAGGGCAATGTCTAGCTCGCCCTCACGTACCGAAGCGTTAAATGAAAGCGCATCTTTGGTCTGAGCAAGGAAGTAGTTGCTGATGTATCCACTAGCACTGATGAAAGCAGGGTTGGGCTTGTGCATAAGGTCTGTAAAGCGCTCATCGAGGATGCGGTTTGTCACACCATATAGGTAGTTCTTCATGACGCCAGCGATGGTGCGAGTCATCTCGACAGGCATAGCGTCTGTCTTGAACATAACCATAATGCCGGTGCTGGTAGCCTCCTTGTCCTTTTCGATAGCTACGAGAGGCTCATCATTGTCCTCAACGGGGAAGTAGACACGCTCCGCAGCATTGACTGGTGCGGGGATGTCGGCAAACATCTCCTTGATCTTCTTCTCCACATAGTCTACATCGACATCACCGACCACGATGATAGCCTGTAGGTCGGGGCGGTACCACTTGTGGTAGTAGTCACGTAGCTCGTTGTACTTAAAGCCGTTGACCACGCTCATCAGACCGATAGGCAAGCGGTGACCGTAGCGGTTGTTGGGGTAGATCTTGGGGAGCGCCGTATTGAGCATACGCATCTGCGCATTGTCACGAGAGCGCCACTCCTCAGTGATGACACCACGCTCCTTGTCTATCTCCTCATCAGCTAGTGTGACGAAGCCACTCCAGTCGTGTAGGATCAGTAGGCAACTATCGATAAAGCCTTGACGCTCTGTAGGAGCCTCCATAAGGGTGTAGACCGTCTCATCGATGCCGGTGTAGGCGTTGAGGTTGTAACCGAAGCGCATACCATTTGACTCGAGGTAGCTGATGAGCGTCTTGTCGGGGAAGTTCTTCGTCCCGTTGAAGCACATATGCTCTAGGAAGTGAGCCAGACCACGCTGATTCTCCTCCTCGAGGATTGATCCGACACGCTGTGCGATGTAAAACTCAGCACGATCCTTCGGCTGCTCATTGTGACGGATGAAGTAGGTCAGCCCGTTCTCGAGTTGGCCTGTACGGACTTGTGGGTCTATGGGTAGTGGTTGACTCAAGTCCTGAGCAAAGGCTACACGAGGTAGCATCAGGGTCAGGAGGACCACAGTCATAGACAGCATTCGCTTTAGATTCATATCTAGTTGTCTAAAAGTTATTGATGTATATCTAGTTGTCAGTTCAAAAAAGCGTAGGTGTAGTGCTTAGAGAGACTCACCCTTGCTATATAGACGAGTGTGAGCCCATATATGTTGCAAGAGGTCTTCATTTTGAATCGAGTACATATACCCAAATGCAAAGATACTCACTTTTTGCAAATAGAGCAGAGAGAGTTGTGATCGCTGCGATTGCGTCTAATCACCGATCCTCACGTGGATATTCGCAAATAGCCACGTGGGGAAGAAACATTCTCCACGTGGGGACGAAATAAAACTTCGGAGGAATCAAATGAAACTTCGGAGGAAATGTTTCTCGCCTACGTGGAGAATAAAAAATATCCACGTGGGGATTGGACATTCTCCACGTGGAAAAGAGATTAGCTGTTGACCGTTGGCTGTTGGTCGTTAGCTGTTAGCGATGCTATCGCTAAGTAGTCATCGCATAAGGAAGTGACTAGAAGCGGTAGCCCACAGAGATAGCGGGGTAGACGTATGCCTCATCAGCTGCATCGCCCTTCACTAGGTTGCGACCGACACGCAGACTGATCTCGCCACTCCAGTTGCTGCGAGAGACTAGCTTCCAGCCACCACCGAGACCGATGCCCCAAGAGGCGCCTTGCTTCGTCTCGGTCGTTGGCTCTCCTCCGTAATAATCTTTGTAGCTGTTTCGAGTATACCGATGATAGTTGATCGCTGTATTCGCCTCGATGAAGAAGCCTGAGTTCAGTCTTGTGGCAGCGAGCTTCTTGCCACCAAAGTACCAACGCGCATAGGGCATCACACCAAAGGTGGGAAAGATCGTAGTACCAAAGTCTCCCGTATGGGCAAAGCTGGCACTGACCGTAGCACCGAAGCCGAGGTCTTTTACTTTCGCAGTGGAGCGCTCGTACTCCAGAGACACAGCCTTGAAGGCAACGGGTGCTAGGAGGTTGAGGCGCACTTCGTTGAGCGTTGGGGGCAGTGGAGCCTCGGGCTCGCCCTGCACGACGACTACCTGTGCTGACAGACCGTATCCAGCAGCGATGATGAGGACGCAGAGCGCAAATGCTTTGCTGAGTAAGTTGTTCATATATTTGATAGGTTATACTTGCTTGTGGAGTCAAAGGTAGTAAATAGTTTTCAAATCGTTGCAAATTCGTCTGGTGCGTTCATAACCAGCAGGAGGATTACAGGATGTTGACCCCCCTCTTTTGTAGCTCCTTGTACTTTGGATTGTTTTTCACGACTCGTGTGTTTTCATTTATGCAAGGATAGGGATAACCCCACTCCGTAGAGATCCACCTGAAGTAGCGTGCTAGCTCTACCTTCCCATACGCTATGAGCGTACGAAGCAGGAGATAGAAGTTGCTATCGTCTAAGTCATCGAACTTTTTATAGTAGTTGACTTGATCGGTTAGGATTTGCATTGCTTGCTTCTTATTGCCCAAACCGATGAGAGCAAAGACACGTGCACGGGGATTATCCCGAGAGGTGTTTTCCAGGATGGTGTTGTAGTCAGCTATGGCCAGCTTGCTCTTACCTTGAGCCGCATAGATGTCTCCACGTATGAGGTACGCTGAGGGGGCGGGGCTGGTGTCTTTCGCCATAGCTCGCTCTACATCAGCGAGTGCGCCAGAGAGGTCTTTGGTCTCATACTTGTAGTAAGCACGCTTGTAGTAAGCCTCAGTGTCGTCTTTGTCACTATTGGGATGTGCGAAGTAGTTATTGAGCTCTGCGATGGCAGCTCTGGTATCTCCAAAAGCGTGGAGTATCATCGCCTTGTTGTAGTGATAGCCTGCGAAGGAAGGGTCTATCTCGATAGACTTATTCAGGTACATTAGAGCGGAGTCTAGGTCTCCCAGCTCTACATAGTTTCTTGGCATCCGGTCAATAAGGGATAAGTAAGAAGACTTGTTTTGTTCGGGAACCTTCTTTAGAGCATCCTGAAGGCAACGGATAGCTTGCTCTGGATAAGTCTGGCATGGTCCCGTGTATAGAGTCTCAAGGAGAAGTGTCCACTTGATCTCCTTAGGGTGCTTGCGTATCTCTTTTTGTAGCTTGGACACCCATCTTTCGTCACCAGAGTCAGAACGACTCAACAAAAAACTTAGCTGGTTATAGAGCGTATGGTCATCATCGTCACCATATCGGCTTAACCCCTCTATAGCAAGATCCATCGCCTTATCCCAGGAGCCACCCATACGAAGGTACTCAGAGGCTTGGTAATATGCTTTAGGAGCAGTGGGCGCAAGGGTTAAGATGCTAGCCCCAATTGGAGAAAGGTTGTCGTTTCCCAGTTCTGCCAAGGCTTCGTAGCCTTTCTTATTATTAGGCGATACGTAGATCATCTGAAGGAAGTCCACCTGAGCGAGTTCTTGTTGTCCCATTGATAAGTAGAGATTAGCTCGCTGCTCATAGAGGTCTAGGTTGTTAGGATTCTTTTGGATAGCCTTGTCTAATGCCGTCAGCTCTTTCGTCTTCTGCTCTACTGGAAGGTAGGCTGTCCTCCAGATTGCGTAGGCTTCGTTGCCACGCTTGGGGTGCTTGTGCATAAATATGACACTCTTCATGATAGCCTTGTAGAGTTCGTTTATATCTTCTAGCTCATAGTTTGGATTGCTATAGAAGAGGGTGAGCTTGACCCAGGCTACGGGATCCTCGGGGTGAGCCTTAAGCTCCTTGTTGATGTAGGTAAGAGAGTCTTTAGGATGAGTTCTCTCAGCAGCTTTTACCTCCACTTCTTGATTCGCTTGGGGCGTGAGTAGCTCTTTGCCTTGACTGCTCATGCTGATCATCACTAGACCTAGTAAGATCACTAGACGGACTCCTAATCGCTTCATAGATTTGCTCGATTGCTGTTGATGCTACAAATATAGTTAATTTATGGGAGTGGACACACAGGCTTCTTTCATTATCCTGTTGTATCTTTGTATCGTAATGACTAACTCTAAGATACTATGAAACAACAAGACACCACTACGGCAAAGCAAGGAGCTACTAAGAGCTACTCCTGGCTGATCTATCTGATCGCATGGCTCGTTATCGTGCTAATCCAGTCGGTACTGGTCGGGCAGAGCGTCACGACGGCGGCAAACTTTTGGGAGGCTCCCTCCTACTACCTCTCTACGTGGCTGCTCGACATCTTTCTGATCGTGATCTTCTACCTCAACTACTACTATGTAGCTGGGCACATGATGCGCCGTCGGCACTTCGGCGGCTATATCGCTTTCGTGGTGCTCGTGGCGGTGGTCGCACTCTTTATGCCGATCCTCTGCAAGGCACTCTTCGGGTGGCGTACGCCTACGCATGATCTGCCTTTTGTCACTGTCTCCTGGTCGGGTGCTATCGGTGCGGTTACGGTCATCACGATCGGACTAGCGGTGCGTGCGCTCTTAGAGTGGCTCAAGCTCAATAAGCTCACGGCTGAGCAGCGTGAGGAGCTGATCAAGCTACGCAACGAGGTGACATCACTCAAGATGCAAGCGAAGAGCGACACGGTCAAGCCAACTACTGTGGCAGCGGCGACAACGGCTGAACTGCCCACACCAACAGAGCCTGCGACACAGGAGGCAAAGCCTATCGCTCCTGCTCAGCCTGACTAAGCTGACAGGATGCGAATGATCGTGAGCCCATCACGAAGCGGTAGGAGGAGCTGCTCCACGCCACTATCCTGAGCGACTAGCTCGTTGAAGTGTTGGATCCCTTCGAGCTGGAGATCGTGGTGGGTCGTTGGGGCGGTTACCTTTCCGCCCCAGAGGGTGTTGTCTGCCAAGATGATTGCCCTAGGGTGTAAGTGTTTGCGCAGTAGCTGGTAGTAGTCGGGGTACTGACGTTTGTTGGCATCAATGTAGACGAGATCGTAGTCGTGCTGCGCGAGTAGTGTAGGCATTAGCTCGAGCGCCTGACCGTGGTGTATGTGAATGCGCTCGGCACAGCCACTACGTGCTACAAAGGGGGTGAGGAAGTGAATCATCTCGGCATCGCACTCGATCGAGTCGACTTCACCCGTCACAGGCTCGAGCGCCATCGCCATCGCTATCGTTGAGTAGCCACTATAAGCTCCTAACTCCAGTACACGCTTAGCGCCACTGAGCTTAATGAGCATCGAGAGCAGTCCCGCCTGCGTTGCACCACACACCATCCTCGGCTGTAAGAGCCGCACATAGGCAGTGCGGAGCAGTTCGTCTAGTAGGGGATGCCCGAAGGAGCTATGCTGCTGCGCATAAAGCTCTAGCTCTGCGTCCATACTCTATACAATATAAGGTGTCAACGGCTCAGCTGAAGAGCAGCTTGTAGAGCTAAGTCGTAGCTGACGATGCCAAAGCCAGCAATGCTACCACGGCAGTAGGGCGCTATGAGTGAGGTGTGGCGGTAAGACTCACGGGCTAGAGGCTGGGAGATGTGCACCTCGATGACTGGTAGTGCGATGGCGCGTATCGCATCTGCTAGAGCTACGGAGGTGTGCGTGTAGCCCCCCGCATTGAGTATGACCGCCTGGTAGCTTAGCTCCTGAGCCATATAGAGGTACTCGATGAGTGCGCCCTCGTAGTGCGAGTAGCGGATGGCAACTGTCGCCTCGGTGGTCTCACGAGCGAGTTGCTCCAAGTAGGGGACTAACGGGGTCGATCCGTAGATCTCGGCTTCGCGCTGACCTACTTGGATTAGGTTAGGGCCGTTGAGTATGAGTATGGCTGGTTGCCCCGTGGTCGGGGTAGGGAGAGGTTCGATCAAACTATTTGTAGACATAGTGAACTTGTCGGTTTAGATGCAAATGGCTAACTTCGTAGCGCAAAGATAGTAAGAAACTCCCTTGCAATGAGTCTAGAACCAAGACAGCAACTGATACAGCGCTACAAAACTTACTTGAGGCTGGAGCAGCACCTCTCGGACAATAGCATCGATTCCTACCTCTACGACGTGGACAAGCTCTACACTTACATAGACGATAGAGGGCTGAGTCTGCGGGAGGTAACGCTGCAACATCTCAACAACTTTGCGGCGCATCTACTGGACCTAGGTATCTCGATGCGCTCGCTGGCTCGTGTGCTGAGTGGTGTCAAGAGTTTCTTTCGCTTCCTAACGCTAGAGGAGGAGATAGAGCGTGATCCGACAGATATGCTGCAGACGCCACCGATACATAAGAAGCTCCCCGAGGTGCTTACGCTGGCAGAGATAGACAGCCTCCTCGCAGCTATCGACGAGGATCGTATCGAGGCATCACGAGACACGGCGATTATAGAGATCCTCTACAGCTGCGGGCTACGCGTGTCGGAGCTGTGTGGGCTGACCTATTCCGATGTTTTCCTCGATGAAGGCTATCTGCACGTCTGGGGCAAGGGACGCAAGGAGCGACTGGTGCCGATGAGTCCCAAGGCGGTCTCTGACGTGCAACGCTATCTCAATGATCCCTGTCGCTATAATGCGAAGCCAGAGTATGATCAGTATATCTTCATTTCACGTCGTGGTCAACCGATCTCTCGCATCACGGTCTTCTGTCTGATTCGTACGCTTGCTGAGCTGGCTGGCATACAGAAGGAGATTAGTCCGCACACGCTGCGACATAGCTTTGCCACGCATCTACTCGAGGGCGGTGCCGACCTGCACGCTATCCAACTGATGATGGGGCATGAGAGCATTGCGACGACCGAGGTCTACACCCACGTGGACCGCTCTGCACTTCGTGCTGACATCCTGCGCTACCACCCCCGCAATCAGCAGCACCCTACACCGCACGAAGCGGAGTGACCCTATAAATCTCTAAAAGCAAAAGCAGGAGACAGCCCGTGAGCCGTCTCCTGCTTTTATTATAGTGCTTCGCTAAGACTTAGAAGCGATAGGTAGCACCGAGTGTAAGGTAGGTTAGGCCATAACCAAACTCACCCATAATAGCCCAGCGGTCGGAGAGATAGTAGCGTGTTCCGAAGTGTGCGCCCCAACCGAAGCCAGCTGACGTATCCTTGTCCTTGATAGCGCCATTAGCCACCTTAGCATTGTAGTTCCAGCTGAGGATGTCTAGTCCGAGCATCAAGCTGAAGTAGGTGTCGAGCTTGTCTACAAATTGATAGTGCAGAGAGCCACGAGGCCCGATGAGTGTCTGGCTCCATACAGAGCCACTGTAACCCTTGTAGCGATAGACCTCAGCACCTAGGTAACCACCTACGCCGATAGATCCGTTGCCGTCAAAGAGGCCACTGACTACACTGTGGTCAATTCCTAGAGAGACTGGAGGTAGGAGGACACTATAGGTGTCGTTGAAGAGGGTTCCACCGATACCGAGTCCGAGGTTGGCGGTTGTCGTCCCTTTGCTAAAGGTGGACTGAGCCTGAGCTGCAAAGCCAAGCGTTAGCATGGCGATGATGAGTAATGCGATTCTTTTCATAGTTAGTAGTGTTTATAAAAGTGATTGGATTGATTATGCTTTGTTGGCACGCTTGCGATCTAGCTCGTTGAGGAGTATCTTGCGCAGACGCATAGACTTAGGGGTGACCTCCACATACTCGTCTGCCTTGATATACTCTAGCGCATCCTCTAGGCTGAAGATGACGGGAGGTGCGAGAGCTACCTTGTCATCACTACCAGCAGCACGCATATTGGTGAGCTTTTTACTCTTGCAGACATTGACCGTCAGGTCGTTGTCCTTCGTATGCTCACCGATCACCTGCCCTGCGTAGACCTCCTCTTGGGGGGCGATGAAGAAGCGTCCACGGCTCTGAAGATTGTTGAGCGCATAGGCAAAGGCGGTACCGCTCTCACCTGCTATGATGCTACCATTGTTGCGTCGCTCGATGTCGCCGCGCCAAGGACCAAACTCGAGGAAGCGGTGTGCCATAACAGCCTCACCCGCCGAAGCGGTCAAGACGCTGTTGTTGAGTCCGATGATGCCTCGCGATGGAATGTTGAAGACTAGGTGCGTACGTCCATTCTTGCTCTCCATGGCGGTCATCTCGCCCTTGCGCTGTATGACCATATCAATGATACGACTACTGGTCTCGTCGGGGAGGTTGATGGTCAGCTCTTCGATAGGCTCGCACTCTACGCCATCGATCTCCTTGATGATTACTTGGGGCTGTCCCACCTGTAGCTCGTACCCCTCACGGCGCATCGTCTCGATCAGCACGGAGAGGTGTAGCACGCCACGGCCGAAGACGTTCCACGAGTCTGCTTGGTCAGTCGTCTCGACACGCAGAGCGAGGTTCTTGTCTAGCTCACGCATCAGACGCTCATGGATATGGCGGGAGGTGACAAACTTACCCTCACGACCATAGAAGGGGGAGTTATTGATCGTAAAGAGCATCGACATCGTTGGCTCATCGACCGAGATCGTGTCTAGCGCCTCCGCATGCTCAGGATCAGCGATCGTGTCGCCAATGTCAAAGTGGTCAAAGCCCACGATGGCGCAAATGTCGCCACTCGAGACGGAGTCCGCTTTTGCCTTGCCGATACCTTCGAAAGTGTAGAGCTCCTTGACCTTCTCACGATGCGGCTCGCGGTCCTTGTGGCAGAGGAGTACGGTGTCGCCATTGTGTATGGTGCCACGATGCACACGTCCCACAGCGATACGCCCCACGTAGGAGCTGTAGTCTAGTGAGGTGATGAGCATCTGCAGAGGACCGTCCAGCTGTTGCGGAGCAGGGATCTCGGAGATGATCGCATCGAGTAGGGGGGTGATGTCTTCTGTCGGCTTCTCCACGTCACGGCTCATCCAGCCCTGCTTGGCGCTACCGAAGAGGGTGACGAAGTCAAGCTGATCATCGGTAGCCTCTAGCGAGGCCATTAGGTCGAAGACCATATCCTGCACCTCCATAGGACGGCAGTTGGGCTTGTCCACCTTATTGATGACGACGATCGGCTTGAGTCCTATGGCGAGGGCTTTCTGCAGTACGAAGCGGGTCTGAGGCATCGGCCCCTCGAAGGCGTCGACTAGTAGTAGACAGCCGTCGGCCATGTTGAGTACGCGCTCCACCTCACCGCCGAAGTCGGCGTGTCCTGGGGTGTCGATGACGTTGATCTTGACCCCTTTGTATGTTATGCTGACATTCTTCGAAACGATCGTGATACCTCGCTCTCGCTCTAGGTCGTTATTGTCTAGAAAGGTGTCAACCTCTGCAGCCTTGTCCTCTCGAAAGAGCTTAGCTGCGAGTAGCATTTTGTCGACGATGGTTGTCTTACCGTGGTCGACGTGGGCGATGATAGCGATATTTCGTATTTCCTGCATTTGTGTGTGGAGTCGTATCCTTATTAGTTGGTGCAAAGGTACGAAAAACGACGTTAGCATCGTGAGCGTGCCAAACGGATCCTAGGGTCTTCAGCGTGTCCCATCCTTCTTGTGAGGTGCTGAGGGGAGATATAGGTGGACCTATTTTAGTCGCACGGATCTGCAGCACGATATCCACGTGGAAAACGTCCAATATCCACGTAGCGTTTTTTTATTCTCCACGTAGGCGAGAAACATTTCCTCCGAAGTTTCATTTGATTCTTCCGAAGTTTTATTTCGTGCCTACGTGGAGAATATTCATTTTCCACGTGGAGATCTGCGATTTCCTACGTAGGAACCGAAAGTTCCTCCCTTGGAACTGCTTTTGGAACTCGTATGTGCTACGAAGACAGCGTGATACGATCGAGGTTCCCTGTGCTCTGAAATGATAAAAGTCCCTAGCGCCAGAGATAGCACTAGGGACTTTGTCGTAATATAGGTCGGGGCGTTACCCTTGTATCGCAGCTCTGATGTCGATCATCTGGAGCGCAGCGATGGCGCACTCGGAGCCTTTGTTTCCTACGGCACCACCAGAGCGAGCACGAGCCTGCTCAATGTTCTCAACGGTGACGAGTCCGAAGATGACGGGAGCCTTGCCACGCAGGTTGAGCTCGGTAGCACCCTCGGTGACGCTGTTGCAGATGAGGTCGTAGTGCGAGGTCTCGCCACGTATGACGCACCCGATGATGATGATTGCATCGTAGGGCTGGGTCGATTCACTGAGTAGTGTCGCCGTATAGGTGAGCTCGAAAGCCCCCGGCACGGAGAAGGTCTCGATCTGCTGGCGCTCTAGTCCGCACTCTAGGAGTGTCGTGACAGCTCCGTCGCGGAGCGCATGCGTGATCTCAGCGTTCCACTCCGAGTAGACGACCGCAATGCGATGTACGTCTGCTGTGCGTCTGTGCTGGAGCGTGTAGTGAGCCGGTGTCTGCTGGCTGTGGAGTTGTGAAGACATAGGTTTTAGACTTTAGATGTTAGAGATTAGAAGTTAGAGAGATCGGAGGGATCTGAGCTATCGGAGTTATCGGAAGTCTAATCTCTAACTTCTAATTTCTAAGAATCTACTTCTTAAGCTGAGCCTCTACACGGACGATGGAGGACTCGATGCTCTCAGACTCAGGAGCTGTGTAGTACTTGTCCTGGATCTCTTTGTAAGCCTTGAGTGCCTTGTCGTACTGTCCTAGCTCCTCGTAGACATGCCCTGCCTTGATGAGACAGCTGGGCGAGATGACGGGGTTGTCGGCAGCCTTGGCAGCGTCCATAAAGTACTTAGCAGCCTTGTCGTACTGCCCTAGCTCTACGTAGCAGTCGCCGATGAGACGGGTGATAGAGGGAGCGACCATCTTCTCCTTAGCCTTGAACTCTTTGAGCTCGCGGATAGCCTCCTCGTACTTACCCTCGTCGTAGTAGATGATACCAGCGTAGGCGTGAGCCAGCTTGCCAGCATCGGTGCTGCTATACTTGTCAGCGATCTCTAGGAGACCCATAGCTCCAGCTGCGGGAGCGTTGAGCGCTGCACTATCAGCACCTGCCATAAACTGCTCCTCGGCAACGTATAGCTGTGCTGCTGCCTTGTCGCCACGAGGCTTGACCACCTTGTCTATGTAGAGCCAGATGGCCACACCTAGCACGATGACGCCCAGCACGCACCATATGATGGTCTTGCTGTACTTCTCAATGAACTGCTCGCTACGAGACACGATCTCCTCAGAGTGGTGAGAGCCTTGTGACCCAGATTCTTTCAATGCCATACTATATCAATTCGTTTTATGTAGTTATCTATTCTATGTGAAATGAACTATTGCCTGCAAAGTTAGCAGTTTCGGAGGAATAAATCACCTTTTTGCGCTTTTGACCTTAACAAAAGGGTCAATCGATGTAGCGACGAGTGATCTCTCCGTAGCTGTCTATGCGCCTGTCACGCAGGTAAGGCCACCAGCGTCGGACTAGCTCGGTGCGCTCTAGATCAAGCTCTATGACAGCGCCCGCCTCCTCCGTCTGACTCAGATCACAGAGCATCTCACCCTGCTGACCCGTGACGAAGCTATGACCCCAAAACTGTATTCCCTCGGTGACGCCTGAGGGGTCGGGCTCGTAGCCGACACGGTTCACCGCTATGACGGGGAGGTTGTTGGCGACGGCATGACCACGCTGCACCAGTTGCCACGCATCGACTTGTCGCTGCTGCTCTTCGGGTGTGTCGTAAGCAGCGGTGCCGATAGCGGTCGGGTAAATGAGTAGCTCGGCACCCTTGAGAGCCATAAGCCGTGCAGCCTCGGGGTACCACTGATCCCAGCAGATGAGGATGCCGAGACGACCCACGGAGGTATCGATCGGCTCGAAGCCTAGGTCACCTGGAGTGAAGTAAAACTTCTCGTAGTAGGCAGGGTCGTCCGGTATGTGCATCTTGCGGTAGCGACCCGCTATGGAGCCGTCACGCTCTAGCACTACGGCGGTGTTGTGGTAGAGGCCTGTGGCGCGCTTCTCAAAGAGTGAGAGGACGATCACCACGCCCAGTTCACGCGCTAAGGCTCCGAAGCTTTCGGTCGAGGGGCCGGGTATCGTCTCCGCTTGGTCAAAGAGAGCGACGTCTTCGGTTTGGCAGAAGTACAGTCCGTTGTGTAGCTCCTGCAGGACGATCAGCTCGGCACCCTCGTGGGCTAGCTGGCGAATACGCTCTTGGAGGCGATGGACATTGTCTGCATGGTCAGCACCATTGTGCTGCTGTATGATACCTACTTTCATCTTGTTATGGTGTCTAGAAGTGAAGGGTTGAGGAAGCCTTGCGGTATCTGCATAGAGATGCAGTGCAGGCTGCCGTGCTGCTCGAGCAGTATGGAGCAGTCGATCGGTACGATCTCGAGGTGAGGCAGTGCGTGCTGGAGTATGCGCTGCGCCTCGCTGTCGGTGCTGCGCCCGTAGATGGGGAGCAGGAGCGCCCCGTTGACGAGGAGGAAGTTCGCATAGGTGGCTGGTATGAAGCAGTCCGCCTCATAGCGTGAGGGGTAGTCTCCCACGTCGGGCAGAGCGATCAGTCGCAAGTTGGGACGCTGACGAGCCAGCTCCTGTAGCTGACGCTCTAGCTGTGTCAAAGCGGCGAAGCTCTGCGCCGTGGGGTCGCTCGGAGAGACATATATAATAGTGTCAGGGTCAACGAAGCGTGCGATCGTGTCTATATGCCCATCGGTGTCATCGCCTGGCAGCGGAGCCACTTCGAGCGAGCAGTAGTCGGTCAGTCCGAGACGCGCTAGCAACTCCTTATATATATAGGGTGCTTCGTAGAGATGTGCGTTACGGTGCGGGTCTTCTATGCAGGACTTGGTAGTTAGGAGAAAGCCCTCGCCATTGCACTCCAAGGCTCCCCCCTCGAAGGTCAGGTCCAAAGCGTCTAAGTATACGACCTCTGACGCAAAAAGCTTGCCAGAGACAAGATGACGCACCACTTGATTGTCAAGCGTCGCGCCAAACTTACCGCCCCAAGCGTTGAAAGTAAAGTCTACGATGCCACGTGCGCCATTTGAACTCTGGAGAGCCAGAGGACCGTAGTCACGGCACCACGTATCGTTGGTCGGGCAGGGCACGAGTAGGCAGTGCGAGCGTAGCTCTGATGGTAGAGTGGCGTACTCGTCTGGATCTTCCGGCACGAGTAGCACGACTGGCTCGAAGCGTGTCACCTGTGCGATGATGTCGCAGTAGGTGCGCTGTACCTCGTGTAGGATCGGTGCCCAGTCGCTCTGGCTGTGTGGCCAGGCGAGGAGAATCGCATCTTGTGGCACCCACTCGGGGAGCATCTGCATAGTCTCTTGAGTCATAACTCTCTTACAGCATTAGTGTGTTACGATCTGAAGGTCTTGACGCTGGCTCGCAGCCATGCTACCCAGTATACCGAGACCATCGTGTATGTTGTTGTAGATGAGGATAGGCTCCGAGAGACCCGTCTCACTCATACTGTTGTATCTGTCTGAGGTAACCGTCTGCCAGTAGTGATAGAGGTCGCCCGTGATCGCATAAACGGTGACACGTAGAGCGACATAGTCCGATACAGCGTCCGTAGTCTGCGCCTCGTCTGTAGAGCCATCGGCATTGCAGACCCGCGTGGCAAAGGAGAGCGTCGTCGTCAGCGTATAGTCGCTCGTCGAGACGTTAGAGCCAGCCAGCAGATTCATCGGATAGGCATTGGCCGACTCGAAGATCAAGTCGCTACTGCTAAACTTTGCTAAGCTTGGGTCCTGTAGCTGCTCCTGAAACCATCTGTATTCCTCTGGTTGGATGCCCTCTCCCCGCATCACTGCTTGCCGCTCTACGATGATACGGTAGTAGCTATCCTTGGTGATGCCTTGGAGCGGGATGGATAGTTCGTAGTTTTGAACCTCTAGGTACTGCCCTTTCTGAAGATCTACGTTTGAAGCGTTGCTCACCCTCGAGGTGCGACGACTCTTGTCCAGCATCTTGACCTCTACAGCACCGAGCAGAGGCTGTGCGGGTACCGTGGTAACGGCTGAAGCTGCCTTGAGTCCCGGCTTCTCCACCGAGATGGCTATGCGGTCGCCCGTCTGGGGCTTGTATTGCGCCACCTCGCTGAGCGGTATGAGCTGGTCGTTGACCCTGAGCGTCATACGATAGGGGCAATCGGGGTGGTCGTAGGGGTAGTAAACATTCGTACTGGGCGAAGCAACACCCGTCGGCTTGCTCTCGGAGAGCGATATGTCAATGCCTTGCTGCTCCGTGGCGACCGCATTGATGACGATGCGAGGCGTGTTGTCACCTAGATCGAGGGGTACCGTCGTCTGACAAGCTGCGAGGAGCGTGATGAGTAGAGTGCTACTGGCCAACTGTATATATTGTATAGGTCTCATAGTGGTCTTAGGTTAGAAGGAGTAGGTGTAGCTGATGTTGGGCAGGATCGGGAAGATCGTCACCTGCTGCAAGACAGTGCGGTAAGAGTTGTCTCCCGTCTTCTCGCTCACAGGAGTGACCAGGAAGGGGTTCATATTATTGTAGACGTTGTAGACGCTGAGGTTCCACAAGCTCTTGCCCCGCTTGTGATGCTTTGTGTAGGTGACGCTGAGATCCAGTCGGTGGTAAGGCTTGAAGCGGTAGTTATTGCGCTCAGACACATGCTTGAGCGACCCCGCTGCGCCATACATCGATGGAGCTAGCGGGTCTCTCATGCCATCGTACTCATGCGTTGCGATGGTACCCGTCTGGCCCGAGGCAAAGACCCAGGTCGCAGCAAAGTCCCAGTTCTTGCTCAGCTGATACATCGCAGTGATCTTAAAGTCGTGAATGCGATCATACTTAGCGGGGAAGGTGCGCCCGAAGTTGAGCTCCTCGCCTGGCTGGTCGAAGGTGCGCCACGTGCGCGCCCAGGCGTAGCTCACCCAGCCGGTCAGCTTGCCCACCTTACGCTGCCAGAGCAGCTCCAGGCCGTAAGCCGTGCCACGACCCATGGCGACCATCTGCTCCCAGTTTGTCGAGACCCCATAGAAGAAGGAACCCTCCTTGTACTCCAGCACATTGCTCAGAGGCTTGTAGTAGCCCTCTACCGAGAAGTCACCCCACTGAGGCACATGGAGGAATAGCCCCGCCGTAAAGTGGTGTACGTGCATCGGCTTGATGCGGTCCGTCGAGGGTACCCACAGATCCGTAGGCAGGCTCAGACTATTGTTTGTCAGGAGGTGTACATGCTGCGTCATTAGGGCGTAGCCCACCTTGGCCGTCAGAGCAGGTGTGATGCGCCAAGCAGCACTCACACGCGGCTCCACATTGTGATAGTCCTTGCCACGCACGTAGTAGAAGCTGTAGCGCAGCCCCGCATTAAAGGTCCACTTATCCCCCAGCTTCATCTCATCCTCAGCATAGAGCGAGGCTTCGTGGGCGTAGATCTTAGGATTGCTTCCGAAGATGTCAAAGTCCGTCCCACTAAAGTCGTTAAGGTCCTTGCCGTTCACCTTTACCGAAGTCATCTCAGGGCGAAAGGTGTGGAAGGTGTAGTTTGCCCCGAAGAGCAACTGGTGCTGCTCGACAGGCGAGTAGTGCAGTTCGCTCGTTAGAAGCCAGTCACGGATACCCGAGTCGTAGTTCATCGCCACGGGTGGTTGATCCTGGTCCTCTTGCATCTTCATACGCAGCCTAGAGCGGTACTGCGTATAGGAGGCTGTGGTATTGAGAAAGAGCTGCCCGTTGATGAGATGGTTCCACCGCAACGAACCCATCGCATTGCCCCACAGCCAAGACATCTGCTGCTTGTCATCTCCACTAGAATAGCGTGTCCAGACACGGTCGTTGCCGTAATAGCCGAAGAGGTACAGCTGGTCCCTATCTGAGAAGCGGTGCGTCACCTTCAGGTTTAGGTCGTGGAAGTTATATCCGCCCTTCACCTTCTCGCCATCCTCACCCTCCTGGCGATTACGTATCGCCAGGGCTATCGCAGCCAGTAGGTCTAGGTAGGTGCGCCGTGCCGAGAAGTTGAAAGTGGTGCGATCCTTGACAATCGGTCCCTCCACATTGATCTTCGAAGAGATCAGTCCTACGCTCACATTGCCGTGGTACTCCTGCATGTCGCCATCCTTGAGACGCACGTCCACGACCGACGAGAGACGCCCTCCGTAACGAGCGGGGAAGGTGCCTTTGTACAGCGTCACCGACTTGACCGCATCGGGGTTGAAGGTCGAGAAAGCTCCCAGCATATGATTCGGATTGTAGAGCGAGATGCCGTCCATAAGGATCAAGTTTTGGTCCGGATCACCACCACGCACGAAGAGTCCCGACGAACCCTCCGAACCGCTCTGCACACCAGGCAGCAACTGCAGTGCCTTGATCACATCTTGCTCGCCAAAGAAAGCGGGCAGTCGCTTGATCTCGCTCGCCGATATATGCTGCGCCCCAATTGTGGCGGTCTCAACGCCCGAGGGGTTCGGACTACCTACGACGACCACCTCGCCAAGTAGTTGCCCCTCGATGAGCGAAGCCGAGAGTGTCGTATCGGACGAGAGCTGCAGACGTATCGTGTCGCTCTGATAGCCGACGTAGGAAAACTGCAGGAGCACCTCCCCCGCTGGGAGTGTCAGCGAGTAGTGGCCGAACTCGTTCGTCACGGCACCTGTGCGGCTGTTGAGCTCCATCACATTGGCGGCGATCAGCGTCTCGCCACTCTGCGCATCATGCACGAAGCCATTGATCGTGAACTTGCTCTGCGCTTGCCGTGGTGCTTGCTTTTGTGCTAGTCCGCTCAGCGGCGTGGCGAGCATCATCAGTAGGAGAGCCAGTAGCCCCACGGTAAAGTCATATCGACGTAAATAGGTCATAAGTAGTTTGCTATACGTTGCTAAGGCGGGTGCTCAATGAGCATTTAACGGGCATCAGTTTACGACCCTCTCCCGCCGTTAGTCGTTGCAAAGGTACTGAATTAGATATTAGAGGTTAGATATTAGAGGTTAGATATTAGATATCCGATTATTCCGATTCTCTCTGATAGTTCCGATTCTCTCTAGCCACTCGCCACGTGAGGAAGAAACATTCTCCACGTGGGCGAGAAATAAAACTTCGGAGGAATCAAATGAAACTTCGGAGGAAATGATTCGCCCCCACGTGGAGAATCAAAAATAGCCACGTGGAAAACGTCAACTCTCCACGTGGATATTCTGTTTTATCGTCTCAGTGACGTAAAATGCGCCAGCCTAAATCTCTTCCACCTCCTCAAAATAGAAATTAGCCTACCTATGAAACTGGAGTTTCTTACCTATGAAACTGTCGGGACTTTTGAAGAAGGCGAGAGATTCTTCTAACCTGTGCTTCGATATGGCATACCCTGCGGTGTATCTTTGCACTGTGTTCAACAAATCAAATGAAGAATTATGGATATAAATGACTTACTAAAGAAGCAGCTGGACGAGACTGCTTGGAGAGAAATCACAGATGAGTTCCCCTGGACATTAGAGACCCTCAGGAAGTATGGTAAGAAGCTAGACTGGGAATTCGTCTCTAGCAACCCCGAGATCCTATGGACACCCGATATGCTCGAGGAGTTCAAGCATTGGATAAACTGGACGAGACTCTCTCAGACTGACTGTGACACTATTCTAACAGTAGCATGCTTGGAGCGGTTTGCAGACTACTGGGACTGGGATAAACTATCTGATAATCACTCCATACCACTGGACTATGATACGATAGATCGCTTCATCGACAAGTGGAACTGGGCCGATCTGATAGACCACAGTAACTGGAGGGGTGCAGACCTTGGGGCATCGCATCTGTACAGCTATGAATTCCTAGAGCGCTACGCTAGCCGCATCCCCGCAAATGCGCTGGAAGAGTCTCAGCTATGGTTCACCATCAAGGAGCAGCGCAAGAAAGAGCTGCATCGCCAGATCGCCTGCGGAGAGGCGTAGCTTGCTAGAGATTAGATGTTAGAAGTTAGAGATTAGAGGTGCTTGCCTCTAGTCTCTATGCGACAGTCTCAACAGTGTGCAGCCCACGCTCGCCACGCTATTGTATGTTTCGGTAAAAGGTTGTACCTTAGTGGCGCAGTTGGGGGGGCTATCCTCCCACTGTCACATCAAACATACGAAGCGATTGTGCTTATCTCAAAGTCGGGAACGTAGGAAATTCAAGACTTGTTCAGAGAGTAGGCATAGTGGTTTCCACGCAAAGGGCGTGGGCTGCTATCAACGTATCTCTGAATCAAGGTATCCTACGACCTCCGACTTAGAACGTGGCACAGCAGTTCCACGCTTCTTTTGTTTTTACCCCCTTGTCAAGAATAACATCACAATATGTATCACTAAAAATCGTATGAACTATGGGAAAGAAATTGGATAGAGTTGCGGTGGATATAACTCTTGGAGCTATACTTGTCATCGCCAAAGCTGCGGTGAAAGCGCTCTCAAAAAAGTAACCTTCTAAATCTTCAAAAGAGGCTAGAGGGGTTAATTCATAAAGCTCTCAACTAAATGCTTCTAAACAAGAATGTGACAAGACAATGGATTCAGTAGTTTCTACTGACCAGTTGCTTCTACTCAACTAACGAAGGTCGTAGTTGAAATAAACGCAATTAACTAATCTAGATACAATAAAATGAGCAACGAAATCAATGTTTGGACAGGAGTCTTGACCACAGCGATAGACCATATTCCTGGAACAAAACCTAATCGGGCAAAGTACTTAAGAAAAGTCATTTCTCCAATAGCAGGAGAGAAGGCTGCAGAAAAAGCTATTCAGGGACGTCCGTGTGATGTGTTAACGGATAAACAATTAGACCTGTTAGCCAAAAGAACTATCGACTACCACTTGAAGTATGCAACCATTGTATCTGCAGCCACAGGGATTCCTGGGGGCTATGCAATGATTGGGACAATTTCATTTGATACAACACAATACTTTGCACATGCGATTGCTCTCTCTCAAAAGCTAGCCTATCTCTATGGAACTCCAGACCTAATCGGAGAAGATGGTAAAATTACGGAATATGGAGTAGCGCTTGTCACTACTTTTGTGGGGGTTATGGGAGGAGCATCTGTTGCTAAAGGGGGCTTGGGAAAATTGTCAACCGAAATCGCAAAGCAGATCACCAAAAGGCTACCCGCAAAGGCTCTAACTAAAACATGGTGGTATCCAATCTGTAAACAGATTGGAAAGCAAATAGGGGCAAATGTTACCAAGCAGTCTTTTGCCAAGGGAGCAAGTAAGGTTGTCCCAGTTTTAGGAGGAGTCACATCTGGTGGGTTAACGTACTTCCTATTTCGTAAAGAAGCAAATCGGTTGAGAAGACGTCTTGCAGAAGATGCTGATGTTTTTAGAAGCTATAAACCAGATAGCCAAATGAATGACTATATTGACTATATAGAGGTAGATGAATAGCTGTTTTAAGTCAATTAAAGATGAGTGAAGTCAAGTTTTTGCCGAAAGTGGGGAAGCACTATGAACACTCTAGATGGGGCAAGCGTGTGATGGTGCTGGGAGAGAGCCACTATTGTGCTAATCCTAGCGAAGCGACTGCGAATATTACGCAGAGGGTTTTTGAGTATCTCTTTGACTCCTCGTGTGATCACGAAGGCTGGATGAATACTTACACCAAGTTCGCTAGTGCCTTGAGTGGTCAGCAAGAGAATCGCTTCTCCTCAGAGGCGGTGTGGGACGAGGTACTCTTTTATAACTTCATACAGGAGCCTATATCTGGTCCTCGACAGGCATCTACTAAGGAGCAGCGGGTTGCATCTCAGGGAGCTTTCCTTGAAGTAATAGAGCACTATCGCCCTGATCTTGTATTGGTGTGGGGACATGATCGTCTTTACGACTATCTTCCTGATGCGGGTCACCAAGGAGCTGATTGCTGTGGCGTGGAGACCTGGATCTATCCTCTCAGTGATGGACACGAGGTTAGGGTATTGCCCGTACAGCATCCAGCGTCAGCCTTCTCGCCAAGTGAATGGCATCGGACTATCAGTGTGGCTTTAGAGAATTAGATCTCGAATTGTCTAAAGCCTAAGATGTGATATGGCTTTCATATAGCAACCAAAGGGTTCTATGTGAAAGCCATTGTAGTTAAGATGGAAAAGAAACGACCTCTATAGTCACTCGTGAGGGGGATGTCGTATCTTTGCCTCTAGATAAAGAGACCAATTTAGATTATAACTTGTTTGACAACTAGACACTAGTGAAGGTGGAGAAATATAAAAGACTAGCCTATTTACTTGGGTGCTACATAGTGGTAGCAGATAAGGAGATAAACGCTCTTGAATTAGATGTGCTAGATAACTATCTGCCTACAGAGGAGGATAGCGTAAATATCCAAAGGCGACAGATCTTTTCTGACGATGAGGATAAGCCCAAGCTTAAGACTCTACTGACAGAGTTGCAACTAACTAACATCACCTCAAAGCAGCAAGAGGAGATCATTAGACTGCTTGCGGATATTGCGTATGGTGATGACTATATGGCTAAATCAGAGAAGGCACTTTTAGAGCAGGTCGTAACGGCTCTAAATGTAGATGCCTCAGTAGTGAAACGCATAATAGATGAGTCTAAAGCATCCTCGACAGAACGAATCAAATCGGAGCGGTTAAGTGTACCTCAGCGTGCTATAGGAAAGATTGAGAATCTCGTATATGGTCTCGTCAAAGGGAATGGAAAAGGCAAGGTCATAGACCTTTTATTGGGCAGCTTAGGCTATGACACTGCAATCGAAAAGATAACAGATACAGCTCTAGTTGACTTAGATAGAGTGACCAAAATCGTTGATGGCATTAACGACTCATTAGCCACAACAAAGGACTCTCTGAGCCATCTGAAGATATCGAAAGAAAAAGCCTCTAAAGAGGTCGTTGAGGTAGCAAATGCCATAGAGAGGGTGAGAGACGACTTTGACCTTCTGCTCGAGCGATCTATCAGAGAGAACCAAGAAGTCTTAGAGAAGAAGCGCAGGAACATACGCTACTTTACTATCGCATTTATGGGTAGAACCAAAGCGGGGAAAAGTACGTTGCATAAGATTATAACCCAACAAGATGACGATGATATAGGTGTCGGTAAGTTACGGACGACTAGGTTCAATAGAAGTTGGTACTGGCGTAAACTGCGCATTCTAGACACCCCAGGCATTGGAGCTCCAGGAGGCGCGAGTGATACAGAGATCGCAAAGGCTATCATAGATGAAGCGGATGTTATTTGCTACATAGTGACAAATGACTCAATCCAAGAGACAGAATTTGACTTCCTTGAAGAAATCAAAGATCGAAACAAGCCACTGTACATCGTGTTGAACGTTAAGAGTAACTTAACGCAATCCATACGTCTCAAGCGATTCCTTAAAGAACCCAATGCTTGGAAGGATGATACCGGTGAACAGTCGATACAAGGGCATCTAGATAGAATATATGATCAACTAGCTGGAAAGTATAATATGGATGCCGTGGAGATCATCCCTATCCATTTGCTGGCAGCGCAATTAGGGTTCTCAGAAGAAACCGCAAAAAAGGATGCTACAATACTTCGTGAGGGATCAAATATCTTTACATTCACTCGCTCAGTTCAAGCTACGGTGCACAAAACGGGCGGGTTGAAAAAGAGTCTCAGTGTCGTAGACGGGACTGCATACCAAATACATCAGATAGGGTTGGCATTAGACCATGATTTGAGCCAACTAAAAGAATCTCGAGACCTGCTTGTCAATACGTTCAGCCGATTCCAAGTCTTTATGACGGAAGAAAAGGTTAAGCTGTTCGGAGATGTCAAGTTGATTTTCTCGAGCTTTAAAGCTGAATTGGAAAATCGGGCCTCTGCTTTTGCCAATGAAAACTATGATAAGAAGAATGCCGATGAGCTGTGGAATAGTGACCCCACAATAAAGTCAATCTTTATAAGGCTGGACTCTCGTCTTCAGCAGCGTCTAGAAGACTATAATGATAAGGTGAAGTCTCGAATAGAAGAAATAGCAGATGATCTACAGGTCGTGAGTTCATTCAAAGCAGCATCTACTGTGTCAGGGAATAAAGTTATAAACACAAAATTAGGAGTTGGCATCTTCGGTGGAATTCTATCCGTTGTGATCCCGGTTATTGTGTCCAATTTATGGCATCCAGGAGGTTGGATCGTTGCCGGCATTGGAATTGCAGTACTAGCCATAGTTGAAGCATGGAAAGCTTTGTTTACTTCTAAAAAAGAGAAAATCAGAAAGGCTACAGAAAAAATGCGAAGTCAGTTAGTTGCGGAGATAGATAAGGGGATGAAAAAGTCTCAGCAAGACTTCTTGGAAAACGTAGATACAGCAGTTGGAAATACGACTTCATATATCTCAGAGCTCTTTTCAGCCTATATAGATGGTGTAAAGAAAGTTATTACTGAGATTGACCGCCTGTATGAGCAAACCACCCAAGATGAGTCTGCGATTAACTCTCTAGTTAGTCTCAGAATCCTCGAGCATGTAGGCAAAGCCAAAGCAAAGGGTGTAGATAAGCTTGATAATCAAGCCTTAGCTGCTAAATATCCCGTAAAGCGAGACTGGATTAAGCAGTCTATCACCTACAAATATAAAACTTGTCTAGCAAGCAAAGAGATAGACAGAGTAACACAAGCCACTCAAATGAACATCTTAATCAACTAAATAGACTATGACGGAATTCAATTATGCTAAGCATCAAGAGGTCCTTCTCTCTCTGATAGAGAAAACTAAAAATCTCTTGGCAGAAACAGACAACCAAGACTTAGTGTCGAAACTAGACGCAGAACTAGAGCAGGCGACCGACCGCAAGGAGTTAAGCCTTGCATTTGTCGGGCAGTACAGCTCTGGCAAGTCTACCATCATATCTGCGATGACAGGGGATAAGCAGATAAAAATAGATGCCAATGTCGCAACGGACGTTGTCTCTAAATACGAATGGAACAATATCCTCTTGATGGATACTCCAGGTATTCTCGCTGGAAAAAAAGAAAGTCATGACGAGGCGACAAAAGAAGCACTGAAGGAAAGCGACCTTATTTTCTATGTGCTTACCAGTCAGCTGTTTGACGATATCATCTTCAATAACTTCATAGACCTAGCCTACAACCAGCGTCTTGCAGACAAGATGTTTATTGTCATCAATAAGATGGGTATGGAGTCTGGAGAGTACGATGAACTCGTGGAGAATTACACCGTCTCTCTGCAAAAGATTTTTGCAGAGAGAGGTTATAGTCTAGATCAGTTCCCTGTAGCATTCATTGATGCTTATGATTACATTGAGGGAGTAGACGAAAAGGACGAAGAGTTTATAAAGCTCAGCCATTTTGGGCGCTTCCTTGATATGCTCAATGCTTTTGTAGATCAGAAGGGATTGATAAAAAAGCAGTTTGACACACCTGTGCGCATCCTGCAGAGCTACCTGAAGAACATACAAGTCGCTGCGGTAGATAAAACTATCAGTGACTTCTACAACCAGTTTGAGCAAAAGCTTACTAGTAGTGAGAAAGAACTCAAACGCGATGTAGAGCAAGTCCTATCTTGGTTTGACTCCTCTTGTATGAGTGAAGTTATTAACCTCTCTAGTGAGATCGGAGATATAGATGAAGCTGTTTGGACTCAAAAGCAAAATGACTTGAGTAACAAGTTGAGCAATATGATCTCAGAAGCTTCTGACAGAATTGATATGTCAATCAATCAAAATTATGATAGGCTTCTTAAGGAGATGAGCGAGTTTAGTGGCAAAGAAGCTTTAGTCAAGTACGCAGAGTCCATTGACGCAAAGATCAACTCTCCTTCGATTAGTATCGAAGAGAAGAAAAGCTTAACTATGCAGAGGAATAGTCTTACCTACTTATTAAAACAAGGTGCCAATAAGGTGTCTAGTATGGCTCCTGGAGTTAACAGCTTATCTGGCGGTATCAGTGCTGCCTCAGGTTCTACTCTACATGAAGGTGTGCTGACTATAGGACACTTATTTGGTAAGAGCTTCAAGCCATGGCAGGCGGTAAGATGGGCTAGCAATATTGCTAAGGTGGCAAAGTTTGGTGTTCCTATTGTTGCCGTTGGCATTGATATTTGGATGCAAGTTAGGGAAGATAAGAGGGAGAATAAAATGATAGCGCAGATAAAGTCCGCTAAGAATCAGTTTGTGACTACCTATCAGTGTGAGATCAACAAGATTAAGTCTCAATTTGAGGATTATCTCCACACTATTCTCGAGAACTACGCCAACAAGCGTGACGAGATCAATAAGTCAAAGGACGAACTCATTACGCTGTCTACTAGAAATGAGAAATTAGGTAAGTCAATAAAAGACCTTGAGGGAGAGTATGTTGACTTTATAGAAATAATTGACGGAAACGAAGGGTAAAGCCCTCAGTCTACGACATGTTAGGGCTACTTTTGATTTTGAGGTCTCGGTGCAATTCAGCGTTGACACGTTATAGACAGCAACTCTCGTGACACGAGACACGTTTGTCTCTTAAAAAGCTGATAGCCACGTGGAAGGTGCCAATTCCCCACGTGGCTATCGTTAACAAAAACGCTTGGCTATAATCTGCCACCGCTATGCTTTTCCTCTGCACCTCACAATAGAACTTAGTCTGTAAGACTGAAAAGCTATGCCTTGTGCCACGGTTTGGCAGAGCTAATGTTGTATCTTTGCCCTTAGAGAAATAGACTAGTAGTTGTATGGCAAACAAATTCGGACGATATGTCTGGCTGATCGAGCAATTTCGCCAGTACGGACGACTGACCTTTGAGGAGATTAGTCGCCACTGGGAGGAGAGCGGGCTGAGCTACAAGGAGCCCCTGCCGAAGCGCACCTTTCACAATCATCGGGCGGCGATCCTCGACATCTTTCAGGTGGATATATTATGTGACCCCCAGGATGGTTACCGCTACTACATTGATAATCCTGAGGAGCTAGAGCAGGACAACCTGCGCAGCTGGCTCATAGACTCCTACACAGCGATGAATCAGATACAAGCCGACAGCAAGCTCCAGGGGCGAATTCTCTTCGAGCATGTCCCCTCTGGGCGTAAGTGGCTCAACGTGATTGCCGAGGCGATGCGTCACGGCAAGGTTATCCAGATGACTTACCAAGCGTTTGGCAGACCCGAGGCTTACAGCTTCGAGGCGGAGCCTTACTACCTCAAGGTGGCGAACCGCAGATGGTACCTCCTGGCTCGTAGCCCTTACTACTCAGCTCGCAATGTAGAGCTCAATGCGGAGGACGGGGGCTCGCGCCCCAAGGATGTCTATCTAGTCTATGCTCTGGATCGCATCTTAGCTTGCGAACCGCTAGAGGAGAGCTTTGTGATGGATGAGTCTTTTGACATAGAAGCTTACTACCGAGGTTGTTGTGGGGTGATTCACTCCGAGGAGGAGCCTGTGCGTTTGCTGCTCAATGCCTATGATCATGGAGCGGACTACCTTCGCACGCTACCGATACATGAGTCGCAGAGAGAGCTACCCTCAGAGGTGGAGGGTGTGGCTTGTTTTGAGCTGGAGGTCTGTCCTACGTATGATCTTTATCAAGCTCTATTAGCAATGGGCGATCAGATTGAGGTGCTAGAGCCTCAGTCCGTACGAGAGGAAATGTATAACTTTGCCAAGAACCTTATGGCATACTACGAGCCAACAACAGAAGCGTGATGAATACCTTAGACTTTATAGCGATAGACTTTGAGACCGCCACGGGACAGCGCACCTCCATCTGTGAGGTGGGGATCTGTGTGGTACGCTATGGCGAGATTGCTGAGACACGCTCCTGGCTGGTGCAGCCTGAGGGCAACCGATACAGCTACTGGAACATGCAGTGCCATGGCATCCGTCCGGAGGATACGAAGATGGCGCCTTCGTTTGCCGAGGTGTGGCAAGAGATAGCCACGCAATACATAGGCGAGGGTGCCTTGATGGTTGCGCACAATGTCCCGTTTGATCGAAGTTGCCTGGAGCAGACGGCACAGCTCTACGAGCTCACACTACCCGAGCTACAGTGGGACTGCTCGCTACGCCGTGCGCGTCAGATCTACGACTACGGCTGCAACACGCTCGCCTACCTCTGCGAGCAACTATCCATCCCCGAGGGGACGCACCACCGCGCAGGCGACGACGCCGAGATGTGCGCCCGCCTCTACCTACGCGAGCTACACGACAGTAAAGAGACATCACTCCTTTTTAGTTAGGACATAAGCATTTAGTACCTTTGCGATGAGATGATATTCAGATATAGACAAGGTGAAGAATAAGATATGAACAACCAGCAAAAGGTGAATAATACAGGGTCAACCTCTAGTTCAACAGACGGCAATACGCTTAGTATAGTGTCTGTAAACGCTCTACTAGGAGATAGACAACTCGTTATCCCAAGCTATCAGCGTCCGTATAAGTGGACTGGTAAAAACATAACGGCTCTCATTCAAGATATTCAGCAGAGTATTAGGGATCAAATTAAGTACCGCATCGGAACAGTGATACTTCACAAGAATAAGAATGAGAATAAGAATGAGGATGAGCTCGAAGTGGTCGATGGGCAACAACGCATACTCTCGCTCCTCTTACTGAAGCTTTATCTAGATTCAGCAACTGACTGCTCTTTGCTTCAAAATTTCAAGCCCTCAAACAAGGTTACGCAAAAGAACTTACATGATAACTACATGATCATCCAAGATCAACTATCCTCTTGCAATCAAGAGGAAAAAGAGGATCTCAAGAAGGCCTTCGAAGAGATCCTAGAGGTTGTTATGATTTCTGTCCAAAAACAAGATGAAGCCTTTCAGCTCTTTGACTCTCAAAATAGTCGTGGGCGTGCTTTATACCCTCATGACTTACTCAAAGCTTATCATCTGAGGGAGATGCATGACAAGTATGAGATGCAACGAGCTGTAGAGAAGTGGGAAGCTCAAGAGCCTAGAGCCATTCTAGATTTATTTGACCTATACCTATATCCCATTTGGAACTGGTCAAAACTTCGAAAAACGACTGGCTTTACAGCTGCGGAGATCGAAGTCTACAAAGGTGTCAATGAGGCATCGGGCTATACATATGCACGTCGAGCTAGCCAGGCGAGTCCTTACTTCTTGCTCACAGCTCCGTTTACCTCTGGTGCAGATTTTTTCGAGATGGTGAGCCACTACTTGCAGATGCTACACGACATCAAAGAGGAGATAGTGACCAATCCTGGATTTGGTCAAATTAAAAGCATCCTCGTAGAAGAAAACGCTACGGACTCTGTAGAGGAGTTAGATCAGCATTTGAGTAAAACTCCCATAGGGCTTAGCTATGCTCACAGATCGTTTTTCTGTGCTTTGCTATGCTACTATGATCGATTTCACAACTTTGATACCATAGCGGTGAAAAAGCTCTTTACCTGGGCGATGATGCTACGAGTGGATATGCAGACACTGGGCTTTGCCTCTATCAATCGATATGCTATTGGTGAGGACGGCTACAGCAACGCTATCCCAATGATCTCGATAATCTCTAGCGCTCGCAGACATACTGAAATCTCTAGTATCAGGCTCCAACTGACTGATCGGGGAAACAGCAAATGGGCTCCACTACTTGAAAAAATAAAGGATCTCAATGGATATGGATCAAGCCAAGATGATTAAGGAACAAACGATCGTAGAAGAGAATGGTGAAACAATCTTCGACCAAAATGCCCAATACGTCATACCACGATACCAGCGTGCTTATGCTTGGGAGTATGATGAGATTGTACAGCTTATAGAGGATATCTATGATGCCACATCTGTCGATAGCAACTACTACATCGGGACGCTCATTGTGTACAAAACTAAAGACGATCCAGAGACCTACGAGGTTATCGATGGACAGCAGCGTCTCACGACACTATACCTGTTACTTAGCTACTTGAGGTCTAAAGAAGACTCTGACATAAAAGCCCCCGAGAAGACCCTGCTCTTCGACTGTCGTAAGAGGTCGAACTATACGCTTAAATACATTGAGGAGGTCTTGAAAAACAACTCAGTCTTGGAGGATGAGCGGCTGGAGCAATCAATCCTAAATGGGCTAGATGTAATCCGCCAAAAGTTTGAAGGTGAAAATCTTAATGAGAGAGACTTTTACGAACGCTTGAAGAGGGTAATTATCTACAGGATAGAGGTGCCTGAAAACACGGACTTGAATAAGTACTTCGAGATTATGAATACCCGTGGAGAACAATTAGAGCAGTCTGATATCCTCAAGGCGCGACTGATGAGCTTTCTCGATGGGAATAGAGAAGAGCAAGAACTCTTAGCAAAGATATGGGATGCTTGTAGCGATATGACGGGGTATGTGCAGATGCACTTTAATAAGGAATATCGAGAGCAGATATTTGGCGATAGTTGGAATAGCTTCCCTAAAAAAGATCTTTTCTCCTCTCTAGTAAACTCTTGCCAGCCGGAAAGTGACACCTCAGAAAGAGAGCTTACGATTAAAGAGATAATCAGTCCTGAGTTCAAGCCAGAGTCCCAGCTTGAGAATGTAGACACTTCCAACGAAGATGTAGATGCTCGCTTTGAAAGCATTATAAGCTTCCCTCACTTCTTACTTCATGCGATCAGATTGTATTTGCCGAAAGACAAGCGACTTGAAAAAGTCGACTTGGACAAGTCTCTTGATGACAAGAAGCTGATTAGTGATTTTGACCTTGTGGAGAATAGCTTAAAAGAAGTGATGGATAATGATCAAATCAAAAAGTCGAATAAAGCAGACTTCGCAAAAGGTTTCATACAGCATCTACTGCAACTGCGCTATCTCTTTGACAAGTTTATCATCAAGCGCGAATTCAGAGAAGACAATATCGATGGCAAGTGGAGCCTAAAAGAGTTGATAGTGTCTAGAAAAAGCCCTAAAGCATACTACAGAAACACTACATTAAAAGAAGATCAGGAGACGACAAATAACGAGTGCCTAATGATTCAAGCGGCTCTTCGTGTGTCCTATACATCTCCCAAGGTAATGCACTGGATTACGGAGCTACTCAATTGGCTACGTGATAACCATAATAACCCAGAGGGGCTCACAGACGAAGGCGAAAAGATTGCAACAGAAGCAACAAAAGACTTTGTCACTGACCGCAAATATAATCTTGGGGTTCAAACACCTCGCATAGTGTTCAACTTCTTAGACTATCTGCTATGGAAAAAGGATAAAGGCAAGTATAGTGATTTCCAATTCGAATTTCACAACTCGGTAGAGCATTTGTATCCTCAGAATCCTTCAGAGGATTCGTCCATCACACGTTGGGATGACAAAGATATGTTTGGAAACCTTTGCCTTATCTCTAGAAGAGAGAATTCAAGATTCTCCAATCTCTCTCCTAAGTTGAAGTGTCAATACTACTCCAATATAGTGAAAAAGGGAAGCATTAAGCTCCGCATAATGGGAGAGATCATAAACGAGAGTTCCGATGAGGAGTGGAGACGGAGGGAATGTGAAAAACACCAAGTTGCAATGCTTGCAGTTCTAATCCAAGGTTTACGGCAAAAATGAGTTTTGGGGAGTCTAGCTGCGATGTTTAAGGGAGTGAGAGTCGTAATTTGAGGGAACGCACCACTGCGCAGGCGACGACGCCGAGATGTGCGCCCGCCTCTACCTACGAGAGCTATCGTATGGCTGCGATGTATGACACAACGAAAGTGCTAGTTAACAGAGGTAGAGTCCCCTCCTTCCCTGCGGTAGAGGTAGAAAGCGAGAGACTCCCCTCGGTCGGACATCTGTCCGGCTCGGGGGAGTCTCTTGTTGTGTCGGGGAGAGGGTTAGTCCCTCTAGTTGCTATCTCCGACCGTAGCTGATTTGGAAGGTTAATTCGTAGGCGTCGCCTTCCTTTTCGGTAAACATAACGCCTCTGAGAGGTTGCTTCGGGTCAAACTTCGTATTGTAAGCTTCGTAGGCACTATCTCCAGAGAGCTTTGTAAAGTGTGCGTCCTCTGTGAAGCCATAGTGCTTTACAATCTCCAGTAGCTCCTCCTGTACATTTAGATCCTTAGGGTCTGTAAATGAGTCAGGATCTGCCATATAGTCCTTAGGATAGTGCTTGTTGGGTATCAGCTTGATGTGTAGTGGAGTGCCTGGTACAGCGTAATTATAAATGAGTGCATCCATACAAAACTGTGCCTCCTCGGGCATCTCTTTGCCGTTGTCGTCGAGCTTTCTTGGCGATGCAAAGTAGTATAGCATTTTATCAGCTTTAGCCCCTTGTGGCTGATAGATCCAGCCGTAGGGACTTACAGCGACCTTGAAGTGCAGGAGGTTGTTGGCGGTGAAGTCCTCCTCCTTAGGAATGTATATAGGGGCGTAGTATTTCTGATCGTCGGCAGAGGCATCCAGTCCTAGATAGCGAGACTTATCTATGTTAATCTGCTTCTGTACAGATACTTTACAGACTTTGGTTACGTCGCCAGCGGTCGCTTTGACTTCTGCTTGCCCCTCAGCAAGAGCTGTCAGGAGACCCACCTCAGATACAGTAACTACCTGAGCATTAGTAGACTCAAAGGTGACCTTGGTCTCCTTAGGCGAAACCTTGACATCGAGCTGATGGGTGTCGCCGACTTGTAGCTCGACCGATTCGGGTATTCTGAGCTGTACCTCGACAGGTGGTTCATTGTCCTTTCCCTTTTCCTTACAAGCCCCTAGCCCTATGCAACAGATGAGTAGGGTGATGAGGGTGATGAGATTCTTTTGTGTCATAGACTATAGTGTAAAAGTGGTTTGGTGCATAGCCGTTTGTCCTACAAAGTTATATCCTTTCTTGATGCGATGCAAGTATGCGCTAATCTCCACGTGGGGATTTGCAAATATCCACGTGGAGATAAAACATTCCCTACGTAGGGACAAAATGAAACTTCGGAGGAATGAAACGAAACTTCGGAGGAAATGAATCTCGCCCACGTGGAGAATAAAAAACCGCCACGTGGATATTTGACGTTTTCCACGTGGCGGTCATTTTAATCGGCTGTCTTCTGGCGGGAGTCGCGAAGGAGGGCTATTCGTTGCTGAGCTGCTCGCGGAGGAGCTGCTGGCGGCTTTTACTACGGGTTACCATAAAGACGCCGAGCAGGATGAGGATAGCGGAGGCTACTTTGGTGAGTGTGAGTTGGTCTTGACCCATCATGACGGCCAGCATCGAGGCGATGACGGGGATGCCGTAGTTGTAGATGCTGACGACGGTAGGGCGCAAACCTCGCTGTGCTATCAGAAGTAAGAGGTAAGCGACGAAGGTGGCACCCACGACGACGAAGACCAGCTGTCCGTAGAAGGTGGCGTCGAAGGTACTCCACTCCGTGCGCATTGCGTCACGCAGACCCAGCGGAGCAGAGCCGTAGAGGGAGATGACAAAGAGCCACTTCATCAAGGTGACTGGGTGGTACTTCTGTATGAGTGTCTTGAATGAGGTGAGGTAGATGGCATAGGATACAGTTGCCGTGGCGCAAATCAAATCGCCTAGCGTAGAACCAGCGGTAGAGGAGCCGTTTGTGGAGACGAGGAGCAGGGCACCTGAGGCTCCGATGAGTACGCCGATTCCCTTGAGCCGTGTGATGGGTTCTTTGAGCACGACGGCTGCGAGGAGCATAGTGACGATGGGTCCTAGGGTGGCAACGAGCGACTGATTGACGGGTGAGGTCATCGACATACCGATGGCAAAGAGCCCTTGGTTGAAGAAGATGCCAGTCAGGGAAGCTAAAGTCATTCTTCCCCAATCCTTGCGGTCGATGCGCTCTCTAGGAACCCAAATCGAAGCAATCCAGAAGAGTATCGTGGCACCCAGGAAGCGACAAAACATGTGCGTATATGGAGTGAGCCCCCCACCAAGGAGTGCCTTGGTGAAGGGCCCATTGATTCCAAAGATAATGGTGACGCATAGCATCACGAGGTGTAGTCTCCAGCGAGAACTCATTACGATAGTATAGCGTGTGTTAGAAGATCAGCTTGCCACACTGGCTACAGTGTGTAGGCTCTTTGCCTAGGAGACGATTGCGTACGATGCTCTCGATGCGGTCCTGTAGTTCCTCTAGAGGCATAAGGTCGATGACATCTCTGACGAAAGCTACGCTCAGCATAACCCGTGCCTCGTGCTCGGGGATGCCTCGCTGCATCATATAGAAGAGTGCCTGCTCGTCGAGATGACCCGTAGCCATACCGTGCGAACACTGGACATCATCGGCGTAGATCTCTAGTTGCGGCTTGCTGTACATACGAGCCTCGGGCGAGAGGAGCATATTGCGGTTGCTTTGGTAAGCTTCGGTCTGCTGCGCCGACTGTGCTACGAAGATGCGCCCTGAGAAGGCTCCCGTGGATTGCTCCTCGAGGAGGTTCTTAAAGAGCTGCGTGCTATGACACTTGGGCTTGATATGCTCGACACGGGTGAAGGTGTCGACATGCTGTGTGCCATTGGTCACAGCGACCCCGCCTAGTGTCTGCTCTGCATGCTCACCGAGGAAGCGTGTCCGGAAGCTATTGCGCGTGACTCCATTGTTGAGCGTATAGGCGGCGAGGGTCACTTGGCTCTCTGCTCCCTGGCGTAGGAAGTAGGCGCAGGTGCGGTGCGTCTGGTGGCTATTCTCCTCCATATCGAAGAGCTTGAGCTGGGCACCGTCACCGACGTAGATCTCAGCCACTTGGTTGACGAGGAAATTGGTACGATCTATCGTATGGTCGCAGACGAGGACAGATGCTTTGGCACGATCCCCGATGATAATGAGCCAGCGACGAATGCAGAGGAGAGGCTCCTGAGCGTGGAGTAGCTGGACGAGCTGCACGGGCTGCTCGAGCTCCATACCATCGGGTACGTAGAGGACGAAAGCGTCCTGCACGAAGAGCGTATTGAGTGCGATGGTGCCATCGGTGTCTACCTCGGCTATCTGCCCGTAGTAACGCTCCGCTAGGTCGGGGTACTCCTTGACAAACTCCTTGATGGAGCCGACGAAGACTCCTTCGGGGAGCTTGCGCTTCTGGTTGGCGTAGTGGGTGTAGAGGTAGTTGCTGTTGAGTGCACTCGCCTTGATGGTGAGCTCATTGACCGATAGGTCACAACTATACTGCGGGAGTTGCTTATGCCCTGCTGGGGCTAGGTCTAGCTCCTGAAGATTAATCCCGTAGTCGGGAGCGTAGAGAGCCTCGACATCCGTGCGCTGCCAATCCTCCATACCGAGCTGGGGTAGGGCGTACTCGCTCAGAACCTCCTGGGCGGTAGCACGCTGCGCTTGTAGCACAGGTACGCTGTGCTGCTCAATGTATGCCTGCTGAGACTGGTAAAGGTCTAGATACTGCAGGTGTGCGGTGGGTGGTTGCTTACGTGGACTCATTGCTACTCCTCCTCTTTAGCTACCTCTTCTTTGATCCAGTCGTACCCCTCGTCCTCTAGTCTGAGGGCTAGCTCGGGTCCGCCAGATGTAACGATCCGACCCTTGTACAGGATATGGACAAACTGCGGCTTGATGTAGTCTAGCAGTCTCTGGTAGTGGGTGATAACGACGCAAGCACTGTCGGGACGCTGGAGCGTGTTGACTCCGTGTGCGACGGCTCGCAGAGCGTCAATGTCTAGTCCGCTATCGGTCTCATCGAGTATCGAGAGACGTGGCTCGAGGACTGCCATCTGGAAGATCTCGTTGCGCTTCTTCTCGCCACCAGAGAAGCCCTCATTGACTGAACGCTTGAGGAGACGATCGTCGAGACCGACCACCTCACGCTTTTCTTTTAGCATCTTGAGGAATTCGCCTGCGGGCATTGGCTTTTCGCCTTGAGTCTTGCGACGCTCGTTGAGCGCTGAGCGCATAAAGTTGACCATGCTCACGCCCGGTATCTCTACAGGGTACTGGAAGCTGAGGAAGAGCCCAGCGTGTGCTCGCTCGACTGCGTCCATAGCCAGCAAGTCCTGACCGAGATAAGTCACTTCGCCAGAGGTTACGGTAAAGGTGGGGTGCCCGACGAGGACAGACGAGAGGGTACTCTTGCCACTTCCGTTGGGTCCCATAATAGCGTGTGTCTCACCCTCACGGATAGTGAGGTTGATCCCTTTAAGTATTTCTTTGTCGCCTATGTTGGCGTGGAGATTCTTTATGTCGAGTATTACGTTGCTCATAGTAGTGTGTAATCTGTATCTATATAATGTATAGCGGGAAGGCTAGCCGACACTTCCCTCGAGGGTTACGGAGAGAAGCTTCTGCGCCTCAACGGCAAACTCCATCGGGAGCTTGCTCATCACCTCACGGGCGTAGCCGTTGACGATCAGACCGACCGCCTCCTCGGTGGTGATGCCACGCTGGTTGCAGTAGAAGAGCTGATCCTCATTGATCTTAGAGGTGGTCGCCTCATGCTCCACGACGGCAGAGTCATTGCGTATGTCTGCGTAAGGGTAAGTGTGCGCCCCGCAGTGGTCGCTCAGGAGAAGGCTGTCGCACTGTGAGTGGTTGCGTGCATTCTCTGCAGAGGCCGCGATGGAGACCAATCCACGGTAGCTGTTTTGGCTACTACCGGCGGAGATACCCTTGGAGACGATGGTGCTGCGGGTGTTGCGTCCGAGATGGATCATCTTCGTGCCGGTGTCCGCCTGCTGGTAGTTATTGGTCACAGCGACAGAGTAAAACTCTCCCACCGAGTCGTCACCCCGCAGGATGCAGCTGGGATACTTCCACGTGATAGCGGAGCCCGTCTCGACCTGAGTCCAAGAGATCTTGCTGCGGTCGCCACGGCACAGCCCACGCTTGGTGACGAAGTTGTAGATACCGCCTCGCCCGTCCTTGTCGCCTGGGTACCAGTTCTGGACGGTCGAGTATTTGACCTCAGCATCGGTTTCAGCGATAATCTCGACGATGGCTGCGTGAAGCTGGTTCTCGTCACGCATCGGAGCCGTGCAACCCTCTAGGTAACTCACATAAGCGCCTTCGTCTGCTACGATGAGCGTACGCTCGAACTGACCCGTATTGGCTGCGTTGATGCGGAAGTAGGTCGACAGCTCCATCGGACAGCGCACACCCTTGGGGATATAGACAAAAGAGCCGTCGCTAAAGACTGCCGAGTTCAGCGCTGCGAAGTAGTTGTCGTGCGATGAAACCACCTTGCCGAGGTACTTACGTACTAGGTCTGGGTGCTCACGCACCGCTTCGTTGAAAGAGCAGAAGATGATGCCCAGCTCCTTGAGCTTGGTGCGGAAGGTGGTCTTCACCGAGACGCTATCCATAACCGCATCGACCGCCATATTGCCCGAGAGCATAGCTCGCTCGTGAAGTGGTATGCCGAGCTTGTCAAAGGTTTTCTCGATCTCAGGGTCTATGGTGCCGTCTCCGGGAGTCTTGTGACGAGGAGCCGCATAGTATATAATGTCTTGATAGTCTATCTCAGGGATCGAGAGATGCGCCCAGTCGGGACGCTCGAGTGTGAGCCAGTGATGGTAAGCCTTGAGACGAAACTCTAGGAGCCACTCGGGTTCCTCTTTCTTTGCTGAGATGAGACGTACCACCTCTTCGTTGATACCCTTGGGAATGGTCTCCGTATGGACGTCGGTCACGAAGCCATACTTGTAGTCCCCCTGGGTGATGTCGTCGAGGATGTCTTCCCCTGTCGGAGTCACCGCACGCGCCTCTGTGTCAGTAGGCGTGGGGATCGTTTGCTTAGGATTATATTCGTTATTCACTTGATTGTTGCTTTAATTGTTTATCCTGCCAAGAGGTCAGGTCGCCCAGCGCAGCCCAAGAGATCAAGCCACGGACTGGGTCGTATAGTCTAGACTTGTCCCGTTGATCCCGTCGAGGCTCAGCAGGCTCGCCCTCTTTTCTTGTGATGTCGGGTAGCTGTTCCAGCACCCTTCGAGGCAGTATGAAGTCGGTTAGATTAAATATAAGGCTAAAGAATAAGATGACGAAGGCTCCCGCAAAGAGAGCGCCCATAAGTTTATTGACAACTGAGAGCGACGAACGCTTAATGGCTCTCACCGTAGGACGTGCTAGGAAAGCGATACCCCAGCAAGAGAGCGAGAAAGTCGCTACATAAGCGCCCACCACCGCCACCCCGTGGGGTAGTCCGAAGGTTTGAGAGATCCAGAGGGCTACAGGTACGCCTATCCAACGCACCAGCACATAGCCGACAGCGATGCCCAGCACACCAATCAGTGCCGATATGACACCCTGCTTGAAGCCCTTGAAGAGGGCCCACGCTGTGCAGCCCATAACCATATAGTCAATCCAATTAAGCGTATCCCCTCCCATACTCTTCGTCAGCTACTTCTGTCTCTCTCCGAGTAATGTGATGAAGCGCTCTAGCGTCTCTCTAGTGTCACTCGCTGCGAAGCTCCTGAGCAGGTCGATCGCCTCTTGGTGAATGTGCTGTATCTGCCTCTCTGTGTAGTCGATGCCACCACGCTCGCGGGCTATGCGGAGGAGGTAGTCTATAGAGTCCGCCTCGATAGGTTGTTGTAGATACGAGATAATCTCGTCACGCTCCTTAGGGGCTGCCTGATTTAGGACATAGAGTAGTGGGAGAGAGACCTTCCCCTCGATAAGATCGTGACCCGTAGGCTTGCCCACATCTTGGTGCTTGTCATAGTCAAAGAGATCATCCTGCAGCTGGAAGGCACGCCCCATCAATTGCCCTAGACGACCACAGCGCTCCACCTGCTCAGCAGTAGCATCTACGCTCAGCGCTCCCAGCTTGGCGCTCGCCTCAAAGAGCGCTCCCGTCTTGCGATCCACTACCGCATAGTAGTCCTCCTCACGATAGGTGTGTGCCTTCGAGAGAGACAGCTGCATCAGCTCTCCGATAGAGAGATTGCGTCCAGCCTGAGCAACGACACGTAGCATCTCAGGGTTGTGCTCCCGAGAGACTAACTCTAGAAAGGCGGTCGAGAGTACGTAGTCTCCCATCAAGACTGCCTGATGATTGCTGTAGAGCGCATTGAGTGTAGGCTGTCCGCGACGTGTGTCTGACCAGTCGATGACATCGTCGTGAATTAGCGACGCCGTGTGTAGTAGCTCTATGACCAGTGCTGCCGAGAGCGTCTGTGTATTGGTTTGCCCAGCGCATAGCTGAGCGCATAGCCCCACGATGATCGGACGGATATGCTTGCCCGAGGAGTGCTGTAAGTGTTCCAAGGCGTGCGATAGTACGGGCGCATCACTCTGTAGTGATCGCTTGAAGTCCTGCTCGAACTCCTTGACAAAGTCCGCTATCGGCACCAATAGTTGCGTACGCTCCTCTTGACTCATCATCGCTCTCGTCTCTATACCTCTAGGCTCTCGACCTCTTGGAGCCACATACTACTCACCGCATCGCTCGGCATACGCCACTCCCCGCGAGAGGAGAGCGAGACGCTCAGCACCTTAGGCCCATCGGGCATCGCATTGCGCTTGAACTGCTGAGAGAAGAATCGCTTGAAGAAGACTCCCATCCAGTGCTTGATCTCTTGGGGCGTGTAGGCTCCCTCGAAAGCAACCTTCGCTAGGTAAAAGATCTTCTTCGGCTCGAAGCCATCGAGTAAGAAGTGATAGATAAAGAAGTCGTGTAGTTCGTATGGCCCTACGAGGCTCTGCGTCTGCTGCTCGCTATCAGCCTTCGTGTCCTTGATCGGGAGTAGCTCGGGGCTAATCGGCGTAGCGACGATGTCCTGTAGGACTGTGGCGAGCGTAGCATTAGCTGCCTTGTGCGTAGCATACCACCCGACGATCAACTGTACGCTCGTCTTCGTGATCCCACTATTCACCGCATACATAGACATATGATCCCCGTTGAAGGTGCACCACCCCAAGGCGATCTCAGACAGGTCTCCCGTCCCAATGACGGGCGCGTGGTACATATTGGCAAGATCCATCAATATCTGCGTCCGCTCACGTGCCTGAGCATTCTCAAAGGTCGCATCCTCTCGGTTGCCCTTATAGTCGATGGCTGAGAGATGTTGTTCCGTTGCCTCCTTGATGTCTATCTCACGGATCGTCACACCCAGCTCCTGCATCATCGTGTAGCCGTTGCGATAAGTGCGCTCAGAGGTGCCAAAGCCAGGCATCGTCACTGCAATGATCTGCTTGCGATCCAAGCCCAAGAGGTCAAAAGCCTCTGCCGTCACCAATAGAGCCAGTGCCGAGTCTAGTCCGCCCGAGATGCCGATCACCGCATGCTCTGCACGCATATGCTTGAGGCGCTGTATGAGTCCGCACACCTGTATCTGAAACATCTCGTGACAACGCTCCTCAGGGTTCGCGCCCTCAGGCATAAAGGGGTTGCGATCTATGACACGATCCATAGGCTGTGACTCCTCCTCCGAGCGTAGTGTGAAGGGGATGCTCACCAGCTCCTCCTCGTCGGTAAAGTGATTGACCGCACTCTTGAAGCTACTATTGATCAGCCGCTCGCCATGAACCCGAGACACATCGATGTCGCTCACGATCATTCGCTCCTTGTACTCAAAGCGACGCATCTCCTTGACAATCTTGCCCACCTCAGCGATAAATGCTTTGCCCGTGTAGACTAGATCGGTCGAACTCTCGCCATAGCCACTAGAGGCGTAGACGTATCCACAGATAGCCTGCGACGTAGCACCACTGATCAGCGAGCGGAGGTAGTCATGCTTGCCCGCATTCTCATTACTCGCAGAGAGGTTGAAGATGATATGCGCTCCATAGAGACTGAGCCGTGTACCAGGCGTAAAGGGCGTCCACATATCCTCGCAGATCTCGATACCGATGCCCACCTGCCCACACTTAAAGATGATATTTCGCCCGATGGGTACCGTGTGGGCCCCCATCTGCACCGTCTTATATTGTAGCGAATCACTGGGCGAGAACCAGCGCTTCTCCTGAAACTCTCGGTAGTTCGGCAGATAAGTCTTCGGGATCGCTCCTAGGATCTTACCATGCTGGAAGGCGACTGCCCCGTTGAAGAGCTTTTCCTCCACCTTGACAGGCATACCGACGATGACCATCACATCAGTCTCGGCCGTCTCCTCGACCAACTGGCATAGCGCCTTCTGAGCCTGATCTAGGAGGAACGACTGATGAAAGAGATCCCCACAGGTATACCCCGTGATAGAGAGCTCGGGGGTCGTAAGTATCTCTACTCCTAGCTCCTCCGCTTGGAAGATCATCTCCTTGATGCGACTCGTATTGTAGTAGCAGTCAGCCACTCTGACATAGGGCACAGCGGCCGCTACCTTGACATATCCATAGTTCATACCTTCGACTATAGTCTCTTATAAAGCATTACGCCACAAAGATACGAAATTAGAGGTTAGGGATTAGAGGTTAGAAGTTAGAGATTAGAAGTTAGATATTCGATTATTCCGATAGCTCTAGTCACTCGCCCATCGCCTTCCTACGTGGAGTATGCTCTTGACCTCGGTGAAGACGAAAAACTCCAGCGAGGAAATTTCAAATTCCCTCACAGGAGATATGCAACGTCCGCCAAGTACCTAGCCTGCGGGTCGTTTTGCTCAGACGAGTCGCCCTACATCGTTGCTGTTAAACTCGATAAAGGGACAACTAGTCCATAGCCACTCGGCTTATAGCAGGCACTTAGCCGTTTGATACTGAGCGCCATCGCTGTACACGATGATAAGGATACGAGCCTGTGCGGGGAGTGCTACCCGACAGCTATTGACTTCACGAGAGATCATCGTAAGCGCTGTGCCGTCTATGCCATAGACCGCCTCCAGTGTCAGAGGTGCAGGCACTGACAGATAGCAAGCATCGCCCTCTGTGATCAGCTGTACAGGAGACGCTGCAAGCAATTCGCTGGGATTGTCTATCGCATTCCACGCTGGATCCATCTGCCACCGCAAGAGGGGTAGTCCATCGTGCTGTGCTGGTACAATTGTCCAGATCTCGCTGAAGTCCCACCCAGCGTAGCTCTCCTGCTGCTTCATTTCGTCAGGATTCTTGCCAGTTACCTTGCAACCCTCTTGGTTGGCACCACCGATAGCGGGCAGGTCGGGTTGTTTTGTCTGGTCGTAGAGGACGTCCCGTACGGTACCCGTACCATAAGCGCCTAGCACAGAGCCGATAGCAAAGGCTGAGGAACCCCCGATCGCTGAGACCTCACAGATGGAGTAGAGGCGCTCTATGAGCGTCGAGCTGTAAGTAGCAAAGCCCGACACACCTCCCACGTACTGCTCTCCTTCTAGCGAAGAGATCGAGTAGCAGTCCGAGAGCTCAGACTCATTCGTTCGACCAGCGATACCACCTACGTAAGATCGTCCCGTGATACGCTTGGCGAGATTGACCGATTCGCGAATCTTCGACTGCTCGGCAGAACCAACCAGTCCTCCAGTCCAGTCGCCACCCTCTATGAGGTCGGAGCTACAGAGCGAGCGATCTATCTGTGACTTATTGCAGTAGCCTACGAGACCTCCGCAGTGACGTGGCTGCACACCATTGAAGACTACGCTCAGCAGAGAGCCACTCGTACGACAGCCTCGAATGCGCCCTAGCTCACTCCAGCCGACGAGTCCTCCTATATAGTCTCGCCCGTAGATAGTGACTTGCGCAGATGAGTGCTCTGTCACTCCGTCAGACTGGAAGCCGATAAGACCCCCAGCGTAAAAGGCTTTGCAGTCCACTACCGACTCCGTCACATGACAATTGCTGATGGTCTCCTCAAAGGTGTAGGCAAAGGCTGCAGCCACATTCTCCGATCCAGTCACGGTGGCCTTGTGGATCGTTAAGTTTGCCACACGCCCCTTGTGGACATAGCCAAAGAGCGCCTGATAGTCATGCTGCGGGCGGTTCATATAGAGGTTAGAGATCGTGTGTCCCTCACCATCGTAATACCCCTCGAAGCCCACTTTAATCTCATGCCCCCCGAGGAAAACATAGCCACCGATAGGCGTCCAACCCTCTCCATCGTTGAGTTCCCTAGTAATAGAGAGGTCTATGTCGCACTTCTGTGCGAGCCATACGCCACTGAGGCTCTCTCCGCCATTGACCATCTCTGCAATCCATGCAAGATGGGCGGGCGTGGTCACCTCTAGCGGACTGCTCTGAGTGCCAGCGCCTGAAGGCTTTTCGGGATAAAGTACGCTCTGCGCCGTGAGAGGCGCTAAGGTCGCAATGATGAGCAAGCAACCCCACCTTATAGCTGTAAGAATGTGCTTCATACCTATCGAACGATTACCTTGTAGCGATGATTCTGAAGCTCCACAAAGTAAACGCCACTCGCAGGCAGACGGAACACGCTGCCAGCGCTGTAGGTACCAGTAGAGAGTAGCCGTCCGTCAGCGGTGTAGATCGTAGCAACTACCTCCTCTAGCCACACAATCTCCGACTGCTGTATACGATAGGGGAGCGTCTCACTAGAGGGCGTGTCAAGTGCTGTGGTGCCTTGCGCTATAATCGGTAGAGTGACTATTGTCTCTCCACTCTTTAAGAGTAGCTCCGTGCTGACCGCTTCACGTCTCGTCGGTGCAAATGTAATGGTAATCTCGCCACCACTGCTAGGTAGTTGCTCAGGAGTAAAGGATAGCGAGGGGACAGCATCTCGTAGTCCCAGTAAGACAGGCATCGTAGCACCTTCTGTCGTCAATGTGACACTCTGAGACTTGGTTTCGCCAATAGCTACAGAGCCAAAGTCCACTTGCTCAGCCGAAAGATTGAGGTGTATCTCTGGAGCCTCATACTCCTCCATCGGCACAGCTGTGACGTCGAGATCTGTAAAGGCATAGATCGACAGCGAATTGTCTGTATAGTACTCCTCTCCGAGCATATAAGGCTCGCCATTGACCTCCCAGTGGTGTAGCTCGACCTTGCCCGAGGGGTTGTCAGGAGGAGCTATCTCAAAGAGTATCTCATCGCCTGGATCTACCGTGCTACCACTCTCGATCTCGGGTGAGTCGTACTGCCCTCTGTTCTTACATCTGATGATTGCCGTACTGGGCTGTGTATAGGTAACTGTGCGAGTCTCGCCCGCTTTGTAGAACTGCACCTCTAGCTCAAAGCCTTCTGGTACATTTTGCTTGAAAAAGATGTCAGGCTTCCCAGGAAAAGTAGCGCCACCATTGAGTAGCCAGCGCAAGACAAAGTGATTGTCATCGACCCCAGAGTCAAAGTATACGGAGCCTTGTAGGGGAAGCATATAGGTGTCTCCGTCAGTTTCGGGGGCAATCACGGTACCATAGTCGTCTTGCTCGTCTATGTTGACCTCTTTGCCCTTAGATCCCTCTGCGGGACAGATAAACTTGACAGGGATTAGCTTACGGCAGTCGACACGTATGGTCTTGCTCGTAGTGAGATTCTGTATCTCGTAGCTCTTCAGATTGTAGGAGCGACTAATTTCTTTGTCCCCATCGAACCATAGATAGTCGACGTAGCCATCGGCAGCAGTGAGTTGCATCTCTACGTTGGCTCCTACGGGTATGAGATACTCGCTACCATCACCTTGTGGTGTGATGATAGTTCGCTGACCACTGACGATGGCCGTGACTTCTTTCTTGTGAGCTACTGGATCCCCGTCAGATAGAAAGCGTAGGGAGACCTTTTGCCCTTGAGCTCCACAGGTGAGAGCTAGCCCCATCAGGAGGAGCAGAGAGAGTAAGGATCGTTTCATAAGTTATGGATTTGGATAGTTATTAGTCGATTAGAACTTTGTAAGTGTTGTGTCCTAGCTGGACGATGTAGTAGCCTGAGACGAGTGGCACGCTATACTGCGTAGCGCCCGAGCAGCGTGTTACGAGCAGCCCCTCTGTCGTGTAAATGCTCACGATAGCTGTCTGCTCGACTCCGTAGATGCTTAGTAGCCCAGCGGAAGTCGTGTAGCGTAGCTCTTGCGAGACAATATCTTCTGTAGCGGTGATGCGCTGGTAGCGAAGATTGTCGATACGATAAGTGGTTGACCGCTCAGGCATATTCCCGACGTACTCAAAAGCGAGGAAGCCAGCTGTCGTATCGGGGAGTGCGCTGAGCATCACTTGCTGTGGAGTCCACTCGCACTCTTTGTCTGCGGTAAAGTCTTTCAGGCGATGTATCTCTCCACGCTTACTTACGGAGACGAGATGTAGCGTAGCTCCGTTAGGGCGTAGTACTGCAAGGTCGAAAGAGAGCGCCCACTCCTCACGATCGGGATGACTGAGGTTGAGTGCAGAAAGGATGATCAGAGCGTGAATGTCTCCTGTGTGTCCATCGAACTGACTCTTGAGACCATCTATAGAGAGATAGCGATTGGGGTGCTGCATATCGCCATTGTAGCGTCTCTCCCAGTTACGCTTCCCGACGATAGCCACGGTGGTGAAGTTGTCCGGGATACCATTTCCCTCCTCAAATGCCTCTTGTAGAGAGTCTAGTGGGTTCGTATCGTCTAGTCCGTAGACGTTGTCCATATCTCTTACTGAGATCTGTAGGGGTAGCATGATCACATTTACATCTTCGCTCTTGATACGTATATAACCGCTGTACTCTCCGAGTTCTTCTGTGTCAACGAAGACCGTCATAGCACCTCCCTGTGGAGTCGGATCAGCATCGACCGAAAAGGTGCCAAGGCTTTTTGATAAAACCTTGACAGACGGAGCTTGGGTCAAGTTCTCTCCGTAGATTAAGCCCTTTGTGTCAGCGATCTCAGCGTTGACAGCTGTGATGCCGTAGTTTAGTTCGGGTATATCTACGGCGTAGAATGGTATAGCCTCATCGGTGTCGTAGATCTTGACATCATCAACGATTGCTATTCGCTCATCTTCTGTTGTGTATAAGTGAATGAAGGTCTCCTGGACACCTCCAGTCATTTCAAAGTCAAAGGTACGAAGGTCTCCTCCCATCTTGGGTTCATAGCAGTAGACCCGATGGGCTGAGAGTATATTGCCCTCTTTGTCTCGAGCCTCTACCTGTAAGGCACTATGTAGGGGATTCCAGCCATCCATCGCTAGGCGGATGCAGAAGTGCCCTCCATGGGCTGAGAGGTCGAGCGCTTTGGTCGAGATATGACCTGTCCCCTCATTGTCCCCCAGCTTGAGTACCTGATTGTCGCCTACCTTATTGATATAAGCTCCATGATCCGTATGCCAAGTATCGTTTCCAGCCCACTCCTTTATGCTGTAAGGAAGAGCGGTAAAGTCCTCCTCTAGGTAGATGGCATTGACTGGCAGGTAATCTTTGAGATCAGCTATCTGGCACTTGCTCCAGGCGTCGGCAGCTCGATAATCAGCCATCACGGTTGATGGTACAGCCACTGTGATCTGTGGAGCTAGCGCATCTTCGAAGATCATACCTCCCATCACCACGCCCTCATAGGGTATAGTCAAAAGCTTTAAAGCCGTACAGCCCACTAGAGCATCCATCTGTATATAGCTTATGGAGGACGGTAGGTGTAGCTCTACTAGGCTGGTACACCCCTGGAAGGCAGATCCCTGTATCGTATGCACTTGAGGCGATAGTATGCGTACAGATTGAAGAGCCGTACACCCCTCAAAGAGTCCGTACTTTAGCGTCAAGTAATCCCCATAGAGAGATACTCGCTCTAGTCGCTTGCAGTCCTTGAATACTTGATTTCCGATAGCCTGATCATCTTCGGGGATTGTTACGTTGAGGTATCGTATACCAGTGTTTTCGTAAGCATTGCTCCCTAAGTCTACGAGCGAAGAGGGGAAGACGACAGCCCGCAGTGCGGTGCAGTCCTTAAAGGATTCTCCTCGTATGACCTTTAGCCCGTCGGGTAGCTCAATGTCGTATAGAGAGGTACACCCCTCGAATGCTCCCCACTCAATCTCCTCTACAGCATCTATATAGCTTACGGTATGTAGGCTGGTGGCACCCTTGAAGGCCTCTTTGTCAATGATGGTAACTGTCGCTGGTAGGCGAATCTCTTTCAAGAAAATGCAGTTGGCAAACATACGCCTACCGATTTTGTTCGCCTCTACTTGTGCATAATCTGGTGCAGCATATCGCTCAGCATCGGGGTGTAGTGTAGCTTTCCGTAGATCCAAGTAGGTTAGCGTGTCGGTTGCTCCAGACTCTACGGGGAGGGTCGACATAGTAGCTCCTGCGAGTTCTCTGAGTAGTGCGAGGTCCTTACCATTGAGAGGCCCCGAGATGCGTAGTGCCTCGATTGGCTTATTCAGCTTCTCCAGTTCTGCTGCGAGCGAGCCAGGTGTCTCAGTAGTTACCTTTTGTATTGTCTGCTGAGCCAGGAGCGGATAGCTCCATAAGGCGCAAAGAATAAAGAGGACGACACTTAACCTCCTAAAGGTTGTGAAGCGATGCGATGGTTGTTGCATATATTTAGTCTAAATGTTTGATTGGTCGAATGCTCTCTAGAAGCTACCATTGCGATCTTTGAGACGTTTAATCTAAAGAACTCTGCGAACAAAGATAGATAAAAAACATTAATGAAGAAGATAGTCCAACTAGTGACAGAGCGTGTAGGAGAAGTTTAGACAAGCCTCTTGCGAAAAGTGCCACCTCCACGTGAAGAATCGAAAATCGCCACGGAGGAAATGAAAATTCTCCACGTAGGCGAGAAACGTTTCCTCCGAAGTTTCATTTGATTCCTCCGAAGTTTTATTTCTCGCCTACGTGGAGAATAAAAAATCTCCACGTGGACATTTGAGATTTTCCACGTGGAGATGCAGGTAAACATTGTTAGACTCGTCAACGAAATCTAGAGAGTCCTTATGATTGGGGTGGGGAAATAGAGCACCGAGACGAATCGTTTCTGTATCTTTGCAGTGCAACAGATCGATAAGAAGATGGACAGATTACGCTGTGTGAGATATTTGCTGAGCTGCTGGGTACTTGCCCTGCTACTGGTCTCGTGTGGCAAGGGACACTCAGACGAGGGTACTACGGGGCGCACAGAGATTGATAGCACTGCTTCGATACGCTATGCCGAGGGGCTACAGATAGAGCATGCTGGTGCGGTGACGCTGGTCACTATCTCCGACCCGACGCATGATAGCAGCGAGGTGTATCACTACGCTTTGGTGCCTCGTGAGCAGGCGCAGGAGCTGGCTGCTGAGGTACCTAAGGGCTACACTATGATCGAGACACCAGTACGTCGTGTCATCGTGATGACGACGCTACAGCTATCAAACTTTATCAAGCTCGATGCGGTGGATCGTGTCGTGGGTATGCCGAGTACGCGCTTCCTCTTCAACGAGGAGATGCAGTCACGACTAGCATCGGGCGAGGCTAAGCGGATTGGCATTGAGGGCAACTTCGACAGCGAGCTGATTATGACTCTGCAACCAGACATTATACTAGTGAGTCCCTTCAAGCGTGGTGGCTACGATGTGATCAAGCAGCTAGACATACCGCTGATTACCTTCCTTGGGTACAAGGAAACTTCGCCACTGGGGCAGGCTGAGTGGATTAAGTTTACGGCACTACTGCTCGGTATGGAGGAGCGTGCGGAGACGCTCTTTAGCATGATAGAGGAGCGTTACCACGAGCTACAAGCTTTGATCACCGATGATCTGACGCGCCCGAAGGTGCTTAGCGGTGAGCTACACGGTGGTAATTGGTATGTGGTGGGTGGTGCGAGTTACTTGGCTCACCTTTTTGAGGATGCTGGTGCGGACTACTTTATGGCAGACGATAAGGAGTCGGGAGGCTTCTACGTTGACTTTGAGACGGTCTATGCTCAGGCAGCCGATGCAGACTACTGGCGCATTGCAAATAGCTACGATGGAGCCTTCTCCTATGATGTGCTGGGCAAAACGGATGCTCGCTACCGAGACTTCAAAGCTTATCGGGATAAGCGGGTGCTGTACTGCAATCTGCGGGAGAGACCTTTCTACGAATTGTCGCCCGTGGAGCCTGAGGTGGTCTTGGCGGACTTGATCCACGCCTTTCATCCGCAGTTGCTTCCAGATCACGAGCCAGTCTTCTACTCGATATTAACCCACTAAGGGAAGGGGGAAAGCTATGCGACGTCCGGTTATAGCCTTTACAATTATAGGTGTCCTTATTATAGTGTTCTTTGTCCTCAATCTGTCGCTGGGGACGATCGCTATCCCCTTTGATGAGGTGGTGCGCATACTCTTCGGACGTGACGGGGAGGGTAATGAGATCTGGCGCAACATCATCTGGAAGAGTCGCTACCCGCAGACGATCACGGCACTGGTGGCGGGTGCGGGGCTGTCGATCAGTGGTCTGCAGATGCAGACGGTCTTTCGCAATCCGCTGGCGGGTCCTTCGGAGCTGGGTATTAGCTCGGGCGCTAGCCTAGGTGTGGCGACCTTTATCCTCCTCTCGGGGAGCATTAGCCAGAAGGCGCTCGTGCGAATGGGCTTCGTGGGGGAGATGGCGGTCTCGGTGGCTGCGCTCCTCGGTGCGCTCCTCGTGATGTCGATCATCATGACGATGGCGCAGCGTGTCCGAAGCAATGTGGTGCTACTGATCATGGGTGTGATGATCGGCTACATAGCGAATGCAATCATCGGTGTACTCAAGTTCTTTAGCAACGATGAGGATGTACGTAGCTATGTGATCTGGGGTTTGGGAAGCTTTGCGAAGGTGAGTGGCGATCAAGTGACTACCTTTGTCATCATTATGCTGGTGCTGATACCGCTCTCCTTCCTGCTGATCAAGGTGCTTAACTTGATGCTCCTCGGGGAGAACTACGCCCGTAGCCTTGGTCTGAACTACGGTCGGGCTCGCCATCTGGTCATCTTCTCGGCCTGTCTGCTGACCGCTATCGTGACTGCTTACTGCGGTCCGATCGTCTTCATAGGACTGGCGGTACCGCATCTCTGTCGCACTATCTTTGCTACCTCCAATCACCTCATACTGATGCCTGCGGTGACGCTCGTCGGAGCTCTCCTAGCTCTATGCTGTAACCTAATAGCTCGTATGCCAGGTATGGAGGGTGCGCTACCGATCAACTCGGTGACGGCGCTCATAGGTGCTCCGATCGTGATCTGGGTACTATTTGACAAACGACGTAGAGAGGAACTGTAATCGTATGACTAGCCACGCAACGATAGAGCTTTGTGACCTTTCGATAGGATATCGCCAGATGAAGCGCACGCGCGTCGTGGCGAGCCAGCTCAATGCTACCATTTGGTCGGGACAGCTCACTTGTCTCATTGGGTCAAATGGTGTGGGCAAGTCGACGCTGCTCCGGACGATCGCCGCCTTTCAGCCGAAGCTCGGCGGTGCCTTACTGGTCGAAGGTAAGGAGATACAGCAGTATGCCGCCAAAGAACTGGCGCAACGGATCAGCGTCGTGCTAACGGAGCGACTGATCATGAGTAATATGACTGCCTACGAGATGATCGCTCTCGGGCGGAGCCTCTACACGGGCTTCTGGGGACAGATGAACGAGAGCAACCGACAGGTGGTCGATGAGGCGATAGAGCTAGTCGGCATACAGCCTCTGGCAAAACGAATGATCGACTCGCTCAGTGACGGTGAGCGTCAGAAGGTGATGATCGCCAAGGCTCTGGCTCAGGAGACGCCTATCATACTACTAGACGAGCCGACAGCCTTCCTAGACTTCCCCTCGAAGGTAGACATGCTCCAGATCCTTCTTCGCTTGTCTCGTGAGGCGCACAAGACGATCTTCCTCTCCACGCACGACCTAGAGCTAGCTCTCCAGATAGCCGATCAGGTGTGGCTCCTCGATGATGACCACAAGCTACATATGGGTCCGCCGAGGACACTCGCTGATGACGGCACTTTGCCGAACTACTTCGCAGCAAAGGGGATTGACTTCGATCCCGAGACACTACACTTCTCTATCCACGCCTCAAAGGTATGATCCTAATCATCGGAGGAACCACAGAGGGGCGCAAAGCGCTCGAAGTATGTGAGGAGGCGGGCAAGCCTTTTTACTACTCCACACGAGGCGCTTCGCAAGAGCTCTCGATGCACCACGGGATTCGCCTAGAGGGCGGGATGAATGGTGAGGAGATGGCGCACTTCTGCACAGAGCGGGAGATCGCTCTCGTCGTAGATGCAGCGCACCCCTTCGCTATGGGCGTGCATCAGAGCGTAGCACACTGCGTGTCTCGTCTGCAGCTCCCTGTGATACGCTACGAGCGTACCTTCCCCGTCCTACCCGCTTCGGTCGTACTGCTAGACTCCTTTGACGCTGCGCTGCAGTATCTCCTCAAGCATCAGCCTCAGCGCCTGCTTGCCCTGACGGGCGTTAACTCCGTCGAGCGACTAAGAGCCTACTGGACGAAGCACGAGACCTATCTGCGGGTGATGCCCATCGCAGAGACCGAGGAGCGACTACGGCAGAGCGACTTCCCACCAGAGCGGCTGGTCTACTACGACAAGGAGCAGTGTGACCAAAAGCTCTTTGCCACACTACAACCAGACATGATCCTGCTCAAGGAGAGTGGCGATACGAGTGGCTTCGCAGCAAAAGTGGAGGAGGCACTCGCACTCGGCATCACCGTGCTGGTCATCCGAAGACCACAGATCCCTTATCCGGCTACCGTTACCGTCGAGGGACCCGTAGGGCTTCGTCGCTCCATAGAGAGACTGCTGGGGAGCGACTTCTTCCCGCAGCGTATCGGCTTGACAACAGGCACCACCGCCACGGCTGCTGCGACAGCCGCCCTGCTTACACTGCTCAACGAAGAGTCTTACAGCGAGGTAATGGTGACCCTCCCTCAGGGCGAGCGGATTCCTTTTCCGATCCAACAAACTGAACTAACAGCACAAGGCGCTCGAGCAGTTGCAGTCAAGGATGCTGGCAGCGACCCTGACGTAACCGATGGCGCAGAGATCGTTGCCGACCTATCGCTTACGCAGGCACACAGCGGAGTTGCCTTCCTTCAGGGCGAAGGGGTAGGGCGAGTTACCCTTCCCGGCATCGGACTAGATGTTGGAGAACCTGCCGTTAACCCCGTCCCGCGTCAGATGATGCGCCAAGCACTCGGTGCCTTGGTCGACCTCTCTCAAGTGGGCATCGACCTAACCATCTCCGTCCCCGAGGGGCGCCAGCTCGCTCAGAGTACCTTCAACCCACGGCTAGGCATCCTAGACGGCATCTCTATCCTCGGCACCACAGGGGTCGTGCGACCCTATTCAAGCGAAGCCTTTGTCGAGTCGATACGTCGTGAGCTGGAGGTGAGCAAGTCGGTCTACGGCAAGCATCTCGTGCTTAACTCTGGCGGACGTAGCGAGCGCTACCTCAAGGGACGCTTTCCCGACCTCCCCGCCAACGCTTTCGTTCAGTATGGCAACTTCATAGGAGAAACGCTCAGCCTTGCCAACGAACTGGGTTTCCCGCAAATCACCCTCGGCATTATGATTGGCAAAGCGGTCAAACTAGCGGCTGGCGAACTGGACACACATAGCAAGAAGGTGGTGATGAACAAAGCCTTCATCACCGCCCTCGCCTCTGCCTCTGGAGCAAGCGAAGCGCAGAAGCAACAGATCAGCGAGATGACCCTAGCCCGCGAATTGTGGCAGATCTTCCCCGACGGTACGCACCCCCTCTACCAGAGCATCGTCGACCACTGCTATCAGGTCTGCAAGCCACTCGTTCCCTCTGCACAGCTCGAGGTGCTTCTTATTCCCGACTCTCAACTTTAGTCACTCACTTATGACATCTCTCCCCTCACTCCTCATCGCTGCGCCCCTCTCCGAGAGTGGCAAAAGCACACTCACTATGGGACTCCTCCGGGCTTACACACGTCGTGGACTAGCCACTCAAGCCTTCAAATGCGGTCCCGACTATGTAGATCCTAAGCTACACAGCGTGGCGACAGGTCGTCCAGCGGTCAATCTGGACCTCTTTATGTACGGCGCCGAGCGGGTGCAGGCGCTCTACGACCATTATAGTCAGGACGCTCAGGCGGTCGTTGTGGAGGGTGTGATGGGGCTCTTCGATGGCTACGATCGGGACAAAGGTTCCGCAGCCGACATTGCTCGGCTCCTAGACCTACCAGTCGTGCTGGTCGTGACACCGCGCTCGATGGCTTACACGGTGGCTCCGTTGCTCTATGGGTTGCAGCACTTTGACCCTAGGATTCGGATAGCGGGAGTCATCTTCAATAAAGTCGCCTCAGAGCGTCACTTGACCTATCTCACGCAAGCTGCCACAGATGCGGGCGTGCCTGTACTGGGGTCGCTGCCGCGTGTCGACGATATCTCCATCCCCAGTCGCTACCTAGGACTAGACGTTGACGACCTAGCGCAGATAGACCGCTACGCCGATCAGGTGGCCGACCTCTTAGAGCAACATCTAGACATTGATCGCCTCCTAGCCATTTCCTCAGAGCGAAAGAAACAGCCCCACAAGGCTCCCATGCTGCAAAAGAACTCTTCGTCAGCTCCTCGTCGCATAGCCGTGGCTCGTGACGACGCTTTCAACTTCCTCTACCAGGAGAATGTGCGCCAGCTAGAGCAGTGGGGCGAGGTGACTTACTTCAGTCCGCTTTCTGACAGTTCACTACCGCCGAGTGACTTCGTCTATCTCCCTGGAGGTTATCCCGAGCTTCATTTGGAGCAATTGTCAGCCAATAAGTCGATGCTCGACAGCCTCCGTGACTACATCCGTGGGGGTGGCGCGATGCTTGCTGAGGGCGGGGGAATGCTCCTTCTCTGCGAAGCGATTGTCGACGAGGAGGGTACCCGCTATTCGCTCGTGGGTGCGCTACGGCAGACCGCCACGATGCAGCAGCGCAGGCTAGCACTCGGCTATCGACAGCTCGAGATAGCGGGCGTGATGGTACGTGGACACGAGTTTCACTACTCCCGCATTCTCGATCCGCTCCCCTCGGTTGCGCAGCAGTACAATGCGTGGGGCGATCCCGTGGCGACTGCGCTGTGGCATATGGGTTGCTGCTATGCTACCTACACGCATCTAGCCCTTAGCGAGGAGCTTCTGGCGCAACTACTATAGCTGTTAGCCATTAGCTGTTGGCTTTTAGCTAGAGGCACTAGTGCCACTAGGGATACTAGTGCCACCAGATCTACTAAAGCCTAGGCTCTAACCTCTAAATTCTAACCTCTAATCTCTACATTCCGCTCTCCTTAACTTTTCGTACCTTTGTGGACAACTTCTTTGAGTGGTGGTGCATCTGCTCGTCGGTAGAGCGATGCAAGAGGGAAGTCCAGTGAGAATCTGGTACAGTGCCCGCTACTGTGATCCCCCTATTTCACAGAGCCTATCACAAGATGATTACGAGCCACTGTCTGACTGGGTCAGATGGGAAGACCGTGATAGGCTGGGGTAAGTCAGGAGACCTGCCACTACTCGCAACTTAGTATATAATCGTGTACGCTCGGTGGCAAGTGTACCTCAATGCTATGTCAATCGATCGGATGCATATCTCTCGGGGAGGTGCTGCGCTTGTGGGCGTGGCGCTACGGCTGTACTATGCCTCAAGCTATGACAAGCCAGCTGTGCCAGTGAAGTGATCGATTAAATTGATTTAGCGGATAAATGCAACAACCATATGACGCAACGATACTTTCGTATACTCCTATTATGTATGACTATACTACTCGGCGGACTATCGCTACAGGCGGGCAATAAGATCTTCGAGACCGACTCGCTTTTTGCGGCTATGGGGCCTAATGACAAAGGGGCTATCCTTGTGGTTCACTTTGGCACAACGCACGACGACACCCGTCGGGTCACGCTCGATGCAATCAATGAGCGCATAGCTGCCGCCCATCCTGAGCTAGAGGTTCGCCAGGCGTATAGCTCTCGTATCGTGCGCAAGCGTCTAGCCGCACGGGGTATAGAGATCCCCACGCCTGGAGAAGCACTTAAGAAGCTAGCGCAAGAAGGCTTTACCCATCTTCTGGTGGTCTCGACGACGATCGTCGATGGCGTAGAGATGGAGTCGCTATCCTATGAGGTGGCTCACCTGCAGCAACTCTTTAAGAAGATTAGGTTGGTGACACCACTACTCTTCTACGAGAGCGACTACAAGGATTTGGTCTCCATTATGACGGCTCACCTCGATCCTGAGGTGGACTACCTCTGGGTGGGGCATGGCACCTACGATAGTGCTACGGCTCAGTATGCAATGCTGGATCACTACTTACAGAACCACGGCTATGGGCAGGTGATCGTAGGCTGCGTGGAGGGCTATCCATACTACGAGGAGGCGCTGGAGCGTCTGCGTGCTACAGGGCTTAAGCGAGTCTCTCTACAGCCGCTGATGATCGTGGCAGGCGAGCATGCCAAGGAGGATATGCTTCAAGAGTGGCAACCCCGTTTAGAGGCGCTCGGTTATCAGGTCGAGAGCGTGGTGCGTGGTCTAGGCGAGCTGCCTGAGGTGCAGGAGATGATCGTGAAGAAGGTCGACTTCTTTATGACACATCATCGTCTCTCTATTATGGATAAGAAAGCGATCTACGAGGAGACGGGAGAAAAGCTACATCAGTCAGACCCCATAGCTCAGTAAGCCGATGAAACGTAGCTACTTTTACCTATTCCTGTTACTAGCTAGCTGTGTGCTTCCGCTCACAGCGCAGCGGGATACACTCAGTCATCATCGTGACTCGATAGACTACGAGAATCTCGGAGAGGTGATTGTCGTGGCGCCTACGCATAGACGCATTATGCAGCAGCAGGCGCTTTCGGCTATTAGCCTAGATGTCAAGCCGCTGATCGCCTCGATGGGTAGTCTCAACGAGCTGGTCGCTCAGAGTTCGGGCGTACGGCTCAGAGAGTCTGGTGGCGTAGGCTCGAGCAATGAGCTTTCGATCAATGGTATGTCGGGGCATGCCGTCCGCTACTTTATCAATGGTGTGCCGCTCTCCTCGATGGGCGAGGGGGCTTCGCTTGCTACGCTGCCGGTGAACCTCATTGATCGTGTTGAAATCTACAAAGGGGTTGTACCGCCAGAACTTGGTATGGACGCTCTCGGTGGAGCGGTTAACATAGTAACGAATACGCGCGGGGAGAGCTATCTAGACTGTTCGCTGCGGGGTGGCTCCTTTCACACCTTTGCCCTAGATCTGACGGGTCAATATAGGGAGCAGCGGAGTGGCTTTACGGTGCGTCCTACGCTACGCTATCAGTACTCTAAGAATGACTACATCATGCGTGGTGTGGAGGTGTGGAACGCTGAGACGCAAGAGTACGAGCAGCGAGACTTCCGTCGCTTTCACGATGGCTACCAGTCGCTCTTAGGACGACTACAACTGGGTGTGACCAAAAAGCCTTGGGCAGATGCCGCTCTCCTAGGGGTGGGCTACACAAAGAGTGCGAGCGAGATACAGACTGGCTTTCGCCAGACGCTAGTCATCGGCGAGGCGATGCGTGATCGTGACGACTTGAGCTTCTCGGCACACTATGCCAAGCGCAATCTCTTTACCCCTGGGCTATCGGCTACAATAGATGCCTCCTTCGCACGTAACCATATCATAATCACAGATACAGCCTATCGCAAGTATAGCTGGGATGCTACCTTCGTAGAGACTCACTATAGCGAGGTGATGCGTCGCACACGTATGATTCGCCACACGGTGCGCCCTACCTGGACGGCACGGGCTAACTTTGCCTATCTGCTTCCCAAGGGTGGACATCTCAATCTCAACTATCAGATGACGGCCGTCGCTAATGAGCGGTACGATACCTACGATCCGAACTTTGAGGCCTCGAGAGATCGTATGGGAAGACATATTATGGGGCTCTCTTATGGCACGACGCTCCTCAATGGTCGCTTGCGTGGAACGGTCTTTGTCAAGGACTACCTCTACCATGTCGCCATCGAGCAGGCTGATATGTACTGGTTGACAGGATCGGACAAGGTGCCTGCGCAGCAGACGAAAAACGAGCTTGGCTACGGGCTAGGCTTACGCTACGCAATCGCTGACGAGCTAGCGATCAAAGGCTCTTTCGAGCGTGCCACCCGTCTGCCGACAGCCCGCGAGCTGATGGGTAATGGTGCTAATATCTACCCCAACTTCAAGCTTCACCCTGAGCAAGCTTACAATCTGAACTTAACGCTCTACGGTCAGGTGCAGTGGGGCGACCTCCACTTTCTCAACTACGAGGCGACCGCTTTCTATCGTGACGTCTCCAACTACATTCACCGTGTGGTGATGGGAGATGTCGAGAGCCAGTACGAGAATGTGGGTTCGTCGCTCGTCATCGGTGGCGAGATGGAGGTTAAGTACAACTATGCCAACCTCCTAGACCTCACGCTCAACGGCACTTACACCGATGAGCGAGACCGCACGCGTACTAACATTTACGGTAAGCCCAACCCGACTTATGGCTATCGGATCCCCAACGACCCCTTCCTCTACGGCAATCTGCTCCTAGGAGCTAATTGGCGCAAGCCGTTTGGCATCCAGGCGAGTGCTATACACTTTAATGCAGGAGTAGGTTATATCCATTGGTTTTACCTCACCTGGGCAGCCTTCGGTCGTAAGGATACCAAGGCGATTATCCCGACCAGCTACGACCTCTCGGCTGGTGTCACCTGGAGCTTTGCTCACGATCGCTACTCCATATCACTGCAGAGTAGCAACCTGCTAGACCGTCCGCTCTATGACAACTATATGCTACAGAAGCCTGGACGTGCCTTCTACTGCAAGCTCCGTATATTCCTTAACTAGAGACATACTTATACTAATAATCCAAACTAAGACAACTATGACAAAAGCTTATCGCTTGCTGGCAACCCTCGTAGTCGCCCTCGTCACACTCTCACTCACGTCGTGTGACACAGATACGCCCAATGCTCAGAAGGAGATAACTATGGGCTATGACCTATGGGTGCCTATAGAGGGATCATCTGGCAAATCAACGACAAATCAAGATCCGCATATCATTGCTCGAGTTGCTGATCTTGCAAAAGGAACCTTTAGCATCAAGGGCGAAGGGGCAGAGACCTCTGCGTCTCCTCTGACTCCTTATGTTGTGTATCACAAAGGATACTACTACAACGTCTCTCGTGAGGGACGCTTCGGCAAGTTCCGCGTCTCAAACACGGGCATCGAGACGATTAAGGAGTTCCCTATGCCACAAATCCTAGATCGTCGCTTCTCTCACGCTTGGCTTGATGATAATACGCTACTTCTTATCGGTTCTGCAGGAGAAAAGCAAGAAGTTTCTTGGGTCAAGGTGGATGTAACGAAGATGGCTGTCACATCAGAGGGCAAGCTGGATCTACCAAAGCCTGAGGAGGGCGAAATCTTCAACTCTAGCGGGTTGCTTGGGTATCGTAAGGCTGACAATATGCTTATTTATCCACATGTCTATATGGTCAAGTCTAAGAAGACTTCGATGGATATTGCGCCTAAGCGTAGTGAGATTTATATTGCATTCATTGATGCAGCAACTATGCAGGTTAAAAAGATTGACAAAGATAGTCGCTGTGAGATGATTGGGTCGACTTCTTTTGGTGAGACTCGTTGTCAACGCACTTTCTTTGATGCTCAGGGTAACTTCTACTTTGTAGCTGCTACTTGTAACATCCCAGACAACGACAAGAAGAAGAGTACCTCACGCCAACGAGGATTCCTCTTCCGTGTCAATGCTGGTTCTATGGAGACCGACAAGAGCTACGACGGCTATGCGCAGCCTCGGGGTAAGATTATCAATATAACACCAATCAATAATGATGAGGTGCTACTCTATATGCAAGACCCCGACTTCAAGGAGAAGGGCAATACCGACTGGAGCAGTAAGACGAACCGCTACATCTACTATTGGCTACGCTGCAACATCAAGACGCAGCAGGTCGAGCATATCAAGGATATCCCCTTTAGCAATGGCAACTATGGGCCCCTAGCAGTTCGTAATGGTGATATAGTCAGCATCGGTGCCAACGTGGAGGGCGCTCCTACGACTATCTACCAGTACAATATCAACACCCGCAAGGTGACTAAGGGCGCCACGCTGGCTGACGGTTTCGAGATAGATCGCATCACGCCGATCGTCAAGGAGTAAACCTCTAGTACGGCTACACTAGTGGCTGAGCTACTAATACGGATCTCTCTTTCGTGAGAGACTCACCACACGGTGCGGCTGCTGCGTTTGCTAGCGGTCGCACCGTTGCTTCTTATGGAAGTCTCCCCTTATAAACTAAGACAATCCCGTAATCCTATCACAACTATGCGCTGGCTACACAAAGTTCTTGGCACCATCTGTGCCCCATTCTTCCTATTGTGGTTACTCTCAGGAGGGGTGATGATCTTCTGCTCCTTTCCTCGCTTAGGGGACAAGGACTTACCACTGCAAGACACCCTTGCGCCCTCTGCGACTCTACCCACCGAGGCTACGCTACTGGCTAAGCTCCAGCCTGGCGAAGAGCTGACGGCACTCTCGCTCACCACGCATTGTGGCGAGACGGTGTGGCGTGTGGAGACGAGCGAGGGAGAGTACTTGTGGCATGCCGACTCGCTCTTGACGACAGCGGAGGAGTCGGTGCCTGAGTCTTGGTATGAGCAGTATGCATCGCGCTTTAGCTCCGCTCCGATTGTGGCGGTTGATACGATACGGCACATAGATACGTGGACCCCTTATCCGAGAAATAAAAAGCATCTGCCCCTCTACCGATACCGCTTTGACGATCCAGAGCGGAGTTACCTCTACCTCTCCAGTCGCACAGGCGAGGCGCTACAGCTCTGCACACGCTCTGAGCGTATCGGAGCGTCGTGTGGTACGATTCCCCACATGTTTTACTACTGGTGGTTGCGGCAAAACCGCACCGTCTGGCTTTGGGTCATCTCGATCCTTGCCTCGCTGGCTGTCATAGCAGCTTTTACGGGCCTATATCTCGGGATACGTCTTTATGTCCGTATGTGGAGACAGACGAAGCGATTGCGCAGCCCCTACAAGCGCAATAGAGTTTTGCACTGGCATCTCGTCGGTGGTGTCATCTTCGGACTCTCGCTGACGCTCTTCGCCCTCAGCGGGGTCATGTCACTCTACGACTTGCCGTCGTGGATCGTACCTCAGCACGATACGAAAGTCAAGCGCAAGGAAGTGCAGGTCGTAGAGGCTCCACAGCTGGGACGCTCGGACACTTATGACTACCGCCTACTACTCGATCTAGGTGGTGTGCAGCAGATCACGTGGCATAGCTATGGCGGACACCCTTACTACGAGGTGCAGCGCCACGGACAGCTGGAGAGCTGGGATGCGCTGGGCGAAGCTCCACAGCCACTACACCTAACAGAGCAGGATATCAAAGCTAAGCTCACTCCTGTGCTGGGAACCTCCGACATGCAGATCGAGCTAATGGAGCAATACGACAACTACTATGTCAGTCTAAACAACCTCTACGAGTTGCCGATCTATCGTATCTCGGCACAGGACAAGGAGTCGAGCCGGCTATACATCAGTCCGACGACGGGGGAGACGCGCTACTACAGTCTCAACGGGCGGGTCAAGAAGTGGCTTTACCCCTTCTGCCACAACCTCCGCATTGGCTTCTTTGCGGAGCACCCCACGCTACGCATCATCTGTATGTTGGTGCTGGTGCTAGGTGGTTTGGTTGTCTCGGTGAGTGGTGTAATACTCGGTTTTCGTTATCTTCGCAGAGTAATTCATCGGGCTAAGTCTCGCCGCAACAAATAGAGGTGTGTCAAGCCCGTCCAACAATAGCAAAGAGAGACAATGAAAAAGATCTATATCGCCGGCATCGGTCCCGGCAGTCCTGAAGATATAACGCCCGCTGTGCATCAAGCCCTTAGAGAGGCTGATGTGGTGGTCGGGTATGCTTACTACTTTCAGTTTATCCAAGAGTACCTACACGATGGCGCTGAGTGCATCGACACAGGTATGCGCCAAGAGCGTGAGCGAGCCAAGCTAGCTATCGAGCGAGCTGAGGCTGGGCAGACCGTCTGTGTCATTAGCTCTGGTGATGCGGGCATCTATGGGATGGCTCCGCTCCTCTATGAGATGTGCGATGAGCGAGGTAGTGATGTAGAGCTAGAGGTCCTGCCTGGCATCTCCGCCTTTCAGAAAGCAGCAGCCCTCCTCGGGGCACCCATTGGTCATGATCTCTGCATCATCTCGCTAAGCGATCTGATGACCCCGTGGGCAATCATCGAGCGACGTGCCATTGCGGCTGCGGAGGCAGACTTCGTCACGGCACTCTACAACCCTAAGAGCATCAAGCGGTACTGGCAGCTAGAGCGTGTGCGCGAGCTGTTTCTCAAGCACCGCTCACCCGACACGCCCGTAGGACTGGTACAACAGGCGGGGCGTCCCGACCAGCGGGTCTGGACGACCACCCTACGAGAGCTGGATACGCAAGAGGTAGATATGTTTACCGTCCTCATCATCGGCAATAGTCAGAGCTTCCTCTCAAAGGGCAAAATCGTCACGCCACGAGGCTACTATCGAGACAAAGGTAGTGACGAAGAGAAGGTGGGACAGCGCATTATGAGCGAAAGCTTTCGCACGATCCTCTCGCTACTCAAGCAGCCCGAGAGCTATCCGCTAGACCACCTATGGGCGATGCTACACGCTGTCCATACGACGGCCGACTTTGAGATGGAGGAGCTACTCTATAGCGACCCTAATGCGGTTTCGCGCATTTACCAAGGCTATGTCGATGGTAAGATACGAACCATCGTGACCGACGTGACGATGGTCGCCTCAGGCATTCGCAAAGGCGCCTTGGCACGCTATGGTATCGAAGTACTCTGCTACCTGCACGACCCACGTGTGGCTGAGATGGCTGAGCGATTAGACATCACCCGCACACAAGCTGGCATACGGCTCGCTGTCGAGGAGCATCCCGATGCGCTCTACGCTTTTGGCAACGCTCCGACGGCACTTATGGAGCTAGCGCACCTCATTCGCCAGGGCAAGGCTCACCCAGCTGGGATTGTTGCTGCGCCTGTCGGCTTCGTTCATGTGTGCGAGTCGAAGCACATGGTCAAGCCCTTTCACGACATCCCTAAGCTCATCATCGAGGGACGCAAAGGGGGTAGCAATCTAGCGGCAACGCTGGTCAATGCGACACTCAGCTATGGCGATGCCGAGACGCTCAAGCCTGGTCGTGACTTATGAAAATCATCCTCATAGGACTTAGCGACGACCGAGAGCAGCGGTGGCGCCCAGAGCTGCTGGAGCGGCTTGCTGGCGAGCGCATCTTCTCTGGAGGGGCACGGCATCACGAGATCGTCCGTGAGATCTTGCCGACAGAGTATCACTGGATCGATATAGCCCCACCGGTAGACGATGTGATCGAGCAGTACAAGGCATACGACACGGTCGTCGTGTTTGCCTCTTGCGACCCCATCTTCAATGGTATCGGACAGCGCATCATGCAGCTTCTTCCCGAGGCTGAGATCGAGCTGCACCCTTACTTCCACTCCCTGCAGCTTCTCGCTCATACGGCTCTGCTGCCTTACCAAGATATGCACGTCGTGTCGCTCACGGGGAGACCATGGCAAGCCTTTGACGCTGCACTGATCTCTGGCGAGCGTATGATCGGCATCCTGACCGACCGCAAGGAGCACACCCCTCAGCGCATCGCTCAGCGTATGCTCGACTACGGCTATGACAACTACCGAGCCATCGTTGGGGAGCATTTGGGTAATAAGGAGCGACAGCAGCTCTCCCGCCTCTCTATTGCGGAAATGGCTGAGCGCACCTTCGCCTATCCCAACAACTTAATCCTCATTCAGACGAAGCCCTTGCCTCGTCCCTTTGGCATCCCCGATGCGGACTTCATCCCGCTCAATGGACGTGAGCGTATGATCACCAAGCGGGCGATACGTCTCGAGACACTCTCGCAGCTAGACCTGCATCAGGCGCACGTCCTGTGGGACATAGGCTCCTGCACTGGCTCCGTCTCTATCGAGGCTCGGCTACAGCAGCCGAGCCTGCAGGTGGTTGCCTTCGAGATACGTCCCGAGGGTGCAGAGCTCCTCGATGCCAATGCGCGTCGTCACCACACCCCAGGCATCACCTTCTGCGGGGGTGACTTCCTCTGCGCCAACCTCGACCCACTACCTCAGCCTGATGCGGTCTTCATCGGAGGGCATGGCGGACATCTGCCGGAGATCGTTGAGAAGGCGTGGCATCGTCTCGCCGTAGGCGGACGGATCGTCTTCAACTCCGTCTCGAGCGAGAGCCAAGAGACCTTCAGACGAGCCATTGCAGCCGTTGGTGGCTCCATAGCCTCCACGACCCGTATGCAGATCGATGACTACAACCCGATAGCTGTCTTACAAGCGACCAAAAGCACTCACTAGCCAAAAGTACTCAAGTATGAACTCAAAACCACGCATAGCGATCCTCGCCATCTCTCCCGATGGTCAGACGATCGCACTACAGATAGCGAGCCAACTGCCCGACGTCAAGCTCTATACGACGCATAGGGAGGAGCCATGCGAAGCATTCACCCTGCTACCGAGCCTTGCCGAGGGGGCTCAGCGCCTCTTTGCCGAGAGCGATGTCTTACTCTTTGTCTCCGCTATGGGGATCTGCGTTCGCACCATTGCCCCACTGCTCAGAGACAAGCATCACGACCCTGCGGTTCTCTGCGTAGACACTACGGGGCGGTACGTCATCTCCGTTGCTTCAGGACACATCGGAGGGGCCAACGAGTGGACCGAGCGCATCGCGCACATACTAGGTGCCGAGCCCGTCGTCACCACTCAGAGCGACCGGCAGGGGCTGTGGGCATTAGACACTTTGGGCGCAGAGAGCGGGTGGAGCAGCGAGACCGCAGGATGTAGTATGAACGCAGCCATCACCACTTTTGTCAATAAGCGCCCCGTCGCCCTGCTCCTCGAGATGCGCTCCGAGGGTACCGCCTATCTAGAGCGTACCCACCCAGAGCATGTCGACCTTTACTACCGCTACGAGGATATCGACCAAAGTCGCTACGACCTGCTCATAGCGGTGAGCTATCGCCTATTGGAGGGCTTGACGATTCCTTGTCTCTACTTCCGCCCACCACTCCTCCATCTCGGTGTGGGGTGTCGCCATCAGGCAAATCCCGAGGGTGTCGCGGCGCATATCCTCTCCGACATTCGCGCCAAGGGTTTTGCCCCCAGTGCCATCGCCACGATCAATAGCATCGAGCTCAAGCGGGGCGAACCGATCCTCGAAGAACTCTCCCAGCACCTAGGCAAGCCTTGCCACTTCTACAGTAGCGATGAGTTAGTCGCCATCGAGGTACCCAACCCATCGGAGCGTGTCGCCACAGTCACTGGTTCGATGAGCGTCAGCGAAGCCTCCGCACTCGCAGCCAGTCAGGGAGGTATTCTTATCATAGAGAAGCAAAAGGGCTGTCTCACCCCGCAGAGTGACTTTACCTATAGCCTTGCCGTAGCTCCCGAGGGGTTGCCCCACGGACATATAGAGATCGTTGGGGCAGGTCCAGGCGATCCTGAGCTGATCTCCGTGCGTGGCAAGCACTTCCTCGAGCGAGCCGACCTGATCCTCTATGCTGGTAGCTTAGTACCTATCGAGCTAACCTACTATGCTAAGGAGGGTGCCACGGTGAGAAGTTCTGCCGATATGAACCTCGAGGAGCAGTTCGCCTTGATGAAGAAGTTTTATGACAAGCATGCGCTTATCGTGCGGCTACATACGGGAGACCCCGCCATCTTTGGTGCTATACAGGAGCAGATGGCGCTCTTTGACGAGGCTGGTATGAGTTATCACATCACGCCTGGCATCTCCTCCTTCCTAGCAGCAGCCGCAGAGCTCAGGTCTCAGTTTACCATCCCCGAGCGTGTGCAGACCATCATCCTAACCCGCGGTGGCGGACGTACACCGATGCCTGAGCGCGAGCAACTGCACAAGCTTGCCGCCTCGCAGAGTACGATGTGCATCTACCTTAGTGCCACCCTTGCCGAGGAGGTGCAGCGGGAGCTACTCGTTCACTATCCACCCACGACACCCGTGGCGGTCTGCTACAAGCTCACTTGGCCTGAGCAGCGCATCTATCGCGGTCAACTCTCCGAGCTGGCGCAGATCGTCCGCGAGCATCACCTCACGCTTACCACGCTGATGGTCGTGGGGGAGGCGATCGACAACCGTGCGGGGCTCTCTAAGCTCTACAATGACAACTTCAAGCACCTCTTCCGCCGATGAAAGCGCCACACCCGATAGCAATCGTCTCCCTCGGCAGTGCCACGCCTGAGGACATCTCTATGCGTGCCTATGGCAAGCTCCAGACGGCAGACGAGATCTATTGCCTCGGTGAGGCCGCTCACCGCATTGTCGCTGCGCTACCCGAAGGTGTCCGCCTCGCTCAGCGGTGTCAAATCCTCGAGATACCGATGAGCAGTGACCGCACAGAGGCGATCCGCTACTACGAGCAGCTGGCCACTCGACTGCTAGATCAGCAGAGTAGGGGGCTCGCTTGTAGCGTCGTCACCATTGGCGATGCCGGCACCTACGCCACGGAGCAGTATCTCGCTGACCTCCTCCGTCAGGCTGGTGCCGAGATGGAGGTTGTGCCAGGGATACCTTATTATATAGCCGCAGCGGCAGCCGTCGGCGAGGGGTTGGTGCGCCAAGATGAGTCGCTCCTCGTGCTGAGCAAAGTGGCCAGTGAGTCTCAGCTTCGCGAAGCACTGGCGCAGGGACATACGGTGGTGGTGATGAAGCTCTCGCGCTGTGCCGACATCGTTCGTGAGGTGATAGCCGAGGGTGACTACCCCTTTATCTATGCCGAGCATCTCGGCAATCCCGCTCTAGAGCTGCTCACCAGTGATCGGGAGACGCTCCTCACTCGTCAGCCGATCCCTTACTTCTCGCTCATCATCATACGTCCTACCCGAAGCACTGCTCACTAACTCGTCAACTCTACGGTTCTTTCTATGTCCTAAGGTATGCGTAACCGAAATTTCGCATCTTTTATTTGGAGGATGTATATATTTATTGTACCTTTGCGGCAGAAAGGTGGTTTTATGTCGTGACCACTCTTAAAAAGTATGCGGGATGCTTGAGCAGTGTCTCGTAAACTAGAAGAAGATAGATTAGTATAACAACGGACACTAGCAGATACAACAAATTACCACTCATCGCTTTTCCGATTTTAATTCCGATTACCCACATAGGGTAGCTTAGATTACCTTCCTCTGATTGAAGAAGGTTGTTTTAGTTGAAATAAAGTTGGTCAAAAGTTTGGTAGTCTCGAATATTTTCCGTATATGAGAGAGAGAGAGAGAGAGAGCATCTCTATACACCTCATCTAGAGCTTGATACGCCTCTGCTGAGGTCGCTTGCGACCCTCAGTAGTGACGCCTTATACGCACGCTATCGGACTGCCTTTTCATCCTTATCTCGTCTGGTTACCATATCGACAGGCGAGACATCTTCTAGTAGCAATTCTCTTTTCATAGACTCTCTTTGTCCGAGAGGTAACTCTTCGTGGGTGTATGTGGGCAACCATCATACACCCACTTTTTTGCCTCTTGGTCGTTGTGGTCTATGCCATACAATAATATATAGGAGTGCGACATCGTACCTCTTGCCTCAACTCGTGGATCAGTCAAGTAACGGTCAGCTGATGAGCCGTCCGATACTTGAGAGGGTTCGAGATTGTGCGTGTTTATGGTCGTCTGATATCCTTTTTAAGTTGGTTTGTGGTAAGCAGGGTAGGGCGCATTGTAGTTACCATAGAGATATGGTTAGCTACTATGCGCTCCACGCTGTATGCCTATGAGATCTGATCCTTACAATAAGCTATTATGAAACGAATCCTACTTATCATCTCGTTGCTGACACTCCTCTCCCTCACTGTGAGCGGACAGCAGGTTGGTGTGCAGACAAACACCCTCTACTGGGCAACAACGACCCCCAATGCTGGGGTAACCTTAGGTGTCGGTGAGCAGTGGAGTCTCAGTCTGCATGCTGGCTGGAACCCCTGGCACTTCAGATCCTATGACCACCCCGAGAGTGGTGAGCGCGTCCACCCCAAGATGTTTCATTGGACGCTGATGCCCGAGGTTAAGTACTGGTTCTGCCGACGCTTTGAATATTGGAACCTAGGACTCCATGCCATCGCCACGCAATACAATGTGGGCGGTTTACGATTTATCAAGCCCTTGGCAGACTATCGCTATCAGGGGTATGGAGTCGGTGCTGGTGTGAGTGCTGGGTATCAGTGGCCTCTTGGAGATCGCTGGGGACTAGAACTCTCCATAGGCGTGGGCTATCTTTTTATGAAGTATGATAAGTATCAGTGCTGGCAGTGTGGAGAGCGTGAGGGTAGCTACACGCGTCACTATGTAGGACCCACGAAGGCTGCCATAGACTTCATTTATTACATCCGCTAATCACTTTGAAGAGTAACTGTCGTATGAAAAGTAAAACATCGTATCGACCCCTGCGATACAGTATGGGGAGCCAAAGCAGAGAGTCACAGTATGACGACTCTTCTAGGGGTGTACAGCTGATCTCGTTTCTGTGTCGTGCTTTCATAGGTGCTGTCTGTCTTTTGATTCTTTGCCTGCTCTCGCCTGTTGTGACATTGGCTCAGAGTACGACAGCGCATCCAGATAGCACCGCACTAGCACAGGCTCATCAGGAGATTGTAGCGCATGATACTATCTCTACTATCGCTACAGACACGCTAGCGACTCATAGTACGCAAGCTCTCGATAAGACATCTATAGATAGTCTCGTTGTCAAGGAGCAGAGAGCCCAGGTGGTCACAGATAGTGTCATCGTCTCCTCGACTATGCGTAAGCATCGTCAGGCGGTAGCCGATGGACTGCATATAGCTGATGTGGAGACCGCTTATAGTGCCGATGGGTCGGCACTTGTTGTCTCCTTTGTAGCACGTTATGGTGAGCGAGTCGTTGCGCCTCGTGAGGCGCTTCTTGTGACCCCAGTCTATGTACAGCCAGAGGCCTTGGGCGAGGTGCGTCTGCCTCAGTTGCGTATCAATGGGCGCCAGCGGGCTAGAGCTTATCGTCGAGAGGTCTCCTTTTGGAGCCATCAGGAGTACGAGCAGCGCAAGCCACTATTGCTGACCACCATCGCTACACCACGACATATGCTAGACACTATAACCAATAGTGCCCGATATAGCTATCGTATGCCACTAGCCAACTACAAGACAGGGGGTAGCCTGCGTCTAGACCTAGAGGTGGAGGATTGCTGTAAGCTCTATCCCGTAGCTAGTAAGGACTATGCGATAGCTCCTCACATCTTGCCAGCACCTGACACGGTGCGTATCGTGCAGACCGTCTCTGATACCGTCCGTATAGAGGCTCCCAAGCCACTAGAGATGGCACGTCCTGATCTATATGCTTCCAATGTCTCCTTCATCAGACCTGCCAAGGAGGAGGCTAAGGTGCGTAGCCAGAGCCTCTCCGTACGGATTACCTTTGAGGTGGCTAAGGCTGAGGTCTTGCCCAACTTTGCCAATAACCGTGCTGAGCTGACACGGGTAGACCATGAGATACGCCCTCTCTTGACAGACCATGATAGTACCTATACCGTGCGAGAGGCTAGCATCTATGGCTACGCCTCTCCCGAGGGAGGATACGAATACAATCAGAACCTCTCCGAGTCACGAGCTTATGGCTTTAGAAACTATCTAGAGCGTATCTATGGTATGTCTCGTATCCCCACCTTTGAAGTGCAGGGGCGTGGTGAGGACTGGGAGGGACTTCGCAAGCTCATCACCGAGTCATCACTCCCCGAGCGAGACGAGATACTCCGTATCATAGATCGTGAGAGTATCAGCTACGATGCTCGTGACCAGCAGCTCAAGCGTCTCCGTGGGGGACGAACCTATAAGACGCTACTGGGAGAAATCTATCCACTCCTGCGTCGTATCGATATGACCCTGCAGTATGGTGTACGAGACTTCGAGCAGCGTGAGGTCGCTACAATCATTGAGACCCGCCCGCAAGACCTCTCACAGCGAGAGATCTATGACCTAGCTCATATGCGCAATAGTGATGCCGTGGCTCGTGCACAGCGGAGCAACTATGGCCGTGAGTATGACATAGCCGCACGCTACTTCCCCAAGGATGCGATCGCTCAGATCAACGCTTCCTCAGCAGCCCTCATACGTGGTGAGCTAGAGATAGCCCATCTCTACCTCGAGCGTGTAGCACAGGATCCACGTGCGTACAACAACCTAGGCGTCTATCATTGGATGCGTCAGGAGTATGACCAGGCAGCCGACTACTTCCGTAGGGTGCCGCAAGAAAGCCAAGAGATGGCACAGCGCAACCTCACACAGATGCTCCAAGAGCAGCAGCAACGCAAGGCACTACAGCAACAGAATAAAGCAGCGTCTGAGGCTACCAACTCTACGACGACACGCTAAGAAAGCAGTACATCATGGTATATAGAAGCATACCTTTACGAGCTAAGCTAGTCACCCTCAGTAGTACCTCGCTATGCGTCACCTTCAGACGTGTCATACGCAGAGTCGTAGCGTGCTACGGGGTGCCTGCTATGCTCTTGCTGAGCTTGGTGGGGTTGACCAGCTGTGATATGGACGACCCTCAAGATCTCTGCTGTAAGCGTGTAGACCTGATCTATCGTTACGTACCCTCACCCGCACAAGGCGATCAGTACCAGCAGGAGATCAGAGGTGGTATGAGGCACTTCCTCTATAGTGCTGATAGTGTCTACCTCCGTGAGGTGTATGCACAGAGAGACAATCCTCAGTATATCCGTCTCTCCAACCTCACCCCTGGAGCCTATATGATGCTGACCATAGCCAATAGTTCGCCAGCAGGGACACTGCTGGAGCATTTCGAGCCAGGCGCTACGCTAGGCGAGGCGCAGCTACGTTTAGCCAAGGCATTGGAGCAGACTGCGGGGCTCTATCAGAATAGTGAAGAGCTCTTTTATAACCTCCGCCCCTTCCGTACCAATGGAGACTCACCGATCCGCTATTACTGTGACCTCTCCAATGTGCACTGCCATCTGCAGGTGCAGGTAGAGTGGGAGGATACGCCCAAGCATCTTAGCGGATCCTACGAGCTACGCGCTAGTCGTATAGCAGCAGCTTACGATCTAGGCAGATGGTATGGCGAGCCTATCGTGATAGCACGTGGCAATGGTCATACGCCGACCGAGTCTACGCTAACCGATGTGGTGCATCACTTCCCCACAGAGCGGGGAGAGATGATCGCCCACTATCAGGAGCGTCAGTTCTTTGATATGAAGCTCTACTACGACCTCATCTCGCTACGCTATCGTGATGATGCGGTCCCCGTGTTGCGACTCTACTATCAGGGCGAGCCCGTCACGACTGAGATAGACCTGAGCAAGGCATTTAAGGAGTGGCGCTGGCACCCAGACCTAATCCCTGCGCAGATCTTTCGTATCAAGATCTTAATCCATCCCGATGGTAGTGTCACCGTGAGCCAATGGGTCTCAGCCAACGTGCTAGACTGGGTCGATGGTGGTACGCTGGGAGTGGGTGATTAGAGATTAGAAGTTAGAGATTAGAGGTTAGAAATTAGAGATTAGAGTTCCGATTCTCTCCGATTACTCCGATAGCTCCGATTACTCCAATAGCTCTAACCAATATCCAACCGCCAACAAACCAAAGTGAGTACACGTGGTGTCCATTATCCATTAAACTAATTAACCAATAGTATTATGAACAAAAAGATTAAGGCACTCCTAACCATTGGAGTCCTAACTCTGGTAGCTCTAACGAGCAGTTGCCAGTCAGACAACAAGGCACCTAAGGGGGATCAGCTCGCTGAGACCTATCAGGGGTCTGGTGCGTTTACCATCCGCTTCTCAGTACCTTCGGGTGATCCCGTCAAGTACGACCTGCGTCGGATACAAGACGAGAGAGAGTACACGATCGACAAGGTCATGCTCTACGTCTTTGAGGATGGCAAGCTAGCGCTTGATCCTATCCCCGTCACGAGCATCAATCTAACGGCAGGTCCTCAGGATCCTACCGCAATGGTCTACACGCACAGCTCTACGGACGACAAGATCCCACAGGGCCTCGTCACTATCTACGCTGTCGCCAATGAGGATATCACGACACCGCTCGCTAAGGGCGATGCGGTTAGCAAGCTCACGGCTCAGCTCGCCAAGGGAGAGCAGAAAGCCAATGAGTCATCCAGCCTCGTTGTCAATGGGGACGGTAAGACAGGCACTACCGACAAGATCCCTATGGTCGGAGTCAAGAAGGATGTTGTGCTCTTCAAGCAAAACGTAACAGTCGAACTAGAGCGTATCGTCGCTCGTATCGACATCAAGAACAATGTCGCCGACAACCAGCTCAACATCACTTCAGTTACCCTGGAGAATGCTAACTCAAAGAGCCTTCTAGTCGATGATAAGACTTCCAACGTAGCTGCTGGTAGTGCGAAGGTGGGTGGTGTCAAGCCTTTCCTCTTCACCCCAGGGGCAGCACGTATGGAACACAATAAGGTCTTCTATCTCTATGAGGGCAACCAAGCTGGTACGACCGCTGATGAGGCTACCTACGTAGTGATCAAGGCAACTTTCCGTGGTGTAGAGAAGGAGTACAAGATCCCCTTCTTTGACAAAGCCAAGAATAAGGGTATCGACATCGTCCGTAACACGCTCTATCGCATCGTGCTAGGTACCGACTACACTAAGTACAACCTCACTTTCTCACTCGAAGTAGCTGATTGGGACGGTCCAGTCAACACGGTCGTTACTTGGGACGCTATCACTGTAGCTTTTGACAGCGCAGCCTCTACTGGCTTTAGTTACGATGCTAAGAAGCACGAGCTCACCGCTCCTAAGACCGCAGGCACAGCTTACTTTACCACGTCGCACAACTTCGGGACCGCTCCCTCCTTTACAGCAACGGCAGAGGCTTCAGCAGCCAGCTGGCTTAAGGCAAGCATTGATGGTGGCAAGGTCAAGATTGAAGTTTCCGAAGCTGCTACGACTGCACGTCATGGTCTTGTGACTGTCACAGGCACTAATCCAGACTATCAGTATCAGATCCTAGTACGTCAGGGTGCGAAGTAATAAGAGCAAGCGTGCTCATAACAAACATCCCTAACTCCGCAAATCAAAAGTCTCGATGAGATGGGTAACCCGTTGTAAAAACGCACGGTTGATACGAGTAACCCGTTGTATTACAGCAAGACGAATAACCCGTTGTATCACAGCAAGACGAGTAACCCTATTGTATCACAGCGAGTAACCCTTTGTAGGGGGGGTGTGTCAATAGTCCATTTGTCGTTTGAGAGAGGGAGGAGGCTGGGAATTTTGTTAAGCAGCGATGCTAAAGACGTTTTTCGACAAGTAAGGTT